>Ga0315281_10004606_pt1 | contig 19962 bp, 10 predicted proteins | sample YL17G07_0_MG_FD_204540 | JGI IMG/M metagenome (GOLD analysis project Ga0315281, IMG submission 204540) | Sediment microbial communities from Yellowstone Lake, YNP, Wyoming, USA - YL17G07_0 | ecosystem: Environmental > Aquatic > Freshwater > Lake > Sediment | place: USA: Wyoming | collected... | reverse complement strand
TCCGGCCACCTTTCCGACAACAGGCCGAAAAGCGGCCGCCTTCCCGTCGGAAGAGGTGGCCGGCTTCGCCCGGAATGGTGGCCGCTTTCCGTCGGAATACCCGGCCGGAATCCCTCGGAATACGCACTCATAGCCAAGTCCGCCTGGCCCTCATCCCAGTAAAAGCCACCAAGGGCATATTGGGCCCGGCTTTTGATATCTCCCCCCATGTCCATGAGCAGGCGATAGATCCCCAGCTGCTCATCCTTGTACTTCTGGAGGACGGATTCGAGCGAGGCATACCCGACGCGCCGGAGCTCGCGGGCGAGATCGCCATAAACTTCCTTGAGGACATAGGATTTGGCGGCTCTGTTATAGACATGGAGACCGTCTCTCGTCGGGTCCTCCAGGACGCTCTTCGCGGCGTCGATGGATCCATCGAGGGCGGTGATCGCCCGTCTTTCGAACTCATAAGAGGCGGCCAGACAGAACAGAATCTCGGCGCCCGTCCGGGACCTGGGGTGATTCAACCAATATTCGACCAATTCATCCTGGGAAATGTTGTCGAAATAGATCTCTTCGAGGAAATCGAAGCCTCGCGATAACGGGTCCCCCAGGACGAAGACCATCCCCAGGTTCCGGTATATGAAGTCCCTGGTCAGGCGGGCGAGATCCGGACTTTCGGGATCATATCGTTCGAGGAAATCCCGGTTGAATATCCGGACCTGTTCATCATCGGGGAACGCCATCAGGTCGTCCAGGATGCGGTTGGCTTTTTCCATGGTCAACGGGAGAGGCGGGCGAGCGGCCGTCGGAGTCCCGCCTGATTCCCGGATCTGCCGGCTCGGCATATAGATCACCTTGAAGGGGAGGGCCTTTTCTTCCGTCTGGATAGCCTTGGGAGGGTTTTGAGTCGACGGTTCGACCTTGGCTAAGCTGGAATCCGAGCTCGTTCCGGAGGGCGCGAGATCCGGGAAGCCCTTGATGATATAGAAAAGCTGGGACGCCACGGCTAACATCCGTTGGTAAGGAGCATCGCGGTAGAGGTATTCCCTCGGGGCGGTGAGAAGCCAGCCTTTGGTGTTGGGGACCGCGAGGGGCCCCGCGAGATGCTCTCCCGGCTTCTCCCGGAGGGTCAGCGATTCGAGAGTGCGGGCCTTCTCTCTCGGCAGTTTGTAGAGCCGCGAGCTCCCGGAGAGCGCGGGTTTGATTTGAACCAGGCCGAAATCCGCCGCGGGGTCAGCCTCGGGCGGTTCCGCGAGCCCGTCGAAATACCCGCTGAGCGGCACATCGAGGCCCGACCGTTCTCCCGCCCGCTCTTTGAAATTGGTCAGAGCCTCCGAAACCATCATCTTATAAATTGCGGCTTTTTCCCGCTCATTCAGCCGCCGGTCGAGCTTCGGGGCTTTTTCAAAAGCCTCCTGGATGTCACTTTCCGTGACCGTGGTTAGGACACGGGCCAATCTCTCGGGGAGCTTGATCTCACTGGCGACGTCCTCGAGGGATTTTCGAAAGGCCTCGAAATCCTGGTCCCGCGAGACGATCGGCGCGGGCGATCCCGCCTGCGCGGGGCCGAAAATCGCCGCGATCCCGAGGAGGGCCAGGTGGGCGATGAGGGAAAGAACGAGAAAGAAGGAAAAGCTTTCCCTCCTCCGGGCCAGGAACGTGAAAATGGCTTTCAAGCGGAGCCGAAATCTCCGGGGCTTACGGAAGAAATCGAAAAGCTCCGGCGACGCCTGAGTCATGATCGTCCCCCCCCGCGCTTTGGCGGGCCCTTCCTTCCCTCAATCATGATAACACGCTCGGCCGCAACCGTTCAATGCGCTGCCTTGACGGCTTCCGGTGCCTGATTTACAATTCCTCCCGGATACAGGCTGGGGGGCCAAAGCTCAGAATCGTCGACGATGGCTATCATGGACGCCTTGCGGCGGGGCGACCAGCCTGCAAGGCAGTTTGACGTGTCCGGCATGGCCGGAGGGGAGGTGCCCGTGAGACGGCTGTTTTCGGTATCCCTGGGTTTTGGTTTGCTGGTTTGTATCTTGACGACACTCTCGTTTTCCCAAAAGAAGCCCGATTGGAGGGGGCGGATCGATAAAGAGGGCGACATGGTTGTCGTCAAGAATCCCCGCTCGCCCCAGTATGGCGCAGGGGCCTTTTCTCTCGAGGAAGACCTGGCGGTCGGCGGCCAGGACAGCGCCGACGCCCTGCTGGCCGAGATCACGTCGATCGCCGTGGACGGCCGCGGCCTGATCTTTGTCCTGGACGGGGAAGACAAGGACGTCAAGGTGTTTGGCCAGGACGGCAAACACGTCAAGACATTCGGCAAGGCCGGCCAGGGTCCGGGAGAGTTTCCGAATCCCCAATCCATTTTCTTCAACGAGAATAACGAAATCGTCGTCGTCAATGTGGCCCGGCTCTCCATTTTCGACGCGAGCGGGAACTACCTCCGGGATGTTTCCCTGGGCGGCCAGATTGTCATGATGGTCTGGCCTGACTTCCGCGGAAACTACTTCGGATATTGCATACCGAACATGGCGCTGGAAGGACGCTATGAACTTCACAAGTTTGACGGAGCGTTCAAAGATCTTTTTGTCATCGAGTCCTCGCCCCTTATGAACTTCGGCCGCGATGGGTATGATCCATTCTTCCCGCTGCTCCGGTGGGCCCCACTGCCCGGAGGCGGCGCCGTTTGCGGTTACGCCGTGAAGCCCGAGCTCACGGTCCATGATACGAACGGACGCCTCGTCCGAAAGATCGAGCTCGACCCGGAGCCCGTCCCCGTGGCACAGGAGGACGTAAAGGAACGGACAAAGGGCGCTCGCCCGGAGATGATGAATGTCCTGAAAGTTCCGAAGTACTATCCCGGCTTCCGGTATCTGGCGTCCGACGACGAAGGCCGGATCTATGTCTTGAGCTGGGAGCGCCCTCCGGGCCGGAAGGGATATTATTTCGACGTATTCGATTCCGAGGGGAGATATCTTGTCCGGGGTGTCATTCCCGTTCTCCAACCGTTTATCCGGAAAGGCCGCCTGTATGCCTCCGAAGAAACGGACGAAGGCTACGCCGTGCTCAAGCGGTACAAGATCCGGTGGAATTTCTGAAAGGGCCCGCAAGTCCTGTCAAGCATGCCCGCGCCGGGAGGGGTTTGGCCGTCTCTTGACTCTCCCGGCGACCTGAATTACCTTGAAGCCAACGAAAGAAGGTGTCCCATGACCGCTCGTCCGCGCAAGACGATTCCTGTTTCGATAATCTCCGTCCTGCTCGTCGCCTGCCTGGCCGGCCCCCTGGCGGCCCAGCGCCGCAGTCTGACCCCCAAGCCGTCGCCGGCCCCCCGGATCAACGGCCCGACGATTTACGGCTGTCGCCCCGGGATGCCGTTCGCCTATACGATCCCGGCCACGGGCGACCGCCCCATGGAATTTTCGGCGATGGGCCTTCCCTCCGGGCTGATGCTCGATCCGAAGACAGGCCGGATCGCCGGAGCGCTCCACATCAAGGGCACGTATACGGTCAAGCTCCGGGCCAAGAACGCGCTCGGCGTTTCCGAGAGGCCATTGCGCATCGTCGTCGGCGACACGATCGCCCTGACCCCGCCCATGGGCTGGTCGAGCTGGTACATGGCCTATACCAATATCAGCGACAAGATGATCCGGGACCAGGCCGAGGCCATGGTCTCCTCCGGGCTCGCCGCCCACGGGTACACGTATATCAACATCGACGATGGCTGGAACATCAAGCTCAAATCGGACGACCCGGCCATCGGCGGCGAGCTCCGGGACCCGGCCGGCAACCTCCGCTCGAACAAAAACTTCCCCGACATGAAGGCCATGTGCGACGCCGTGCACGGGCTCGGGCTCAAGATCGGAATCTACATCTCGCCGGGACCCGCGACCTGCGCCGGCTACACCGGAAGCTTCGGCCATGAAGAACAGGACGCCCGGCAGTTCGCCGCTTGGGGCTTCGATTTCCTGAAATACGACTGGTGCTCCTACGGCGAGGTCGCCATCGACAAAACGCTTCCGTCTCTCAAGCATCCCTATATCGTCATGCGGGAGGCCTTGAACAAGGTCGGCCGCGACATGGTCTACAACCTCTGCCAGTATGGAATGGGGAACGTCTGGGAATGGGGGAAAGAGGTCGGCGGCAACTACTGGCGAACGACCGGGGACCTGGGCATTCAGCCCGAGGACAAGAGCCTCTGGACGTCCATGTCGAGGATCGGCTTCGGCCAGGCCGGCAAGGAAAAATTCGCCGGCCCCGGCGGCTGGAACGACCCGGACAACATCCTGGTCGGTTACATCCTCTGGAACGACAAGCTCGTCCCCGCCCCGCTCACGGGGGACGAGCAGTACACGTATCTGACGCTCTGGTCGCTGCTGGCCGCCCCGCTCGTCTTCGGCGGCGACATCACCCAGATCGACGATTTCACGCTGGGGCTTCTCGGCAACGACGAAGTCATCGAGGTCAACCAGGACGCCCTCGGGAAGCAGGCCGTTCCGGTTTCCAAAAATGGAGATTGCGAAGTCTGGGCCAAAGACATGGAGGATGGCTCCAAGGCCGTCGGCCTGTTCAACCGCGGCGCATCCGTGACGACGGTCACGGCCCGCTGGGATGAGCTAGGGATCAAGGGAAAATGGAAAGTCCGGGACGCCTGGCGCCAGTATGACTGGGGAGTGTTCGAGAACTGGTTCACGGAGAAGGTCAACCGCCACGGCGCCATTCTGCTCCGGCTCCAGCCGGTCAAGGAAGAGCCTAAGAGGAAATAGGCGTCGGGGGGCGGACCCTGAAGACCGGATAAGATGAGAGCCAAGAAACTCCTGTTCCGCGCCGCCGGGCTTATCGCTTTCGCGGCCCTGGCCTATTTTCTGATCAGGCCGCCCGCCAAGATCGAAAACAGGGTCATCCTCGACGAGCGGCGTCCCGTCGCGGCCTACGGGCAGGAGACGACCCTCCGGAACGTCACCAAGAAAGACGTTCAATACGTCATCTCGGCCAACCCGTATGTGAGCCGGGCGAGGACGCGAAAGCTGGCCGTCGGGTCCGTCGACCGGATCGCGACCGACATGCCGGTGGAGATCACCTTCGACAACGGCGCGCGCCGGAGCTCCTGTACGGTTTTCCCCGGACGACCTTATTCCTTCCGCTACGATGAGAACGGCCTGATCAGGGTTTATCCCGGGGCGCACGGCCGCGAGGACGCCGCCGACCTGGCCCCCTACGTCCCGACACCCGCCCCCATCGTCGAGAAGATGCTCGCCCTGGCCAAGGTCGGGCCGGACGACATCGTCTACGACGTCGGCTGCGGCGACGGCCGGATGGTCATCGCGGCGGCGAAAATCTACGGGGCCCGCGGCGTGGGCATCGAGATCGACCCCAAGCTCGTCGAGGAATGCGAAGCCAACGCGAGAAAGGAGGGCGTCGAAGTGCTCGTCCGCTTCGTCTGCATGGACGCGACGAAAGCCCACTTCGCCCCCGCCACGGTCCTGGCGCTCTATCTGCTCCCTGAATCGCTCGAAGCGCTGAAGCCTCTCTTCGAATCGGACCTCAAGCCCGGCACGCGCATCGTCTCCCACAACTACCGGATCCCCGGGTGGGATGACCGGATCGTGGCCCAGGACACCATCCCGGGCGAGGGCTCGCGGCCGCACAAAATCTACCTCTACCGGAAGTAGGCGGGGTTTACTTGAACGCGATGATCGGCTTCCTGGCGGCTTTCTGCCGGGAGCACCAACTGGACGAGAAAATTTTCATCGTCCCGTCTTTCTCCGTCGGGCACCAAATCGGGGAAGCCCTGGCCGGGGCGGGGGAGGGCTGGGTCAACCTGCGCTTTGTCACCCTGCCCGCGCTGGCCCTCGAGGTCGCGGCCGTCGAGCTCGCGGCGCTCGGGAAAAAACAGGCCGGCGAGACGGATCTCCTGCTCCTCGTTGACGGCCTCTTCCGCGAGCTCAAAAGCGCGGGCCGGCTGGAATATTTCGGCACCCTCAATCCCACGCCGGGCGTCGCCCGGGCCCTCTATCGGGCCATCCAATCGCTGCGGCTGGCCAAGTTCCGCGGCCTCGACGTCGCGTCCCCGGCCTTCAGGAGGGAAGATAAAGCGCGGGATATCGCGCTTCTCCTCGGCCGCTACGAAAAGATCCTGGAGGAGAGAAATATACTGGACCGGCCGGGGCTGTATATTCTTGCCCTGGGGAAGAACTTGTCCGCGCGGCCGGCCGCATCGGCCCTTCCCGAACCTGCGCGAGTTCGTCGAGGCAAAGGACCGGATCCGGCTGAGCCGCGCGGGAAAAGTACGGTCTGGCACTTGTGCTTGGAAGGAGACGTCTCGTGCGGCCTGGAAAGGGAGCTGGTCGAGTCCGTCGCCGGGCCGTCCCTCATCGTCCTTCCCCGGGACCCGGTCACGGGACTCGACAGGCCGCGGCTCTGGTGGGAACCCGGCCGCGCATCCTCCGGGCGGCCTGCCGCGCCGTCCTCGGATGTTGACCGCCTGCCCTGGCTCTTCGACCCGGCCGCCGGACCGCCGCCGCTTGGCGACGGCTCGCTCGGGACCTTCCGGGCCGTCGGGCCCGGCAACGAGTGCCGGGAGATCCTCCGGCGGATCATGGGCGACAAAACCCGATTCGATGAGGTCGAGGTCATCCACCCGCCTGGCCCCGCCTACCCGGCGATCTTCCATCTCCTGGCCGAGCGGGCCCGGCTTCCCGTGACTTACTCCGGCGGTATCCCTGTATCGTTCACGTCGCCGGGCCGGGTGTTCATGGGGCTGGCCGACTGGCTCCAGAACGACTATCTCGTGGCCGACCTTTCCCGGCTCGTCGAAGCCGGCGACCTCGAGCTCCTCTCCGAATCGGTGGAAGATTCATCGTCTTCCCTGAGAATCAGCGGCCATCTGAGGAGGGCCATGATCGGCTGGGGGCGAGAGCGCTATCTCGAATGTCTCGCCAAGTTCAGAGTGGGCCGCGAGGCGGATCTTTACCGGCCTCCGCACGGCCAAGACGAGGAGCGGAGCCCAGCCGTGATCGCGTCCTTGCGGCGTGACATCGAAGAGCTCGGGCGATTGACCGAGGCCGTCGGGTCCTTCCTGGCGCTCTTTCCCGAGGCCGGAGCGTCCGGGGAATGCGGGGAGGTGGATTTTCCGGGGCTCTGCCAAGGATTCAGGACGGTCCTCGAAACGAAGGTCCGGCTCCGGTCCGAGCTCGACCGTCAGGCGCTCGAAGTCATCGTTTCCGAACTCCGCCAGGCGGCCGGTGAGGGCCTCGGCCCGCCCCCTCCGGCGACGCTGGATCCGGCCGATGCCCTTGACCGTCTCCGCACGCTGATCACGTCCCTGACCGTCGGCAGTTCCTCGCCGCTCCCCGGTCACCTCCACGTCTCGAGCTTCGAATCCGGGGGCTTTTCGGGGAGGCCCGAAACGTTCATCGTCGGGCTCACGGACTCCGCGTTTCCCGGGCCCGGCCCGCAGGACCCGGTCCTCCTCGACTCCGAACGGGAGGCCATCTCCCCGTTCCTGCCGACAACGGCCGATGCCCTCAAATCGAACCTCTACGCGATGGCCGTCTTGCTCTCTTCGCTCCGCGGGAAGGTGACGCTCAGCTATCCCGCGTACGACATCATGGAAGAACGGACCCTGTATCCGTCCTCCGTGCTGCTGCAGGCCCACCGGCTCTCCCGGGGCGACGCGGGCCTGGACTACACGGCCCTCGATCAAGCCTTCCAGAACGAGGCGCGCCAGGCCGGACGCCTGGATCCGGCCGGTTTCCTGCCGGACGACAGAGACAACGCCCTGGACGAGAGGGACTGGTGGTTCGGCCGGCTCGTTCGCGACGGCCGGTTCCTGGACGGGATCGACGCCGTCAGGAGGAACTTCGCGTCGCTCGGGCGCGGCCTCGACGCCGCGGCGGCGCGGGGCGGCGATCCGCTGACGGAATACGAAGGCCTGGTCCGCCTCGACCGCGGGCGTTATGATCCGGTCATCAACCACGAGATCGCTCTCTCGGCCTCGCGCCTGGAGCTTCTGGCCAAATGTCCATACGGCTACTTCCTTCGCTATATCCTCGGCGTCGAGCCCCCCGAAGAGCTGGAGCTCGACCGTTCCCGGTGGCTTGACCCATTGCAGCGGGGCAGCCTCATCCATGAGATTCTCTGCGATTTCATGACCGCGGTGAGCGGCAAAGGGGAGAAGGTCGAAGGGGCTCGCCACGCTCCGCTCCTGGAATCGACCGGCGAGAGCGTTATCCTCAAGTGGAAGGAACTCGTCCCACCCCCGTCCGCGGGCATCTTTGAGAAGGAACGCAAGGACATCTTCGACGCCCTGAGTATCTTCCTCAAAGTCGAGGCCGGACGGGACGCCGGCGACCGGCCGCTCCTCTTCGAAAAACGGTTCAATGGTGTCGAGATCGGCCTCGGCGAGGAAAGGTCATTTGTCCTCCGGGGGACCATCGACCGCATCGACGCCACCGGGTTCGGCGCCTACCGAATCCTGGATTATAAAACGGGGAGCTACCGGCCTTTCGAAGGTTTCCGTTCGTTCGGCAAGGGCCGAGTCATACAACACGCGCTCTATGCCCTCGCGGCCGAGGACGTCCTCAGGCGGGAGAACATAGATCCGAATCCCCGGGTCACGGAAAGCGGCTACTATTTTCCGACGCGCCGCGGCGAGGGGCGGGAGATCACGGTCGGGGAATTCGACCGGCAGGCATTCCGGATGCTCCTCAACGACATTCTCGACCTCGTCGCCAGGGGCCGATTCGTGACCGGGCCCGACGCCCAATGCGATTTCTGCGATTTCTTGCCCGTTTGCGGCGGCGCGTCCGATGACGCCAAGCGGAAAGTCAAGGCCAACCCCGAGATCTTTGACGCCCTGGATAAGTTGAAGAGATATGACTGAGCCCAAGTCCGCGAAAAAAGCGCCGGGTCAGGCCCCACGGATGCCCCGGCCGGTCGATCAGGCCGCGCGCGACAGGATCGTCCGGGACCTTGATACGACATTCCTGGTCGAGGCCGGGGCGGGATCCGGGAAGACGCGAAGTCTCGTCGACCGGATGATCTCCCTCATCGCCACCGGCCGGTCGCCCATCCAGGGCCTGGCCGCGGTGACTTTCACCCGAAAAGCCGCCGCCGAGCTCCGCGGTCGCTTCCAGCTCGCCCTCGAACGGAGCCTCCGTGCGGAAGCAAAGGGTTTCGGGGCCGAGGAGAAGGACCGGCTCCGGGCCGCGCTTCGGGACCTCGAGCAGGGCTTCATCGGCACCATCCATTCCTTTTCGGCCCGGCTGATCCGCGAACGTCCCGTCGAATGCGGGATCGATCCCGAGTTCGAAGAGATGGAAGACCTCGACGACGCCCTTTTCCGCGAGACGTGCTGGCATGACTATCTTATCGAAGCCGGGCTCAAGGCCGAGGACGTCCTCCGGGCCCTCGAAGACGTCGGCCTGTTCCCCGCGGACCTGAGGGATGCCTTTGAAACCATATCGCTCTACCCGGAAGTCGAACCGGAGGGCGGGCGCCGGGATCCCCCCGACTTCGCGGCCATCCGCACGAAGCTCGAGGAATTCCTGGGCCGGGCCGCCGCAGTGGTACCACGTGATTTGCCCGAGACCGGCCGGGACGAGCTCCAGAACTTGATGCGCCGCCTGTTCGGACGGCGCGGCCGGCTGGGGTTCACGGATCCCGTTCTTCTCATGGAGAGCCTGGAGCTCATGGACCGGAGCCCCGACGTCAAGAAGAAATGCTGGCCGGACAAGGCCGCGGCGGAGTCGTTCGAGGCGGCCTTCGAGAATTTCCGGGAGGATGTCGTGATTTCGGCCCTGCGGGCCTGGCGCGAGTACCGGCACGACAAGGCCCTGGTCTTCCTGCGGCCGGCCGCGAGATTCTACGAGGTCCGGCGCCGCGAAAAATCCAAACTCAATTTCCAGGACCAACTCCTCCTCGCCGCCTCGCTCCTCCGGGACAATCCCGAGGTCCGGGAGTATTTCAAGGACCGATATCGGCAAATCCTGGTCGACGAATTCCAGGACACCGACCCCATCCAGGCCGAAGTTCTTTTCTACCTCACGGGCACGGACACGCGGGAGCGGGATTGGACCAGGCTCGTCCCCGACCCGGGCCGCCTTTTCCTCGTCGGCGACCCGAGGCAATCCATTTATAGGTTCCGCCGCGCCGATATCGACATCTATAACCTGGTCAAGCGGCGCATTGAGGCTGGCGGCGGAGAAGTCCTTCCGCTCACGGCGAACTTCCGGTCGCTCCGGTGCATCGCCGACTGGGTCAATCCGATCTTCGAATGCACGTTCCCCGCGGTGGCCGACGGGTATCAGGCCGGCTTCGCCCGGCTCGATGCCGTGCGGCCAGGCTGCGCGGGCGCGGCTCAGGGGGTATTCCGGATCCCGGTCCCGAAGGTCGAACGGAACAAGGGAGAGGACATCGCGGTGCGCGACGCGGACCGGATCGCCGGGTTCGTGGCCTGGGCGTGCGCCGGGAACCTCCAGGTCGAAGAGCGGGGAGCGGGGGCGCGGCCGGCCAGGCCGGAAGATTTCCTCATTCTTTTCCGCTATCGCAAGAACATGGACATCTACGCCCGCGCCCTGGCCGCGGCGGGCGTGCCCTATGATATTTCCGGGAGCGCGGCCTTCTCCGAGAGCGACGAGATCAGCCAGGTCGTCCGCCTGCTCTTGGCCTTGAAGTCCCCCGACAACCCCGTGGCCGCGGCCGCCGCGCTCAAGGGCGTGTTCTTCGGCGTGAGCGACCAGGACTTGCTGGATTGGAGCGCCGCGGGCGGGACGTTCTCCTTCACCGGCGAGATCCCTTCCGGCGGCGAAGCGACGGCCAAGGTTCGCCGGGTGCTTCAGACGCTCAAGGACTGGTGGTCATGGACGAAGCGGTACGCGCCTTCGAACGTCCTGGAGATGGTCCTGGAGGCCTCGGGCCTGCTCAATTACCTCGTTTCCTCGGGCGGGGACGGGCCCGGCCGGGCCGGAAACGTCCTCAAGCTGGTCGAGGTCATCCGCGGGCTGGAAACCACAGGCAAAACATCCTTCGCCGCGGTCGCCGACTTTGTCGCGGAGTGGATCGAGCTCGATGCCTTCGGGGAGATGAACCTCACCCCGGGCCGCCGGGACGTCGTCCGGCTTATGAACCTCCATAAGGCCAAGGGGCTGGAGGCGCCGGTCGTCATCCTGGCCAATCCGGTCGGCCGGAAGGCGCCCGAGCCGGACAAGCACATCGTGAGGCTCTCGGGCCCGGCCTCAAGCCGACGGGCTTCTCTGATCGGACCCGGGCCGCGCGGTCATTTTCTTTTTTCGAAAAAACTCCGTTGGGGGAGGCAGCCCATCTCCGAACCGGTCGGATGGTCTGAGACGGCCGAGGAAGAAAAGAAGTATGCCCTAGCCGAAGAGCACAGGCTCATGTACGTCGCGGCCACACGGGCCGGGGACATCCTGGCCGTGAGCACCTATGAAGGGGACCTCGGCGCGAGAAAGGCCTGGGGAATTCTCGACGGCCGGCTGGGAGATATCCCGGAGCTCCCGTGGCCAGGGCCGGAACGTTCTGCGGACCGGGGGCGCGACGCCGCGCGGGCTGGAAAGCTCGTCTTGAAGCCGGGAGAGGTCGCCAAGGGGAGGGAGGGCATCCTAGTGGCGAGGGGGGCCGCCTCCCGGGCCGGCTACCTCCGCGAGAGCGTCACCTCGATCGCGAGGCGGGAGACAGCCTCGCCGGAATGGCCCGCGAGCGGATTCGGCATGAAGTGGGGGACCGCGGTCCACTCGATGCTGAACGTCGTTGGGAAAGCCCGGAGGGACGGCAGGCCGGACAAGGAAGCGCCCGCGATATCCGACGACACCCTCAGGCTCCTCGCCCGGAACGCGCTCGAAGCGACACACCTTGTCGCCGGGGAAGAAGAGAAACTCGCGGCCCTCGTCCGCGAGATCATCTCGTCTGAATTCTGGGCCAGGGCCATGGCCGCCGGCACGAGGTTCTTCGAAACCCCTTTCGCGGTGAAAGTGGGACCGGAAGATCCGGACTACGGTGAGCTCTCCAGCCGGGCCGGACTGGTCTCGATGGCGGGCATGAGGCCGGTCGCCCCGGTCAAAAACGCCCCGCTCTTTCTATCGGGCGCCATCGATTTGGCCTTCCTCGAAAGCGACGGATGGGTCATCGCAGATTACAAGACCGACCGCGTTGCCGAGGCCTCCGCGGACAAGGGTGTCAACGAAGATGGGCCGGCCCTCCGCGACCTCGTGGACTTTTACCGGCCCCAGGTCGCTCTCTACCGCAGGTTCTGGGAGAAGATCACCGGCCTCCGGGTCAAGGAATCCGGGCTCTATTTCTCGTCCATCGCCAAGTGGGTCAAGCTCTCCTAATTATCTTCCTTATCCACACGCCGGCACGAACGGGTCCTGTCACGGCAGAGTCTCCGAGCGGACTTCGCTCCACCCATCCCCCCGTGGGGCGGAGGGGCAAGTGCCCCCTCCTGAACCTCCCCTCCTCGGCTGCCGGAAGCCTTCCTCGGACCGGGGGGAAGCCACCCCCTGGACCCCCCAGCGCTCTCGCGCAATCCCCTTCCGCTTGTCCGTCGGAGAGCACTGCCGTGCCACCCGTTCTAATACGGCTCCCGGCTTTATGTATCCGCAATATCTAATAGAGTGGGCTGTCCCCAAGCGAGTATTGTGGAAGGGTGGCGCGGCACAGAGGCCCCCGGCCCCCGCAGCCTCGCGACCTAAGAGTAGGCCCGCCGGAAGTTATCGTGGGGACGGAGGCGAGGATGGACGGGGATGGGCCGCGACAGGACCCTATTGATAGGCGCTGGTTGGGGACAGTTTTCCTGGGCTGATGGGTTGTGGAGATTCGTATTAGCTCGCGGGTCTTTACTGCCGGCGCGCGTCCAGGCTTTCGTAGCCGAAATACGACCGGAGCTCCTGAACCTTGTCGGTCCGTTCCCATGTGAATTCCGGAAGCTCCCGTCCGAAGTGACCGTATGCCGCTGTTTTCTGGTAGATGGGCCGCCGGAGGTCGAGCATCTCGATCATGCCCCTGGGCGTCAGCCGGAAGATCTTGCGAACGGCCTCTTCGATCTGCCGCTCGGAGACCCGGCCGCCGCTGTGGATGTTGACCATGAGCGAGAACGGCTCGACGACGCCGATGGCGTAGGCCAGCTGGACCGTGCAGTGGTCGGCCAGGCCCGCGGCCACGATGTTCTTGGCGATGTAGCGGGCCGCGTAGGCCGCCGAGCGGTCGACCTTGGTCGGGTCCTTGCCTGAAAAAGCGCCGCCGCCGTGGGGACAGCTGCCGCCGTAGGTGTCGACGATGATCTTCCGGCCGGTCAATCCGGTATCGCCGACGGGGCCGCCGATCTCGAACCGGCCCGTCGGGTTAATCAGATATTCGATACCGCGCGCCCGGAGTTCGGGAGGGATGATTTTCTCGATGATTTCGGCGATGACGCCGTCCCGGATGGTCCCGTTATCGACGTCGCCGTCATGCTGAGTGGACAGGACGACCTTCTCGACGGCCACGGGCCGCTTGTCCTTGTACCGGACGGACACCTGGGACTTGGCGTCGGGTCGAAGCCATGGCAGGAGGCCGGCCTTGCGGACCGCCGCCTGTTTCTCGACGAGCCGGTGGGCCAAGCGGATCGGCAGGGGCATGAGCTCGGGCGTCTCGACAGTGGCGTACCCGAACATCAAGCCCTGGTCGCCGGCGCCGATTTCGCCGCCGCTCTGTTCGACGCCGCGGGCGATGTCTGCTGACTGCCGGCCAAGATACGTGAAGACCTCGCAGGTCTTGTGATCGAAGCCGCAATGCGCGTCCGTATAGCCGATCTCCCGCGCCACGTCACGCACGATCTGCACCGGGTCGATGCGGGCGTCGGTGCCCAGCTCGCCGGCCACGATCGCCACATTCTTCGTGAGCATTGTTTCGCAGGCGACCTTGCCGTCGGGATCCTGCGCCAGGATCGCGTCGAGCACCGCGTCGGAGATCTGGTCCGCCATCTTGTCGGGATGGCCTTCGGACACGGATTCCGAAGTGAAAACGAAATCTTTGGCCATCAAAGCCTCCTTTCCGGAACGCCGGGTGTCTCGGAGCTCGCTCAGGGGAGGTGTGGTCGCGGCGGGTCAATGCGCGGCCGCGAAAAAACCCGCCCCTCCATTATCAGGAGAGCGGGTTTGTCGGCCGTTGGACACTTGGTTGCCGCTTTCGCTTTCGCGACCACATCCTCGCCGCTGGCGAGTGAGCACCTCGGGTGTCCGCCCCAGGTTGCCGGGTCCGATCGGTTAGGATCGAGCCTCTCCTGATGTAAAAAAAAATGATACCCCCATCTTTCAAGAAATTCAAGTGGTGGGGAAAAAAATTCCGGCGCGCCGCGCTGCGGGCGCTTACGGCAGGGTGTTGCCGATGAGGTTGACGTCGGCCAGGAGGGAAAAGGAAAAGGGCATTTCGAGCAGCCGCTTGTTGCCCTTCTTGGCCACGAAAGCGGCTTCGGTCCTGATGTCCAGTCGGTATTCCGTGAAATAGCCGCGGTCGACCAGAAAATTGAGGGACCCCGTGCCCGACCCCTGGCCTTCGAAAACGCCCATGGATTCCCCAAGGTCGCGGGAGCCGGAGACACTGACCGTATAAACGGCCGAGACGATCGCCCTACGGCCGTCGGGCGAGGGGAGGATGTCGTTCAACGTGTATTCGATGGCCAGGTTGACCTGGAGCTCCAGACCTTGAAAGGGAAGGGTGATGCGCCGGGTCTCGCGCCACTGGTCCCCCGGCCCGACCGGCTGGGCGGGCAAGACCGGGAAATAATCGCGCAGGATCTGGGGAATGGAGAAGTTCAGGATGTTCTCCTGGGCCAGAGCGTCGGGATTGCGGATGTCCATGACCTTGCCGCTCCGGTTGAAGGCGACCTCCAGGGTCTTTCCCTCGAGCGTTTTGAGCGTCTGGGACTGCGTCCGGTCGGGGAGCTGGGCCCGGACCTGGATGCCGGGGGTGGTCAGGCCTGCCAGGACCGAGTCGTTCGAGGAATTCATCACGCTGAGCCGGATCTCGCCCTGGGCGTCGCCGTCCAGGGTCAGGTCCTTGCCGAAGAAGTCCTTGCCGCTGACGTTGACCTGGCCGTTGATGGAATAAGTCAAGGCCGTGCCGGACTGGGGACCGAACCGGAGGGAAACCTTTTCGGCCTGGCCGGGGGAAAGAACCGACGGCAGGAGAAGGCAGATGGCCGCGGCCAGGGGGACGATCTTTTTCATGAATGACTGCTCCTCGAGAGCGGAATACCGCTGAGGTTAAATTGTACCCCTGACTTCCCCGGAGCGCAAACGCGTACCGTGAATTCCGGGACAGGGAATTGGGGGGAATTCACGGTACACGATCCCAATTCCAGAGAATTGGGTCATGTCCCGGAATTCCCAGTACCGCGAATTCCCACCGGGAACTAAAAATTCCCGTGCGTAAACTAAAAATCCGGGTCCGTGATCTTCTTTTCCTGCCAGGTCCCGAATTTTTTGAGCAGAGGCCGGATGTCGGCCGCCTTGCCCACGACGACCAGGACGTAATCGTTCTGCGGCAGGAGGGCCGCCGCCGCGGCCTTGGCCGTTTCGACGGAAACGTTGCCGATCGCGGCCAGGTAATTGTCGTAGTAGTCGAAGCCCAGCTTGTAGAAGGCCAGGCGGACATAAGCTCCGGCCTTGCTGGCGTTCGTTTCGAGCGTCGGGGGGAACTGCCCCTGGATGTAGTTTCGGCTGCTTTCGATGTCCGTCCCGGTGAACCCCTCCTTGGCGCCCTTCCCGAGGAGGCCGAAGGTGATATCGAGCATCTCGCCGATCTTGTCGTTTTTCGTGTAGGAACTGGCCGTGAAGATTCCCCCGGCGACCCATGTCCGGAACGCGCTCGATGCGCCGTAGGTCAGCCCGCGTTTGATCCGGAGTTCGGTGTTGAACCACGACGTGAAACGGCCGCCCCACAGCGTGTTCATGACCGCCGCCGGGGGCGTTACCTTGTCTCCCATCGCGTAGCCGGGCGCGCCCAGGACAAAATAGGCCTGGGTGGCGTCGGGCTTGTCGATGAGGAGGAGTTTCTTGCCCTTCGGCTGCGGCAGCGCGGGAATGACGTCGGGGGGCACGGCGCCCGCCGGCTTGGCCCAGCGGCCGATCGTCGATTCGAGGAGGGCGACGAGCGTGTCTCTTTCGACGTCGCCGACGACGGCCGCGATGGCCGTGTCGGGACGGAAGCGCAGGGTGTAGAAATCCTTGACCGCCTGGAGGGTCATCTTCTGCAGGGACGATTCCGTCCCGGTGGCCAGGTGGCCGAGCGGGTGACCGCCGAAATAGGCCTTTTGGAAATAATAGCGGACCGCCGCCCCGGGGTTGTCCTTGGCCGATTTGAGGCTGTCGATTCTCCGGGCCCGCTCCTTGGCGAACTCCTCGGGCTTGAACGAGGGGGCCGTGAGGCAGTCGGCGGCGATCTCCATGAGCCGCGGGAAATGCTGGGACAGGCTGTCGCCGTTGACCTGGGCGTACTCGTCGGCTGCGGAAATGCCGAGGTTAGCGCCCATGAAATCAAGCGCCTCGGCGATCCCGTCGGCGTCCATTTTAGCCGTGCCTTTCATCATCAGGGTCGCGGCCAGGTTGGCCGCGCCTTCGGCCGCGGCCGGTTCAAAGGCCGACCCGGCGCCCCGGATGACCATCCGGAAGCTGACGATCGGGAGGTCCGAATTCTTGAGAAAATAGACGGTGATGCCGTTCTTGAGAACGAGCTTCTCCGGCTCCGGCAGCCGGGAGGCCGCGGCGAGCGGCGCCGGGGCGGCCAGGACGGCGGCCAGAACAAGCGCGAAACAGGCCAGGGCGAGTTTTTTCACTTGGCGCCTCCCTCGGGGACAAGCTTCCCGATCGTTTTATTGTTCTCCGTGAGATATTTCTTGGCGATCTCCTTGACCCGGTCGATCTTGACGGCCGCGTAGTCGTCCATAATGGTGAACAGCTTTCCGAAATCGCCGTAGAGGAGCTCATAGGCGCCGAGCTGATTGGCCTTGCCGGAGATCGTCTGGAGACCCATGTAGAAGTCGTTCCGGACGATGTTCATGGCCTTCTCGAACTCCTTCGGGGTGATCCCCTCGTTTTTGATCTTGGCCAGCTCCTCCTCGATGACCCGGTTGATCTTGTCGAGGTCGGCGCCGGGCCGCGGCTTCACGTCGATCGTGAAGAGGAAGGGGTCGATGGTCTCCTGCGCCCCGCCCCCGACACGGATCGCGAGCTGCTCCTCGCGGACCAGCCGGCGATAGAGGCGGCTGCTCTCGCCATCGAGGAGCGGCTTGGCCAGGATCGAGAGCGGCAGGAAGTCGGCGTCCTTGGCGTTTGGGGCGTGCCAGACGACCATGAACGACGGGGCCTGGGCCTCCTTCCGGATAAAGACGCTCTTCGGCCCCATCTGGGGCGGCTCGACCGTTGAAACCGCGGGAGGAGGAGTCGAGGCCTTGATCGGCTCGTAATATTTCCTGATGAGGCCCAGGGTTTTAACCGGCTCGAAGTCGCCGACGACAACCAGGATGGCGTTGTTCGGCGCGTAGTATGTGTGGTAATAACCCATGATCTCGTCGCGGCGCCAGCTCAGGATATCGCTCATCCAGCCGATGACGTCCCAGTGGTAGGGGTGGGCCATGATGGCGGTGGCCCGGACGTTCTCGTTGAGGATCGAGTCGTTGTTGTTTTCGACGCCCATCCGGCGCTCGGAGGAGACGACGCCGCGCTCGGACTCGAGGACGTCGGGGACGAAGGCCAGGCCCTGCATCCGGTCGGCCTCCATTTCGATCATGGCTTCGAGGGCCGGGGCCGGGAACCAGTCCGTGTAGGCCGTCATGTCGTCCGCCGTGTAGGCGTTGTTCGAGCCGCCGCGGAATTCCATGCGACGGTCGAACTCGCCGGGCCCGACCTTAGCCGTTCCGTTGAACATCATGTGCTCGATGAAGTGCGATACGCCCGTCAGGCCGGGCCGCTCGTTGCGGGAGCCGACGCGGAAGAACGTGTAGAGGGCGATGTTCGGAATGTTGTGGTCCTCGAGGAGCAGGACCTTGAGCCCGTTCGCCAGCTGTTGGACTTTGACTTCCTCCTTCCTGAACGCCGCCGAAAGGGACAGGGCAAACGTCGCTAGGAAGAGGATCGTGAGCCAGGTTCGTTTCCTCATGCCGTCACCTCCAGGAGAACAAAAATCACTTATACCACACCCCCGCCGTCGCCTCAAGGCTCCGGCGAGCCGGCCCGGAGCGCGCCGCGGGAAGACCTTGCGGGGCCGATGCAGGGCGCGTTCGGATTGTTGGAGGGATCCCAGGGCGGGATTGTGTCCTGTCAGGCAGGATGCCATGCCGCGAAAACAACACGGCTTCCGGAAACCCCGGGGTGGCGCGTCCGACCAGCCCTTGACCCCTTCCCGCCTCTTCTCCTCGCCATAAGGGGGAAAAGCCCCGGTTCCGGGCCTGCGACCTCCGGAGTGCGAAATTCCGGTAAATGGCACGTAGCTTGCAGCAGTTTTGGGTACGGAAGGAGGTCTGACATGAAGAAGATTATATGGATTATTCCGGTGGTCTTTTTGGCGGCCATGGCCTGCGCCGCGTATATTTCTTCGCCCGGCGAGGGGTATGGCGTCGGAAGCGGCGGCTCTTATATCGGCGGCCCTCAGGAATTCGGGGCGGAGCTCGATATCAACTACTGCTACGATTATCTGTCTCCGTTCGGGAGCTGGATTAACCTGGATCCATATGGGTACGTCTGGACCCCCCGGCATATGGGCTACCGCTGGCGCCCCTACGGCGACGGTCATTGGGTTTGGACCGATTATGGCTGGACCTGGATTTCCGACTTCGAGTGGGGCTGGATGCCTTTCCACTATGGCCGCTGGGGCTGGGATGACGATTGCGGCTGGTTCTGGACACCCGGCACGGTCTGGGGCCCGGCCTGGGTCACTTGGCGGTACAGCGACCTCTATATGGGTTGGGCACCCATCCCTCCGGGCATCGAGTTCCGGGCTGGAATGGATTTTGCCTCGCTTTCCCTTCAGATACCCGGAAACTTCTGGATCTTCATTGGAGGGTCACATTTCCTGGACCGGGACATCCACCCTTATGTCCTTCCGTATGAGCGGAACTCGATGATCGTCGGCTATACGACCGGCCGCAACAACTTCTCTTTCCGCGGCGGCCGGTTTGTGAACGAGGGGATCGACGTCCAAACCATTCGGCGCATCACGCGTCGCGACGTGCTGACCTACAAGCTCGCGGACATCAACCGCCCGGGCGAGGGCCGGATCGCCGGCAACCAGGTCCAGCTCTACCGGCCGAATTTCAGGAGCGATCCCCAGGCCCGGCCGAAGAATTTTCTCAACAGGGATCAGGCCCGGCAAGAGCTGGCCCCGGCCAAGGTCTTTGAGCCGTCCCGCCAGGCGCCGGCCGTAACTCCGGAATCGGCCGTTAAAAAAAGGCAGGCCGAAGAACGGGCGCTTCTCGAGAATAGCCAGGCTCAGGATAGGCAAAACATGCAGCGCAGCCGCGACCAGGCGGGGAAACAGGCCCAGAGTTCCGCCGAGAAGGCCAAGGTCCAACAGGATTATAATAAGCGGCTGGTCGAAGTCCAGAAGCAGCACCAGGCCGAGAAACAGCAGTTAAACGATAGGCACAAAAAGGATACGGAACAGGTCCGGCAGTCCAAGCAGCAACCACCGCCGCCTCCGCCGAAGAAAAAGAGGTAAAGGGGGGAGGGATAAGCCCCGGGCCGCGCTTTCACCCCCCGGTGGGGCGGGCCCGGGGCGCGGCATCCTTGACGCACCGGAAACCGACGTTCCGGCTGCGGTCGAAGCCCGGCGAGACGAGGAGGAGCATCTGGTGCTCATCCAGGGGTTGCGGGCCTCCCTTGAGGTACCACGAACTCGCGGTCGGGTTCCAGAAACTGCCGCCGCGGATGATGACGTAGGCATAGCTTGACGTGTCGTAGACGTCGGCCGTCATCTGCCAAACGTTGCCGA
>Ga0315281_10004605_pt1 | contig 19963 bp, 14 predicted proteins | sample YL17G07_0_MG_FD_204540 | JGI IMG/M metagenome (GOLD analysis project Ga0315281, IMG submission 204540) | Sediment microbial communities from Yellowstone Lake, YNP, Wyoming, USA - YL17G07_0 | ecosystem: Environmental > Aquatic > Freshwater > Lake > Sediment | place: USA: Wyoming | collected... | reverse complement strand
GATGTAGCTGAAGACCCGTCTGTTGCCGCACAGTTCGGAGGACAAATCGCGATAGAAAGCCAACATGCTGGCGTTTGAAAAATTGACGCGCCCGACTTTGCCGCGAGTCAATTCCCCCAGTCCTCTCGTATCCCTCCAAATCCCCGGCGCGTGTTCCTGTAGATTGTATGTATTCAGCGGGAAATCCCACAGTATTCGAATTGAAAAGGATGCTATCAACAGCAGAGGGATGATGAGAATCAAGGGGGCTTTGCGAATAAAGACAATGAATGTGAATGCGCCGTGTCGCGGAGTTTCAGCGTTGTTCTGACCCTGCAGAACGCGAACTGCGTTAGCGATCATCCAGAACGACACGATCGCAAGAGAAAAACTGGAATTTATGACCCTGAAATATTCAAAAATCCTGATTGCGTGAATCAGGTTTACAAGGCCCAGGACGGAAAGGGCTGCATAGGCCCCGAGTTCCCGCCTGCTGAGCTGCTTCTTTCTCGCGGCCTCGAAGAACAGGGGAAAGGTGGCAAGCCAGAGGTAAACGAGAAAACCATCCTCGATCCTCGTGAGGACAAGAAGGTTTTCGATTCGCTCCTGGGAAAGCCATTCGGTTCCATGCGCCTCGGCGATTTCCCTGTAAACCCTCAAGGCTTCGACGAGGTCGATTCCATAGCCGAACTCGAATGCGGCCAGGAACAGGAGGTTTGTCGTGACAAATGACAGAAGGAGGGTTATCCAGCCTCGCAACGAATAGCGTCCGGAAATGAGGACAGTAAGCAGGAATGGAACGATCGCAACGGCGTAGGTGTACCGGCTCCACACGGCCAGCCCGAGGAGGATCCCGGCGATGATCAGTCTTGCCGGTGTAGCAGCACGATTGGCAAACATAATGACTATGGCGCCGCTCAGGAAAAAGCCGGCGTAATAGTCTGCCCATGGGTAAATCGGAAAGGGGTGTAAGACAAATGCAACAGCCAGAAAAAGTGCGGCCGCCCATGGCGCGCTCAGGTGCCTTATGACCGCGTAGACCTGGTATAGAAGGCCGCAATAGACCATTGCGGTGAGGATTCCAAAAGACAGGAAGCTGAAGCCGAAAAGGCTGCCCCACAATAATTGAGCCAAGGTCGTGAAGTAGCCATACTGGATGATGAAATCCTTATATGGAATTCGCCCCTCGCTGAGGTCTAACGCGTTCGAGAGCATCAGTCCCCAATGATGCGAGTCCGTCCGCAGCGCGCTGTTGAGGGCGCTCATGGCGATCACGCAGGCGAATAGGGCGATCAGAGCAATGCGCCCCGCAACTCCCCCCGCCCCGGAACTGATCAAACGCATTCATTCGTCCTGTCTAAGAGTTCATTACCAAATCAGGAGCACATCAGTGCCGAAGTGCGCAAATGGAGGTTCGTCACGAGCCATGGGCAATACCGCCTCATACCGCCCGGATTGTATCCTCGATGTTTGGTCGCAGTACGCAGTCCGGCCTAAGCGCTGATATCCTATGAAGGTCAATTCGAGGAACTCCTATGAAAGCCGTGATACTCGCCGGGGGCGTGGGCTCCCGCCTTACCGAAGAAACCATTGCGCGACCCAAGCCCATGGTGGAGATCGGCGGCAAACCGATCTTGTGGCACATCATGAAGATTTATCTTGCGCATGGCATCAAGGACTTCGTCATCTGCCTGGGCTATCGCGGCTACATGATCAAGGAGTATTTCGCCAATTATTTTCTGCACATGTCGGATGTCACCTTCGACATGGCCAACAACAAGATGGAAATCCATCAGGCGAGCGCGGAGCCATGGCGCGTGACCCTGGTGGACACGAGCGAGCACACCCAAACAGGGGGGCGTCTGCGCCGCGTGCAGCCCTATCTCGGGGATGAGGACTTCTGCTTTACCTATGGCGACGGCGTCGGCGACATCAACGTCGCGAAACTGGTCGCATTTCACAAATCGGAAGGCCGGCTGGCCACGGTCACGGCAACGCAGCCTCCCGGGCGTTTTGGCGCGCTGCGCGTGGAGGGGACCCAGGTCGTCAATTTCGCCGAGAAGCCCCAGGGTGACGGCGGCTGGATCAACGGCGGCTTTTTCGTGCTCTCACCCAAGGTGTTGAGTTACATCGCCGGCGACGAGACGGCGTGGGAAGGTGTACCCATGGAGCGCCTGTCCTCCGAGGGCCAGGTCTCGGCCTACTTTCACAACGGGTTCTGGCAGCCGATGGATACGCTGCGCGACAAGAACCATCTCGAGGCGCTGTGGGCGAGCGGTAGCGCGCCCTGGAAGGTCTGGCAATGATCGACAAGTCGTTCTGGCGCGGCCGCCGCGTGCTGGTCACCGGGCACACCGGATTCAAGGGCGGTTGGCTGTCGCTGTGGCTCGAATCGCTCGGCGTGGAGGTGACGGGGTACGCGCTGGCCCCGACTGCATCGCCTAACCTGTACGAGGCGGTGAATGTGACGCGGGGCCTGAAGGAAAGCGTCATCGCGGATATCAGGGATCTGGTCCGGCTCGGCGACGTAATTCGGCGAGCGCGCCCCGAAATTGTCATCCACATGGCGGCGCAGCCGCTGGTGCGCGCCTCCTATGCAGATCCGATCGAGACCTACTCGGTCAACGTTCTGGGCACGGTCACGCTCCTGGAGGCCATCCGGCGCGCGGGCGGCGTTCGGGCCGTGGTCAGCGTCACCAGCGACAAGTGCTACGAGAACCGCGAGTGGGTATGGGGATACCGCGAGTCCGACCCGATGGGAGGTTTCGATCCCTATTCGAGCAGCAAGGGCTGCGCCGAGCTGGTCACCTCGGCGATGCGCAAATCGTTTTTTCATCCGGAATCCTGGCTCGAGCACAAGGTCGCCGTCGCCTCCGCTCGGGCGGGGAACGTCATCGGCGGCGGGGATTGGGCCGAGGACAGGCTGGTCCCGGACCTCGTGCGGGCGTTCACCGCCGGGCTCACGGCGGCCGTGCGCCGTCCCGAAGCGGTTCGACCGTGGCAGCATGTCCTGGAGCCGTTGTCAGGGTATCTGGTCTTGGCCGAGCGACTGGTCGACGACGGGCCCGACTACGCCGACGCCTGGAATTTCGGTCCCGAGGAGTCCGATGCCAGGGAGGTCGGCTGGCTGGCCGATCGGGTGAGCAAACTGTGGGGTGAGGGTGCACGATGCGAAGGCGACCGCCGCGTGCATCCCCACGAAGCGACGTTTCTTAAGCTCGATTGCAGCAAGGCAAGGGCGCGCCTGGGCTGGCGGCCCCGCTGGCGCCTGGAGCGCGCGCTCGAGGAAACGGTGGGCTGGTACCGCGCTTTCTACGCTGGGTCGGACGTGCGCGCGCTGTCAGTCGGGCAAATTTTGGCGTATTCGACCCAGACGGGCCCGCGCGGAGAGCACCAGCAATGAAGGCGGATGGTATTGCGGAAGATCTCCGCGCCCAGATTCTGGAACTGGTCGCCCAATATGCTGACGTTGCGCACGCGCCGCAGGCGTTCGAGCCCGGGCGCACGCCGATTCCGGCGTCGGGCAAGATCGTCGGAGCGCCGGAACTCAAGAATCTCGTCGAGGCTTCCCTGGACGGGTGGCTGACGACGGGCCGGTTCAACGACCAGTTCGAGCAGCGGCTCGCGGCCTTTCTTGGCGTCCGGTACGCGCTTACCACCAATTCCGGTTCGTCGGCGAACCTGCTGGCCTTTTCCGCGCTGACTTCAGGCCAACTGGGCGAGCGCGCCCTGAAACCGGGCGACGAGGTCATCACGGTCGCGGCGGGTTTTCCGACGACCGTCAACCCGATGCTTCTGTACGGCATGGTGCCGGTGTTCGTGGACGTGGACATCCCGACCTACAACATCGACCCCCGGAAGATCGAGGCCGCGGTATCCGGCAAGACGCGCGCAATCATGCTCGCCCACACCCTGGGCAACCCTTTCGATCTTGCCGAGGTGACGCGGGTCGCGCGCAAACACAAGCTCTGGCTGATCGAGGACTGCTGCGATGCGCTGGGGTCGCGCTACGCCGGCCAGCTCGTGGGCACGTTCGGGGATATCGGCACGCTCAGTTTCTACCCCGCGCACCACATCACCATGGGGGAGGGCGGCGCAGTATTCACCAGCAACCCGGACCTCAAGCGCATCGTCGAGTCCTTCCGCGACTGGGGACGGGACTGCTACTGCGCTCCGGGGAAGGAAAACACCTGCGGCAAACGTTTCGGCTGGCAGCTGGGTGAGCTTCCGCTGGGCTACGACCACAAGTACATCTACAGCCATCTGGGTTTCAATCTGAAGATCACCGACATGCAGGCTGCCTGTGCGTTGGCGCAAATGGATCGGCTTGAAGGCTTCATTGCCGCACGCAAGCGCAATTTCGCGTTTCTGCGCCAGCGCCTGGCCGGGTGCGAGGAGTTCCTGGAGTTGCCGGTGGCCACCGAGGGCAGCGACCCCTCCTGGTTCGGTTTCCCGATCTCCTTGCGCGAGGCGGCGGGTGTCTCGCGGGTCGACCTGCTGCGCTACCTCGATCAGTACCGCATCGGCACGCGGCTGCTTTTCGCCGGCAACCTGGTACGGCAACCGTATATGGTCGGGCGCGAGTACCGCGTGAGCGGTGAACTCGCCAGGACCGATCACGTGATGCGAGATACCTTCTGGATCGGCGTGTATCCGGGGCTGACCGAGGAGATGCTTGAGTTCGCTTCCGGCAAGATTGAGACTTTCCTCGGCATTGCGTTGTAGGCAGAGCGTTCGGCGTCTCAGGCAGCCTAGCTGACCGATGGTTTCCTTTCCCCGCGCGTTGATCTGGGCTGCCGTGTTCTGTGTCATTTTCGGCATCTGCATGATCGTGAATACCAACCTTCCGCTGGATGGCGGATGGTATTGGTATGCAAAGCTGGTCTCGCAGGGTGCATTGCTTTACTCCGACCTGAAATTCAACCTGCAGCCGTTTTTTGTCCTCCAAACCTTGGCATCGCTATCCATTTTCGGTGAAGGATGGTTGGTTTCGAAGATCTTGCCTGCCCTTCAACTGTGCCTGTTCGTGCTTGGTCTTGCTGCTTTTATTTCGCGGTCCGAGTGGGCGACACCTGCGTTCAAAGCCGTTCTTCTGGCGGCTGCTTTTTTCGTCGCAATCGGCTTCGAATATTATCGTTTCGATGACTACCATATCGTTGTTCACAATTGCTATATTTTCTCCTGCCTGATTCTCTTGCACCTTCATCAGGACCATCCCCGCAGATACCTGCCGCTTCTTGTCCTGTTGGGAGGCATCGCTGGCATCGCGTCGGCTGATCGAATCAATGATGGGCTGATGCTGTTCGCCATCAGCGGGTTTGTATTGCTGTGTTTTGACCCATCTTCAAGGATGTATCGCACCCGGGCCGTTGACGCCCTGCTCTATGCAGTTTCTGCGGTTTCCATGTTTGCGCTCATCATTGCGATGACAGGCGATTCGCTCCGTGCCTATGTCAACTATTCAATATTCGATGCAATTTCCGCGAAAGGAGGGACGGGTGACGTAGTGGGTCGTCCAGTGGCGATGCTGGTCTACGCAGCGAATTTCCTGTCGACACGCGAAGCCATTGCGCTACTCTCTATATCTGTCCTGTTTGTCGCAAGTTGCGCGTATTTTCCTACGTGGCACTTCACTCCAGGTCAAACCAGGACCGGCCGTGTGATCCGGCTCCTGATTAGTGCCGCCGGAGTCTCGCTCTCTGCTTATTGTTGGGTCCTGTCGACAAATCTCTACGTGCGCCTCAACACGACATTGTTTGTCTATGTGTGGACATGCATCGGCGTGTTTGTGCTTCATTTCGGCGCGCTCCTGGTCCTCGTCGTGCGAGTCGCCGGCGTCGTCCGGGATTCGCCGCCTCGCCTGAAGTCCTTGCGACATTCGGCGACCAGCGCGGGTTACCCGATCCTGTTTGCATTCGGGCTGCTGGTCTCCCAGTCCACGTCCTCGGGCGGCGGTTCGCCGCTCGGCCTGACTATGCCCATGGGCATGCTGGTGGCCTCGGTTTCCTTGGTCAATGGAGTCAAGGGAAGCCATAAACGCTTGCTGCGTATTTTTTGCGTCTTGTTGGCGTCGGTCGGAGCGTTGGTCAAGATTTCCAATCCCGCTTCGTGGAACGGGGTCGGATCGCATCCTATGTTCAGCGAACGGTTGCTTATTCACCATCCGATATACGGCCCGATGATTGTGGAGCAGTCCCTGTACAGGTTCAGCGAAACCATTTGCACGTTGATTGCCGAACGTTCCGGGAAGCAAAACCGTGAGTTGTTGTCGATCCCGTTTTCCTACGCTAATTACTATTGCGGTATAGCGCCATGGAAAGCATTTGTTCAGACCTTCTTTGACACGTCGACAAAGTCCGCGATCGACTCAATGATTCAATTGCTCAAGAACTCGCCGCCGGAGTGGATCCTGTATCAACGCCAGCTCTGGAATCTGAGAAGACATGAAATGGTCTATAACAATGGCAGGAGGCTTCCGCATCGCGACCTTGATGAATACCTGGCCGGAAAGGTGCAATCGCAGGATTGGAGCATTGCGTGGCAGGGACCGTATGGATTCCAGACGGAGTGGTTCCTGATCCACACGCGTCCATCCGCTGAACGCGTGCGGGAGCGACAAGGCCAAAGTCAGCTGCCTGGCGGCGCGGGGGGCGTCGACCGCCGTTCGACGCGAATGCGTAGTCGATAATCAGGAAAACCCAAACGGTTCAGCTTCACTTATCATAGGCAAAGTCGGGCCTCGCATCTGGGGCGACGTTTCTTCTTGCCGGAGTAGCGGTTGGGCGACGCAGCCTTGGCCGCCGACATTGCGGAGGAGTCATGCGTCCATCAATTTTCGAAGACCTGTTCGTACTTGAGCTTGCGAGCAACCATTGGGGCAAGCTCGACCGCGGGCTCAAGATCATCAGCGACTACGGCAAAGTCGTGCGGTTCAATGGCGTGCGCGCGGCAATGAAGCTGCAGTTCAGGGATGTGCCGAGCTTTATTCACAAGGACTACCGCAACCGCACGGACATCCGATATATCAAGAAGACGCTCGATACCGAGATGAGCTGGGAGAACTACGCCCTGCTGGCGAAAGCGATCCGGAATAACGGCATGGTCACCATGGCGACGCCGTTCGATGAGTATTCCGTGGACAAGTGCGTGGAACTTGGCGTGCAGATCATCAAAATCGGCAGCTCCGACATCAAGGACTGGTTTCTCATAGAGAAGATCGCCTCGGCCGGCAAGCCGGTTATCGCCTCCACGGGGGGGTCGTCGCTGCGTGACCTGGATGATCTCGTCGCATTCTTCAGCCGGCGCAATGTTCCGTTCGCAATCAATCATTGCGTGTCGATCTACCCGTCTGAGGATTCCGAGCTTGAGCTCAACCAGATCGATTTCCTGGTTGCCCGCTATCCGGACAACGTGATCGGGTCCTCGACCCACGAATACAATGACTGGCGTAATTCGATGCTGATCGCCTATGCGAAGGGTGCACGGACATTCGAGCGGCACGTGGACATCGATTACGAGGGTGTGCCTGTGTCGCCCTACTGCTCCCTGCCGCAGCAGATCGATGAGTGGTTCAAGGCGTACCTCAAAGCAAGGGAGATGTGCGGCGCGCCGGGCACGGCGAAGCGCAACCCTCCGGAGAAGGAGACGCGCTACCTCGACGCGCTCGTGCGCGGCGTGTACGCAAAGCGGGACCTGCCCGCCAGCCACATCCTCGCCGATGCGGATGTTTTTCTCGCAATCCCGCTGCTCAAAGGACAGATTTCCTGCCGCGAGTTCATGCGCGGGGAGGTGCTGCTCAACCCGGTCAGGAAGGACGCGCCTATCGGCATCGGCGATATCGACAGCCCGTACGCGACCAACCCGGGCCTGCGCAAGCTCATCGAGGAGCGTGGTATTGCCCCCGAGGCACCCAAAGCGGTGGGACTGGTGGCGCAGCGGTGATACGGGTAGCCGATTATCTGGCAGCCGCGCTTCGTGACCATGGAATCAGGCATGTCTTCATGCTCACCGGCGGCGGTGCGATGCACCTTAACGACGCCATCGGGAGGTGCCCTGGCCTCGAGTATGTGTGTTGCCACCATGAACAGGCCTGTGCGATCGCGGCGGAAAGCTACTTCAGGCTTTCCGGAAAATTGGCTGCGCTGAACGTCACGACGGGGCCGGGCGGGATCAATGCGCTAAACGGGGTCTTCGGCGCGTGGGTGGATTCGCTGGGAATGATCGTCATTTCTGGTCAGGTGAAGCGCGAGACAATCGCGGGGAACTGTGGGCTTCCACTTCGGCAACTTGGCGACCAGGAAGCCGACATCATCGCCATGGTCCGGCCGATCACCAAGTACGCGACGCTGCTGCAGGATCCCGCGCGAACGCGCGAGGTAATCGAGCGCGCCATATTGCTTGCGCGTTGCGGCCGGCCGGGCCCGGTCTGGATCGACGTTCCAATTGATGTCCAGGCTGCACTGGTCGATCCCTCGGTGCTCGCGCCGCTCGACCCCGCGCGGCTTTACGACGATCCAGAAGTCTCGCCAAATGCCCGCGGCGAGACAGGGGCGCTCGCGGGTGCGAAGCTTGCCGCTGAGGTTGACGAGTTTCTTGCCAGGCTTGCAGCGGCCGATCGGCCTGTCGTGCTGGCGGGCGCCGGCGTGCGTATTGCGGGCGCGTGCGAGCTGTTCCTGAGCGTGATCGAGCGTCTTGGAATACCCGTCACATCGGGGTTCAATGCGCATGACGTCATTTCCAGCGGCCATCACTGTTACGCGGGGCGACCCGGAACCGTCGGAGATCGCGCCGGAAATTTCACTGTCCAGAACTCGGACCTGCTGTTGGTGCTGGGCAGCCGGCTGAACATCCGGCAAGTCAGCTACAACTGGGCTTCATTCGCCAGGGCAGCGTACAAGGTCATGGTGGATATCGATCCGGCGGAGCTCTCGAAACCCACATTGGGCATCGACCAGCCGATCCACGCCGGGGTGCGGGAGTTTCTGGAGCTGCTGGAAGCACGGCTCGGGGCGTATCAGGCGATGCCAGCACACCGCCGGTACCTGGATTGGTGCAGGGAGCGCGTGGCTCGCTATCCCGCCGTGCTGCCGGAATACTGGCAGACCCGCGACGCGGTAAATCCCTACTGCTTCATGGACGCACTGTTTCGCCAGCTTGATCCGGGGGACATCGTGGTGAGCGGCGATGGCACGGCCTGCGTCACGTCGTTTCAGGCGGCCGATCTCAAGCCAGGACAGCGTTTGTACACGAACTCCGGATGCGCCTCGATGGGCTACGACATTCCCGCGGCCATCGGCGCGTGGTACGCGAGCGGCGCGCGCCGCATCATCTGCATTGCCGGTGACGGCAGCGCGATGATGAATATCCAGGAGCTGCAGACCATCGTCGGCAACGGGATCCCGGTGAAGCTGTTTATCCTGAACAACAACGGCTACCACTCGATACGGCAGACCCAGCAGGCGTATTTTCCCGATAACGTGGTCGGGTGCGGGCCGGACAGCCGGCTTACGTTTCCGGACTTCCAGAAGCTGGCTGCCGCGTTTGGATTTGGCGTTCGCGCATGCCGCGTGCATGCCGACATGGATGCATCGATTGCGGCGACGCTTCGCGGCGATGGGGCTCAGGCGTGCGAAGTGTTTCTGGACAAGGATCAGGCGTTCGCGCCGAAGCTTTCCTCACGCAGGCTCGAAGACGGAACCATGGTTTCCTCGCCGCTGGAGGATCTGGCGCCGTTCCTCACACGTGAGGAGTTTGCGCAAAATATGCTGATCCGACCGATGTCTTGAGCGGACGGTCCGTATGGAAGGCTGAAACAATGTCACTTACCGACGATCAAAGCATGGGCGGAAGCACCGGCGCGCGTCGCGTCCTGGTGCTTGGCGGCAAGGGGGCCATCGGTGCGGCCATCGCCGAGATGTTTTCGGAGCGTGGCGACGAAGTGACCGCCACGGGTCGAGGCGAGCTGGACCTGGGAGATCCGGATTCCATAGGCGGCTTCTTCGAGCGGCAAAAACCGGAATTCGAGGTGGTCGTTCACAGTGCCGGTCTGAACAATCCCAAGCTGTTTGCGGACCTGACGCCCGCCGAGATCGAGCTATCCCTACAGGTGAACCTGCAGGGATTCCTGCGCGTCCTCAAGCACCTGGACGCTCACCTGCGGTTGCGTGGCGGGCGGGTCCTGGTGATTTCTTCACTTTACGGATTTCTCGCGCGGCGCGGAAGATTGCCCTACGTTGTTGCGAAACACGCCCTGGTCGGGGCTGTCAAGACGCTCGCGATCGAACTGGCGCCGCACGGCGTGCTGATCAACGCGCTCTCCCCGGGGTTCATTCTCACCAGGATGACCAGCAAGAACAATTCCCCCGCGGCCATCGCGGCGTTGGAGGCGGGCGTACCGCTCGGTCGCTTGGGAACGCCGCGGGAAATTGCTGAGGTGGCCTGTTTTCTCTGTTCAGGCGCCAATACATATCTCACCGGACAGGACATCGTCGTGGATGGCGGATTCTCGGTCGGAGGCTTCCAGGGGTGATCGTGGGAAGTTTCCGGATTCAGGAACATGCGTTCCACGCACCGAGCGATCCGCGGGAGGACGGCGCTTTCTGGGTACGCTCGGTGCCGAGGCCCTACCGTGTGGAGTTTCCCGAGGGCAACTCACCCGGGATACTGGTTGCCGACCTGGCGCAGGCGGCGCGCCACCCGCTCCTGCTCGTCGACAGGAAAGTGGCGCAAATCCATCTGGATGGTCATCCGCAACTTGGTGCGTTGCCACGGTTCGTCGTCGACGCGAATGAGAGGGCAAAGAGCATCGTCACCGTTCTCGAAATCGTCGAATTCCTAGAGGCTAACCGGGCGACAAGAACGACCGCGCTCTTCGTGGTGGGGGGCGGGATCGTTCAGGACCTGGGAGCGTTTGCGGCCTACCTCTACAAGCGCGGGCTACCATGGACTTTCGTCGCAACCACTCTGCTTGCGCAGGGCGACAGCGGAATCGGAGGCAAGACGGCGCTGAATCACAAGAATACGAAGAACCTGCTCGCCCTTTTTTCCGCGCCCAGGAAAGTTGTCATCGACCTTGGGTTCATAGACACGCTTGGCGAGGATGATGTTCTTTCCGGGATGGGGGAGATCTATCGGCTGCACGTGACCGGAGGGGAGGAGTTCCTTGCCGGGTTTGAGGAGCAGTTTCCGCGGTTTCGCGCCGGATCCCGTGACGCCCTGCGGCGGCTGATCGTGGGTGCGCTATCGGTGAAGCGGGCCGTGGTCGAGGAAGACGAATTCGAACTCGACCTCCGTCGTTCGTTGAATTACGGGCATAGCTTCGGGCATGCGCTCGAGGCGCTGGTGGATTTCAGGATTCCTCATGGCATTGCGGTCACGATCGGCATGCTGGTGGAAAACGAAGTGTCGGTGCGGCGGGGATTGCTCTCGCAAGGCCAGCGCGACCGATTGCTCCGTTGCGGTTCCCCTCTTGTTCCGGATGCTTCGCGCAGGGTACTGGCTTCGGTGAGACTGGATGAGATCCTTGACCTGCTGCGGCGCGACAAGAAGACCGAAGGCAATACGCTCAAACTGGTGGTGCCCGAGTCGATTGGCCAGATCCGCTTCATCGACCTCGAGTTGGACTTGCCCACGGTAGAGTTGCTCAAGGGCAGCTTACATGCCGTTCTTGATGCGCTGTGAGTAGCGGCGTCGCGCTTCTCGTCGACTTTGGTGCGAGCCGGGTCAAGGCCGCGCTCTTTCACGCCGGCGAGAATCGAATCCTGCTGCGGGCCGAGCGGCCGTCCCCGGAGCCGCGCTGGGGCGATGGCGGCGAAGTGGAGATCGATCCCCGCGCGCATGCAGCGGTGCTTGATGAACTGGCAGCGGAACTGTGCGGCCCGCGGCTGGCTGCGCCTTCATCCGTCTGGCTGTGCAGCGAGATGCACGGCTTCGTTCTTGATGATGGCCACGGCACTGCGCTTACTCCCTACATAAGCTGGCGTGACATGCGCGCAATGCGGGTGTCGCCCGGCGAACGCGAAAGCGCGTTCGATCGATGCAGCCGTGAGCTCGGCGACGAGTTCTTCAGCATCACCGGGATGCGCCTTAAACCAGGCCTTCCGTTCATCAACCTTGTTCACATCGCGCGCTGCGGCGGCCTGCCGCCCCGGTCGAGATTTCTCTCGCTGCCGGAGTGGATCGCGGCGTCCGCCGGGACCTATAGCGGCAGCGTTCACATCTCGATGGCGGCCGCATCCGGCTTCTACGACCTCAAGCAACACGACTGGTCGAGGCGGCTCATGGGCATGGGGGCAGGGAACGAATCGGCGATGGATTTCGGCGTGCCGTCGGACTTCGACGGCCTAGGCCTCGGAACGGTCAAGGTGGCCGGACGAACGCTGCCGCTCTTCGGTGGTTTCGGAGACCTGCAGACGGCGATTTTCGGTGCCGGCGTGCCCAATCGCTCCAATGCCGCCATTAACCTCGGAACCGGATCCCAGGTGGTGCGTCTGGCGCGGTCGCCGGTGCCCGCCGTCGAGCGCCGTCCGTATTTCAGCGATCAGGAACTCGCCGCGATTACCCATATTCCGTCGGGACGCGCGCTGAACGTGTACGCGGGACTTTTCGACGCCATCGGCGAAGCCTCGGGCGGATCGCGCGGTGCATTCTGGAGGCTGTTCGGGACCCTGGCCGCTGAGGAGATTCTTGCGGCCCCACTCCCTGTCGATCTCAATGTGTTTCCGGGGTCCTGGCGGTTCGAGCGCGGCGGCTCGATCGCGGGGATCCTCGAGCCAGGAACGGCGGCACCGCCGCTGGTTGCGTCAGTCGCGCTTGGGTGGCTGAGGCAGTACGCCGACGCGCTTGACATGGTCGACCCTGGACGCGAAGAGGGTCAAGTTGTGCTTGCGGGCGGATTGGTGCGGCGCTGCCAGGCGGCCCCTGCAGTGCTGGAGGCGTTGACAGGCCGTCACATGCTGCCCCCGGAAGGTGAAGAGGACGAAACCATCACGGGGCTGGCAGCCGCCGCACGCGGGGTAATGGGCCGATGAACCGTAACGGAAAGTCCGGTTACAGACCGCTCGCATTTTCGGAGCGAAACGCGGCGCGGTTACGCAAGAGCGAGCTGCGTATTGTCGTCACGGGCGCAAGTGGATGGCTTGGGCAGGCTTCGCTCGAGATGATCGAGTCGGCGCTCGGCGACGACCTGCATTCGCGCGTGTTCGCATTCGCATCCCAGGCGCGATCGTTGATCCTGCGCTCGGGAAGCGAAATTGCCCTGGCGCCCCTCGATCACCTGCCGCTCCTTGACCCTGCGCCGACGCTGCTCTTGCACTACGCATTCCTTACGAAAGACAGGACTTTTGATATCGAGGCCGAAGAGTACGCGCGACGGAACTTGAGCATTCGGAAAATCGTGGGCGATGCGATGCAGGAGATCCAGGTTACACATCTGCTCCTGCCGTCTTCCGGTGCGGTATACGGGTTGCCGACCAGTGCCGATCGCTCGCTTTGTCCGGATCCGGTCCGAAATCCTTACGGAACCCAGAAGATTCTCGACGAAGACCATTTTCTGGGCATCTGCCGCGGTCTGGGTGCCCGCGTGGCGATCCCGCGCATTTTCAACATCAGCGGGCCCTACATCAACAAGCACGACGGCTACGCTCTATCCTCCATGATCAATGCGGCGCTGGCGGGAGGGCCGGTCACGCTGCACGCGACCAGGCGGGTGATCCGGGCCTACACGAGCGTGCGCGATCTCGTCGACGTTTCGGTTGGCTGGCTGCTGCAGGAAAGGCGGGCGGACGTGATAGTCTTTGACACCGGAGGCGATGAACCGGTGGAAATAGGCCAGCTTGCGCAGCATGTGCTCGAGTTGATGGACCGCGTGGGTATTGGCTTCCAGCGGCCTGGCTTGAGCGGCGAGCCGGACGACATTTATGTCGGCGATGGCCGGGTGCTCAGATCCATGGCCGATAAGCAGGGGGTCGCGTTGTCCGATCTGCGTTCACAGATCGTCGAAACAATGGAATATCTCGCAGCGGTTCACTGACGAATGCTCCCGCGAATCCGGTCCTTCGATTGCATGAACTCCCCTGACAGATGAAGCTGATCAGTATCGTGACCGGTTGCTTTGACGAAGAGGACAATGTCGAGCCATTGTTCGAGCGCATTAGAGCGGTCTTCCTGAAGCTGCCACAGTACCGGTACGAGCACATATTCATTGACAACTGCTCGAACGACCATACGGTCAATCGGATCAAGGCCATTGCCGCGCGCGACAAGCGCGTGAAACTGATTGTCAACACACGCAACTTCGGTCATATCCGCTCCCCCATGCATGGGGTGCTTGCGGCTAGGGGCGATGCGGTGATCCTGATGGCCTCCGACCTGGAAGACCCCCCCGAACTGATTTCGGAATTCTTGCGGCGATGGGAGGCGGGCTACAAAGTCGTTGTGGGGGTGAAGACCCGGACCCAGGATGCCGTGATAATGAGGTTGGTTCGGCAGGCATATTACAAGATGATTTCCAGAATTGCCGACATCGCGCTGATTCAGAATTTCACGGGTTTTGGGCTCTACGACCGTGCGCTCATCGACGTGGTACGGGAACTTGATGATCCGTATCCCTATTTCCGCGGCATCATCTCCGAAGTCGGCTTCGAAGTCGCCGAGGTGCAGTTTGAGAAGCCGCGCCGGGCACGCGGCATCACCAAGAACAACTTCTATACGCTCTATGACATGGCGATGCTTGGCATCACCAGTCATTCCAAGGTGCCGATCCGCCTCGCAACCATGGCGGGATTCACCCTGTCGCTGCTGAGCCTCGCGATTTCGTTCACGTACCTCGTTCTGAAGCTGATGTTCTGGGATCAGTTCGGATTCGGTACGGCGCCGATCCTCATTGGCCTGTTCTTTTTCTCCTCGGTACAGCTCTTTTTCATCGGGCTCATCGGGGAGTACGTCGCCGCCATCCACACCCAGGTGCTCAAGCGGCCGCTGGTGGTCGAGAGGGAACGCGTGAATTTTGACGACGTTCAGGATTCAGGCGACGCGCCGCCGCGGTGAGGGTAGCAGCGCCGTGATCTGGGACCGTGAAAGGTTCCGCTTCCTCGCCGTGGGCGCCTACAACACCCTGTTCGGCTATGCGGCGTTTGCGTTGCTTTACACGTGGCTGCACGAAACAATGCATTACCTGATGATCGCGGTCATCGGGCACGTGATCGCCGTCATCAACGCGTTCTTTGCGCACCGCATTCTCGTTTTTCGCGCGCGGGGAAACCTGCTGGCGGATTTCGTCCGGTTCAACATCACCACGCTCGGGTCCACCGCCATCGGGCTTGCCGGCCTCGCAGTGCTTGTGGATCTTGGCGGCATCCATCCCCTGCTTGCGCAGGGCATCGTCTTGGCCGTCACGGTGGTCATCACTTACGTCGCCCACAAGCTTTATACGTTCGCTCGCCGGCCATGATGAATCAGTCGGGAACGTATAGTGCGCGGCGGGTTGGCCGCGCCGTGCCCGTTCTCTCGGCATTTTTGAAGGAGAGAGCGTGCCCGGGAAAGCAGGTGCAGTGGGCCAATCTCTGGAATCGGAGTTCCCCGAATCACCGAGGAGCGGCACCGTTATGAGGACATTTTGCGGGGCCTAAAAACCACGGCGTTCAGTGCGCACTGAACTGCTCTCGAGCACGACAAGCGCCTGGGCGGCCAAGTGTGCGCCCCTGGTCGGGTTTTGTTTGTTGCTGGCGGTCTACCACCTCGTGTTCAGTCAGTTTTTCCCGAATCGCAACGGCACGGTTGGGCATGACTATTCCTTGGGGATTCCACATCTGCTCGCCGGCTATTACTGGTTTCAGGCCAATGGAATCTGGGAGGTTCCGTGGTTTACCCCGGCGTTCTGTGGGGGACAGCCATTCTTCGCGGATCCTCAGTCCGGGTACTACTCGGTGGGACAGTTGCTGACGCTGGTCGTGGATCCGCTTACCGGTGCATACCTGACCATGCTCTTGTTCGCCACCTTGGGCTACTGGGGGTTCTACGTTCTCTTACGCCGGGGCTTCGCCGTAAGCCGACCGCCTGCGGTGTTGGCAGCGGCAATTTTCATGTTCAACGGCTTCTTCGCGCACCGAATGGTCGTTGGGCACTTTGGCTATCACGGAATCATGTTGGTTCCTTGGTTTGCCTGCTTCCTCATCTTGCCGGGGAGGGTGAAAAGTAACCCATGGCTGCGGAACGGTGCTGCCGGGTGGGCCGCCGGCATTGTGGGGGCCTATTGGGTGCAATCGGGGTTGGGGACATTGATTGTTCCGGCGATGCTGACTGTGGTCGTGATAATCCTCCTGCGTGAAATCTGGCGGGAACCACTTCAAATAGGGCAATTGGTCTACCGATCATTTGTCGGCGGGCTCACGATGATTGCCATTTCGGCAGCGAAAGTCGCGGCGGGTTTGTCGTTTCTGTCCAATTACCCTCGCACGGATTATTTGCTGCCCGGCTACGAGAGTGTCACCGCGTCGGTCGAAATTGCGTTTCTGAGCTTGTTTGTATCGCCGGCGGACATCGCTCAGCGTAGCGATGCCTTGCTTCAAAACGTGCAATGGGGAATCGGACGTCACGAGTTGGAGTACGGCGTGACCGTTGTTCCCATGCTGATCATCGCCATGGGTGCTGCGGTCGGAATATGGCGGGTCATAACCGGAAGGACTGGGCTTGTCCAGGGAAGGGCACAGATTGGCGCCTGGGCTCTCGTGGTGCTGATTTTAGTGGCGCCGATTGTGCTGAATACCTATACCGTGGAATGGAATGCGGTCCTAAAGCAAACCCCATTGCTGAAATCGGCCAGCACGTTTGTGCGCTGGTATTGGATATTCATACCGTTTTTCGCGCTGGTCTCCGCCCTCGTGCTGGAACGAACCTTCGGCGCGTTTCGGACATCGGCAACAATCGTCGCCGTTGCGTTGATCGTGAGTCTGAATCTGATGCAGGATCGGAGGGTCTACGCGTTAGAGCCCTACGACCCGGGTCCTGCCGTTCACGCCTATCACCGGCTTCGCGGTGGTATGGCCGTACCCCAGATCCGCGCTATAGGCGTGTACCGCGATGGGCGAGGGAGCATTGTGCTGCCAGTCCACCGAAACGACGCGCTCAGTCAAGGGTACTCGCCCCTGTACTGCTACAACCCGGTCTTTGGTTACCGGCTTGAAAGTTTTCCGTTCAAGGACTTGCATCCCGGGCCGGTGCGGGAAGTCCGAGATGACCACTTCAACATCAAGAATCCCGCCTGCTACGTGTATCCGAAAGAGAACGAATGCAGCCCGGGAGATCACTTCCGCGAGACTCAGCGTGAGGAAATGGAAAAGTTCGTGAGCTACAGGCCGTTCGCATTCAATATCTCCACGGCGCAAAAGGCTGCGAACGCGTTGACCGTGTTCGGGCTCGTGGCAAGCGTGATCCTCGTTCTTGCAGCCGGAGCATTCGGGCTGGTCAATTTGATCTCTCGCGCCCGCCATAGCCCCACGGGGACCGGCCCAAACTAGCTCGCAGAGGGACTTCGCAGTCGGCGCGCAACTTGGGCCGAACAAGATTCATCGGGAACGCAATTTCTGCCGTAATATTCATAGGGCCTTGCTCAGTTGGAGGCATATCATGGAATGTGGAAATTTCTTGCCATCGGCAGCAAAAGAATATATGTTCGTGTTATCAATTAGATGGGTATGACTTATCAAGTTGTTTCGTAAATTAGGGTCGAGTCCAAATGGCAAGGCCTGAGAAGCTGCGACTGGGTGATCTGCTGGTTCGACAGGACGTCATCACGGACGACCAGTTGACGCTCGCCCTGGAGCAGCAGAAAAAATCGGGGCGCAAGCTAGGCCGCGTGTTTGTCGAAAGCGGCTACGTCACCGAGGAAAAGCTGTCGCAGGCACTGGCTCGCCAGCTGAACATTCCGTTCGTCAAGCTCAAGTTCTACGAACTCAAGCCTGAAGTAGTGCAGCTCCTGCCCGAAGCCCAGGCGCGGCGTTTCCGTGCGCTGGTGCTCGAGAGTGACGGCGAGAAGATTCAGGTGGGCATGTCGGATCCGACTGATCTGTTCGCGTACGACGAGCTGACCCGGATCCTCAAGCGCGACATTGAGCTGGCCGCCGTCACAGAGGGCGAACTGCTTGCAACCTTTGACCGGATTTACCGCAGAACGGGGGAGATAACCGGCCTGGCCAGGGAACTGACGGCCGAGCTCGGGGAGGTTCCTGTCGAATTCGGCGAACTGCTCGGATTGACGCTCGGCCAGGAAGATGCGCCGGTCGTGAAGCTCCTGCAGACGGTGTTCGAGGAGGCTGTCAAGATGCGCGCCTCCGACATTCATATCGAGCCGCAGGAAAAGTACCTCCGCATACGGTTCCGCATCGACGGGGTGTTGCACGTGCAGACCGACGCGGAGGTGAAGATTGCCAGTGCCGTGGTGCTGCGTCTCAAGCTCATGGCCAACCTGGATATCTCGGAGAAAAGGCTTCCACAGGACGGACGTTTCAACATCAAGGTTCGCGACTCCGCGATCGATGTCCGGATGTCGACCATGCCCACGCAGCATGGCGAATCGGCGGTCCTGCGTCTGCTCAACCAGGCGACCGGGCTGATGGGGATGGACAAGCTCGGCATGCCGCCGAAGATCCTCGAACGCGTGCGCCAGGTGATCCGGCGGCCCAACGGAATGGTGCTGGTGACCGGTCCGACCGGAAGCGGAAAGACGACGACGCTGTATGCAGCGCTCTCGGAGCTCAATACGCCCGAGCGCAAGATCATCACCGTGGAGGATCCGGTCGAATACCGGCTGCCCAACATCAACCAGGTTCAGGTGCACGAAAAGATCGATCTGAGCTTTGGTCGGGTGCTGCGCAGCGCGTTGCGGCAGGACCCGGATGTAATCCTGGTGGGGGAAATGCGCGATCAGACGACCGCGGAGATCGGCATGAGAGCTGCCATCACCGGCCACATGGTTCTCTCGACCTTGCACACCAACGATGCGGTGGCGACACCGATTCGTCTGCTCGACATGGGGGTGCCGCGCTACATGGTCGCCATGTCGCTACAACTGGTTCTGGCGCAGCGGCTCGTCCGCCTCATATGCGAGAGCTGCACGCAGCCGTACAAGCCTTCGCCGAATGAGTTCGAGTGGTTGCATCTTGAGGCGGGCGGCGAAACGGGCGAATTGAAAGTTTTCCACGGAGCCGGGTGCACCCACTGCAACAACACCGGCTATCAAGGCCGCACCGGTGTCTACGAAATGCTGGAGATGACAAATCCAGTGGTCGAAGCGGCCAATCAGCCCGATGTCAACGTCTTCATCCGCGCCGCGAGAGCGCAGTTGGGGGCCAGCACGCTTCAAGGCGATGCCATGAGACTGGTCCGCGAGGGGCGCACGACGGTCGAAGAGGCCATGCGCATCAGCAACGAGTTCGAAGGCTAGGCGCTTCCCGTCGATGCCGAGCTTCTCCTACAGGGGGCGATCGGCTTCCGGCGCGATCGTAAAGGGCGTCGTTGAAGGCGCGACCGCCACGGGCGTTGCCGAGCAGTTGTCCGGCCAGGGCATTACACCGCTTGACATCACGCCCGCGAAGGAAGGCTCGGGAGGCGATGTTTCCCGGTCGCTCGGGGAACTCTTCAAGGAAAAGGTCACCCATCTCGATATCCTGCTTTTCAGCCGCCAGCTCTATACGCTCTTGAAGGCGGGCGTTCCGATCATGCGCGCGCTGACGGGGCTTCAGGAATCCACCATCAGCATGGCAATGAAGGACGTGCTGCGGGAGATACGGGCGAGCCTCGAGTCGGGGCGCGAGCTGTCGGTGTCCCTTGCGCGTCAACAGAACGTGTTTACGCCGTTCTATCTGGCCATGGTGCGGGTGGGCGAGTTCACCGGCCGTCTCGAAGAAGTGTTTCTGAGCCTGTCGGTGCACCTCGAGTTCGAGAAATTGATGCGCGACCAGCTCAAGTCGGCGCTGCGTTATCCGTCGTT
>Ga0315281_10004604_pt1 | contig 19964 bp, 16 predicted proteins | sample YL17G07_0_MG_FD_204540 | JGI IMG/M metagenome (GOLD analysis project Ga0315281, IMG submission 204540) | Sediment microbial communities from Yellowstone Lake, YNP, Wyoming, USA - YL17G07_0 | ecosystem: Environmental > Aquatic > Freshwater > Lake > Sediment | place: USA: Wyoming | collected... | reverse complement strand
CGAGCAACTCGACCGCATCTCTCCGATGCTCCGCAAGCGGATTCAGTACGAGATCGACCGGCGGATTCTGACGCCGTGCCTGGAGCGGGACGATTTCGGCTGGATGGGCTTCGGTGGGGGACGCGTCAATAACTGGAATCCGTGGTGCAATTCGAACTGGCTCGCCTGCACGCTTTTGGTCGAGCCGGACAAGAGCCGGCGTATCAAGGCGGTCGCCAAAATCGTGCGCAGCCTGGACCATTTTCTTGATGCTTATGCCGACGATGGTGGCTGCGACGAGGGGCCGGGCTACTGGAGCCGGGCGGGGGCCTCTCTCTTCGACTGTCTGGAGCTGCTCCATAGTGCCACGAACGGCGAGATCAACGTCTACGACCGGTCGCTCGTCAAGGAGATCGGCCGGTACATTTGTCGCGTCCACATCGCGGATGACTACTTCGTGAACTTCGCCGACGCCTCGGCGAAGGCCGGTCCGCCGGGCGAGCTTGTCTACCGCTATGGCAAGCGGATCGGTGATGACCGGCTGGCTGCTTTCGGAGCATACCTCTGGACCCGGAGCCGGGGCGACGGCACGGGATTTGCCGGTAGAGGTGGCTATACGGTCGGCCGGTATCTGCCTTCCATTTTCAACGCAGTCGCGCTTACGGCGGCTCCGGGCAAGGCCCCGCTGCCCCGAGATGCCTGGCTGGACGGCATCCAGGTGATGATCGCCCGCTGCCAGGAAGGGACCACCGAAGGGTTCTTCGTCGCGGCTAAAGGCGGGCACAATGCGGAGAGCCACAACCACAACGACGTGGGCAATTTCATCGTCTACCGGAACGGCCGGCCCGTTATCATCGATATCGGCGTCGAGACGTACAGTCGCAAGACCTTCAGCTCGCAGCGCTATGAGATCTGGACGATGCAGTCGGCGTACCACAACCTGCCGACCATTGATGGCGTCATGCAAAGCCCCGGCCGGGAGTTCGCGGCAAAGAACGTCCGGTACGACGCCGATGAGGGGCACGCACAGCTTCAGTTGGACATAGCCGGCACCTATCCTCCGCAGGCGAACCTCCAGTCCTGGACGCGCACGATTCGCCTCCAGCGAGGCAGGGGCATCATCGTCACTGAAGAGTACGCTCTCAAAGAGCCGGCCAAGGAAATCACGCTGAGCCTCATGACACCGTGCAAGGTTCAGGTACAAAAAGACGGCCGATTGTTGCTCGAAGCTGCGGACGGAGCTGAACCTGCTGCGGCTGTGCGAGTATTGTATGACAGCGGTAAGCTCAAGGCGGTTCTGGAGACGATACCCGTCGAGGATGCCCGGCTCCGCTCCGTGTGGCCCGCACAGATGACGCGGATTCTCCTGAAGGCCGAGAAGCCCGCCTTGCAGGACATGTGGACCGTCCGCATCGAGCCGGCAGAAAAAAGGTGAGACGTGATACCGACTATATAGCTGCTCTAAGCATCCGGGTGGCAGCGGCAAGGCCGAAGGCTTTGCCGATGGTGGATGGGCAAACCATCGGCAAGCTGCGCTTGCCGCTGCCACCCGCCGTGAATGATAGGTGCCTCTGGTTCGGGGCCAGATGTCTCGACTTCGCTTGCGCTCCGCTCGACATGACAATGCACGTGCAGTACTTGAAACATGCTCACAACGATGAGGGAGAGTTGTTGGCGCAACGCAGCAGCTCCAGAGTTTTGATATTTGATATTCTTCCATGCAGCCGTTTACATTGTTAATCAAGCCCTCGGGTTCCGACTGCAACGTCGATTGCACGTACTGTTTCTACAAGTGCCGTGCGCCGCAGGTCGGCACGGGCCGGCAGCGCATGAGCGATGAAGTCCTCGAGAAGCTCATCAAGGACTACCTGGGCCTGCGCTTCCACCTGTGCGGCTTTGCGTGGCAGGGGGGCGAGCCGACCTTGATGGGTCTCGATTTCTACCAAAGGGCGGTCGAGCTGCAAAAGATGTACGGCATCGCCGGCCAGGAGGTCGGCAACTCGCTCCAAACCAACGCGCTTCTTCTGGACAATGCCGACTGGTGCCGGTTTCTGCACGAGAACAAGTTCCTCGTCGGCATCAGCATCGACGGCCCGAAAGAGTTGCACGATCACTACCGCCTCGACCTCGGCGGCCATGGCACGTGGGAACGGGTCATGCGGGCCATCGAGTGCTGCAAAGAGCACAAGGTCGAATTCAACACGCTCACGCTCGTCAATCATCTCACCGCCGACCACCCCGATGAGATCTTCGATTTTCTGATCGGTCTCGGCGTGCGCTATCTGCAATTCATCCCGTGCGTGGAGTTGGACCCGCAGACCGGCGGGATAGCCGGGTTCTCCGTTGCGCCGAAGCAGTACGGCGATTTTCTGTGCCGGGTGTTCGACCGATGGCTGGCGTTCGGCCCGCAAAGGCTGAGCATCCGCGACTTCGATTCCATCCTGAGCCACTATGTCGGCGGTCACCACACGATCTGTACGTTCGACCGCCAGTGCAGCCAGTACATCGTGATCGAGCATACGGGCGATGTCTTTCCCTGTGACTTCTTCGTCGAGCCGAAATGGCGCCTCGGCAACCTTTTCGAGACACCGATGGAGCACCTCGCCGCCGGTGCCCAGAAAAAGGCCTTTGCCCGGCGGAAGCAGAATCTCACGAACAAATGCCTCGTTTGCCGGCACCTGGCGCTCTGTCGGGGCGGTTGCCTGAAAGACCGGCTCCCCTACGGGGCGGAGGGCGGCGCGGGGCCGAGCTACTTCTGCGAGAGCTACCGCCAGTTCTTCGATTATACTGTGCCGCGCTTCCAGCAACTGGCCGCACAAATCCGCAGCGGCTCTCTTGTCAGGCCGCCGCGTCTGGTATGAGACTCTACAGACTGCGTTTATCGCCTTGCGGGCTACCAGCAGGCACGTGGATGCAAGGTTATTTGTCAGGCCTTGCTCTTGAATCCTCGTAGTATATGCCGTAGGATTTCGCCGTTGGGCCGGAGGATAGGGCAACGCAGGCGTGCGACCCGAGCGCCGAGTCCAACGGCTATACAGCAGGACGGGCTCGACTTCGGCCGGGCCCTCCTTTGTTCTGCTGGTAGCCTGCAAAGCGAAAAACGCATCATGGCTATCGCACTGGTTCTTGCTGGGAGTCGAGAAAGGGAGCAGGATATGGCACAGGTCGATCGCAGGGCATTCATGGCCGGTTCGGTTGCCGCTTTGGTGGGGGCCAACGGGGCCAGTCACGCGGCGGAGAAGTCGTCCGGGTCGGGAGCGAAGTCGCAGCGCGGTAATCCGATTGCCGTCTCCACGTACTCGTTCTGGCGATTCAAAGACGGCCTTAAGCTGCCGATTGAGACCTGCATCGACGAGGCCGCCCGCATGGGCTTTGAGGGGGTGGAGATTCTCCACATGCAGATGGAGAGCGAGGAGAACGGCTACCTCCAGAACCTCAAACGCCGGGCCCTCATCAACGGTGTGGACCTGTGCTGCATGTCCGCCCATCAGGGCTTCGTCACGCCGGACGAGGCGAAGCGACAGAAGGGCGTTGACGACACGATTCGATACATCGAAATCGCCTACAAGCTCGGCATCCCGATCATCCGCATCAATACCGGCCGCTGGGGCACGACCAAAAGCTTCGACGACCTGATGGCCAACCGCGGCGTCGAGCCGGTCCTGCCCGGCTACACCGAGGAGGACGGCTTTAAGTGGACGATCGACAGCATCCGGAAATGCCTGCCCAAAGCCCAGGAATGCGGCGTCATCCTCGGCCTGGAGAATCATTGGGGCATGGCCCGGACCCCGGAAGGGCTCCTGCGGATCCTCAAGACTGTTGACTCGCCCTGGCTCCAGGTGATTCTCGACACCGGCAACTTCCTCGAAGACCCCTATCAGAAAATCGAGGCCTGCGCACCGTCCGTCGTTTACATGCACGCCAAGACCTATTACGGCGGCGGACTCTGGTACAGTCTCGACCTCGACTACGACCGCATCGCCGGCATCATGAAGAAGAACAACTACCAGGGTTACGTCTCGCTCGAATTCGAGGGCAACGAGGACTGGAAAACCGCCCTCCCCAAGAGCTTGGGCGTGCTCCGCAAGGCGTTTGGCTAACCGATGAGCAGAAAAGGGAAACCCTTGATCCTCGGACTGGACGCCTACGGCCTCACGGAGAGAGACCTGCATCGGCTGGGAGACACCCTGGTTGATATTGAGGCGCACATCCCCAATTCGCCGGATGTGTACCCCAACGGCGCACGCCTGCGCCGGCTCCTGAGGCAGTCGCCCGAGGAACGCCGTGCGGCGGTTCGCCGCTGGCGAATTCGCCAGCATGACAAGTTGCGTGCCGCTGTATCCTCCCACGACTTCGACGTGGTGTATTTCAACGGCGACCCGGTAGGTGTTCGTGTTTCGCTTCCCGCAAAGGATATAGGCAAACTTTTCACGAAGGCCCCGGTCGAAGACGTTTGGGTGCGGCGCATCCAGGGCGTGCCTCGAAAGCGTCGCGCGCCGCGCGGACCGGTATGGTGGTTTGCGGTGAAGGCCCGTTTCGCCCTGCAAATAGAAGGGGAGACGGAGGGCATGCAGACCTATGAAGATCGCATCGTGCTGGTGCCGGCGCGCTCGCCCAACGAGGCGGCACGCAAAGCCATGCGTGAATTCCGGCGCTATGAAGCTCCCTCTCTTACCACCACCGGTCATTTTCGACGTTTTGCTTTCGAGAGCATTCTGGATGTCTGCGACCTGTATGAGGACACGATTGAGCCGGAGGGAACCGAAGTCTACTACGAGTTCAAACGTCGTCGTATGAAGCCAGCGTACGAATGGTACCCCTCTGGCAAGTGAGCCCGGTGCGTGGTATGATAGCCGCCGACAGGAAAGCATGTTTACCTCCCTGGATGGCGGGCGGCATGGGATTCGTGCCGCGTGCTTTCCCTTCACGTAGCGCACGGAGATATGGAAATGAAGGCACTCGTCAAACGCAAGGCGGACGTGGGGCTGTGGCTGGAGGATGTTCCGGTTCCCCGGATCGGGATCAACGACGTGCTGATCGAGGTGATGAAGACCTCGATCTGCGGCACGGACGTGCACATCTATAACTGGGACGCCTGGGCCCAGAAGACGATCAAGGTGCCGATGACCATCGGCCACGAGTTTGTCGGCCGGATCGTGGAGCTCGGGTGCAACGTGCACGACTTTCAGGTCGGCGATCTGGTCAGTGCCGAGGGCCACGTGGTCTGCGGCCGGTGCCGCAACTGCCTGGCGGGCCGGCGGCATCTGTGCAATCACCCCTCGGGCATCGGCGTCAATCGCGACGGCGCCTTCGCCGAGTTCATCTCCGTGCCGGTCACCAATATCTGGTACTGTGATCCGACCATACCGACGGACGTTCTGAGCTGCTTCGACCCGTTGGGTAACGCCGCTCATACCGCTTTGAGCTTCAACCTGGTGGGCGAGGACGTGCTGATTACCGGGGCCGGACCCATCGGCTGCATGGCGGCGGCGATCGCCCGGCAGGTGGGTGCCCGCCATGTCGTCGTGAGCGATGTCAACCCGTACCGCCTGGAGCTTGCCCGGATGATGGGGGCGACCCTGGCGCTCGACGTGCGGACCGAGCGGATCGCTGACGCCCAGAAACAGCTCGGCATGAAGGAGGGCTTCGATGTGGGCATGGAGATGTCGGGCAGCCCGCAGGCCCTGCGCGATATGGTCGTCAACATGGCCCACGGCGGCAAAATCGCACTGCTCGGCATCCTGCCTCGTACAGAAATCGACTGGGATTTCGTCGTCTTTAACGGCCTGACGATCAAAGGGATTTACGGCCGGGAAATGTACGAAACCTGGTATAAAATGACGATGCTTATCAAGGGCGGCTTGGACATCTCGCCCCTGATTACCCATCGCTTCGACTACCGCGACTTCGAGAAGGGCTTCGAGGCGATGCGCTCCGGCAACTCCGGAAAAGTCGTACTGAATTGGAAGGATGCTTAAAATACTCGACTCCTTGCCGGGAGGATGCAGCCATGCACGGAAACATGAGAACCTATCTGACGGAACAGCTCGCCGGGATTCGCGCGGCGGGCCTGGAAAAACCCGAGCGCATCATCACGAGCCCGCAGAGCAGCCGGATCACCGTCTCGACCGGCCAGCGCGTCGTGAACATGTGCTCCAACAACTATCTGGGTCTGGGCAACCATCCGGAGGTGATTCGCGCCGCACGCGAGAGCTACGACACGTGGGGCTTCGGACTGGCCTCGGTGCGATTCATCTGCGGCACCCAGCAGATTCATAAGGACCTCGAAGCGGCGGTCACCCGGTTCCTCCACACGGAGGACACGATCATCTATGGCTCGTGCTTCGATGCCAACGGCGGCCTGTTCGAGACGCTCCTCGGGCCGGAAGATGTCATCATCAGCGACCAGTTGAACCATGCCAGCATCATCGACGGCGTCCGGCTGAGCAAGGCCCAGCGGCTGCGCTTCAACAACAGCGATATGGCGGACCTCGAAGAGAAACTCCGCTCGGCGAAGTCCGCGCGCTTCCGCCTGATCGCGACGGACGGCGTCTTCTCCATGGACGGCTACGTCGCCCGGCTGGACGACATCTGCGCGCTGGCCGACAAGTACGACGCCCTGGTCATGATCGACGACTGCCACGCGACCGGCGTCATCGGCGAGACGGGCCGCGGGACGCCTGAACATCGCGGCGTCATGGGCCGGGTGGACATCATCACGGGCACTTTTGGCAAGGCGCTCGGCGGCGCCAGCGGCGGGTTCACCTCGGGCCGCAAGGAAATCGTGCAGATGCTCCGCCAGCGCAGTCGGCCGTACCTGTTCTCCAACACCCTGGCCCCTGCGATTGCCGCCGGCTCGCTCAAAGCTCTGGCGCTGCTCGACGGCTCGACCGAGCTGCTGGACCGGCTCCGCGAGAACACGCGCTACTTCCGCCAGCGCATCGCGCAGACCGGCCTGACCGTTCTGCCGGGCGATCATCCTATCACGCCGATCATGCTCGGCGACGCGGCCCTGGCCCAGGAAATGGCCCGGCGCCTGCTGCAAAAAGGGATTTACGTCATCGGCTTCTCCTATCCTGTCGTCCCGGAGGGCAAGGCCCGCATCCGCACGCAAGTCTCCGCCGCCCACACGCGCGAAGACCTGGACTTCGCCGTCGAGAAATTCGCCGAAGTCGCCCAGGACCTGGCCCTGACCCCCGCCTCCCGCTGACCTGAACCGGCATTAGCGCTGACGCCGGCCCGGGGGAATTGGGTTTGTTTTGTAATCGCTCGCTTCGACAAGAAGCCTCCATAACTCCTTTTCCACAAAGAGGTTGGCGCTGATTTGGCCCTTGGCAAATTGGCTTTGTTTTGCGCAGACGTCTCACCCGCCCGGCTCCCACTCCTGTCATTGCGAGCAGTGCAGCAAAGCCTGCCCCCGCGCAGGCGGGGGAAGCAATCTCGGTCGTGGGAATCCGATGGCGGAATACTGGAATATGGAATGCTGGAATGATGGGGCATATCGGTGACTCTCGTCCAACGAACGTTCCGCTTATCAGCCGCTCCGGGCCGCACGCCAGCGGGGCGGCATATCGCTTTATCTGATATTGCGTAGATAATAAACGAATGAGGAAAGTTCGTCAAGGGGAAAATGTCCCACGTGATGCAGATGACCCCTTGCCCCGCAAGGGTTAAAGAAATTCTGCAAAAACAACGTGGAATCGCAGGGGCCGCGGAGGGCCGCGCGGGGCGCCTGCCCCTCCGGCCATCGCCAGGCTCAGCCGTCTCGGAAAAAGTACCTGACACCTTCAGTTCTCAGCCGGAAAAAGCACCTGACACCTTCAGTTCTGCCAGCCGTCTCGGAAAAAGTACCTGACACCTTCAGTTCTGCCCCTTCAGTTCTGCCAGGCGTAGGGAAAATAGGTATCGGGGGCATCCGCGAAAAGGCTTTGGAGCAAGCTCTCCAGAATTCTTCGTATCCGGTGGAAAGCAGATGCCACGGCGTAGGGGATTGGTCACACACGAATTGTCATATTCGCAGGATTTCCTGTGAATCTGTCGGTTTTCTTCTTGACACACATGCGGGCATGAGTAGGGTTGTGTTGGTTTTAGACAGCGATTGACTTCTTAGAGCAAGCACCTCTGAAAAGCTAAGACCCAGCGTTGGCAGGCGGCATACCGTGCACCATAGGGAGGCCGTAAGGATGCTTAGCCGAAGAGCTCTACACTTATGCTGGCGTCAGCTCCGGGACGCCTATGATCTGCCCGGTCGATCCTTGGGTTTGACTCCGGCTCGTATCCTCACGAGACGGACAACGGCCGCCGAATCTTCAACCTTGACGAGAAGGCCCGCGTCCTCCGAAGCGTGCCCTGGACCTGACCATTCTTCTCGCCGACTTTGTGGCATTGACCGACGTGGCGTGTGGTCATCTTCGCATCAGGAGAAGGAGAATTGGATGTTCGGAGTGCCCAAGACCACGATGATCTATACCCATGTCCTCAACCAGGGACCGGCTGGCGTGCGCGGTCCGGTAGACGGGCTTTGAGACAGGGAAGGCGGATCATTATGCCGATCTGCATGAAATGGCATGGTAAACCGCAAGAAAGAGCGCCGCCAGCGGTAGATAAAGGGCTTAGCACGCCATCGTCACTCGGTCCAAAGGCGTGTTATGTAGGCGGGAAATCAGAACACCGCATCTTGTGCGGATCAGTCCAATCATTGCTAGCTCAGTGACCCTTGGGGCTGTCGCACGTTGATCCAGGGTGGCGGCGCTCACAGGGTCCAAATCGGAAGGGACGAATGATGGGAGAAAACTTGCCGGTGATATTTCGCGGAGTAGTGGCGTATATTTTGCTGTTGCTCTATGCATCTACAGTGATCAACATGACAAAAGCGGTCATTCTACACGGGGTAGCAGAGGCGCCTAAAGACGAGAACGGCAAGACTCTCTCGAAGAAACCGTTGGAATTTCCAGCGGGTACCACGTACATCGTTACGATGATCGGTGGGCTTGTTTCGGCTTTGGTCGTTGCGAAGTTGACCATCACAAAGCCCAAAACGATGCCGACGGTGACACTACCGGACGCCCCCCCTTGGATGAGTGAGCTCTTTACGTTCTTGACCGGCGCCTATCTGGTTGGGTGGGTGGTTATTGGACTCGCTGCATTGATAGTAGGTGTGATGGTGTTTCCAGATTCAAATGCGATACTCGGCGAAATGGGGACAACGTGGCTCGGATTGGCCGTGGCATCGGGCTACGCCTATTTCAATCTGGATCCGCAAAGTGGAGCTGAGAGTTCGCTCAATCGGGGCAGCAGTCCAGTCGGAAGCCCGGTTTGAGAGTCGCTGGCCGCCGCCCGGTTAGCTTCGTCGTTCGACGAAGAGACGGAGACACCCACTGTGACTTCGCTTCGATGCACCGGCTCCTGGGGGCGGGGGCACCGGGAAGCAGGTTGGATTTCTTCTGGCAGTTGCCGGATGCAGAGGAGAATGCGATGGAGTCCGTCGAGAATTTGGACCTCCAGGGACCTCCAGGGTCAGCCCTTAAAAGATAAATTTGGGATGCATTTTTCTGGAATCCGCATGGGCTAAAGCTCATCCAACACAGTCGCTACGTTCTGGAGGGGTAAGGAGCCTCTGGGGTTGTCCGTGACGGAAGAGACCTGGATTCCTGCCTTTGCAGGAATGACGGCGCCGGGGGCGAGGTCAGTAGTCTTTGAGTCTTTGCATCCAGGGGGGCCAGTCCTCGGGGCGGGCGCCGCCGGCTTGGGTCCACGGACCGGCGGTGTTGAACTGGCGGTGCCATTTCAGGGTCCAGAGCTCCTTGAGCCCGACGGCTCGGACCGACCAGTCGAGGAAGAGGGCGTTCATGCGGCCGTCGTGACGATTCATGCAGAAGCGCCGCATCTCGTTGATGTCCCCGCTGACCAGCCACTCGGCGGCCTGGCCGTCGTAATCCGGAGGTTGATCGATGTCCCTGGGCGTCGCGCCGCTGATGAAGCAGTCGCCGAAGAGCGGGACGGCGCCGGCGCCGTTGACGTTGGGGGTCCGCCAGAGCCGCGCGGGCTCGCGGCCGCCGACGACGAAGTTGCCCGGCGCGTTGAGGACCCACTGGTTGAGGCCGTAGCTGGCGACGTCGGCGGTCGTGGTGCCCCAGGCGGCAAACGGGCTTTGCCCACCCTCGGAGCGGAGCTTCGTGGCCGTCGGGCACAGGCTTATGTGGGGCTCCTTGTGGTATGTTCGGCACAGGTCGGGCCACGTCAGGACCTCGCGAGGAAAGTGTCCGCCGCTGTCTTCGGTGTACATGGCCCCAATCAGGGCCCACTGGTGCAGATTCGATTGACACGCGATGCCTCTGGCCTGCTTTCGGACGCGCTGCAGGGCGGGCATCAAAATGGCCATCAGGAGAGCGACAATGGCGATGACTACGAGCAGCTCGATGAGCGTGAAGCCCGTGGCATTGACAATGGATGATGGATGATTGATGATTTGTTGGCGCGAGGCGGGATTGTTCGCGAGGCAGGGCGGTTCCCTGTTTGTGCGGCTTCCAGGTCTTCGTGACGTTGCCTGAATCATCGTGTTCCCCCGCGAATCCGGCACCATATTACCGCGCCCGCCGGGGCCGGACCAGCAGGAAGATGACCGGTCGGCGTCGCATTGCTATGCAGTCGATGCGGGAGGTCACGATGAGGCGATTCTGTGGGCCGTCTCAGGGGAAACCGGCTCTGTCCCAGCCCTTTCTATGGCGTGAGAAGATAGGGAAGGGCGGAGAAGGGGGTTTTTTATTGACAGAACGGGAATTTAACTTTAGGATAATTACATTGGAGCCGAATACTTACGACGGCTTGTTGTTTGTAACCGCCTACGTAAAAGGGATGGACCACTCGATTGCAAACGCCGGGAGGACAGGGGTTTTCTGAGCCACTTTTCCGCTTTTTGCAGCCGGGGGTGGTCCTATAATTGGACAGGGGATTTGGAGGCGTCTCGATGCTGAGTGGACGAACCACCGCGGTGATTCTGCTTATCGGATGTTGTCTCGTCGGAGTCGGTTTCGCACAGAATCCGGCCGGGTCCCCGAACGCGGCACCTGGCGTTCGGGAGCCCAGCCAAACGCTGGCCGAGAACTGGAACGACTTCCTGCACTACACGAAAATCGGTCGTTTCGACCTTGCGAAGGGCTATGCGAAGGCCGTTCTTCAGGGGAATCCCGATCCCGCCGAGTTGTTCAAGCTGGTCGAAGAGAACCGACAGGGTTACGACCTTGCCATGAAGGTTGCCGAGACCGCCCACGATGAAGAGCTGGCCCAGTTGAGCCGGCAGCTTTTGGGCGTCATCGATCAGGGGCGGTTCGCGCGGCGGACCGAGCCGAAGCTCATTGTCGAGGACATTCGCCGGCTGACCAGCACGCCGCGCGGGAAAATGATGGCCATCCGGCGGTTGAAGGACGCCGGTGAGTATGCCGTGCCGTACCTGCTGGAAATCATGGCCGACGCGATCCAAGACCCGTCCATCGAGACCAGGCTGTCCGATATGATCGAGGCGCTGCCGCAGATCGGCCGGCCGGCGATCCGGCCCCTGGCGGCGGCCCTGCAGATGCAGAACGGCCAGCTCAAGGCCGAGGTCATTCGAGCGCTGGGCAGGATCGGCTATCCTCAGTCCCTGCCATACCTGAAGTACGCGGCGGAAAAAGCCGAATCGGCCGACCTCCGCAGCTTGGCCCTCGAGAGCATTCGCCAGGTTGACCCGCGGGCCGCCAATACTCCTGCCGCGGCTTTGTTCTATCAACTCGGCGAGCGCTATTACTATCACGACGAGTCTCTGGCAGCGGCGCAGGGTGTGCCGTTCGGGAATATCTGGTTCTGGGATCCGCAGGCGAATCGTCTGCAGCGTGTGGAAGTGGCCCAGGCGTATTTCCACGAGCTGATGGCGATGCAGTGCTGCGAATGGTCGCTGCGTGCCGATCAGCAATTCGGCCTGGCCATCGGCCTGTGGCTGGCGGCTTTCTTCAAAGCCGAATCCACGGGGATTGCGATGCCCGAGTATTTCGGCCCGAATCACGCTAATGCGCTGGTCTATGCGACCACGGCGGGCCCGGAGTACCTCCACCAGGCGCTGACCCGCGCGGTGAACGACCGGAACGCCGCCGTGGCGCTCGGGGCCGTCGAGGCCTTGGCGACCAATGCCGGCGAGAAATCTCTGATGTACACGCTGGGACCGTCGCAGCCGCTGCTGGCGGCCCTGGTGTTCCCCGACCGGGCGGTGCGATACAGCGCCGCGATTGCCATTGCCAACGCCGGCCCGCGACAGCAGTTCAACGAGAGCGGGCTGCTCGTGCAGAGTCTGGCGGAAGCCCTGACACGGGTCGGACAGCCCGCCACGGCGCAGAGTGCCGGAGCCGGGCAGGCCGCCGCGGGTGTCGCGGAGCAATGGACGGCGGAACTGGCTCAGATGTATACCCTGCGGTCGGCACAGGCCCTGTTGAAACTGGCGATCAGCCGCAATCCCGTGATTGACCTCTCACAGGCCCAGTCCGCACTGGTCACCGCCACGAGAGATCCTCGACAAGAGATTCGCATTCTGGCGGGACAGACGCTGGCCCACCTGAACAGCCCCAACGCCCAGCGGGCGATTGCGGCGATGGCGATGGATGCGGCCAACGAGCCGCCCGTACGGATTGCGGCGTTCGAATCGCTGGCGAATTCCGCCAAGCTCAACGGCAACATGCTGCCCGACGCCACTGTGGATGAGATATACAAGCTGATCGGCTCGGCCGAGGCCGACCCCGCTCTGCGGGCCGGCGCCGCCGCCGCTTACGGCTCCCTGAACCTGCCCAGCCAGAAGGTCAAGGACCTCATCCTCGATCAGGCCCGAAGCTGACCCGAAATCTGGAAGATTGACCGCAAGCATATCGGAGGGCGGATAGTGAGCGAGCCTGCCCTCTTCGCCATCCCCGGAAGCTCAAACCCGGAAAATGCGGAGTTTCCTTAATTGCCCCGACTCCCCCCGTCCGTAGACGATGCAGTCATGTTGTTTTTGTTTGTCCGAGACTAACGGTATGGTGAGGGGCGAGAGACTAAGGAGAAAGCGGAGCGCTCTCCTTCCAGTGGAGGACTACATCATGAAGACCGCATTGAGACCGCTATTGGTATTGCTTTTGATGTTCATCGTCGCGGGGCGGGCGCAACGGACGTTGGCCCAGGAAAATGAACCCCCAGGTCGGCGCGTACTGATTGGCTTTAAGTCTGCTCCCGGTTCGCAGGCGGCTCAGGCCCGTGCCGACGTGATCTGGCTGGCCGGCGGGACCGTTCACGCCGCGTTCGACCTGATTCCGGTCGTCTCCGCGTGGGTGCCGGAACAGGCTCTCGATGCGCTGAGAGACCGGCCTGACGTTGCCTACGTGGAGGATGATGCCGTGCTCTATGCGTTTGCGCAGTCAACGCCGTGGGGCGTGGACCGAATCGATGCCGACCTCGTCTGGCCCGGCGGCAACACGGGCGCCGGAGTGGATGTGGCCATTCTGGATACCGGGATCGACGGCAATCACCCGGACCTGGTGGTGGTCGATGGCATCAACTACGCGGGCCTGCCCTCCAAGGACGGCAGCACGAACCCTGGGGATTGGAAGGACGGCCACGGGCACGGCACCCATTGTGCGGGCATTGTGGCCGCCCTGAACAACGATATCGGAGTGGTCGGGGTGGCGCCGGGCGCCCGTCTCCATGCCGTGAAGGTGCTCAATGACAGCGGCCTGGGCTATACCAGTGACATCATACAGGGACTGGACTGGTGCGCGGCGAATCACGTGCACGTCGCGTCCATGAGCCTGGGAGGAGGCGGCACCACGAGCCTCAAGAACGCCTGCGAGGCGGCGTTCGTAGCAGGTGTGCTCCTGGTGGCAGCGGCCGGCAATTACAGCGGGCCGGTCAGCTATCCGGCGGCCTACCCTTCTGTTGTCGCAGTTTCGGCTACAGATTCTCAGGATAAGCTGGCGTCCTTCTCGAACTTCGGGCCCGAGATCGAATTGGCCGCCCCGGGCGTTCGCATCTACTCAACCTACAAGGGTGGCTCCTACGCCTACCTGAGCGGCACGTCCATGGCCTGTCCGCACGTGACGGGAGCCGCCGCTCTGGTGTGGGCATCCGGGGCCGCCTCGAATGCCGCTGTCCGCGACACGCTGACAAGCACGGCGGAGGACCTCGGTGCGGCCGGCAGGGACCCGAACTTTGGATACGGTATCGTGGACGCCCAGAAAGCTGCCGGTATGCCCGTCGTGCAGATCATAAATCCCGCCAACGGGGCCACGGTCTCCGGAATCGTTACTATAGAGGCCACGGCCCGCGGCGCTAACGGCATCGCCAGCGTGGAGTTCTTCGTTGATGACACGAGCATCGGATCCGATGCCAACAGCGCGGACGGTTGGTCCATCGCGTGGGACACAACAGGTTCCGTGGACGGTGCGCACCAGGTGATTGTCGTAGCGATGGATACCATCGGGCAGACGGCAAGCCAGTCTATCAACGTCGTGGTAGATAATGTGGCCGAGGTGCCGCCCGGGCCAACGACGATGCACGTATCAGGCATAGACATGTGGTCGGCGAAGGCCAGCAGGGGCTATCTCATATATACCAAGGTTGCCGTTGTCGATGACTCGTCACCCTCACCGCAGGCGGTGTCCGGAGCGATTGTTCTTGTGACGACCACGCTGCCAAATGGGAGGTCAACCTCGCAGTCGGCCGTCACAGGCTCCGACGGTGCGGCGACCCTGTCGGTCCGGTCGGGGATCGGCGGGACCTGTACCTCGACCGTGACCAACGTGACCGACTCGCTCACCTACGATCCTGCGGCGAACCTGGAGACCACGGAATCGTGCTCCGTGCCGTAAGTGGGCGGATTTGGCGCGCCGGGCTGCTATTACTGTTCCGTCGTTGTGCGAGCAGAGTCCACCGACACACCGGCGGCAACCCCTATCGCGTCCGCACTCCACGGGACCATAGTCCTGCCGGGACTTGTGCGCACTACGCTCGAAAATCTCGTAGCGTGGGTGGCAGCGGCAAGGGGTCCCAAATGCGACGAATCGCGTTTGGGGCCCTATGCGCAGCTTGCCGATGGTTGGTCTGTCCGCCATCGGCAAAGCCTTCGGCCTTGCCGCTGCCACTCGGACGTCTAATGAGTTTTGACAGACAAAATCGGTAATCAGAACCTGCGCGGGCGGCCTTGCCGCGCCGCCTTTTGCCAAGAAAGACCGGGTAGCCCGCAAAGCGATTACCGAAGTTGCTCGTCAAAACTCATCAGAGGCCGCGGAAAACTCCGTCGCAATCGGTATTGGTGGGGCCGAACAGCCATTCGGGGCCGAGGGAGTTGGTGGTCCCGGCGCGTGAAAGATTTTTCCACGCCCCGGCGGGACTTCTCTTTTCTTCTCCGTCAGTCTTGGGGTAGAATACCGCCAAAGGTTCATCCCTTCGCCGCTTGGTGTTCCACGGGCGGGTCGAAGGATTTGGGGGCAGTCGTCGCATTAGTGAAGATCCGGCCATTCTCTTTCTTTCATGGGAGGACTCGCTTGTGAGGTCCGCGCGCACATACTGTTTGTTGGTATTGTCGACACTTCTGGTCTTCGGGCAGGTGGTGACGGGAGCAACTGGGCAGGGTGCGGCCGGCCGCCGGGTGCTCATCGGCTTTCGATCCGACAGGGGGCCGCAGACATCGGAGGCGCGTGCCGGTGTAGTCCGGCAGGGGGGCGGCACCATCCACAGATCCCTACGGCTGGTGCCCGTCGTTTCCGCCACCTTGTCGGAAGAGGCCATAAGAAAACTGCGGGCGCGGGCGGATGTCAACTATGTGGAAGACGATGTCATTTTGCACGCTGCCGAGCAGCGGAAGCCGTACGGCGTCGACCGGATCGATGCCGACCTCGTGTGGCCTACTGGCAATACGGGCCAGGGAGTCAAGGTTGCGATACTGGATAGTGGCGTCGATTCCGATCATCCGGACCTCGTGCCGGCCGGCGGCGTCAACTACGTCGGCTCCATCAAGGATGGCAGCACGAACCCGAGCGATTGGAATGATACACACGGGCACGGCACCCATGTGGCGGGCATCGTGGCCGCACGCAACAATACCATCGGTGTGATTGGTGTTGCGCCGGACGTCAGTCTCTGGGCAGTCAAGGTGCTCGGCAACGACGGCGACGGGTATACGAGCGACATCATTCAGGGTCTCGATTGGTGCGCGACACATGGCATCCAGGTTGCGTCCATGAGTTTTGGGGGAGACGGCACGGCGAGCCTGCATGCGGCGTGTGATAGCGCCTACGCCAAAGGTGTCGTCCTCGTGGCCGCCGCCGGCAACGAGAGGGGCGCCGTCAGTTATCCGGCGGCCTATCCCTCGGTGATTGCCGTCTCGGCCGTTGATGCTCAGGACCTGCGTGCGTCGTTTTCCAACTTCGGGCCCCAGATCGCTCTGGCGGCGCCGGGCATAGGCATATTCTCCACCTACAAGGACGGTTCCTACGCCTACATGAGCGGCACGTCGATGGCATGTCCGCACGTGGTGGGAACCGCCGCGCTGATTTGGGCTTCCGGGGTTACGTCTGCGGCGGCGGTCCGAGACCGGCTCGTGACTACCGCAGAGGACCTGGGACCAGAGGGTTTTGATACCAGCTTTGGATACGGTCTCGTGGACGCCGAGAAGGCCGCCGCCAAAGCCACGCCGGATGAGCCGCCGAGCGTGAGCGTCACGGCCCCTCAGCAGGGCAGTACGGTTTCCAAGACGGTCGCAGTGCAGGCCACGGCCAATGACGACAAGGGAGTTACCCAGGTGGAGTTCCTCGTCGATGGTCTCAAGATCGGTGCCGATTCCCAAGGCAGTGATGGCTGGTCGGCCTCATGGGACACGACCCATTCTGCCAACGGTCAGCACACCCTCACAGCCACGGCTACAGATACCGCAGGTCAAAAAGCCAGCCAGTCGGTCACGGTCATGGTGCAGAATGCCGCAGCGCTGGCGAAGACGGTGTCCGTCGATTCCATCACCTATAGCGCGGCGGGCGACACCCAGGCCGGTCTTAGCATCACCTTGCACGTTGTGAACAACCTCGGCAGTCCCGTTCGGAATGCCTACATTTGGGCCAGGGTGTATCTGAACAGGCAACTGTATGCAGCGCCGCCTGGTGTGACGAATTCCGATGGCTCGGTCACCTTCAAGCTGGCCCGGGCTCCCTCCGGCACCTACGAGACCAAGGTCGCACGTGTGGTCGCAGCTCATCTGCTCTGGGACGGCGTGACCCCGGCGAACCAATTCACCAAGTAGCGGTGGTTCCGCCGGTTTGGGCCCGCCTGCCTGGGCCTATGGCTTCTCGAGCGCGCGGATTTCGCCAGTATACTGAACGACGACCGGATAGCCGTCCACCGTGGCAGGGATTCTCTTTCTCACCTCCTCGGTATTGGAGGCGGTGAAGACCAGGATGCAGGGCTTGCCGTGGGATTCGCCGATGGCCGTGCCGACCACGCCGGCGATCGCCATCCACTCCTCCGTGTGGCTTTCCTGAACCTGCTCAATCGTCTTCTTGGGCATCACGATTCCCTTCTGCGGCTGGATACTTTGAGCCCTCCGGCAGTTCAGACTGCTCAGCACCAGCAGCATGCTCGATATGGCGATGAATCCGCGTCTGGGCATGGGCACACTTCCTGCCCTGCTCCGCTTGCGAACCTGCGGCTTCGTGCGGCTACGGGCTGCCGTCCACCGTGAGGCCACCGAGAGCGTCCAATACGAGATCGATCGGGTTGGCTACGGCGTAGTTCCCGGCGTTGTTGCCGGCAAAAACCAAGCCGACCGGATTCTTGTTTCCATCATTTGTCACCAACAACGAGCCCGAGTCGCCAGCCTTGATGAACGGTGACCTGGATTGCACGATGATTTGCTTTACGAATTGAGCCGTACCTGAAGTGTAACCGATGGGGATGGTGGCGTTGATTCCGGTGACGGTTCCTTTCGTGAGAGACGTGGTTCGCCCGTATTTCTGGACGGCCATGCCGATGGTTGCCGCGACTATTGTTTGCGATTGCGGAGTGCCATATCCGTCTGCCGGGGTGGCGTTCCCCAGCAGGCTCGTGTCGCTGGCGGCGATAGCCGCATCAACAGTATTCGATGCACTCGTTGAGAAAATGATTCCCACCCATGCGTACAGACTGCCGAGATGATCATGATCCACGCCAGGTATGCCTCCATCGTACCGGCCCGGCTGCAGAACCTCGTCACCGGCGTGAGCGGTGTTCTCCAGGGCATAGACATGATTATTGCTCAGGGCATACACATTGCCGGCACTATCCTTCACGCGGCAGGCAATCGTTCCCGCGGAATTCTCGTTGGCATTGCCGGTCGAAACACCGATTGGCACAGGACGCTCGAATCGCGCCGTCGGATCGATTCGGGGACCCGGTTTGCCCTTGGCGCGGGCGTTCAGTGCCGAGATTTTTCCGGTTACCAGCGGATGGACGGGGACGCCCTCGAGCTCCTGCGGAATACCGCCGACGCCCGGTCTCTCCAGTAAGACCAGTACGGCCTCTTTACCCTGGTCGTTGAGCCCCACCGCCGTGCCGACCACGCCTTCCTTGGCCATTAGCTCATCGGTATGTCGTTCCTGGACTTCCCGGACGCGCTCGAAGGCCTGGTCACTGTTTCCCTGGGCCGATAATGTGCCCGTAAAGACCAGCAGACAAATGGTAACTATGGCTGCGACAAGTACTTCGAATAACCTTCGCCTCGACATGTCTTGACCCCTTTCCAACCAGTTGCACGACGGCCTATGCGTTAGTCTGACTGACCTGATACTGCTGCCTTGTCCCACTTCCCTGCTCGTTCGATGTACCGTCCATAGCGATCTCTCTCGCGACCGTTCAAAAGGATAGCACATTTTGCCAGTCTTGGCAAGAGAATTCCTACCAAAACCATTGCTCAGGGGGACTGGGGCGGGAGCGGGCAGGTCCAGAAATAAATCGTGTGTTTTCGGGCGTCGGCACGGGAGGTCATCTCCACGACCTTGTCCGGCGGGATTTTATCGATGCTGAAGTCGTGCGAGACGATTCGCACGCCGGGCTTGAGCTTTCTGAGCTGCGGGATCAGCCGCGCGTTCAATTCGGTTCCCAGATAGAGCGTGACGACACTCGCCTCCTGCAAGTCGGCCTTGAGAATGTCCTTCTCCTCGATGGTGACTAAGTGGGCGACCCGGCTCTTTTCCACATTGTCGCGGGCCTCCCGCACGCGCAGGGGGTCCAGGTCGTACCCCACGGCCCGGCAGCCGTACTTCCTGGCGGCCGTGACGACGATGCGCCCATCGCCACAGCCGAGGTCGTAAACCACGTCGTGCCTCGTCACGCCCGCGACTTTCAGCATCCGGTCCACGACATCCTGCGGCGTTACGACGAAGGCGACAAACAGAACGGCCGGCTTGCGACCGGCAGTGGTGCTGGCCTGCCCTGGAGGCGGCGCGTTGGGCTCGACGGCCGGTTGTGTCGTGACCGTGTCCTTAGTCTCGTCGCGCAAAAGCGTTAGGGAAGGTGGTTCGGCTTTGTCACGGCTGCAACCGGCCGAGAGTATGCCCAGAAGGAACAGCATCGCAGCTTCTGTCGCTATTCTCATCATCTTCACGAACCTACGGAGCCCTCTATAGGCCCGAAGTTCCAACCGCCGACCCACGAATCGCCGGCACATGCGCCATTGTACGCGAATTCTGCCCCGTGGTATGTGACTAAGTTTCGTGGGAGGCAGGCGGTGATTGTCATGCTGAGCGAAGCGAAGCATCTGGCCCGAGGATGGAGTGGCCCGTTTTGCGTGCGAACGAAACCCCTTCTGCGGTGGCCGGATTCTTCGCTCCGCGGAAAATGCGCTACCAAGAGTTGGGTGGCAGCGGCAAGCGCCACAGGCTGTGTCACATCACAGTTGTCTGGGCTATTATCTTGTTCTGGGCCAGAGGCGTCGGAGAGCCGGCCCCCAACTCCCCCTCGGTTGGACG
>Ga0315281_10004603_pt1 | contig 19966 bp, 16 predicted proteins | sample YL17G07_0_MG_FD_204540 | JGI IMG/M metagenome (GOLD analysis project Ga0315281, IMG submission 204540) | Sediment microbial communities from Yellowstone Lake, YNP, Wyoming, USA - YL17G07_0 | ecosystem: Environmental > Aquatic > Freshwater > Lake > Sediment | place: USA: Wyoming | collected... | reverse complement strand
TGCTGCCGGCGATCGGCGTGACGCTGCCGGGCGGCGCGTCGCTGCCGGAGGGCACGCTGGACGTGGACCTCGCGATCGACGGTCCCGTCGATGGTCTCGTCACCACCGGCACGGTTGGCCTCGCGAATGCGAAGCTCAAAGGCTTCGACCTCGCGGGCCGGATGGGCGCGTTGGCTGCGCTCGCCGGACTTCCGAAGGCCTCCGACACGCTCATCGACACGTTCGGCGCCGCCATTCACATGGCCCCTGACGGCATGCGGACCGACAACGTCAACCTGATCGTGCCGGCCATCGGTGCGCTCACGGGGAGCGGCACGATCGCGCCTGGCGGGGCGATGGACTACACGATGGTCGTGAGGGTGAACGAGTCCACCTCGCTCGTGAACACCGTGAGCCGCTACGCGTCGCTCGGGCGCCCGGAGCGCGGCATCCCGTTCAAGATTGGCGGCACGACGGCCAACCCGGTCTTCGCGCCTGACGCCGGCGCGATGGTGGACAGCGCGATCAAGAATCCGGATGCGATCAAGAACGCCGTCGGATTCGTCGAAGGGCTCCTCAAGAAGAAGTAGCGGCGCAGACGTCGTTCACCGCGCGCTCGAGCTGCGGCGTCGTGAACGGCTTCGACAGCAGCGGCGCGCCGGCCTCGCGAATGCGCTGCTGCGCTTCCGGCACCGCCGTGTAGCCCGACATGAAGATGACCGGCAGGCCGGGCCGCGCCGCGCGGGCCGCCTCCGCCAGATCGATCCCGTTCATCCCGGTGGCCAGCACGACATCCGTCAACAGCAGATCGGGAGCGCCGGGGCCTGGTGCGCCGATCAGCATCAGCGCTTCGGTCGAGCCTTCGGCGACCAGCACCCTGTGGCCGAGGCCTTCGAGCTGGCGCCGCACGATCGTGCGCACGTCGGCCTCGTCTTCGACGACGAGGATCGTGCGGGGCGCGGCGGTCGTCTGCGCCGGCGCCGCGCTCGCGGCCGCGCGCAGACGCTCGCTCCCGGCGATCGGCAGCAGCAGCGTCACCTTCGTCCCGCGGCCCGGCGTCGAGTCGATTGTCACCGTGCCGCCGGACTGCTTGGCGAAGCCGTAGACCATGCTCAGTCCGAGACCGGTGCCGCGCCCGCCCGATTTCGTCGTGTAGAACGGCTCGAACACGCGCGCCAGGACGTCGGCCGGCATGCCGCCGCCGGTATCCTCGATCGCGAGGACCGCGTACGGTCCGGGCTTCACGTCCTCGTCGCCCCGCAGCGGTTCCGTGACGTCCAGGCGCGACGTGCGGATCGTCAGCGCGCCGCCCTCGGGCATCGCGTCGCGCGCGTTCAGCGCGATGTTGAGCACGGCGGCTTCGAGCGCCGCGGGATCGACGAAGGCGATGCCGGCGGCCTCGCTCGTCTCCGTCTTGATCTGAATCGTGGCGCCCAGCGTCCGCCCGAGGAGGCGCACGCTGCCGCCGACAAGCGTGTTGACGTCGACCGGCTGCGGGTTGAGCAGGCGGCGGCGCGAGAACGCGAGCAGATGACCCGTCAGATCGCGGCCGTGCAGCGTCGCGCGCAGCACGGAGTCGATGATCTCGTCGGCGTAGGCGTCGTGCGGCAGGTACGCGCGCAGCAGCTCGACGTTGCCGAGGATGATCGCGAGAATGTTGTTGAAGTCGTGGGCGATGCCGCCGGTCAGCTGGCCGACCGCTTCCATCTTCTGCGATCGGAACAGCGCCTCGCGCGTGTGCTCCAGCGTGTCCTGCGCCTGCCGCAGCTCGGTCATGTCGTGCGAGATGCCGAACACGCCGAGAATCGCGCCGTCCGTGTCGCGGTAGACGCCCTTGGTGACGAGGTAGGCCTGCTCGCCGGAGTCGCCCTTCGCGACGCCCTCGAACGATCGCGCGTCGCCCGTCGCGAGGACCGTGCGGTCGTCCTCGATGAACTGGCGCGCGGTCTCTGCCGGATACAGCTCGAAGTCGTTCTTCCCGACGATTTCCGCCGGAGACTTCCCGAGGAAGCGCGCGGCCGCTTCGTTGATCAGGACGTACCGCCCCTCGAGATCCTTGACGAAGATCGCGTCGGGCGTCGCCTCGATCACCGCCTGCAGGATGCCGTGGCTATAGGGGATCGCCATCGCCTTCTACGATCGCATCGCCGACTCACTTCACTTCGACCAGCTCGATGGCGATGCGATCCGGGCCCTCGATCATCGCGGCGCGCGAGGTGCCCCAGGGGTGAATCTCTTCGAGGACCTTGACGCCCTCGCCCTTCAGCCGCGCGACGGTCGCCGTGAGATCCGCGGTGCTCAGCGCCCAGTGATCGTAGATCTTGCCGCGCGTGCTGACGAGGCCGCCGCCCGGCCACGGCCGGATGGAGATCGAGATGTCGTCGAAGTTCACGCCGCCGGCGGGATCGCGGACGAAGCCGTTCTTGGCGAACGACGGCCACGTCGGCGGCGCGTACGTCTTGGTGTGGCAATCGGCGCTCAGATCGACGGCCGCGCCGCGGCCGCCACGGCCCTGGGGCCGCTTCGCGCCGAGATGCTCCTCGTACCACCGCATCGCGCATTCGGGATGCTCGTGATACATGTGCACGTGGTTGAAGCGCTCCGTCGTGCCCGACTGCGCGTTTTCGATCATCACGCCGTCGGGCCCGCGCAGGTAGCCGAAGCCGCCCTCGAGCGTCGGCTTCGTGCCTTTCGCGCGCATTTCCAGAATCTGCTCCTGCGTCACCAGCCCCGGCATCACGTCGCTCGACATGTCCACCAGCTTGCCGTCGGCGGCGTCCCACATCTGCGCGATGGTCAGCCCCATCGCGCGGAACCTCTCGTTGTACATGCGCGAGTTCGGCGTGTTCCAGCCGAAATGCCAGACCGACGTCTGCGGGCCGGTCAATTCGTTCTGCGGCGTCGTCGCGACTTTCGTGAAGAGGATGTAGACATTGCCCGTCTTCACGGCTTCGAAACCGTTGAACGTTGTCTTCACCGACGACTCCGCGAACGGCTTCGGGTAGTACTCGGCCGCCGCTTTCGGATCGACGGCGTTCAGATGCATGTGATGAAAGTGCAGAGGTTCGATGGTCTTCGCCGGCGCCTGCGCGGACACGGGGGCCATCGTCACGCCGACGAACGCCGCGAGAACGGCAACAAGGGCGGCCGCAGAAATGTGCTTCATGAACGGATGATAGGAGCAGCGCCGGGTTCCCGGCAAGACATCCGCGTACGGCGGATTCCTTTCAGAAAAGACCCCTGTTTTGGGTGGCGACCGCTTTGCAACCGAATGTCCGCATGGCGACGACCGCCGAACGGCCGAAGCCGGTCCTCGTCCCCGACTACTGCAAGGGCTGCGGCCGGTGCATAGACGCCTGCGCGCATCATTGCATCGAGCCCGGCCAGGACATCGACCCCGCCACCGGCCTCGTCCCGGTCCGGATCCATCTCGAACATTGCACCGCCTGCGGCTTGTGCTTCGACGCGTGTCCGGAACCGTACGGCCTCCGGCCGGCGTTCTTCGATGCCGGCGGATCGGAGCGGCTGCGCGTCGCGCGGCACCACGTCATCGCCACGCCCGCGCCCGATCCGATCCCGGACGCCGTCGTCGACCTGCCCGCGAGCCAGCCGCTCGTCATCAAAGGCATGTACGCGTCGGCCATCGGCGCGATCCTGGCGGGCTGCCGTCATTTCTTCGGCTATCCAATCACGCCCTCCACGGAAGGCGCGGAGCTGATGGCGCGGCTGCTGCCGCGCCTGGACGGCCAGTTCGTGCAGGCGGTCAGTGAAGTCGCGGCGGTCAACATGATGTACGGCGCCGGCGCCGCGGGCGCGCGCGCGACGACGTTCACCTCGTCGCCCGGCTTCAGCCTGATGCTCGAAGGCCTGTCGTACATGATCGGCGCCCGGGTGCCGGGCGTGGTCGTCAACGTCATGCGCGGCGGTCCGGGCCTGGGCAACATCGCGCCCGCGCAGGCGGACATCAAGCTCGCCTGCCGCGGCCTCGGCCACGGCGACACGCACGCCATCGTCCTCACGCCGTCGACACCGCAGGAAATGCTCGACCTCACGAGGCTCGCCTTCGATCTGTCGTTCAAGTACCGCCTCCCGGCGATCGTCCTCGCCGACGGCTACCTCGCGCAGATGACGGGCAAGGTCGCGCTGCCGCGATCGATGGTCCAGCCCGGCGTGCCGGCGTGGGCGGTGACGGGCGACGCGGCGCACCGCCGGAACGTGATCACGTCGATCTTCATGGTCGAGTCCGAACTGGAAGCCCGGACGCTCCGCCTCCTCGACACGTACGCGCGGATCGCGAACGCCGAGGCGCGCGCCGACCTGTTCGAGTGCGACGATGCCGAGGTGCTGCTCGTCGCATGCAACACGCCGGCGCGCATGGCGAAGGGCGCGGTGCGCACGCTGCGGGCCCGCGGCATCAAGGCGGGATTGTTCCGACCGCTGACGCTCTGGCCGTTTCCGATTCGGTCGCTCACGCCGCTCGTCTCGCGCGCGCGGCAGGTGATCGTGGTCGAGGCCAGCGACCGCCAGCTCGAGGACGAACTGCGCCTCGCCCTCTCGCGCGCGGGGCTCGCCACGCCCGCGATCGCGCGCGTGAACCGCCACGGGGGCGTGCTGCCCTCGCACGACGAGATCGTCGCGCGTGTCGTCAGCGTCGCGCCCTCGCGCGCGGCGGGAGCGTTCGCATGAGCGCCTTCTACGAGCGGTTCGATCGCCACGCGGCCGGCGAAGGCGTGAAAGGCCGCAGCACGCATTACTGCCCCGGCTGCGGGCACGGCCTCGTGCACAAGTACCTGGCCGACGCCGTGGACGAGCTGGGCATCCAGAACCGCACGGTGGCCATCTCGCCCGTCGGCTGCGCGGTCTTCCTGTATTACTACCTCGACGTCGGCAACATTCAGGCGGCGCACGGCCGCGCGCCGGCCGTGGCGCTCGGCCAGAAGCTCGCGCGCCCGGAGTCGATCGTCATCAGCTACCAGGGCGACGGCGACCTGGCGTCCATCGGCCTCTCGGAAATTCTGCAGGCCGCGCAGCTCGGCGTTCCGATCACCGTGATCTTCGTCAACAACGCCATCTACGGCATGACCGGCGGCCAGATGGCGCCGACGACGCTCATGGGACAGCGGACGGCGACGTCGCCGGAGGGTCGCGGACGCATGATGGGCGAGCCGCTGCGGATGGCCGAGATGATCGCGCAGCTCGACGGTCCCGTGTACGTCGAGCGCGTGGCGCTGTACGACAACAAACAGCGCGTGAAGGCGCAGCGCGCGATCAAGAAAGCCATCGCGCTGCAGGCGGAGAATCGCGGGTTCGCGATGGTCGAGGTGCTGTCCGAGTGTCCGCTGCATCTCGGCCTGACGCCGGCCGAGGCCGAGCGCTGGGTCAAAGAGAAGATGCTGCCGGTGTTCCCGCTCGGCGTGAAGAAGGACGTCAGCGCGACGCGCGACGTCTGGCCGCCGTGGGCGGCGCCCAGCATCGATCCGGCCGCCGTGCACGCGGCGATCGGCGGCGCGACCGATCGCGTGCAGCGTTTCTGCACGGGGTTCCCGCGCGAGCCGTGGGGTGACGACATCGGGCTGAAGCTCGCCGGCGCCGGCGGCGACGGCGCGCAGACCGCGGCGATGGTCGTCGTGCGCGCGGCGATCAACGAGGGGTTCGACGCCACGCACATTCCGAGCTACGGTCCGGAGTCGCGCGGCGGCACGTCGTACGCCGACGTCCGCGTCGCCGAAGGGGACGTCTTCTCGCCCGCGGCGCCGCGCCCGCACATCCTCCTCGCGTTCAACGCGCCGAGCCTGGCGAAGTTCGGGCCGCTGGTGGTCGACGGCGGGATCGCGATTTACGACAGCACGGTCGTGCCGAATCCGCCGCGCCTGGCCCCGGGCGTCCACGGCGTGCCGGTCCCCGCGACGGCGATCGCGCAGGAGCTCGGGCGCGTCACCGTCAAGAACATCGTCGCACTCGGCGCGCTGGCGGCCGCGACGCGCCTCTTCCCCGCCGAGACGTTCCTCACCGCGATCCGCCAGACACTGAAAGACAAGCCCGCGCTTCTCGAGGTGAACGAGCGGGCCTTTGCCCTCGGCGCGCGGGCGGTTGCGTCGTCGCGCGAGGCTTCAGCCGAGCGCTGAGGTTCGCCCTGCGCGTTTCGCGATCGCGGTCACCATCCCGCCGAAGACCAGGGCGTGAAGCGGGTACATGGCGTACCAGTACGCGCGCCCGAGCACGCCGACGGGATCGAAGATCGCGGTCTGCGTCAGGCGGGCGCCGCCCGCGGCCGGGACGATCGTGAACTCGAGCCACGCGCGGCCCGGCAGCTTCATCTCCGCGAACAGGCGGAGACGGCGGGGCGGATCGCAGGCGTCGACGCGCCAGAAGTCCACGGCGTCTCCGACGCGCAGCGCCCGACCTTCGGGGCGCTGACGGCGCATGCCCACGCCGCCTGCGAGCAGATCGATCGCCCCGCGCAGCCGCCAGAGCCAGTTGAACGCCAGCCAGCCGTTGGGCCCGCCGAGGCCCGACACGACCGCGAAGACCGCGGCGGGCGAGCCGGCGGTCGAGATTTCGCGCCGGTCGATCAGCCGCTGGCCGAACGCCAGCCCGCCGTACCTCTTGGGCGTGCCGGCCGCCGAGCTCGCGTCGTGCCACCGGGTCTGCGCAACGTCGCGATCCTCGTTGTCGAGCGCCGCCCGTATCGCCTGCGACGCGCTGCGCGGACGGATCGAGAACATCCGCGCCGCGCGATCGTCGCGCACGACCGTCGGATGACGAATGCTCTCGATGAGCTTGCGCCCGACCCGCGCGTAGACCGGCGTCACCAGCCCGAGCCACAGGCTGCTCAGATACGGCGTCAGGACCGGCACGGGAATCATCACCCGGCGCAGGTACCGCTGGCGCATGTACTCGCGCATCAGCTCGGCGTACGACAGCTGATCGGCGCCGCCGATCTCCACCACGACGCTGCCATCGAGCCGCAGGGAAAGGGCCTCGAGCAGATAGGCAATGAGATCCTGAATCGCGATCGGCTGCGCCAGCACCGACACCCAGCGCGGCGTGATCATCACCGGCAGATGCTCGGAGAGCGCGCGGATCATCTCGAACGACACGCTGCCCGAGCCGATGACGATCGAGGCGCGCAGCTCGAGCGTCGGTACGCCCGAGGCGCGCAGCACGCGCCCGACTTCGTGGCGGCTTCGCAGGTGCGGCGACAACGCTTCCCGCTCGTCGCCGAGGCCGCCGAGGTAGATGATTCGCGTGACGCCGGCGCGGCGCGCCGCCTCGGCGAAGTTCACGGCGCCGGCCCGCTCGCGCGCTTCGAATCCAGAGGCGTCGCCGAGCGAGTGCACCAGGTAGTACGCGACGTCCACGCCCTCGAGGGCCGGCGTCAGGCAGGCCGGGTCGAGCACGTCGCCGGCCAGCACCTGCGTGCCGGGACCGACGCACGTGGACAGATGTGCGGGGGTGCGTGCGAGACATCGGACCTCGTGCCCCTGGGCTTCCAGCTCGGAAAGGAGACGGCCGCCGACGTAGCCGGTCGCACCGGTCAGGAGAATCCGCAGGCGCTCGCCCTTCATTTGAGCCTCTGTCATAACCATTAATTACGGCGTTGTCAATTCTTTGTCCATGATATATCATTGACAAACATGGCGACAATACTTATGAGGACCGGAATCGCGGGCTGGGGCCTGGCCGCGGCCGGCATGGCGCTCGTCTGGGTCCTGCACCGGCGACTGCGCAACGCCGGCATCGTCGACGTGGCCTGGGCCGCGGAAGTGGCCATGGTCGCGGGCCTCTTCGCCGCCATCGGCGACGGGTGGCCCGCGCGCCGCGCCGCTATCGCTGCCGTCATGATGATCTGGGGCGGCCGCCTGTCCTTGTACCTCTTGCGCGATCGCGTCATCGGCCGGCCTGAAGACGGCCGGTACCTGGCGCTGCGACAGCGATGGGGCGCGCGCGCGACCTCGCGCTTCTTCTGGTTCTTTCAGGCGCAGGCGATCGCCGCGGTGTTCTTCGCGCTGCCCGCCCTGCTCGCCGCGGCGAATCCCGCCCCGGCGTTCAGCGCCATCGAAGCGATCGCCCTCGGGCTCTGGGTGCTGGCGCTCGCCGGCGAGACCACGGCCGATCGGCAGCTCGAACGGTTCAAGGCGGATCCCGCCCACCGCGGCCGCACCTGCCAGGCCGGGCTCTGGCGCTACTCGCGGCATCCCAACTACTTCTTCGAGTGGCTGATGTGGGTCGCCTACGGGCTCTTCGCCCTCGGCGCGCCGTTCGGCGCGGCCGCTCTGCTCTGCCCCGCGGCGATGCTGTACCTCCTGCTGCGTGTCACCGGCATCCCACCCACCGAGAGGCAGGCGCTGCGCTCGCGCGAGGACTACCGCCGCTATCAGCAGACGACGAGCGCGTTCGTCCCGTGGAAGCGAAGGCGCGAACAACGAGAAGGAAACGGGGGATGACATGGTGCAGATACTGAAGAATGCGGCGGTCGGGATCGTCGCATTCGTCGTGCTCGACGGCGTGTGGCTCGGGCTGATCATGAAAACGTTCTACCGCGACGCGCTCGCGCCCATCGCGCGGATGTCCAACGGCGCTCTCGCGCCCATCTGGCCGGCCGCCGCGGTGGTCTACGTCCTGCTCGGCGCGGGCACGGCGCTGTTCGTGGTGCCGCGCGCCACGAGCCTGGCGTCGGCCGCCCTGTTCGGCGCCGGCTTCGGCATCGTCGTCTACGGCGTCTACGACCTCACCAATTTCTCGACGCTGGCGAACTGGCCGGCGGCGGTGACCGTGGCGGATATCGCGTGGGGCGCCGTCGCCTCGGCCGTCGCGGCCATGGCCGTGTTCACGATCGAGCGGTAGACCATGAAGAAACGCGATTCAGCGCCCCACTATCCGATCCGGGCGGTCTCGAGGCTGACCGGCATCGCCATCGACACGCTGCGCGCCTGGGAGCGGCGCTACAACGCCGTCACGCCGACCCGCGGCGAGCGCGGGCGCGTGTACTCGGAGGCCGACGTCCGGCGGTTGCGGCTGCTGCGCGACGCGGTGGCGCGCGGCCATGCGATCGGCGGCATCGCCCGTTTGGAGGATCGCGAGTTGGAAGGCCTGGCGGCGATCGCGTCCGAATCGCCGCCAGCCCGGGCCGTGGTGGCGGCTCCGCAACGCATCGACACGACCGCGCTCACGGCCGCGACCGGCCGGTTCGACGCCGCGGCGATCAATCAGGAGATTGGCCGGCTGGCGCTGGCACTCCGCCCGCTCGAGCTGCTGCGCGACGTGATCATGCCGGTGCTCGCCGAGACCGGCGACGCCTGGCACGCGGGACGCGCGCGCATCGCGCACGAGCACTTCGTCTCCGCGATCATGCACAACGTGCTCGGCTCGTTCCTGCGACTGTTCGTGCGCGCCGACGCGCCCGTGCGGGTGCTCCTCGCCACGCCCTCCGGCGAGCGCCACGAGTTCGGCACGCTCGGCGCGGCGATGCTGGCGGCGAGCGGCGGGCTCGACGCGGTCTACCTCGGCCCGGATCTGCCCGCGGACGACATCGTGGACACCGCGGCGGCGATCGAGGCCGACGCCGTCATCCTCGGCGTCACGGCGGCCGACGGCGATGACACGATTAGAGAAGTGGCCGAGGTCGCGCGCCGTCTGCCGAAGGACGTCGAGCTGTGGGTGGGCGGGCGCGGCGCCTCGCGCGTCGCATCGGCGATCGGATCGCGCGGGCTGATCCTGAACGACTTCGACGCGCTCGCGCAGGAACTCGCCCGCATCGGAGCGCAGTTGTGATGGGCCGATCCGGCGGGCCGACCGGCGCTCGCGCCGCGCGATGGCCGCGTGCCGTGCTGGGATGGATAGGGCTCGCGCTGTGCGCGTGCGGCTCCGCCCGCGCGCAGGACGCCACCGGCGCCGGCTCCATCAGCGGCAGCGTCACCGACGAGGCGCGCGTCGCCGCGCCGGGCGTGAAGGTGTGCGTCGTGAACGCGACGCGATGCGCCGTGACGGGCCAGACGGGCGCGTTCCACCTCATGGACCTGCGGGCCGCTGACTACCTGCTGGAGATTTCCGCGCCCGGCCGCCCGGTGATTGTCAGCGACTGGATCGCCGTGCGCGCGGGACTCGATCAGCGCGTCGAGGTGACGCTGCCGGAAGCGCTGGACCTGGCGGAGTCGGTCCGCGTCACGGCGACCGCCGTCTCGGCGCCGGACGAAGTGAAGACGTCCGCCTATCTCCTGACGTCGGCCGACATCTTCGCGAGCGCCGGCGCCCTGCAGGACGTGTCGCGCTACGTGCAGTCCCTGCCGGGCGTGGTGATCGGATCCAACGACTTCCGCAACGACATCATCGTACGCGGCGGCAGCCCGCTCGAGAATCTCTTCCTGGTGGACAACGTCGAGGTGCCGAACATCAACACGTTCGCCAACTTCGCGTCCGCGGGCGGCACCGTGTCGATCCTGGACACCGCGATGATTCGCGACGTCACGTTCCTGACCGGCGGCTACCCCGCGCCCTACGCGAATCGCACGTCGAGCGTGCTGCAGATCGCACAGCGTGACGGCGATCGCGAGCGTCTGCGCGGAACGGCGACGCTCGGGTTCGCCGGCGCGGGCGGGGTGCTCGAGGGGCCGCTCGGCGGCGGGCGCGGATCCTGGATCACGTCGGTCCGCCGCAGCTTCCTCGACTTCTTCACGAAGGACGTCGGCTTCGGCGGCGTTCCGGTGCTGTACACCGTGAACTCGCGCGCGACGTACGACCTCGGCCCGCGCGATCGCCTCTGGGCGGTCAACGTGGCGGGCGTCGATCGCATCCGGCTCGGGCTGACCGACGATCGGCCGCCCGACACGGAAGTCTTCAACTTCGACATCCGCTATCAAGGCTGGCGCACCGCGACCGGACTGAACTGGCAGCACCTCTTCGGCGGCCGCGGCGTCGGCCTGCTGGGCGTCACCCACTCGGAGGCGCGCGTGGATTCGACCGTGAAGGATCTGGCCCGCGACGGCGCGCCGCCGATCGGCATTCCTGCGGAGGTCGTCATCGCCGCGAGCCCGCTCGTGTTCGAGGAGCACTCGCGCGAAGGCGAATCCACGCTCAAGTACGATCTCACGACGTCGCTGCCGCGGCTGGGCACGCTGCAGGCCGGCGGCAGCGTCAAGCGATTCGACATCAGCTACGACACCGCGTCGCCGCTCGGCGACGACAGTCCGTACTCAGCCACGCGCGGCGTGAACGCCTTCGCGCTGGCGCGCGGGCTGCAGGCCTGGCAGTACGGCGCGTACGCGCAGTGGTCGCGCGATCTGACCCCGCGCCTGAACCTCACGGCCGGGGCGCGACTGGACGCCTACCGCTACCTCGAACAGCGGCGCCTGAGCCCGCGCGCCGGCGTCAGCTACAGGCTCGCCGATCGCCTCACGGCGTCCGCCAGCTACGGGCGCTACGCGCAGCAGCCGCCGTTTCTCTTCGTGGCCGCCTTCCCGGAGAACCGCGCCCTGGCGCCCATCGAGGCGGACCATTACGTCGGCGGCGTCGCGTACACGCCCGCCCCCACCGTCCGCGTCAGCGTCGAGGCGTACCGAAAGAACTATCGCGACTACCCGGTCGCCACACAGTTTCCCAGCCTCTCGCTGGCCAACCTCGGCGACACGTTCAACGTGCGCGCGCTCCTGTTCCCGCTGACGAGTGCCGGCGCCGGACAGGCGTACGGCGTCGAATTGTCCGCCGAGCGCAGACGCACCGAGCGGTGGTACGGCGTCGCGAATCTCGCGCTGTCGCGCACGCGGCATGCGGGCCTCGACGGTGTGCTCCGGCCGGGATCGTTCGACTACCCGGTGGTGCTCAACGTCACGGCCGGCCGGCGCCTGGGCAGCCGCTGGGATGCCGCGATGAAGTTCTCGTACCTCGGCGGCCGGCCGTACACGCCGTTCGACGAACGGCAGTCGCGCGCGCAGGACCGCGGGATCCTCGATCTCACGCGCGTCAACGACGTCCGTGCGCCGGCCTACGTCCGGCTCGACCTGCGGATCGACCGGACGATCACGATCGGCGGCTCGTCGGCCGTCATCTTCGCCGGCGCGCAGAACATCACCAATCGCCGCAATTTCGCCGGCTACACGTGGAACCGGCGGACCAACGCCGCCGATTTCACGACGCAACTCGGACTGTTCCCGCTCGCCGGGCTGGAATGGAAATTCTGAGATGTCCCCGTTCCCGCCTATGATCGCTGAGGTGTTCAGATGCCCCTGAGTCGAACTCGATGGACCGTCGCCGGCCTGGCGGTGGTCATCATCGGCGTGGCGTCCGTGCTGGTCGCCCGCCGCGGCCCGGCGCGCGTCGCCGTGGACGTCGGCGCCGTGACGCGCCAGGCGCGTTTCCGATCGACGGTGACCGCCTCGGGAGAAATTGTCGCCACGCGCTTCGCCGACATCGGCTCGGACGTGATGGGCAAGATCGTCAAGCTGCCCGTCGCCGAAGGCGACAAGGTGAAGGCCGGCCAGCTGCTCGCGCGCATCGACCCGGTGCAGACGCAGAGCGACGCGTCGAGCGCAGCCGCGCTGGTGGGCGCGCTCGAAGCCGACGAGCGCGGCGCAGGCGAGCAGATTCGCAGCGCCACCTCCGAATTGGCGGCCGCTGAAGCGCGCGCGCGGGACGCCGATCAGCAGCTCGCCCGAAAACGCGAATTGAACGAGCAGCAACTGCTGCCGACCTCGGAGTACCAGACCGCGCTCGCCGCCGCCGACGCCGCGCGGGCCCAGGTCTCGTCGGCACGCACCGCGATCGACCGCGCCCGCCAGGCCGCCGACGCCGCCGCGCGCCGCGTGGCGCAAGCCAAGGCCCAGCGCACGCGCGCGGACGACATGTTCGCCAAGACGTCCGTCATGTCGCCGATCGACGGCATCGTCAGCCGCCTGCGCGTCCGCGAAGGGGAAATGGTCGTCGTCGGTATCCAGAATCAGCCCGGCACGACGTTGATGACCATCTCCGATCTCGGCGCCATCAACGCGGAAGTCAAAGTCGCGGAGGCCGACGTGCTGCGCCTCACCGTCGGCCAGCCGACGATCGTCACGCTCGAAGCGCTGCCCGGCAAGAAGTTCCCAGGCAAGGTCGTCGAGATCGGCGCGAGCGCGCTGCCGGTCACGGGGACCGGCGCCGCCGCGCGCGAGTTCAAGGTGACTGTGCGGCTCGACAACCCCGACGCCGGCCTGCGGCCCGGCCTGACCTGTGACGCCGAAATCGTGACGAGCGAGCGCGAGAACGTGCTCACGGTGCCGCTGCAGAGCGTCGTCCTGCGCGCCGGCGCGACGGGCGCGGCGGATCGGACAGGCGTGTTCGTGGTCGGCGAGGGCGCGGGGCAGGCGCGGTTCACGCCGGTGACGTCTGGCGTGATCGGCGGCCTCGACATCGAAATCAACGGCGTCGCCGAAGGCACGCGGCTGGTCGTCGGACCCTACCAGGTGCTGCGCGATCTGAAGGACGGCGCGCTCATCACGACAGCACCGAAGGGCCGCTGATCGCGTGACGCTCCTCACGCCCACGGTGTACGTCGAAGGGTTCCGCGAGGCGCTCGCCACCGTCCGGAGCAATCCGCTGCGCGCGTCGCTCGCCGGACTCGCGATGGCCGCGGCCGTCGCGACGACCGCGGTGGTCCAGACCGGGCTCAACGGCCTGGCGCGTTCGGCGCGCGAGGCCAGCGCGCGGGCGTTCGGCAGCGACTCGTTCGTGCTCGCGAAGTTCTCGGCGGGCAACCTCAGCCGGCGCGCGCTGGCGGACAAGATCGAGCGCAACCCGAACATCACCCGGAGCGACGTCCGCTTCCTGGACAACGTCGCCGGCGACCGCGTGCTGTACGCCGCCACGGCACAGCGGCCGGCGGATGTCATTGCGGGCGGGCGCAAGTTCGAGAACGCCACCATCAACGGCACGCAAGCCGCGCTGTTCGACATCCGCGACGTCGGCATCGCGCGGGGACGCCCCTTCTCGGTGCGGGAGGAAATCGACGGCGCGCCCGTCGTCGTCGCGGGCAGCGCCGTCGTGGACGCGCTCTTCCCCGGCGCCGATCCACTCGGCCAGCCCGTGCGCATCGGGGGCCGCGGCTTCCGCATCGTCGGCATCCAGGCGCAGCAGGGCACGGCCGGCGGCGTGTCGCTCGATCGGTACATCTGGATGCCGATTGCCGCCTACGAGCGCGCGTTCGGCGCCGCGGCGTCGCTGCAGGTGTTCGCCAAAGCGACGGACGTCGAACGGACGCGGCTGGCCGAGGATCACGCGCGCGTGTCGATGCGGGCGCGACGCCATCTCCGTCCCGGGGCGGCCGAGACGTTCGACATCATCACGCCGGAGGCCTCGCGCAGCTTCGTCACGGCGATCACCGAGCGCCTCGGCGCCGCCGGTCCGCCGATTTCGCTGATGGCGCTCATCGCGGCGATCGTGGTGGTCACGAACACGACGCTCGTGTCGGTGACGCAGCGCATGCGCGAGATCGGGATCCGCCGGGCCATCGGCGCGGCGCGCGCCAACGTGCTGGTCGAGACGCTGGCCGAGTCCTGCCTCATCGCGTTCGTCGGCGGCGTCGCCGGCCTGGCGGCCGCGGCCGGTGTCCTGTCGCTCGCGTCGGGCGCGGTCGGCATTCCCCTGTCACTCGAATGGCCGACGACGATCGGGAGCCTCGCGGCCGCGGGGCTGAGCGGCATCGTCGCCGGGTGGTATCCCGCGCGCCGGGCCGCCGCGCTCGACGTGATCAACGCGCTGAGGCAGGAATGAGCGCGCGGAGCCCCTGGCTGCGCCTGGTTGCGGAGCCGGCCGCGCTCGCCGTCGACTCGCTGCGCACGCACCGCGCGCGATCGGCGCTGGCGATCGCGGGCATCGTCATCGGGATCGTGACCGTCGTGCTCGTCGCGTCGGTGCTGGCCAACGCGCGCAACCAGGTCGCCCTGCTCTTCCGCGATCTCGGCACCGAGAACGTCTTCGCCTTCCACCTCACGGGCGATCCCTACGTCACGCCGAACGAGAAGGAGGCGCGGCGTACGCCCCTCAAGCTCTCGTTCATCCGCGACATCCAGCGGCTGGGCACGGCGATTCGCGACGTGGGCGCGCAGGTGATCGTGCCGACCGCGTCGAACGGCCAGGTGCTCGTCGCGCGGGCCGGCGGAAACGAGTCGGACACCGTGCTCGTCGAGGGCGCGTCACCCGCGCTCTTCGACATCATCGGCGCCGAATTTTCACGCGGGCGCCCGTTCACCGAGCTCGAAGATCGCGAGGGCGCGCACGTGGCCGTCGTCGGCGCCAGCCTCGCGCGCGCGCTTTTCGGCAGCGCGTCGCCGCTCGGGCAGACGCTGACGCTGGCCGGCGACACCTACACCGTCGTCGGCGAGTTGCAGAAGCGGCGCGGGGGGTTCTTCGGCGAGAACCGGCAGGACAACGTGCTCAACCTGCCGGCGGGCACCGTGCGCAAGCGCTTCGGCGATCCGGACCGCCTGGTGCTCTACATGCGCGCGAAGCCGGGCCAGCGCGAGGAGTGTTTCAGGCAGGCGGAGGCGATCCTGCGGCTGCTGCGCAAGCTGCCACCCACGGCCGAAAACGACTTCACGCTGTCGACGGCGGATCAGATCATCGCCACGTTCGACGGCCTCAGCGTGCGCATCGGCCTCGTGACCGTGGGGCTGGCCCTCGTCAGCCTGCTCATCGGCGCGATCGGCATCGCCAACGTGATGTTCATCAGCGTCACCGAGCGCACGCGCGAGATCGGCCTGCGCATCGCCGTCGGGGCGAGACGCCGGCAGGTCCTCGTCCAGTTCCTGCTCGAGGCCGCCTTTCTTTCGGGTATCGGCGGCGTCGCCGGCGTGGTCACCGCGCTCGGCATCGGCCTGCTGCTCACGCTCGCCGTGTCGGGGTTCTCGGCGGTCGCGCCCGCGTGGGCGATCGTCTCCGGCCTGGTCGCGTCGGTCAGCGTCGGCATCGTCGCCGGGTACTGGCCGGCCCAGCAGGCCGCGCGGCTCGACCCGATCGAGGCGCTGCGGCACGAATAGGCAACGAGACGTCAACGAAAGCGGAGGTAGCTGGCGCCCAGGCGTTCGAACGCTTTCCGATCCGCTCCCACGATGTCGGCTGGAATTGACTCAGCGGTGGCCACCAGCCACGCGTCGTTTTCGCCCATCCGGCGGGACGCGCGCCGCTGCAGGAGCGCGCACCGCCGCGCCTGAGCCAGATGCAGGCCCTGAACGGAGAATCGTTGCAGCGCCGCGAACGCGGCCGCCTCGTCGGCTGCTCCTTCAAGCACTTCTTCGACGGTAACGATGGAGACCACAAGCGGGCGTCCCCGCAGCGTGGGCAGGAACCTTCGCGCCGGGCCCTGTTCGCTTGCGGCCGTTTCCCGTTCGAGCGCGATCAGGAACGACGCGTCCAGCAGCGCGGGCCGGCTCACGTGTTCTTTTGAGAGAGACCGAGCCCCCGGCCCTCGGACGCGTTGACCCACTCAATCAGATCGTCGCCGCTGTCGATCGGGCCCGCGCGATCGATCAGCGCGCGGATCACATCGGACTTGGGCACTCTCCGGCGCCGGGCCCAGCGCGTCAGGCGCGCCGCGCGCTTCCTGTCCAGCTTGACCGTAATGGTAGGCATGGTAATACCGAGATATTACCACCACAGCCGCCTCTCAACGCCGGCTCGTCTCACGTGGACAAAGTCAGCATCCCGCCTCGCGTTTCAGGTATAACTGGCCCGCATGTGGCAGCACAACTACGAGCCTGTCGGCGGAAGCCTCGGCCTGTCCGCCCCCGTCGCCGCGATTCCGATACTCGTGCTGTTCCTGATGCTGGGCGTCTGGCGCAAGCCCGCCTGGATGTCGGCGATCGCCGCGCTCGCTTCCGCGCTCGTCGTCGCGCTCGCCGTCTACGGGATGCCGGTGCAGCTCGCGCTCATGTCGTCGCTCTACGGCGCCGCCTACGGCATCTTCCCCATCGCCTGGATCGTGTTCAGCTCGATCATGCTCTACCGCCTCGCGGTGGACACCGGCAAGTTCGAGATCATCAAGGACTCGGTCGGCAGCCTGACCGACGACCGCCGGCTGCAGGCGATGTTCATCGCGTTCTCGTTCGGCGCGTTCATTGAAGGCGCGGCCGGCTTCGGCGCGCCGGTCGCGGTCTCCGGCGCGATGCTCGCCGGCCTCGGCTTCGACCCGTTTTTCGCGGCCGGCATCTGCCTGCTCGCCAACACCGCGCCCGTCGCCTTCGGCTCGATCGGGATTCCCGTCACGACGCTCGCGGCGGTCACCGGGCTGCCGGTCCTCGCGCTGAGCGCGATGATCGGGCGGCTGTGCGCGATGATGTCCATCCTCATTCCCGGCTACCTGATCGTCGTGATGGCCGGGCCCGCGCGCGCGCTCGAAGTGCTGCCGGCGATCGTCGCGTGCGGCGTGTCGTTCGCGAGCATGCAGTTCATCGTCTCGAACTACCTCGGGCCCGAGCTGACCGACATCCTGAGCTCGCTCACCTGCATCGTCGTGATGGTCGCGGTGCTGAAGCTGTGGAAGCCGAAGTCGATCATGCGCCTCGACACCGACCACCCGGTCACGGCGGCGGCGACGCACCACTCCGCGGGGGAGCTCTTCGGCGCGTGGCTCCCGTACCTGCTGCTCGTCGTCGCCGTACTCATCGTGGGCGAACCCCACATCAAGGCGGCGATCGATCGCTGGACCAACGGCGTGCTCGGGACGCTGTTCGCGATCAACCCTGGCGTGCTGAACGGCCTGAACGTGCCGGGCCTGCACAACCTGATCACGCGCATCCCGCCGGTGGCGCCGAAAGCCGCGCCGTACGCGGCGGTGTTCACGCTGAACTGGCTGAGCGCGTCGGGGTCGGCGTGCTTCATCGCGACGCTCGCGACCGCGCTCGTGCTCAGGGTCTCCCCGTCACGCGTCGTCGGCATCTACAAGGCGACGTTCAAGCAACTCTCGTTCGCGATGCTCACGATCGCGTCGATGCTCGCGCTGGCGTACCTGATGAACTACTCGGGCATGACGTCGACGCTCGGCCTCGCGATGGCGACGTCCGGCGTCGCGTTTCCGTTCTTCAGCGCCGTCGTCGGCTGGATGGGCGTGTTCCTGACCGGCAGCGACACGTCCACCAACGCGCTCTTCGGCAACCTGCAGGCGGTCACGGCGAACGCGCTGCATCTCAATCCCATTCTGACGACGTCGGTGAACTCGGCGGCGGGCGTGATGGGCAAGATGATTTCGATTCAGAGCATCGCCGTCGCCGTCGCGGCGACCGGCATGACCGCCGCCGACGAGAGCCGGCTGTTCCGGTTCACGATCAAGCACAGCGTCCTGCTGATGACGGTGATGGGCATCATCTCGCTGCTCTTCGCGTACGTCTTCCCCGCCTACGTGCCGACGGTGCCGCTGAAGTAGCGGGTATCGAAGCGGGCCGGCAGCGACACTTCCAGCAACTCAAGATCCGCCGAGCAGTCGGCCAGCGACGTTGCCAGGCCGGGCGGAATCACGTACGCATCGCCCTCGCCGAGCACGTGAGCGTCCTGGGCGTTGCCTCCACGCAGCGTCACCGATCCCGCGCGCACGAACGTGAATAGGATATCCGCCGTGTGACTCGTGAACTGAGGCGCCACGACGCCAGCCGCACGGACGACGTGCACGGACGCCATGCCCGCCGTCGCCGCGCCGATGCCCGTATCGCGCGCCTCGAATCCTCGCAGCCGCCACGGAGTCCAGACAGCCTTCGCGGCCTCGCTTCGGCAGAACGTCTGTCCGCCGAAGTCACGCTCGGGATTGACGCGCGAGGTCGGCAGCGTCATCTCGTGATCGATCGTCGTGACGTGTTCCGCCGGCACGCCGATCTCGACGACCTGCAGGTTGTCGGACGCTTCGAGCACGCGATGACGAATGCGTGGCGGCTGGATGACGCAGTCGCCCGCGCCCAGCACGAACGCCGGCCCCTGATCTTCGTACACGAGCCGCACGCGGCCGCTGTGGCAGAAGATCAGCTGAAAGCCGACGGTGTGGTAGTGGACCATGTCCGGCACCGGTCCGGCAGGAACGCGAATGTGTGACGCGATCATGCTGCCGCCCAGACGGCCGGGAATCAGATCGCGGTAGTGCATGCCCGCGCGGCCGATCACCCACGGCGTGTTGTCCGTCAGGCGCCGCACGACGAACGCGTGCGCGGTCGGCGGGATCTCGAGCGGCGGATTGGCGTCGACGATCAGAATGCGCGTGCCGTTGGGCGCCGTCAGTTCACGCGCGCCGTTCGCGAATGCGTCGGGCCTGTCGCAGAGCAGCCGCAGCGCGCCCGGCGCGACGGCCGCTCCACGCTCGAGCCGGATGCGCACGCCATGCCCCGACATCGTCGCCACCGCGGGATCGTCGGCGGGAAAGATCGTGTCCAGACGGAATCCAAGCGTGTCCGTGTAATAGGCCAGATCCGCGGCCAGATCTTGTGACGCGAGGCAGATCTCGGCCGCCTGCACGTTGTCCCGACGCTCGGTCATGTCGTCTCCTACCGCGCGGGTCGTCGCCCACGGCCACGAGAACGGTCCGATTCTACCGGGCATCGGCCCGCAATGATCGCGCGGCCGGCGTGCGGGTACCGCCGAACGCGATCCAAGTAAAATACGGCCACATGACACACGTCGCACTCGGCGTTCCTCTGGAAGGTCCGCCCGCTCTCGATCAGAACATCGTCGCGAACCAGCGTTTCAGGGCCGACACCAGCCCGGGCAAGGTGAATCTCGCCGTCGGCACCAACGTCGGCTCCGACGGGAAGCCGTGGTCGCAGGCCGCGGCGTATCCGGCGGCGCTCGCCGCGCTCACCGCGACCGTCGGGACGGCGTGCGGAAGCTACAACGCACCGGATCTCCCGCGGCTGGCCTCGGCGAAAGAATTTCTGTGCGACATGATCGATCTGCCGGCGGACGTCCGCGCGCGCACGGTTGTCTCGTGGGCGACCGGTGGCGGCAGCGGCGCGCTGAACCGGGCGATCGCGTTCATCCGCGCCCA
>Ga0315281_10004602_pt1 | contig 19972 bp, 18 predicted proteins | sample YL17G07_0_MG_FD_204540 | JGI IMG/M metagenome (GOLD analysis project Ga0315281, IMG submission 204540) | Sediment microbial communities from Yellowstone Lake, YNP, Wyoming, USA - YL17G07_0 | ecosystem: Environmental > Aquatic > Freshwater > Lake > Sediment | place: USA: Wyoming | collected... | reverse complement strand
TACCGACACTTTGGGAACAGGCAAGTGATCACCCATCTGGGAACAGGAATCTGAATCTCCTGGTCTTGCGTTCCGGAGCTTTGTACGGCGACCGCTCGTAGAACTTGCACATCAGATACCCCGTACCGGCAAAGAAGAGCCTTCCCACCGCCCAGAACGATTTCGTGTTCTCGAAGAGCTTCTGAGGCTTGTAGCTCGCCCAGAGCGGACCATGCTTCATCGTCAGCTGTTTCCTGCCCCAGCCGTTCCAGAAGGCCTGTTTGAAGAACCCACGGAAGCTCTCTTTCATGCGGTGGTACACGAGGGCATCCTCGTTGTAGCCAAGCTTGTAACCCTTCGATACAGCGCGATAATTGAGGTCGATGTCCTCGGCGGTGACGAACCACGGATCGAACCCGACAATATCATCCATGACCTCCTTCTTCCAAGCCATGTTTCCGCTGGGGTATGAGATGTCCATCCCGCGGTGATACAGCTCGACCCTTTCGAGCTCCTCGAACGCGTGATAGCCGATGTTTATCGTCCTGCCAGCGGCGATGTCAAACTCCTGCAGGGTCTTCCTCAGCTCCTTCAACCAAAAAGGGTTGGCGATGCAGTCGCCCCCAATGGTGGCGATCACGTCCCCTTTGACCTGTAGCAACCCGAAATTGGTGCTCTCTCCCCTGCTTCCAGGGTGGTGGAAGAGCTTGATCTCCGGATGGCTCTGCATGTATCTCTTTATGATCGGAATAGTGTCGTCCCAGCTGCCCGCATCGACGATTATGACCTCGAGCGGGCCTTCCTGCGTGACGAGGCTGTCGAGGAGATCCCTGATGTGATGCTCCTCGTTGAGCAGGTTGAGGACGATGCTTATCTTCATAGTAGTGACCCCTTCAGAGAACATATACACCATATTATGGTTTCCCGAGGATTGTGGCCTGACTATTGCTCGGCCAGGCCATAACCGATGCCGAAGTATCTCGCACCCGCCCTCTTGACCTTCTCCGGGTCGAGGCACCTCCGTCCGTCCACCACTATCGGTCGTCTCATGAGCGAGAACTCCTTCTTGCCGAGCTTCTTGAACTCGGGCCAATCGGCCTGGATGATGCATCCGTCGGCATCCCTGAGGCACTCCGTGATCGATTGGGCGTATTGGATCGATGGCATCAACTTGATGAAGTTCGCCATAGCCATAGGATCGAAGGCCATGACCTGTGCCCTCTTACCTAGGAGCTCGATCACGAGGGGCAAGGCCCTGGTCTCCCTGGTGTCGTCGACGCCTCCCTTGAAGGCCAGACCGAGCACCGCGACCCTCTTCCCCTCCAAGTTCCCCAACGCTTTCTCCAGGAGACGGACGCCCTCGGATGGCTGCTGGTTGTTGATCGCCAGAAGCGCGACCAACAGTTTTGATGCGTATCCTTCCTGGCTCGCCTTGTCCTTGAGGGCTTTCACGTCCTTTGGCAAGCAGGAGCCACCGAAGCCCAGTCCTGGCTTCAGGAAGAGCGGGCCGATCCTCGGGTCCATCCCGACGGCCTCGAGTACGCTCTGCGAATCTATGCCGAACCTGACGCACATGTTGGCAATCTCGTTCGAGTAGGAGATCTTCGTCGCGAGGAAGGTGTTCGAGGCATACTTTATCATCTCTGCCGACCGAAGATCGGTTTGGATCTTCTTGGACTTGATAGGTCTGTAAAGGTCCATGAGTTCTCTGGATGCGCGCTTGTCGTCCGAGCCGACCACGATCCTCGAGGGCTCCATGCTGTCCTTGAGCGCGCTGCCCTCCTGCAGGAACTCCGGGTTCATGCACAGGCCAAAATCCTTGCCCGCCTTCATCCCAGAGTATCTCTCGAGGATGGGCTTCACGATGGAGTCAGTGGTCGAGGGCACTACCGTGCTCTTCATGACGACCATCTTGCGACGATTGCTTGTTCTAAGTGCCTTTGCGATGGTCTTGCTCGCAGCCTTGATCGGTCTGATGTCTATCCTCCCGGACGGGAGCGAGGGGGTCTGAACGCAGATGAAGATCACTTGTGCGTCCTCCACGGCGTCCTGCACATCTGTAGTCGCCACAAGTCTATCGGAGTCGACGAGTTTGTGAAGCTCTCTCTCCAGTGGAGGCTCGTAGAACGGAAGGCGCCCGGAGTTGACCGACTTTACCCTTATCTTGTCAATGTCCGCTACCACGACTTCGTGGCCGAGCTTGCCAAACATCACTCCAGTCGCGAGTCCGACATAGCCAGCCCCGATGACGCATATCTTCATCGCCTTGAGAACAATCGGCGCGGTATTAACCCTTGCTGTGGCTCGTCTTCCAGAAATGCTTATACCGTGAGAACCTTTGCGGACGGGGCACCCAATGTCGCAGAGCTCTGATCCACCAGCAAAGGCTTCTGAAATGCCGATCCTCAGAAAGGCGAAGACCGTGCTCAGGATCAGCTACACTCTGCCCTTCGTGCTCGCGTCCCTCACTGGGGTCGCATTCGGACTCACGAGATCCGACCATCTCGTGCTCGGCATCCTGATCGTCTCCGATGTCTTCGTCCTGTCCCTTTTCGCCAATCTCTCGAACGATTATTTCGATCACAAGAGCGGAGCCGACAAGACTCGGTTTAACAATGACGACCCAGAGTTCCGGGAAGCTGCATGGAAGATAATGGGGAACAAGGTCTACTGGGAGGGTAACTCCTTCGACATAGGCTACCTTTCCGAGAGGACCGGGAAGATCATCCTCGCAGTGCTGGTTGTGGCAGCAGTCGGCATGGGCGTTCCGATAATACTCCTCGGAGGATGGGTCGTCACACCCCTGGGGCTCATCGCGCTCTTCCTGAGCTACTTCTACACCGCCCCTCCGCTGAACTTGGGCGCCCGGGGGCTGGGGGAGCTCGACGTCCTCGCGTCCTTCACATGCATGTCGTTCTTCTCCTACTTCATCGTCCACCCGGTGTTCGACGTGGAGATGCTGATGATATCCCTGGTCGTGGGAATATCCGTCTTCATGATGCGATTGGTGGACGAGATGACCGGCTACCAGGCGCATGTGGCCGCGAAGGAGAAGGACCTCTGCGTCCGCCTCGGTCTGGAAGGGGCCGTCAGATTGGAATCATACGTTCTGGTCATCTTCTATGTCGTAGTCGCTTCGCTCTTGCTCTTCAACATAACCTACTTGATGCTCTTCCTGACGCTGGTCCCGGCATTCAAGATCGCCAAGTTCCTTGGGGACAGGCAGGACAGGTTCAGGTTCATCAGACCCGTATTCGAGACCCTGAAGGTCGCCGTCGGGACCGAGATCCTGATCATTCTGGCTTTGTCAGTGCAAAACGTTTTGACATACCTGTGATGGTCTCGACATTGCCGCGGGTAATCAACCGGTACTCCCTCACGGCGTCGAACCCGCACTTCTTGCATGATTCGGTCCCTTTCATCGGGCAACCGGTGAATTCCGAGCCGTCAGGGAGGACGAACGCCGAGACCCAGTAGGGGCACTTCGTGCTGTAGTCCTCCTCGAGGAGTTCTTTGAGGGCCCGATCGGTGTTCAGGACAGGATATCCTTCCTTCTTGAGCTTCACGGCGAGGTCCACGACCGCCCTCTTCTCGCCCGGTGTGAGCGCCAGTTCGTACGGCGGGGGAGTTATGAAATTCAACATGATGCCCTTGATCCGAGGGGTCTTGGCTACGAGCTCCACGCAGGACCTGACATTGTCCAGATTCGGCTTCATCACGACCATGTTGGCGAAGATGTTCGGATGGGTGGTCTTCTCAAGATTCGCCATCAACATGTCGAAGACGCCCGAGCCTCGGATCGAATCGTGGACATCTCTCGTCCCGTCCAGGCTGACCGACACGACATCGCTGTCTTCGAAGATCACATTCGTGCCGTGCGTGGTGTAGCCAGTGACGAAGTACCCGATGGACTTCCCTGATCGGATAAGGTCCCTCAGGTCCTTGTCGCCATCCCTCCATAGGGTTGGTTCACCCCCTTCAAAGAACAAGATCCTCGCGCCTTTCTCGAAGTACTCTCTCATCTTGCTGACGGCAAAGTCGAAAGACATCGCATGAGGGCCAGGCAGGTCATCTATGTGCGCCGCGATGCTGCAATGTTTGCACCTGAGGTCACACTCATAGCCGATTATCATCGTGTTGACCAGGGGGTTCTTGATTCCGAACTTCGACTTCAAGAACCAGCCGGCATAGTGAAAATACTGACCGATGGAGATGAGTTTTCCCACGAACCGTTCGATGGGGAAATCCCTACTTAAACGCTTGGAGTGACGACTGAGAGCCTCCGCTCGTTCGGCAAAGGATTATAAGCCATCTGGCCGTTCTTTTCCCAGATGAAGGTAGTAATCCCTGCAGCCGGCCTCGGGATCAGGTTCCTCCCGGCGACGAAGGCCCAGCCGAAGGAGATGCTCCCGGTCGTGGACAAGCCCGCGATCCAATACGTGGTCGAGGAGGCGGTCGCTTCCGGAATGACCGACATAATAATGATTACCGGCCGAGGCAAGAGGGCAATCGAGGACCATTTCGACAAGTCCTACGAGCTCGAGCACAAGCTCAGGGAATCCGGTAACTCGGAGGCTCTTGCGGAGGTTCAGAGAATCGCCTCGATGGCGGACATATTCTACATCCGACAGAAGGAGCAGCTCGGGTTGGGGCACGCCATTCTATGCGCGAAGAAGCACGTCGGAAACGAACCATTCGCGGTGATGCTCGGTGACGACATAGTCGTCAACGAGAGACCATGCATTGGGCAGCTCGTGGAGGCTTTCGAGCAGGTCAAATCATCCGTGGTCGGAGTGGAGCAGGTCCCGAAGTCCCGGATCCAGAGGTACGGGGTCATCAAGGGGAAGCGATTCAAGGACGATCTGTACAAGGTCGAGGACCTTGTGGAGAAGCCCACTCCAGAGGAGGCCCCGTCCGACCTCGCAATCATCGGCAGGTACGTCTTCCAGCCTGAGATATTCTCGTTCCTGGAGAAGATAGGTCCGGGGAAGGGCGGGGAATACCAGCTCACTGACGCGATGAGACTCCTCTGTCGCAAGAACGGCCTCTACGGGCTGAAGTTCAAGGGCCGGAGATACGATATCGGTAGCAAGGCGGATTGGGTAAGGGCGACAATCGAGCTTAGCCTCGAAAGGAGCGACTTGGCGGCGGAGCTCAGGGCGGCGCTGGGATCTATCAGGAAGAGCATTTGAGGCGGTACTCTCCGACCAACTGGAGGTTCCTGTTTTCGTCGAGAGGTGTGCTACAGGCTGGGTGTCGTGAAACCTCAGTTCCTGCGAGTCCTAGAACAAGTTGACGCTGGAAGCTTTGATGGTCATCCAGATATCATCATCCAGAGTTATGCTGAGCTGCTTGAAGGACTCCCTGGTGATCGCCGCCGTGACCTCCACGCCGCAGTCAGCCGTGACGTAGACGAGCGGCCCTTTCTCGACGACCGCCACCACCTTCCCGCGCATCTGGTTCCTCGCGCTCGAGTCGAATGACTTGTGGGACACGACTATATCCTCCGGTCGTATCGTCACATGGACCTTTCCCTCCATCTCGAGCGCCGAGTATATCTGGCAGCCGTCCAAAGACACGACCGATCCTCCCCCTTCTCTGTCCGCTTTGCCCTGGTATACGTTTTTGATGCCAACGAATCCGGCCACGAATTCCGATTTGGGAGACGAGAAGACCACCTCAGGAGAATCGAGCTGCACGATTCTGCCTTTATTCATGACAGCAATCCTGTCCGCCATCTCCGATGCCTCCAGCTGGTCGTGCGTGACATATACAACCGGGACCTCGTACAAGGACAGGATCCTGGACATTTCTCTCATCAAATTGTCCTTGGTGTTCGGGTCTACCGCGCTGAAGGGCTCGTCCAGCAGCAACATGTCGGGCCTAGTGACTAGGGTCCTCGCGATCGCGATCCTCTGCTGTTCGCCCCCGCTCAGGTTTCTGGTCCGCCTCGCAAGCAGGCCGCCTATGCCCATCCTATCCGCGATCTCTCGCACTTGCACGTCCACGTCTCGCTCCTTCTTGCTCGATGCTCTGAGCCCATAGGCGATGTTGTCAAACACGTTGAGATGAGGAAACAGCAGGTAGTCCTGGTACACGAGGCCCACACCCCTCTTCTCCGGCGGCAGTCTCGTGATGTCCCTTCCTTGCGACGTCACGGTGCCCTTGCTAGGCCTTCTGAGCCCCGCGATGAGCTCGAGCAGGACTGTCTTGCCAGCGCCCGTCGGACCGAGCACCACGAGGGTCTCGTTCGAGTCCACGCTGAAGCTTATGTCCGCCAGCTCGAATGTTCCCGCCTTGAAAGCCAGAGAATCGACGGTGATCAACTACGCTTCCTCCATCCTGCGCTTCCACACACCGATCAACACCCTGAGAGCCACGAAGATGCCGACCACGATAACTATGATAAGAGCCGTGAGGGAGAGAGACTCGCTGAGTCCAGAATGGAGCTCCTTCTCATAGATGAGGGTCGAAATCGCTTTTGGGAAATAGGCGATGATGACGACGGCGCCGAACTCACTCACAGCCCTCGCCCATGACATTATGGCGCCAGTGAAGATAGACGACAGGCACAGCGGCACCGCCACCGTGAGAAAGGCGTCTCCCTTTGAGGCGCCGAGGGTGCGGGCCACGTTCTCGAGCCTCTCGTCCACCCTTTCAAACCCCTCCCTCGCGGAGTTGACAACTAGGGGAGCGCTCACGAACATCATCGCGATGACGATCCCGAGAATACTGTCCTCGACATGCAGTCCCAGTGCACTCATCTGTCCTGAGAAGAGCCCCGCCCTTCCGAAGACGACCAGCAACGTGATCCCGGCTACCGTGTGAGGAATCACTATCGGAACGTCCATGATGCTCTGGACGACCCCCTTGCCCCTGAAGCTCACCCTGGCGAGGATGTAGGCCAACGGGATGCCGAACAGGCAGGAGAACCCTGTCGAGATGAGTGCTGCGCCGAAGCTTACCGAGATGGCCGCCCTGACATCGCTCTGGCCCAAGGCCGCGAAGATGCTCGAAGGGCGCTCAATGGCGACCGTGGCCACTATCGGCACCGCGATGAAGAGCAGCAGGAGAGCGCCCAGTACGGAGAACAGCAGCAACAACGGCTCGGGGCTCCGCAGCTTCTTCACGCGCGCACGACTCCTAGTCCACGTAGGACTGCAGACCCTCAGGGACCTTGCTCTTCCAGTAACCAGCATATCCTAGGGCTATCGGTTCTTGTCCTGCTGCCTTCATCGTGGCCTGGCCATCCGGGCCAAGCAGCATCTGTACGAACTCGACTGCCAGATTGTGGTTCCTGCAATTGGAAGGGATGGTGACTCCGTAGACTATCGGGCTGCCCTTGACCGTCACGACCTGACCCGCATTTGTGCTGTCAGCGAACTGGGTAACCCTCACCTTGCCGTATGAGGAAGCATAGGCTGTGTTGTTCATGTTTATGTTCATTGGAAGCTGCAGGATCCTCTCTCCGGAGGAGGCGTGCATGCTGGCGACGCTCTCGTAGATGAACAGGTAGTCTATCGAGCCCAACTCGAGCGCGCTAGTCAAATCGACCTCAGCGCTCTTTATCATGACCTTGCTCGTATTCGTCACGGTCAGGTCGCTTGGGACCTTTATCGTGTAGGTGCCGTTGGCGACGTCGTGAGTGACGCCTATCATGTTCGTGTTGTTCAGGACGAGGTCCTGGTATATCGTGCTGTCATTGTAGTAGAATTCGGCGAGCTTCATCACCATCTGAGCTCTGTAGCCGGCCGGATCATCGTTGGGGTTGGAGAATCCGAACTTCACATCCGGCATTCTCAGCACGGCGAACCAGTTGGTCGCGTTGATGATGTCGTGGTGCGCGCTGTGATTCGTATACGCGATTATCATGCTATTCCTAGCAAACTGTATTGAGAAGCTCGCGCTAATCTTCGTCACATTGATCATGTTCCGAGGGATGAGCGTGGCGTCTGCGACGGCCAGGACATCGCAAGTCTGGTTTAGGTCGGTTATCCGTCGGATCATGTCGGCACTTCCGCCAGAAGTGACCTGAACATCGACATTTGGATGCGCTTTCTCGAATTTCGCCTTCATATCCTGCCCATTGTCCATGTCTGAGAATGGCTCCGACAGGCTCCCGGCAGTGAAGACCGTCAGGACGGTCTTCTTCAGCTGCATCATGACGAAGGCAGCGACAGATCCTGCGGCAACCAGAAGCACGACTACTCCGGCCAGTATCTTGATGTTTCGTGGGTTCATCAGATCCATCTCTGCTTGATTTTTGCGATATGCTCATTCGGGCATAACGATTATTCAATATAAGCCTTCCCTGGTGCGAGCGACCGCCGGAATCCCTCACCGGGATGATGACCAGTCGTGCCCCGAACATCCAAGGCCATGCCACCTGGAAGGGCGTGACCTCGTGGTCCTGGCGAGAGGGACTAGCACCGGTCGGGCCTGTGCTCAGTCTGGGCAACACTTATTAGGAGAATTCGATATGCCTTACTGAGCATGACGAAAGGCATCCAGACCGATTGCATAGACCCGGTCCCCATGGTTGACTCGTTCGGGCGGCCCGTGAGCAGCCTGAGGCTCTCCGTCACGCAGCGATGCGACCTCGCTTGCGAACACTGTCACCACGAGGGGCAAACGCACTCTGTCGATGAGATGACTCCGCTGGAGATCGAGAGGCTCATGAATGTGGCCTCTTCGCTGGGCGTCAGGAAGGTGAAGATCACCGGCGGAGAACCTCTCATGCGAGACGACATCGTCGACATAATAGCGAAGGTATCTCCGCTCGTCAAGGAAGTGTCCCTAACGACGAACGGATCGGACCTGGACATCAGGTCCGCGGAGCTGAGAAGTGCGGGTCTGGCACGGGTGAATGTCAGCCTCCACACTTTGGATGCGAATCGGTACCATCGTCTGTGCGGAGTCGATCAGTCAGCTCGGGTCTTGAAAGGCATCACTGCCGCGGTAAAGGCCGGGCTGAACCCCGTCAAGGTCAACATGGTCGTCTTCAAAGGGGAGAACGACGGCGAGATCCGCGACATGATCGACTTCTGTTCAAGCGTCGGGGCCTCGCTGCAGCTGATCGAATATGAGACAGACCGGGAGAGCTCGAACGGGGGTAGCTTCGTCAAGAGGTTCTACTCGCTGGCGGGGACCGAGGAGATGCTCGCCAGTCAGTCCGTGCACGTCACGGTCAACGAACTTCACAGGCGCAAGAGGTACAAGATTCCCGTCAAAGATGGCTTTGTGAGCGTGGAGGTAGTGAGACCCATGCACAACACTGAGTTCTGCTCTCACTGCACGAGGCTAAGGATGTCGAGCGACGGGCTGCTCAAGCCATGTCTTCTTGACCAGTCTGGTCACGTCAACGTGCTAGCGCCGTTGAGAAATGGCGCAAGCGACCATGAACTCCGCGGACTCTTCCTCGAAGCGGTCCAGAACAGGAAACCCTATTGGAGCTGAGGGAATGAGAAACATCAGAATCACTATCACTGATAAACCGATCTCGGTCGACGCTGCGTTAAAGTCGGTTTCCTCGAAGAGCGCTGGCTGCACGGTCTTGTTCATCGGTACAGTGAGAGACAGGTCCGAAGGGATGAGAGTGACTGGCATAGAACTCGAGTCCGCTCGAGATCTCGCAAAGTCGGATCTTGAGAGAATCGCAAATCTCACGTTGCGCCAGTTTGATGTCCTCAAGGTAACGGTATCGCACAGGATTGGAGAATTGAATGTCGGAGACATCATCGTCGCGATAGCGGTCAGCGCCGCCCACAGGCAGGACGCCTTCGCGGCCTGCCAACACATCATCGATGAGCTGAAGAAGACGACGCCCATCTGGAAGAAGGAACTTGGATCTCTGAGACGACGGTGGGTCGAAGGGAAGGGGTGACCACGTGACGAAGATGGTGGATATCGGAGACAAGGACATCGTGAAGAGGGTCGCGATCGCCGAAGGGCGTCTTGTCCTGAAGGTGTCAACACTCAAAGCAATCGCCACCAACCAGATCAAGAAAGGAGATGTCATATCTTCCTCGAAGCTGGCAGCCATCCAGGCCGTGAAGGCCACGCCCACACTTCTCCCGCTGTGTCATCAGATCCCGTTGACATCGATCGAAACCGACTTGAGAATCGAGGAAGGCGGGCTGACGGCCAGGTGCAGCGTGTCAGCATTCTATAGGACCGGGGTCGAGATGGAGGCACTGGTTGGCGTGACGGTCGCGCTCCTGAACGCATGGGACATGGTCAAGTACCTGGAGAAGGACGGCGAGGGACAGTATCCGGGGACCTCGATCAGGGACGTACGGGTCGTCAGCAAGCGGAAGGGAGGAGACTAGGATGGGTGCCGAGGACCACAAGAGCAAGGCCCCCAAGAGTGTGAAGATCGCAGTCATCACCGTGAGCGATACCAGGACCGACAAGGACGACCTCTCAGGCAACGCGATCATGGATATCGCACGCCTGTCGGGCCACGAGTCATTGAGGAAGGTAATCGTGAAGGACAGCCCTGATGACATCCAGAAGGCGCTCAGGGAGATGCTGGAGGATCCAGATGTGCAGGCGATCGTGATGAACGGCGGCACCGGTGTCTCCATGAGGGACTTGACGCTCGAGGCGGTCGCGCCGTTCGAGGAGAAGATCCTGCCCGGGTTCGGCGAACTCTTTCGGATGCTCAGCTTCGAAGAAATCGGGAGCGCCGCTTTCATGTCGAGAGCCGTGGCGTTCGTGACCGAAGGGAAGGCAGTGTTCTGCCTGCCTGGATCTGAGAAAGCAGTGCGCCTTGCGATGGCGAAGCTCATCGTGCCCGAGCTTGGTCACCTAGTCTGGGAGGCTCGGAGATGAGGCCGTTCAAGCGCCTGATATCGTTGGAACAAGCCCTGTCCCTGACATCCACCTGCACGGTCCCCACCAAGAAGACTGAGCGGTTGTCAGTTGTCGAGGCCGTTGGCAGGGTCTCCGCCGAAGACGTGGTCTCGAAGATGAGTGTCCCACCGTTCCCCAGATCTGCGATGGACGGCTATGCCGTCAGAGCACGAGACACCTTCGGAGCTTCGAAGCTAAAGCCGATCAGGCTCAGCCAGGGCGAAGCCATCCGGGTAGGATCAGTTCCGAAGAAGGCGCTGACGAAGGGCGTGTGCGCGATGATAGCGACCGGGGCGATGATCCCGAAAGGCGCGGACGCGGTCGTGATGGCCGAGGACACAGAAGTCGAAGGGAAGGCGGTCCTCTTCCACGAATCGGTCCATCCTGGCCAGAATGTGTCGAAGAAGGGAGAGGATATCACTCCAGGCACGAAGATCATCTCCTGCGGACAGGTGCTGAACCCCAGCAAGTTAGGGGTCCTCGCAGCAGTCGGAAGGAAGGAGATAAGGGCATATGCGAGACCCCTTGTCGGTGTCGTTTCGACAGGAAACGAGATCACCGAGCTCGGCTCCGAGCTCGGGCCAGGCAAGGTGTACAACATCAACTCCTACACGCTCTGCGGGGCCGTCAGCGCGAATGGAGGCCAGGTCAGAATGCTTGGCATCGTCAACGACACCGTCGAGGACATCGAGCGCGTCGTGAGGCAGAACTCGGACTGCGACATCCTTGTGTTCTCGGGCGGAAGCTCCGTCGGCGAGAGGGACGTCATGGTCGATGTTCTTGAGAGGAACGGCAAGGTGGTATTCCATGGGATCGCCATGAAGCCTGGCAAACCGACTCTGTTCGGTACCATTGGAGAGCAGCTAGTCTTCGGCATGCCGGGCCATCCGACATCCTGCCTTTCGAACGCCTATTTGCTTCTAACACCAGTCCTTAGGAAGATGGCAAGGCTGCCGCCGCAACAACCCGCCAGCGTCCCGGCGAGAATCGCAAAGAGGGTCGTCTCCACGACTGGCAGGACCCAGTTCCTCACAGTCCGTCTCGAGGGCGACATCGCCCATCCGGCATTCAAGGAGTCCAGCGCAATCACGAGCATGGCGTTTGCGGACGGCTATGTGGTCATCCCCGCCGACGTGGACCTAATAGAAAAGGGCGAGCGGGTGACAGTCTATCTTCTCTGAGGCTCTTCTCTGAGGCGAATGACGAAGCGTGCGAGCAAACTGGGCAACACAACCATTGGTCACAACAAGCGGAGAGGGGGACTCATCGTCTCCCATTGGCCGGACAGTAACAACACCCAAACGCCATAACCTATTATAGCTAGGTCGGGATTTCACGACAAGAGGCTGTTCCTTGAAGCTGATGGCACAGTACTACAAGATCGATGATGCCCGGATTGGAGAGGACACTATTGTCCGCGATTTCGTCAATCTGTATGGGTGCAAGATCGGCAGGGGTTGCAGGATCGCCGCCTATGTAGAGATCCAGCGGGGAGTGACGATCGGCGACAGGTGCAAGATCGAGGCTTTCGCATTCATACCGTCGGGAGTGACAATCGAGGACGAGGTTTTCGTCGGCCCCCATGCCTGCTTCACGAACGACCGTGTGCCGAAGGCCGTCGGGGACTGGGATATCACACCGACCCTCGTCAAGAAAGGAGCATCTATAGGTGCCAACGCCACGATTGTCTGCGGAATCACAATTGGCGAGAACGCGCTCGTGGGCGCGGGAGCGGTCGTCACGAAGGACGTTCCGGCAAACGCCATCGTGGTCGGGGTCCCAGCTAGGAAGATCGGGTCAAGGAAACCTGAAGGAAAAACCAAGAAGAGGAGAGGAAAAAGATGATGAAAGTTCCACCGGCCCAGCCGATCATGACTGACAAGATGATCGAGGCAGCCGCTAATGCACTTAGGACAGAGAGGCTAACGCTCGGAGACAGCGTGTTCAAGTTCGAGGAGGCCTTCGCCAAGATGTGCGGAGCGAAGTACGCCGTCGCGCTCAACTCGGGCACGGCCGCGCTGCAACTCGCGCTCCAGGCCAATGGTATCACGGCGGGGGACAAGGTCCTCACATCATCGATGTCGTTCGTCGCGACAACTAACTCCTATGTCGCGTTCGGGGGCCTTCCAGGATTCGCTGATGTGCTCGAGAACGAGTTCACCCTCGACCCAGCGAAGCTCAAGGGCGCGATCGACTCCAAGACCAAGGCGATCATCCCGGTCCATCTCTACGGCATGCCCTGCCACATGGACGAGATAAATGAGGTCGCGAAGAAGCACGACCTGCTGGTGGTCGAGGATTCGGCCCAGGCGCATGGCGCGGTCTACAAGGGCAAGAAGGCGGGCAACTTGGCCGACATCGCCTGTTTCTCATTCTACCCCACCAAGAACATGCACGTCGGAGGCGACGGCGGCATGATCACGACCAACAACGAAGAGGTCGCTGAGCTCTGCCGGAGGATGAGGCACTGCGGGCGCAAGAAGGGCAGCAACTACGAGCATGACATCATCGGCTACACGATGAGGCTCAACTCCTGCAACGCGGCTGTCGGGATCGAGCAGCTCAAGTTCCTTGAGGAGTGGAACGAGAAGAGGAGGGCCGCTGCGAAGCTTTACGACCAGCAGCTCAGGGGCGTCCTTGACCTCGTCCTGCCACCGCAACCGACCAAGGACATCGTTCCGGTGTTCCATCTCTACACGATCAGGACCAAGAAGAGAAACGACTTGAAGGCGCACCTGGAGAAGAACGGGATTGGCGTGGGCGTGCACTACGAGATACCCATCCACCTACAGCCGATCTACAAGCAGATGTTCGGCTTCAAGGAGGGCATGTTGCCGGTCACCGAGAGGCTATGCAAGGAAGTCCTGACGCTCCCGATGTTCGCCGAGATCACACACGACCAGATCAAGTATGTCTGCGAGACGATCAAGGTGTTCTGCGAGTAGGTCTGATTCACATGGCTAAATTCAATGTGGGCGTCATAGGCGTCGGATACTGGGGAAAGAAGATCGTCGATGAATACTCGAAGATCGAGAACGTGACCATACTGGGCGTGGCCGATCCCGACGAGAAGATGCTCGCCTTCGCCAAAGAACGCTATGGCGTCAAGGGGACCTACAAGGACTACAAGGAGCTGCTCGCGGTCCCTGACCTGCACGCGGTCAACGTGTGCACGCCCAACGCGATGCACTACCAGGTCTGCAAGGATGCGCTCGAGGCCGGGAAGCACGTGCTCGTGGAAAAGCCGATCACGCTCAACTCGAAGGACGGGAAGGAGCTCGTCGAGCTTGCGCAGAAGAAGGGCCTGATGCTCTCGGTCGGTCACATATTCAGGTTCAACAACGCGCTCGCCGAGGTCAGGCGTCTGATCAAGGAGGAGAAGTTCTTCGGGAAGCTCTTCCTGCTGGAGCTGAACTGGACCAACCTGGAGAAGGCCTTCCCGGACAGAGATGTGCTGTTCGACCTTGCGCCGCACATGTTCGACATACAGAACTACCTGCTAGGTCAATGGCCGGAAACGATATACTGCGAGGCGGGGCCCTTCAGGCGCGCTACCGGCGAGGAGACCGCCTATGTCCTTTCCAAGTTCAAGGGCGGGCTCGTGTCTCTCGCGAACATCAGTTGGCTGGTGCCCAGGAAGATCAGGCAGATCGAGATCGTCGGGGAGTCCAGGTCAGCTTTGATCGATGCTGTCGCCCAGGAAGTGACTGTCTACGAGAGCGGTTACACCTACAAGCTCGGGATCGAGAGGAACAACACGATCAAGGATGAGTTGGTGCACTTCCTCAAGTCCATCAGCGACCCGCAGACCGAGACGAAGAACAGCGGGACCATCGGTGTCAAGACGGTCGAGCTGATCGAAGCGGCTAAGAAGTCGATGGCTGAAGGTAAAAGCGTAAAGGTCTGACCGTAGGCATAGGTCATTTTATACGCATCCAGAGAAATGACCGAGCTATGCCTTCGACTCTGATGCTACTATCGAACCCTTTCAGACCAGATCCGAGGGTCCTCATCGAAGGCAGAGCTTTGACGGCATCGGGTGTCAAGGTCCATCTGATCTCATGGGACCGAGAAGGCGGAAGGCCGAAAAGGGGCCAAGAGGAGGGGCTCGAGGTCATCCGGCTAGGTCCGGTGACCCCCACAAGATCGCCGGTCAAGATTCTGATGCGGCTGCCCATCTTCTGGCTCAAGGCTTTGAATGCCGGGAAGTCGGTCTCATTCGACGTCGTCCATGCTCACGATTTCGACACACTGCCTCTGGGCTTCATCATCGCCCGACTCTCGCGTAGACCGCTGCTATATGACGCACACGAGCTGTATGCGAAGATGATCGAGAACGAGATAGGCCCGCTATCAAAGCCGATATGGTGGTGGGAGAGGAGATGCGCGAGAAGAGCCACTGCAGTAATCACTGTCAGCGAAACGCTGGCGAATTCGCTCTCAAGTGGAAGGAAGGACCGGGCGCGCGTAGTCTCCACTTCACAGGACCCCTCCATTCTCAAGGGATTGGATCGCGGCGAGATGAGAAAGAAGTACGGCCTCAAAGGCTTCGCCGTCTCGTATCTAGGATCGCTGGAACCTGGCAGGTTCGTTGAGGAGCTTGCAACCTCATTCGAACCCGGCGACGATGTGACGATCGTCGTTGGAGGGACCGGAACCCTGCAGACCAGGATAGAGCGCATGGCTGCTGAGAAACCCGCGCTGAATTTCATCGGGGTCGTGGACACCGATGAGGCTCTTAGGATAAGCTACGCCAGCGACCTCGTGGTGGCGATGATGGACCCGTCAAACCCAAATAACGTGGTCGGCACTCCCGGGAAGATCATCAATGCGATGGCCTGCGGCAGGCCTGTGATAACGACCCGGGGCCTCCAAATAGCCGAGAAGATCGAGAAGGCGGGCGCGGGCATAGTGGTGCCTTACGACAAGGCTGCCTTTAGGGATGCGGTCCTGAAAGCAGCTAAGGACCCGCGAAGTCTGGCGGACATGGGCAGGAAAGGCCGGGACCTCTACGACGGTGAGTTCTCCTGGGAGAAGTCCAAGAATGAACTTCTCAAGGCCTACCAGGCCTTGCTGGGGATTCGGCTGGCATAAAGTATTATATACTTTAGAGCCCATTTTATTTCCTGTCCGACACATGTCGGACTCACGGGATGGGATGCAGAGGACAGCTTCAACGTTAGTCTCCGCTCAGCGCATGTTTTCGCATCCCGCGTGGAGAGGGATCAGATGCACCTTAAGGAGATAGAGCTGGAGAATTTCAAGTCGTTCGCCCGAAAGACCCGCATCCCGCTATTGCAGGGATTCACTGCGATAACTGGCCCCAACGGCGCGGGCAAGTCGAACATCGCTGACGCGATCCTGTTCGTCCTCGGCCCCAGGAGCTCCCGGGTGATCAGGGCGGGAAAGCTTACCGACCTCATCTTCAACGGCGGAAAGGACAAGAAACCCGCGAACGAGACCAAGGTCAGTCTCGTGTTCGACAATTCCGACAGGCTGATTCCGATCGACTCCGACTCCGTCAGGCTGACCAGGTTGGTCAGGAGGTCGGACAATGTCGAGGGGTACTACTCGTATTTCTATGTCAACGACCGGAAGTCGTCTCTGGGAGAGTTCGACAACCTCCTCGCGAACGCTAGGATCAGCGCGGACGGCTACAACTTCGTCCAGCAAGGGGACATCACGCGCATCACTGAGATGAGCCCGCTCGAGCGGAGGCGCATCCTGGACGACATCTCGGGCATAACCAAGTTCGACGAGGAGATCCAGAACGCGGAGAAGGAGCGCTTGGCGGCGGAGGAGAACATAGGCCGCCTCTCAATCATTCTCGATGAGCTCAAGAAGCAGATGAAGCAGCTCGATGCTGACAGGGAGGGCGCCCTGAAGTACAAGGACCTCCACGACAAGATGGTCAGTTCTCAGGCATGCCTTTCACTGAAGCGGAAGGAGGCCGTCGAACGAGAGATCCAGTCGGTCAGCGAGCAGATAATCAACTACACCAAGGACAAGGAGAAGGCCGAGGTGAAGAAGGAGGAGCTCTTGAAGGAGTTGACCGTGGCGATCGAGGGGCTCACCAAGGTCGAGGCCGAGATCGCCGAACAGGGCGGGGACGAGGCCAAGGAGATCAAGGACAAGATAGACTCGCTCAGGATAGAGATGGCACGAGCGAAGGATGCCGTCCAGAATTCCGAGGACAGCATCATCGGGCTCAAGGACGTCAAGAAGGCCCAGCAAGAAGATCTCAAGGCGGTCGAGAAGGATCTAAAGGGGATCGAGGAACGCCTGGCCCCCTTCAAGAAGGACCTCGCAGAGAAGACCAAGCTGCTCGGGGAGAAGCGCTCGACGCTGACGACCCACCAGGAGCAAGTTTCAAAGTCCGATTCCGAACTTGGCAACCTTCAGAAGGAGACCATCGGCCTTTCGGTCGAGGTCACGTCGAAGGAGGAGAAGCTCCACGCACTCAACCTCGAGCTTGACAGGCTGAACGAGAAGGTCCAGAGGCTCAAGATCGACATCGCCAACCAGGAGGAGCTGAAGAAGACCTACGAGTTCGAGCTCAAGGATTCGGAATGGTCCATAAAGGAGCTGAAGAGCGAGACCAAATCTGCCACTCAGGGCACAAGGCAGCTCCAGGGAGAGTACCAGTCCAAGAGGAACAAGGAGAAGAAGCTCCTCGATCAATATGCGGATCTGGATAACGCGGTCAAGACCCTAACGAGGGAGTACAACCAGCTGAAGGCAGAGGCCGAGGCCGTCCAGAACGTCCGGAAGGGCTACAACAATGCCGTGAGCACGATACTCGAGGCCCGGGATAAGGGCGCGATAAAGGGAGTTCACGGGACGATCGCTGAGCTAGCGGAGGTCACAAGCGACTACGAGACCGCCGTCGAAGTGGCAGCTGGTCACAGGATGCAGTCCATCGTTGTCGATTCGGACGCTGTGGCGTCCGAGTGCATCAATTACCTCAAGAAGAACAGGATCGGCAGGGCGACCTTCCTCCCGCTCAACAGGATGATCGATGGCAGACCTAGGGGCAAAGCGATCATGGCATCCAAGAGCTCCATCGGGTTCGCGATCGATCTGGTCAAGTTCGACGAGAAGTACAAGACGGCATTCTGGTTCGTCCTCGGCGACACGGTCGTGGTCAAGAACCTGGACGAGGCCCGGAAGCTGATGGGCGGCGTACGCTTGGTCACGCTGGACGGCGAGCTGGCCGAGGCCAGCGGAGCCATGGTCGGGGGCACTCTCGACAAGAACATGACGAAGTTCGGGGCGCCTTCCGAGAGCAAGATCGAGAAGAAGGCTGCGGAGCTCAGAGCGGCGATCGAGGAATCGGAGAGCGTCCAGGCCGAGCTTGGACAGCTCAAGACCGACATCGCGGCGCTCGAGAACGCGATCAGGGACACCAATGCCAAGGACTCCGGGGAGACCGTCAAGATCGAGTCCATCGAGACGAAGATCAAGGAGTTCGATCTGAAGCTCAGATCCATCGATTCCGATCTGGATACCAAGAACAAGGAACTCGCCGACACGCTCGACCTGATCGAGACCACGAAGAAGGACCTCGGGGCCATCGACGACGACGTCAAGGCGACGAAGAAGAAGAAGGAGCAGAAGGACAAGAAGCTCCTCGAGGCGACTCCTCACGAGCTGTCGAAGCAACTGAAGGAGCTGGAGAAGAGCATACTGGAGCTCTCGACCGCGGTCGGAGACCTGAGCTCGCAGGTCCAGACAAATGAGAAGCAGATGGAGCTGGTGAAGAGCCGGAAGGCAGAGCTGGATTCTGGCATACAGCTGACAGTGGACAAGATCAAGGAGCTCGGGGCGAAGAGCACCGAGAACGAGGAGAAGCAGGTCAAGTTCGATACGGAGCTCAAGGCGCTTCTGAAGATGGAACGGTCGATGGGGGACGAGCTGAACTCCCTCAGGACCAAGCGCGACGCCCTCTACAAGAAGAAGACGGACACCGATGGCAACATCGAGAAGATCGTGACGAAGGTCCAGACGAATACTGACTTCGTCATGAGCCTCCAGACGAAGGTGAAGGAGGCCGAGGGGAAGCTCCGCGAGTGCGAGGCGGAGTTCACCCAGTTCAAGGAGGTCAAGCTGCCGGACGAGATGCCCTCCATGGAGGACCTAAAGATCACTGTCATGGACTGCGACAAGCAGATCTCCACGCTTGGAAACGTCAACCTCAAGGCCATAGACGAGTACGAGGACAGGAAGACCAGGTTGGACGGGCTCAAGGAGGAGATAGGCCAGCTCGACAAGCAGAAGACGAACCTGATGAAGCTCGTGGCCGAGCTGAACGAGAAGAAGACGCTCGGGTTCAACAAGATATACATCGCGATCAACGAGAACTTCAAGAAGATGTTCACGGAGCTGTCCAATGGCGGGGAGGCCGAACTCTTGCTGGAAAATGAGGAGAAGCCGCTCGAGGGCGGGCTCATCATGAAGGCGCGGCCGAAGGACCTGAAGGCCGTCAGGATGGAAGCCTTGTCAGGCGGCCAGAAGAGCCTGACCGCGCTATCGTTCATAATGGCGATCCAGGCGTACGAGCCGTCGCCGTTCTACCTCCTGGACGAGGTCGACATGTTCCTGGACGGCATGAACGCGGAGAACGTTGCCAGAGCCGTTAGGAGAAGCTCCAGCAACGCGCAGTTCATACAGATCTCTCTGAGGAACGTGACCCTGAAGCAGGCCGACCACATGATCGGCGTCACGATGCAGCGCGAGGGTCTGTCCGAGATCGTGATGAAGACCAACATCGGCGAGGGGGCGGACCTACCCGAGGAACCGGAGCAATCCAAGGCCGACGAGGAGGCGAGCTAGATGAGCTTCACAACGGAATGCGGCGATGTGGTGAACCACCTGATGTTCCATAAGGCGATCATCGAGGACGATGCCACCTCTGGGCGGGAAGAGAGGATCGAAGGCTACGTCAACATGGTCAATCAGCTCCAACATGGAACGCTTGCGCCCTCGGACGACCCGTTCGAGAGGAGCGTCGCGACGGTGTTCGAGCTTGTCGTGACGCAGAAGATGAACCCCTGGGACATCAACCTGATAGAGTTCTCGAAGATGTACCTGGCCAAGGTCAAGAAGGCGACCGAGCTGAACCTCATAGTCGCCGGGAAGA
>Ga0315281_10004601_pt1 | contig 19976 bp, 20 predicted proteins | sample YL17G07_0_MG_FD_204540 | JGI IMG/M metagenome (GOLD analysis project Ga0315281, IMG submission 204540) | Sediment microbial communities from Yellowstone Lake, YNP, Wyoming, USA - YL17G07_0 | ecosystem: Environmental > Aquatic > Freshwater > Lake > Sediment | place: USA: Wyoming | collected... | reverse complement strand
TTCAAAGAGCAAGCAGATGAGTTGCTTTCCATTTTCACATGGGGACACACATTCCTTGAGATAAACCATGAAAGACTGGAAATCTATGCAAAGGCGAAAGACAGCGGGGAAGTGGTGGAAGCGCAAAAACACCTCTTTGGCGATGGAAGGGTACGCGGAGAATCGTGATTTCTCGTAGAGCTGAAGAAGGCATATGACGAAAGTTGAATTTCACGTTGGAAATACAAAAATCTCCATTCTTCAGGGAGACCTAACCGACATGGAGACAGATGCTATAGTGAACGCTGCGAATTCGTCTCTTATGGGAGGTGGTGGCGTTGATGGGGCCATCCACAGGAAGGGCGGGCCGAAAATACTCGAAGAATGCAAGCGTCTGAGAGCCAGAGATTGGCCCGAAGGGCTTCCGACGGGGAAGGCAGTAATCACGACTGGGGGAAATCTCAAGGCTAAATATGTTATTCACACCGTCGGGCCCATATGGCACGGAGGGAACAAGAAAGAACCAGAGCTTCTTGCAGAAGCCTATCGTAACAGCTTGAAACTGGCGATTTCCAAAGGACTGAAAACCATAGCCTTTCCATCCATAAGCACAGGCGCATACGGATATCCAATAGAAGAAGCAAGCAGAGTAGCTCTGACCACTGTCAAGGGTTTTCTGCGAAAACAGAGTGAACTCGTCAAAGTAGTGTTCGTGTTATTCACGAAAAATGACTTCGAAATCTACAAAAAGGCAGCGATAGAAATTCTTAGCAGCAGTTCTGAACATGCTGATTAGGGGGAAGTGAGTTCGATTACGGTCTGTACCCGTTGAGAACGCACAGAGCCAGAGCCGCTACTATCATGTCAGCTGTTGTCCCAGGATTCAGAAGATTGCTCTTTCGCCTGAGCTCTTCATCAAATTTGCCGAGGCTTTGCTTTCCAACAGGAGTCTCCAACGCTCCAAGTTCCAGAATCTGAGCGGCCTTAATTGATACTTTTTTGGCTTTTTCAAAGCTTGTCTTTCGTGCAATGAACGTATCTGGATATTCTGCCAGAACCTTCAGGAACGTCTGAATTATGGCTCTGGACACGTCATTGGTTTTTTTAATCTGTTCTGATAGGTAGGGATGGGAGAAATCGAAGGTTATCGTATAATTGTTTACCCATTCAGAGCAGATTCTATCGTATTCGGCGGCAATTTCAAAAATCTGATAGAGCGAAATCTTCTTGTCGAGTATCTTGCGGTTCGAGTCTGGGCTGTTGACATCCAGGTCTGAGACTTTTCCGAGACCACTTGGATCGGCAATTCTTATGGCTTCGTACAGTTCCACGGCGTCTTCGGGAGTCGTAGCTTCCACAATCTGTTTCAGGTTTTTCCTAATCTCTGCATTGTCAAAAACGTTTTTTTCGTCGCTACTCATGCCCGCTGCAACAGCAATGGGCGATAGTAGAATCACCGTGCCAAGTAGGGTATTTCCGCCGTGTTGCCAATTGTGGATGTTCTTGACACAATCTCGGATGATTTGGCCGATCCCGACTTCATTCGCCCTGATTTCTCCTTTCGAGACGCCGATTCCTCGCTCGGCAGCCAATCTGAAAGAAGGCGTCGCAGCCACGGCGGAAGCGAGGAAGTGTTCATAGCGCGTGCTTTCAAAGTTGGTTACGACGCTCACATTTCCCGGTTTGTGGGCGCTGCTCTCAAGCAGGATTGCGAGTTCCAAGCAGCTGGCAATGTGGTTCGACTTTCGAAGCGAGCCGGTTTCCACTAGAACCCTCTCTGTTTCACTACTGTTTCAAGAAGTTTTATTAACATTGTGTAAAAAAGTACATAGTAAACTAGAAAACTACACAAGGCTGCTAAACCCCGCTCTTCAGAGTTCACTCAATGAGCAAAACTAATAAACGATAACAATGAATTCTTGCGTTGCAGGTTCTTAAAGGAAGTTTAACCAGCGAGGAGATGAATGATAGAACGATGTCAAACCTGGGTTTCAGGGTGATAGCCCTCACCTTTAGGGTCAGGGATTTCCTCAGGCCTCGCAAGGAGATTCTGAAAGAGGTTGGGATCGAAGAAGGTTTTCGTGTTCTCGATTTTGGTTGCGGACCGGGCAGTTACGTGAGGGTCGTTGCTGAGCTCGTTGGAAAATCGGGAAAAGTCTATGCCTTGGACATAAATCCCCTAGCGATTCAGATGGTAAAGGAAATTGCCAAAAAGAATCAGCTGGCGAACGTAGAAACGATTCTATCCGACTGTAAAACTGGATTGCCTCGTGGCAGCGTTGATGTGGTTCTTCTTTATGACATCTTTCATGATTTAACAAACGCAGAAATTGTGTTGGAAGAATTGAGGCGTGTTCTAAAACGAGATGGAATTCTGTCTTTCAGTGATCATCACATGAAAGAAGATGAGATAATATCCAAGGTAACGATCCATGGGCTATTCAGACTGCAGAGAAAGGGAACAAAAACCTACAGTTTCGTGAAAGCGCAGGCGAAAAGCGAAGCATAATTGACTGTGACTATCGTTCGGGCCTATTTGCTGACGGTTCTACCATGGCTGACTTTTTCTCCTGTCGCGCGCGCTGTCAAACCGGATGCCGTATCTCGAGATTGGTTTGGACACGATCGATTGGCTTCTTGCTATCGATGCCATCTAGAACTCGTCAGTCTCACATTTCCTATTCTTCCCATTCGATTGTTCTGTGTGTGTTTTCTAGGGTTCGATTTCGCGAATAGCCTCGGTTATTTCTTGGAAACCGGTTATGCTCTTGCATAGTATTCTATGGGTTTTACATAGTTTCGCTAGCCTAGAACCTTCGATGACGAAAGCAAAATCTGCATCTTTTGCCCCAGCGTAGTCTGCTAAGCCGTCTCCTATGTACATCACTTTCATGTTCTGGCTACTGTAGTGTCTGACCATGTCGTGTTTGAAATTGTCTGATGAATTGTCAAACATTATTGGGAAAGTGAGCTTGATGCCTTCGAGACTGAATGTGGTTTTTGCGGCGTAGACTGTGACTAGGTCTAGGCAGTTATTGGCTTGCAGGAAGTGTTTTATTACGAAATCTAGTCCTGCGCTGACTATTATGAGAGGGATGCTGTTTTCTTTGCAAAATTCGCCGAACTTTTTGAAGTTTGGGCGGAAAGTAACCACTGTCTTCAGTTCTTCCAGTATCTGTTCTTCTGATGCTTTCACTAACGAAAACTCTTTGTTCAGACATTCTTCAAGCTCTATTTCGCCCTTCTCGAACTGCCTGTCATACTGTCGCCAGTCTCCTTTGGCGAACTTGCCCAGAACCCATTCCGCCGTATCAATCCTCGTAATCGTACCATCAAAGTCGCAGAGCGCCACCAGATTCATTAAACAGTCAGCCTCCAGCTTGAACAATGCATTGCAACGAGTCACTATACATCTTTTGCTGTGTGTTAGTCCAACAACTCAGATAATATGATCCACGCTTGAATATTGGATTGGAGAACCCTGTTTCAACTAGACACAATTGAAGCGTTCGAATCTCTAAGTCTCCTGTCCACTATGCCTCTGCGATGTCGAAGACAGAATTGCTTTTATCTTTTGGTTCGGAATCACAAACAGCGTGTGCTGATTTGAATTGATCTTTTCAATCGAAAAACTCTCTAAAGCTCTACGACCTCTATCGGATGAGCAAGACGCGAATGCAGCAGTGGCCGTTCTCATGAAGCTGGAACATCGGAGACTGTGTGTTTTGTTTGTGAGACGGGTTGAAGATCCAAAGGATCCTTGGTCTGGTCAGGTGGCGTTGCCTGGAGGAAAGCGAGAGGCTGAGGACAAAGACTTGAAGGAAACCGTAATTAGGGAAACGAGAGAAGAGACAAACATAAACCTCCTCGATGATTGCAGTCTTCTAGGAGTGATGTCAACGTTTCAATCAAAACCTCGACATGATATCAAGGTCCTTCCGTTTGTCATTCTCGTTGGAAACGAACCGTTGATAAGACTGAACCAGAAGGAGCTTGAAGAGTATTTTTGGATTGCTGTTGAGGAGCTTGTCCGAAGCAGAACTAAGGCAAAATTCGGCTTCGGAGAATCTTCAGCCTTCGCGGTAAGAGATACGATCATCTGGGGACTTACATACAGAATTGTTGATAACCTCATACAATACCTTGAAACTTGATTATGATCGATAGGTAACTGATGGACTAAAAGTCTTCTTCCAATTCTCTTGTACTGTATGCCTTGTCCTCTTCCAAGGCTTTCTCTGTGTCTCCGTGCTCTACCTTTCCACGCTTCTTTTTCTTCTTACTCATCAACATCGCCTTTGGTCTCGAATCTGAGTAGAGTCCAATAGTTGTTGACAATGTCACTGGTTGGTTCTTAATGTTATCTCTCATCCACTCAAGCTTGGAAGATACAGTCCTGGCGCGCACTGGATTGATCAGATGTATCTTTTTTTGTTTCTTCATGGAATTAGTGGTCACTTTTTTCCACAATGCTATTTACAGAAGACCAGAGGCTGTTATGTTGGTGGAATGGGTTGCCCGAGTATTCCATTGAAACGAACGAGCTTACAATGCATTATGGCACCGTGGTTGCTGTTGATCACGTTTCCTTCAAAGTCCGAAAAGGCGAGGTCTTCGGGTTCCTAGGCCCGAATGGTGCTGGCAAGACAACGACCATCAAGATTTTGACCACCCTATTGAAGCCGACTAATGGCAAGGCCACAGTCTTGGGATATGATGTCGCTTCTGAGGGAGGCAAGATTAGGCCGCGGATAGGCGTTGTGCAGCAGGAGCTGAGCTACGAGCACGCTCTGAGTGTGGAGGGGAATCTTGACTTGTACGGTTTTTTGTGGAACGTGCCGAAGGCGGAGAGGAAGAAGAGGATTGAGCTTCTTCTTGACAAGTTTGGCCTAAGGGAGTTTCGGAAGACAGCTCCGCCTGAGCTGTCGATGGGGCAGAGGAGACGTTTGCAGGTTGCTAGAGAGTTTATGCACGATTGTGAGCTTATGTTTCTTGATGAGCCCACGACTGGGTTGGACCCGCAGGCAAGAAGGGTGACGTTGGATTTCGTGCGCGAGAAAGTGAGAAATGGTGCAACCGTCTTTTTCACCACGCATATAATGGAGGAGGCGGAGTACGTCTGTGACAGAATAGCAGTGATCGATCGTGGGCAAATCTTGGCGTTGGACACGATAGACAAAGTCAAGCGCAAGTTCGGGGGAGTGAGCGTGATTTACCTGCGTTTTGCCGTGTACAACAGCGACCTAGACCACAGGTTGCAGAATCTGCCTGGTGTCAAGAGGATGGTTCATCCGCAACAGAGGGACGACCCCTTGAAGGTGTTTGCTGAAGATGCGAACGCCGTGCTGCTCAAAATCATCGAGGTTGCAGCAACCCTTGGGGTGCGCATAACGGAGCTCAGGGTGGAGGAGCCGTCATTGGATGATGTTTTCGTTCAGATGGTCAATTCAAAGGGAGGGAAGCACGATGAACAGTTTTCTTAGGCTGCTGTACAGAGACCTGAAGGCTAGTCTCTGGTCGACCAAATCGATGATGGTCGTTCAACTCGTGACCCCGCTTTTCTACATCTTTGTCGCGGGGTTCGGCTATGCGTCAGTCATTCCGAACATGTCTGTCGGTAACAGAGTGGTCAGTTACGTTCTTTTTCTCGCTCCAGGAGTTGTGGTGATGCAGATAATGTTTGCTGCTTCCATGGCGGGAGCGATGCTTTGGCTTGACAAGAGGCTGGCTATGTTCGCGCAGATAGTGGTGGGACCGTTCAGCAGATGGCAGTACATACTCAGCAAGCTGGTTTCGATAATGCTTCAGGGAATGCTGAACGCTTTTCTGGTTTTTCTCATAGCTTCCCCATTGCTAGTCGGGTTAACCGTGCCTATTGAGGGCGTTCTTTATATCGTGGGCTCGCTGTTGTTGGGATCTTTATTTTTCGGTTCTCTAACACTTGCCATTTCCGTGTTCATAAAGTCGAACGAGGCGTTTAACGCCATTCTCAACGTGCTGTTCACGCCCTTGATGTTTCTGAGTTCAGTATACTACCCTTTGGAGAAGGCTCCACTAGTTATTCAAGCCGTTTCGTTGGCTAATCCCCTTACCTACGCTGCTGACATGCTCAGAGCTGGGCTGCTGCAGGTTTACGTGCCACTTTTACCAGTCGAGGTTTTGCTGTTCGCAGTTGAAAGTCTTATCGCCTTTGCAATCGCGACAATAGCGTTCAGGCGAGTCAAACCTTAGGAGGGGTTGCTCAGATTGTAGACTGGACTGGAATTGGAGGTAAAGAAAAAAGGGTTGAAGAGCGTCTAGGGGGGCGGTGGCTTGATTGTTTTTTCAGGGGGTTTTGGTTTTCTTCGACGAAGTATCATGGCTGCGGCGGCTATGATTATGACAGCGATTATGCCAATGAATGCTATTCCTGTCCAGTTTGGCGGGGGCGTCTGGCTTATTGCTGATGTCGCTGATGCTGACATATAGACTGTCAGGGTTGGGTCGTGTTCAACTCGGTAGCCGCTGTAGTTTCCGTAGCCTATTATGTAGAAGTAGTTGGCTCGAGTCATGTTGGTTATGGTTTCTTTTGCTCTTTCGTAGAGTCCTGGATACATGCCTACGACCACGAGGGGGAGGAATTTCATTAGGCCTATTTGGTAGGTGAACAGTCCTGTGTTTCTGGCGAAGCCTATTGCTTTAGCGGTTCTGGCTGTTGCTTCGTTGATGGTGTAGTTCTGTTCAGTCGGGTCGTCGGTGTAGTTGAACAGTTTGTAGGTTTGTTTGGCGCCGAAGTTGAGGTCGCTGATTTTTTCGCCATCGTCTGCGTAAGTGCTGATTTGAGTTTCTGTTACGGGTGTTTCCGTGTCTGTCACGTTTTGACCGTTTGGTGTCGTGCTGTAGGTTTCGTGATCTGCCAGGATTGAGGTTTGGAAGTCTGCGATGCTCATCTTGATTTGGTTGTTCTGGAGATAGTCGTAGATGGTGTCGTTGCTGATTTTGTGGCCCAGCCAGTAAGTCCCTGTGCTGTTGTAGTGGACCCATAGTAGGGGTGGGCCGATGAGGAGGTCGCGCATTCTTCCGATCATGTGGTTTTCAGTCAGGGTTGTGGTATTTGCTGTTGGGTCTATGGTCAGGTTGTACGTGAAGGTGAGTTCGTCGTAGACTGTTAGGGCAACTGGCCAGCTGTTGTCGAAGTGTGGGTTGACCGGGTCGAGCCATGTTCTCCACCATAGGGCGGTCAGGTTTGTGTATTTCATTCCCCATGTCCATTGGAGCTTGTCTTCCGAGTGCGTTAGTGGGATTGTTTCGGTTTTGCTGTTGAGCACTGGAAGTGTGGCGTTCAGGGCGGTCAGGTCGAAGCCCATGATGAAGGATGCGTAGAGAGTGTCGTTGATGTCTGGTGAATCTGGATAGATTGTGTCGGTGCTTTCGTTGAAGGCTAGAAGCATGAGAAACGTTGAGGCTAGAAGTACGTCGCGTGTGCGGTTGTTGGTCTTGTAGTGTATTATGAAGGATTGCATGGGTATTCTGAACGTTGTGGGTCCCCCGAGCGTTATGTTGTCCAGTCCAGCGTAGAACAGTTGCAGTCCACTCGTGTTGATGTAGTTCATGTATAGGTAAGAATGGAAATTGCTTGGGGGAGCTTCTGATCCGCTGGAATTGGCATAAGCTCTTGCGTAGTCCATGAAATCAACGGTTTTTGAGAAGCTCTCAAGCAGAAAATCTCCTTTGAGCAGAGTGTCTGCGTTGGCGATTGGCGCCACGACGCTGGCTGAGGCTATTATGATGAGAAGTACTGCGAGAAGCTCAGTTTTCATGTGCACCATTCCATTTTTTGGAGTTAGCTGGAGCTTTGGTATTTATTAAAGTATGCGAATTTCGAGTTCAACAACACTACAGAAGCACGTGCTTGTTAGTTGATTCTGGATTCATAGAACCTCTATCGCTTTTCAGCCATCATGTTCTTCGACTGCGTCGGTTCTTCTAAGGGTTCTTTCAGCATCAGGTAGAATGATAAGCCCGCCCACTTGATCGGTAAAGTCAGCACACGGTGAATGTGCGAATTTCTGAATTCTAACGGTTCAAGTGTCGCTTTGTCTAAGGGTGTGATACATGTGATACCCTGCCCTTTCGTGTCATTTCTTTCTGTGCAAAGGCTTGAGTCTTGCCTTCTGCGGCGGACGTCAGCTTCATTGTCCACATCAGCTTTTTGGGGTGCCATGTGAAGACATTGGTGAATGGCCCAGAGTTGTACGCGAATTCGAATCGAATCGTGTTGCCATTTCGTTTTCCTATTCCAGCAACTGGGTTTGACGTGACTCCGAACGTGTCAAAGAGGTGCAGGACATAATTGTCCAGTTTGCTGTCATAGCCTATTAGGTAAATGGCTTCGTACGGCGGGTTTCCGCTTTCGCCGATTCTTACAGCGTGGAATCGCAACTCAATAAATAGGCCTTTCAAGACCCAACGTCCCACGGCTTCCTGGAAGAGTTTCGTGTCTCCCATCATGCCACGGAGATTCCACGCGCCAACTAGCTTGTTTAGGAATTCATCCACAGTCGATGCACCTGGTTTCGGGGTGAATCAAAGCAGTTATTGCGACTTAGGCCATGTAAGTCTTTTCCGAAAGGACGTGACGCTGGAGATTCTTATTTCAAATTCACAAGCGTTATTCGCGTCGGCACGTAGCAATTAATGTATGGCTTTGACCAAGAACTACCCATTCCTCATGTTCTGGGCTGGAATTGTAATCGTTGCCTTAGTTCAAAGTGTTGGAGCGACTGCCATAACTTTCACGGTGCGTGCCGGTGAGGAAGAGAGGAGGGTTCTTAGCCTTGTCGTTGATGATCATGTTGCGATACGATTTACAGTGACAGGACAGGATGTGAACGTGTTGGACTTTTACGTGACTGACCCTCATGGTACCGTCATGCAATCTCTTTCCGGCGTGGGCGAAGCGACCTGTGACTTTATTTGCGGGCAAAATGGCGAATACACGATGCACTTTTCCAACGTTGGTTCGAGCGTGAACAAATTTCTCAGTCTGAGATATGGTGTTGACCATTACATTTTAGGAATGCCGCAGATGCTTTTTCTCACGCTGGTGATGGTCGGGATTTGTATGGCCGCTGTTACGGTCTTCGTTATGATGGGAAGGACTCGATAGTCCGGCCTGCGTCTGGTTAGTGAACAGTGTTGGGCAGCGCATTTTCGTTCAGAAGTCTCTTGTCATGTGTTCATTTATGGTTCTGTCGAGTTCATGAAACCTCTAAACGAGTGCGTTCGGTTCCACTCATGGGGTCAGGTGCTTCTTGAAGAAATCAGTGATTTTTGTGTAACAGGTGACTTTGTTCTTGAATTTCATGACGTCATGTCCTTCGTCTTCGAAGATTAGAAGTTCTACGTCCACGTTGTTGGCTTTGAGGGTTTCGGCAGCTTCCCTTGATTCGATCTCCAATACTCTGGGGTCGTTCTTGCCTTGGATGATGAGCATAGGGCATTTTATGTTATTCATGTAAGTGTTCGGTGAGCGCTCTATCAGGAAGTCTCTGTCTTTTTCAGGATGGCCCATCATTAGATAGAAGCCTGTTTTCCAGCTTTCTGGGAGGCGATTGATGAACTTGATCAAGTCCTGTGGTCCGAACATGTCGCAGGCAGCTTTCCACAGGTTCGGGTGCCTTCCGGCAAGCGTCAGCGTCATGTAGCCGCCGTAGGAACGGCCTACTACGGCTCTTCTGGTTGAGTCGATGCGCGGGTCCTTTTCGAGCATTTTCAGACCTTCTAGGTGGTCTTTGACGTCGCCGCCGCCCCAGTCGTGGTCAACCAGTTTCATGTATTTCAAACCGTAGCCGGTGCTTCCTCTGACGTTTGGTACGAAGACGGCGAATCCGTTGAGCGTTAGGTACTGTATGAGGGGCATGGAAAACCAGGTGAAATCTGGGCGTTCTTGGCCTTGCGGGCCTCCGTGAACGTAGAGTACGAGAGGTCTGGGGCCTTTGAAGTTTAGGTGTTTTGAGGGCAGGTACAGCCGGGCAGAGACTCTTTTTCCGTCGAAGGTCTTGTAGCTGGCGTCTTCACCTTTGACAAGCAATTTTGTTTCGATTCCCAAGGCTCGTTCATTCGACAGTTTTTCTGGTGCCTCTGTGCTTCCTCTCGGCGGGTGGATATAGAGTTGGGCGGGGCTGTTCGCTTTTGCATGAGCTAGGATATACGTTGGTTTGGTGCCGTCAAGCTCATAATCGATTCCCATTTGGACTCCATCATCAAGCGGTGGCGGACCGCACAGTGTGCGTTTCACGGTGAGGTTTTGTCCTCGGCTTGTCTTTTTGTATTCGCATTCGTACAGCCAGCTGCAACCGTCTATGTTGTATTCGAGCAGGAAGAGGTTTTTGTCCACGTGTCTAATGTCGACCAATTCGCCTTTGCCTCTGTGACGTAGGCCCTGAACTGGAACTTCGGTGACCTTGCTCGGGTTTTCTAGGGGAAGATGGGTGATTGAACCCTCGTCTTTGAAGACGGTGGATTTGAAGAGCAAGCCCTTTTTGTCTTGTGTGAAGTTGCACTGTCCGATGTTTGGCAGTTTGATTTTCTGGTTTTTGGTTCTTTTGTCGAGGGGTGTCCCGTACAGCAGCTGTCTTTCTTTTTCGCCTTTGCGCAGGATGAAGAGCACGTTGTCTCCGGCGGTGTAGCCGTCTGAGAGTATGATTGTGGAGTGTGTGGGGTCGGAACCTAAGTAGAAGTTGCCATAAATGCTCTTGCCAAGCGAGGTGGTTTCCAGCGTGGCCAGGTTAACCTGCAAGCATTCCAAGTTCGGGGTTTTTCGGTCATCATGATAAAAGTAAGCTATGTTCTTCTTTGTGTCGCATTCGATGCATGCTAATTGGTGGCCCTTGTACTTGTCCCCGAAAACCGGTTGTGGAATCCCGCCCTGAAGCGGAATGAAATTTGGCTGGTAGTTCTCGTTCCCGTTTTCGTCAATCATCACGAGTGCTTTGCCCAGTTTCGGCAGGACGAAGTAGTTGTAGCCGATTATCAAATGAGGGTTCTGCAGTGAAAGGCCCGTCGGCAACAGTGGTTCAGGCATGCTGCCCTTCTTGTCCATAGCGTAGAAGCTCAAAACTCCACTCGCGTCACTCAGAAAGTACACCCTGCCCTCCGAGACTCTTGGGCTGAGAAGAAGCCTTGCGGAAAGCAGTGATTGAATTGGAAAACTGTAATTGGGTCTTGTTTCAGTCATGTTAGACAGCTCTTCTATAGAGCGCATGTTGGAGGTTCGCGAATATAAGCTGTAACGTGCTGGATTCCACTTGCGATGGGGCCAAGAGCATACATGTGACAAGGTAAGCTTTCGGCTAAAAGCGAGGTGTGTCGATTGCTGGGTTCACTCAGCCAGCACAAGGAAAAGGCGTAGGCTCGTCTGTGACCAAAGGGTTCTGTTGACTCTTAGGGTCTTGCATGGACTAGGACTTGTCCATGTTAACCAAAGGGGCTTTGTAAAGAAAACGAGGTTCTGTTAACCCTTGGGGGCTTGAACAAGGGGAAATGTTAAATACAACTTTTCAGTAGACAACAGATTGAAGGAGAAAGAAAAATGAAGAAAATTCTGCAGATAAATTTTAAGTTTAAGGCACCAAGACCCGAGCTTGAGAAAGCCTTTCTGAAGGTTGCCCCTAGATTTGGTCCTAGTGGCGATGTCAAGGGACTTCTATGGAAGATCTGGCTTATGAATGAGTCTGAAAAATCAGCAGGTGGAATCTACCTGTTCAAAGATGAGGCCTCAGTAGAGGCGTACCTGAAAGGAGAAATCGTTGCAGGGCTAAAGAGCAATCCAGCCATAAGTGATATCCAAGCAAAAATATTCGACATACTACCTGAACACACAAAGATTACTCGTGGTCCTTGTGAGTAGACGGACATAAGCCTAAGAAACAACAACCTTCCTATTTTTCATAGCAAGTCTTTATTCTTCCATTTTGAGATGCGCTAGTAATTCAGGAAAAGTTTCCATCACTCAAGTCCCGAAGAGTTAACAGAACGGACCAAAGTAAAGTTTATATGCGTCTATTCGTATTAGGTAATTATCAAATTGGAAACGCCTAGAGTGAAATTAGAATTGGTGACAACCTATGTCGGAAGACCTTAGAGAAGAAATGAAAAAACTCAAAGAAGAAATGGCCAACCTGAAAGATCAGTTGAAAGAAGTTGGACAGGAAGAACGTCGTCACAAAGGTGGGTTGTACATAGACATCGGTAGCCCGGTTCAGGATTACATGGATGATGTTATGCAGAGCGTTGCAGAAGGCGTCCAGGGCGAACTTGAAAAATCGATTTTCATCGGTCCAGGAGGTACGCGCATAATCACGAGAGGCAGACCGCTGCACAGGGAGCCTGAACAGCCTGTTGACCTTGCTCAAGCTGCTGGAGTTATGAGCGCCCTTGGTCATGAGCACAGACTTAGGATTCTGAACGAGCTAATGACTGGCGGAAAATACATCAACGAACTGCAGGAGAAACTGTCTGAAATCACCACGAGCACGCTTTCAAGTCACTTGAACGTGCTTGAAGAAGCGGGTTTGGTTGTTCAGGAGAAAATGCGAGGCCGATACCTCATCACGATGCCCGGCAGAACCGCCTACAAAATGGCCACCAGAATAGCCAGTTTCATCAAGCAGGGTGAAGAGCAATGATTTGGCATCACTACGAGCTCGGCAGCACAGTCTTGAAGACGAATGAGCCGCTGACTTTGTGGAAAGCTGACCGTGGTTCAGTGGAAATCGGCAAGGACACGTTGGCAGTGGCAATCACATTGGAAGGAAAGCCACAGGGCTACATTTTCGGCGGAAACGGCAAGATGGTCTTGGACGCAATCGTTGAAACAGAGCAAGGCGCGGTCGGAAAACCCGTCGAACAGGAGTTAACGGAGCCTTTTCTTATGCTAGGAAATCCGCAAGACATCGAATCCCGCTTCGCTCTGGCAACTGGCGGAGAGCAGGATTTCCTGACGACGGCTGAAGACCTTTACCACAAGTTCTTCAGAGAAGGAGAACACTTTGGCTCTCGCTGCAACGACCATTACCATGAAGGGTTGGTTTTTGCGTTCAGGAACGATTCTGGCCATTTTGACCTTTTGATCCTGCATGGTTCCAAAATCGTTTACAGGGCGAAGCACATGATGTTCATTTCTGATGAAAACAGAGTCATTATGAAGAGCCCCGAACACACCATCGTGTCGGACAACGGAAGATGCATAATCGTGAAGAGACGAGGCTGAACAGGTTCACATGTCTCTGCAATGTTTGATATTCTCCTTATTGGGTGACTATTCACTCTCGCAATCTTTGATTCCCAGTTGTATCCTGCTTTTTAGGTGCGCGAGTTCTTGCAGGTTGAATGTATACACGACTGATCTTTCGATGTGGTCGGTGCTAATTATGAAGCTGAGGTGAATCTTGTCGTTCTCTTTGTGCCGCATCCATTCGATGTCTATTCCTCCGCGTCTGAAGGACAGCCAGCCGTCGGCTTGTTGGAGGATTCTTAGAAAGTATTCCCATTCGAAGGGTTTGAAGCGCAATAGTTTTTCAGCCTGTTCCAGAGCGTCGAAGCGGTTCTCTGGAAAATCTTGGAAGCTACGCATCTGCTCGAATTGATCCTTGTTCAAATGTCGGCACCCGAGCTGAGAATACCTGCAGGATCAAAAAAGGCTTTGTCTGCTTCGAAAGTGTTCGTCGTGTTTTCAGAAAAATCGAAGGAAATCGAACAAGAACGGGGCGAACAAGGTTTATACAGACAACTCAAAAACGATGTGAGTTGCGACTGTAGAGCTGTGGGTTTTTGACGCTATCTCACGTCGGAATGATAACCGTTGGACATCGTGTTCTGGCGCTTCGAACAGAGGCGATACGACGGTCAAACTACCGCGCAACCTGTTTCTTTTTGGAAGAGTTCGCATGGGATGCTTGGCTTAGAGGTCGCACTAGTGTCCTAGATACAGGCAGGATTTGTCTGGGAAGTAAAGCTCGCAGTAGCTGCAGTCTTCGCAGATGTAAACTTCGAAGAACAGTTTGGACGCTCCCATAGTTGCGCCTTCAAGTCTGCCGGATTCCATTCTAATGCTCTCACTCCCACATTTCGGGCATTTGGACATCGAATCCCGAACCACTCCTGCCGCCTCAATCGATTGTTATGAAATCGAGGAAAACATAACTTGGACTTCCTTCGTCAGCAAGATGATAATTTGAGCTTTGCAGGCAAATTTCGGTTTTTCATGTTCAGTCTTGCTTGATGTCTAGCTTTATTCTTGGACAAATGCTTCTTAAGGAGAATTCTGTATTTAGATGTTGGATGTGCGTGTCGTCGTCTAAGATGAAACCGGAAGAAAGGGTGAACGCTGCAATTTACATGTCTGACATGTGCGTAAGCGTATGCGCTAGCTCCGTGAAAGATCAGAATCAGCTGATCAGTGAAAAAGAACTCTTGAAATGCGTTAGAAAGCGAATCAACCTAGGCAGAAGGCGCAGAGGCGTGGTTTAGAAATTGGAGACTTTCGAAGCGTTTATCAAGAGAATCGTCACGAGCTTCAACCGTTCAGGAATAGGCTATATGTTTACAGGGGCTTTAGCAGCCAGCTACTACGGCAAGCCTCGCACCACGATGGATGTTGACATTGTCGTAGAGGCAGTGTCAAAAGACAAGATGCAGGACAAACTCTTGCAGGCGTTAGAGGAAGCTGGAGTGCTCGTTGAAAAGCGTAAGGTCGAAATGGTGGTTGAGTCTGGTTTCAAGATAGCCACTTTTAGAGACAGTGCATCACCGTTCACGCTGGACATCATTCTTTCAGATGGCAAGCTGGAGAAAAGACGCGGGACCATGTTGGGTTTGCCGACATTCTACCAGGCTCCTGAGGCGTTGATCCTTGCAAAGCTGCGCATGATCAAGGCCACAGTTCATAGAGAAAGAGCTTTGAAGGACGAGGAGGACGTGAAAGCGATTCTGAAGTTCACGGAAGTCAATGTGAACAAGCTCAGGAAAAAGGCCCTCGGAAACACGACATTGGCACTGCTCGAAGACATACTCGCTAGAAGAGACTAAGGGTGGCCTTCGGTGCAGCGCGCTTGAACTCGCGCGCGGTGGTGACATGGGTTTTTGACGTTGTTCTATGCTGAAAATGATGACTACAAGAGCTATACATCAGTGCTTCGACGGGAAGTGATGGAACAGCCCGAAAGTGCGCAGTCACCTAAAAAGGCTGGCATGTTGGTTGTAGCGCTGTCAAAGTGAAGACAGCTCCCGCACAACCCTTTTTTGCAGTGTGCACTTTGTTCTGAAGTGACGCTAATTCGAGGTCTTGACCCCTAAAGCCACGTTGCGATAGTTCATGTTTGAGTTGTAGGCCCACATTGCAGTGGTGAAATTTCGCGTAGAACACCAAGTCTTCAAAAACTTGCGCCATAAGGACCAACGATTATAAAGCCGTCGGTTACTCTCATGCATCGCCTTTCCGAGCCTTTGCGGTTCCATCAAAAGTGGCTTGAACGTAACTTCTGTCATGTCATAATGAATCCAGTCAGCGGGAAAGTTGGTATAGAGCAAACGTTTCTCATCCCTCAGTCTTCCGAACAATCTAGTTCCTGGCAACGGGGTCAGATAGGTTGTTTGCATCACGTCGACTCCGCTGCTCAGAATGTAGGAGGTTCGATGATGCAGAGTCTCTGGAGTGTCCTTGTCCATTCCGTAGATGAAGGCTCCAAGAACGGCAATGCCATGTCGATTAATGCGGCGAAAGGTATCTTCGTAAGTGTTCACTCCCTTCGACAAATTTAGTCTCTTGTTTACGCTTTCTAGGGCATCTACTTTCTCAGCTTCTACTCCTAAGAAAACCATGCGGCAACCACTTCTCGAGGCGTATTCTAATACCTCCTCGTTATCAGCGAAGCTCATAGAAGCTTGGCAAAACCAATTTTTCTTGATTCCTCGCTTCATCATTCCTTTGAAAAGGGTAATGGCACGTTCTTCAGACTGCTTGCCATAGCCGATCAGGTTGTCATCAACGAAGAAGACCATGTTCTGAGGAACAGTTTCCAGTTCATCCAAAACATCTTCCACGGGTCGCTGGCGATATCTATGACCGTTGAAGGCTGTCACAGAGCAGAATTCGCAGTCCATAGGACAACCTCGTGAGGTCTGAATAGAGCCAAACATGTAGCCAGGATGGAATAGATCACGACGGGGTTTTGGCATTTCTTTCAAATCCAACCATTCCCCTTGATATATCCTTTGCATTCCGCCTGCTTCAAAGTCATCAATGACTCGGGTCCAAACACTCTCTGCCTCACCAATGACCACTGCATCCACGTATTGCAGGGCTTCGTTAGGGAGCATCGAGGCATGTATCCCACCCAGCACAGTTGGTGTCCCTTTCTGTCGATAGAGGCTCGCAACCTCATAGGCTCTGTTTGCAGCTGCAGTGAAGGCGGTCAGACCTACCAAATCTGCCGCCTGATATTCAAAAGGTCTAAAGTTCTCATCAATGATTTCTACGTTCCAGTTATCATGAGTGCGCGCTGCAATGAGCCCTAGCCCTAACGGTTGAAAGCGAGAGCTTAGATTTACCGTGAGGCCTACTCGACGAGGATTGACTGGATTAACGAGCAATAGTTTCTTGGTCATCTTCTTCTCCCAGTTACAGTTTCATGCTTGAGGTTGCGTGATCTATGTTCCACGGGCGCTAGTTTCTCTGTATGGGAGTCGTTGTTGGTGAACCATATGAACCTTTTTTAGCATCATTACAAAAGTCTTAGTGTTGATGCTAAATGAAGGACATGGAGAGAATCTGTGAGCTGCTCTTTGAGTTATCTAGCATCGAAAGAATACGCATTCTTTTACAAATCCAGAAGCAAAGACAAAAGCTCTCTAGCATTTCAAAGAGTTTAGACATGACCGTTGCGGAGAGTTACAGACATTTGCAGAGGCTCAGCAGGAAAGAACTGGTTCAGAAAGACGTCGATGGTCAGTATTGCTTAACGACGTTTGGTAATCTTGTGTTGTCACAACTCCCGAATTTCGGTTTTCTGGTGAAGAATAAGAGTTACCTTATGGAACGTGATGTCTCAAAGATCCCGTATGAATTCGTCAACAGGATCGGCGAGCTCGAAGAGGGTGGATCAAGGGCCGATGAGATCCTGTATAACCTCCGTTTTGCCGAGGAGATGATGCAGAAAGCACAGGAATACATTTGGACTCTATCCGATCAGATCCTGATGAGCGCACTTCCCATCATCGAGAAGGGAATCAATGAAAGAGGCATTGAGTTCAGAAGCATACTCCCAGAAGGCATTGTTCCACCTCGCGAATACGCAGTACCTAGACTGGACAGAACTCACAGCAGTTTGGCTTTGCTAAGATACACGAAAAGAGTAGAGGCGATCATTATTTTGACTGAAAAGCAATCGGCATTCTCTCTTCCTGATTTGCAGGGAAGAATTGATTATAGAGGCCTCTCGGGCAAGGGGGACCCAAAATTCCACGAATGGGTCAAGGATCTGTACCTATATTATTGGAACAATGCGAAGCCTCGTGTCTAGGTAGACACACTTCTAGGTGGAGACATCTCCCGCAAATCGCTATTCTTCTCCTTGACCTGGAAGAATCGAGGAGGTGGTGTTTCTTGGGTTTTACTATCGTCGTCTTTCTATTATAACAAATATCGCAAAAGCTACGAGCAAGGCCGCCGCAACTATGGCAAATATCGTGAGATACATTGTCAATTGAGGTGATAGCGGTGAAGAGAGTGGGGGCGATGGTGCGGTCTGGAAGAATGGTTGTAACGTGTGATTTTCGTTTATTGTAACGTTAATTGGATTGCTGGTAACAATTGTGCTGTCAAGTATCCAGTGGTTGAATTCGTACCCTGCGTTTGGAGATGCTGTGACGGTAACGTTGGTTCCGTAACTGTAGGAGTAGGTTCCTGCTGCTAGAGTGGTCGTTCCATTGTTTGAAGGCAATATCGTCAGCGTGAAATTGAGAAGTTGGAAAACTGGAACGACAGTGTGGTCTGCAGTCATAGGAACATTTATGGGGTTATCTGTGACGTTTCGGCCGTCAAGGACCCAGTAGGTAAAACTGTAGCCAGTGTCAGCAGTTGCGGTCACTGTCACCGGCGAACTGTCGTTCTTTGGGTACACGCCCGCGCTTGGACTCGTAGAGCCGCCGAGAGAACCGTACGGAGGCAAAATCGTCAAAGCATGCCGTGCTACTGTCCAATCTGCCGTAGCAGTTTTGGGGCCATTCATCGTGATGCCGTTGCTTTGAGAATAAACTGTTCCTGATGCGTCTCCAGACCAATCTGTAAAAATGTATTGAGTATCACCTGCTGCAGAATCTGTCCCATTGTCTAAATGCGCGTAAGCCACGGAACCGCTGTCGTACCATCCTGAACCGCTGGGCGTTGAATACGCTGATGTGACTGTCAAGTAATACTGAGTCTTCCAATCGGCAGTGGCGGTCTTGGGCGCGTTCATTATTATTGAGCTGTTTAATCCGGAACCAGAAGCGTCACCCGTCCAATCAATGAAAACATATTGGGTGCCGAGGCTGTCTGAGACGGTTTCGTCAGTCACAGTTGCATAAGCGGTTGAGCCACCGTCATACCAGCCTGCGCCAGTAGTAGAACTGTGTGCCGAAGACACGGTCAACTGGTATTGAGTCTTCCAATTCCACGTGATAGTTGAAGGCGCGTTGATAGTGAAGTCAATGGATGCGGTGAAGCCTGAAGATGGAACGCTGCCCGTGCCCGACCAGCCTGTACAGACGTACTGTGTGCCCACTGGGCCGGCTGACGGAGAGCCCGCCAGCGTTTCATTTATCTGCGTTCCATCGTTGACCCACTCGCTGTTGGGAATAGGCGTGCCGTGATCAGAAGACACCGTCAAGCGGTATTGGTGTGTCCAAGAGGAAGTCTCGTTTATGGGACCGTTCACTGTAACAGTGGCAGAAGCAGTTGAACCCGAGAAACTGCCAGTTCCGGAACCTGTCCATCCGTTCCAAGCATAACGCTCGCCAGTGGCAGTGGACGGAGGCGAAGCGGATATCGTAACATTGGTGCCGACGCCGTACCAGTTCGTTCCAGACGGGGAAGTCGTGCCGAAATCTGTTGATAGAGCAAGCTGGTATTGTGCCTGCCAGTTCCAAGTTATGCTTGATGGCGAACTAATCGTGAATGTTGTGGACGTGGATGAGCCGGAAGAGGGAACGTTTCCAGTGCCTGTCCACCCTGTACAGGCATACTGGGTTCCTGAGCCAGCTGGAATCGGAGAGTTGATAGACTCGGTGACAGAGGATCCGGCATCAAACCAGCCACTGACGGGGTTTGGGGAACCGTTTGAAGATGTGACTGTTAAGTAACATCGAGTTTTCCAGTTCCAAGTAATGGTTGAAGGTCCATTCAGGGTGAAGGCTACTGACGTCCCAGTGCCGGAAGTTGGAACATTGCCAGTCCCTGTCCATCCGGTACAGACGCGCTGAATGCCGGAACCGCCAGACATGGGAGACGTAACTGAATCCGTTATTTGCGAACCACTGTCAAACCAGCCGCTCAACGGAGAAGGCGAATCATACGGAGAAGTAACAGCGAGGTAGTATTGGGTCTTGTAGTTGCCGACAATGCTTCCGAAGGCTGTTACCGTTATAGAGCCGCTTTGCAAGGATGATAAGCCAGCTGTGCTTGTCCATACGTACTGCTTGGAGTTGGCACCGACGGTTAGGGGTGATGTGAACGCAAAGTTGTGTATGGAACCTATAGTCCATGAGAACGAAACTGGAAGCTGCGCCCTGGAATAGCTGACAGAGTCAATTGTGACTACGGTGCCTGCGAAGTCGGAGTTTACTCCTACCTGGTCAAACGAGACCTGATTTTGCACCATATAGTTTCCGACGACGCTTCCCGAAGCTGTTGCTGTCAGGGTGTCACTCGGCAGGGGCGACAATCCAGAGGTTGAACTCCAAGCGTACTGCTTGCTGCC
>Ga0315281_10004600_pt1 | contig 19976 bp, 21 predicted proteins | sample YL17G07_0_MG_FD_204540 | JGI IMG/M metagenome (GOLD analysis project Ga0315281, IMG submission 204540) | Sediment microbial communities from Yellowstone Lake, YNP, Wyoming, USA - YL17G07_0 | ecosystem: Environmental > Aquatic > Freshwater > Lake > Sediment | place: USA: Wyoming | collected... | reverse complement strand
CGCGAAGTCCCGCTTCTTGCGGTAGCGCAGCAGCGCATCGAGATCGGGTGCGGGCTTCTCCGGCATGCGACCATTGTCGCCGCGCGAGCGCCCGCCCGGCAATGGCGCGCTACGACCCGGCGCTACCTGTCGGCCAACTCGACGCGCCACCGCCCCTCGAAGCCGCCGCGCGACAGCGTGCCCTCCGCCGTCGCCTCGCCCGCCACGGATTCGTAGCGCCCGCTCCCCCCGTCGATCTCGTAGCGCAGCCGCATCGCGTGGTCGGCGTCCCCGGTCGCGCCCTCGATCTCGGCCACGTCGCCGTTCACGAGCGTCCCGAACAGCTCGTCGCCGTCGCTCGCCGTCAGCGTGAGGTCGCCCTCACCGGTGTTCTCCGCCAGCCCGATGTTCCACGTCACGCCGCCCACCAGCGTCCACGCCCCGTCCGCGCTCACGCCCTCGATGGTGGCGGTGCGCGTGCCGTTCAGCAGCTCCTGCCACTCCACGACGTCCCCCGCGATCTCGATCTCGATCCGCATGGCGCCTGCTCCGGAAACGCGACGAGGCGGGCTGGCGCCCGCCTCAGTCGATACGCACTGTCTGCGGGCGGTTAGCCCTCGGCCTTCACCTTCTTCACCGCCGCGATGAGCGCCGGCAGCACGACCTTGAAGTCGCCGACGATGCCGAAGCGCGACGCCTTGAAGATGTTCGCGTCGGCGTCCTTGTTGATCGCTACGATGTTCTTCGACCCCGAGCAGCCGGCCATGTGCTGGCTCGCGCCCGAGATCGCCACCGCGATGTAGAGCGTCGGGCTCACGACCTTGCCGGTCAGGCCCACCTGCTCCGCGACCGGCCGCCAGCCCAGGTCCGCGACCGCGCGGCTCGCGCCGACGGCGCCGCCCAGCAGGTGCGCCAGCTCGGTGATGCCCTCGAAGCCCTCGGGCCCGCCCAGGCCGCGGCCGCCGCTCACAACCACGTCCGCATCCTCCAGCCGCACGCCTTCCGACGTCGCGACCTTCCGGTCGATCACCTTCGTGCGGATGTTGGACAGGTCGGCGTCCACCTTCTCGACCGCGCCCGCGCTGCCGCCCGTCGCCGCGTCCTGCGACTTCGGCCGCACCGTGGCCACCGCCGGCGTCGCCGCGAAGCTGTTGACCGCGCGCGCGTTGCCGCCGTACGCCGGACGAGTCGTGTGCAGTTTGCCGCCCTGCATCTCCAACGCGATGCTGTCCATCGCCACGGCCGTGCCCAGCTTGTACGCCAGCGCCGGCCCCAGGTCCTTGCCGATGTTCGTCTGGCCCAGCAGCACCACCGCCGGGTCCGCCTTCTTGGCCACGGCCGCCGCCGCCGCCGAGTAGCCGTCCGTCGTGTACTGCGCCAGCGCCGCGTTGTCCACCACGTACGTCTTCTCGACGCCCGTGATCTTCGCCGCCGCGCCCTCGACGCCCGAGCCGATCAGCATCGCCGACACCGGGCCGGCGTTCAGGCGCTGTGCCGCGCCGATGAGTTCGTTCGTGATCGCCACCACCTCGCCATCAGCGACCTCGGCGAGGATGAGTACTCCGTTTGCCATGTCGTATGTTCTCCCGTTCGTGCGGCGCGCGGCCCACGGCCGTGGCGCGGCTCCCCTGCTAGATCAACTTGGCTTCCTGCAGGCGGCGCGCAAGCGCCATCGCCTGGTCTTCGGGCGTGTCGCCCACCATGATCTCCACCTGCGTGTCGACCTGCGGCACGAACAGCTTCTCGAGCGTCAGCCGCGGCGCAAGCGCGCCCGCATCGATCGCCAGGTCGCCAGCGCCCCAGATGTTCACCTGCTTCTTCGCCGCCGCCATGATCTGCTGCAACTTCGGGTAGCGGGGCTCGCCCAGCTCGTTGCTCACGGTCACCACGGCGGGCAGCGACGTCTCCACCGTCTCGTACGAGTCCGGCAGCACGCGCTCCACCGTCACGCTGCTCCCGGCAACCGTCACCGCCTTCGCGAACGTGACGACCGGCGAGCCGAGCATCTCGGCGATCAGCGTGCCGGTGACGCCGAGGTCCCAGTCCACCGCCTGCCGGCCCGTGAGCACCAGGTCCACGTCGCCGAGCTTCTTGATCGCGGTCGAGAGCACCGTCGCGGTGCCGGTGCTGTCCAGGTCGTTGAACGCGTCATCGACCAGCAGCACGCCCTCGTCGCCGCCCATCGCCAGGCCGTGCTTGATCACGTCCCGCGCCGTGGCCGCGCCCATGCTCATGATCGTGACTTTCGTGTCGCCAACGGCGTCCTTGATCCTCATCGCCGCTTCGACGGCGATCGCGTCGAACTGGCTGGGGACCGGCGCCACGCCGGGCGGCGGCACTACCTTCTTGGCCGCTTCATCGACCTTGAAGCTGGCCGGGGGAATATCCCAGTCGGGTACCTGTTTCACGCAGACAACAATGTGCAACGTCGTCCCTCCTTTGGGCAGAATTGATTCTGAAGTTCAACGGGTCAGGGGGCTGCCAGCAGCGGAGGCGCGATGGGCCCCTGAGGCCAGTCCAAGTTACAGGACGCCTTCCCCTAGGTCTAGCAATTTTGCGCTTCGTCAAGTCTGTCCCCACGCCAGCCGGGACGAAACTGTAACGATTTCGCCGTTACCCCCGCCGGGCCCCGGCCGATGTTCTAGTCAAGGGGACGGGTAGCACAGGCTGCAACGTCAGGGGGTACACCGTTGCGCAGTACGGCATACACCGCGCTGCCCGCGTTCGGCTGGCAGGGCTTGATCACCAGGGGCAGCTTCCGCGCGATGAACACCGACGTGTTGATCCTCGCTGGAGGCATGCCGCAGCCGGCGCTCGTAGACGCCGTCGAGCGCCTGTTTCACGCCTCCGAGGCGCGCTTCAGCCGCTTCCTCGCCGACAGCGAGCTGTGCGCGCTGAACCGCGCCGCCGGCACCGACGTTCCCGTATCACCGGAGATGATCCGCATCCTCGATCGCGCGCTCGCCATGCACCGGCGCACGGGCGGTATCTTCGACCCCGCCATCCTGCCGGGCCTCGAAGCCGCCGGATACGACCGCTCCTTCGAGCGCGTCGAGCGCGACGGCCCCGCGGTTGCGCCGCCGCCCGCACGCGACGGCTCGTTCGCGGATCTCCGCGTCGATCACGGGCGCGGCATGGTGCGCGCGCCGCTCGGCATGCGCATCGATCTCGGTGGCATCGGCAAGGGCTTCACCGTCGATGCTGCGGCCGAGCTGCTGCGTCCCGGCGGCAGCGCCCTGGTCGACGCCGGCGGCGACATCCGCGCCTTCGGCGGCGGCCCCGACGGCGACGGCTGGCTGATCGGCGTCAGCGATCCGCTGGACGCGGCGCGGCTGCTGGACCAGGTCTGGCTGCGCGACGCGGCCCTCGCGACGTCCACCACCGCCGCGCGGCGCTGGATCCGCGGCGGCGCGTTGCGGCATCACATCATCGACCCGCGCACCGGCGCGCCGGCCGAAAGCGACACCGTCTCCGTCACCGTGCTCGCCGAGAGCGCGGTCGAGGCGGAGGTGCTCGCGAAGGCGGCGCTGGTGCTGGGCCACAGCGCGGGCCACACACTGCTGGAGGCGGAGCACGCCGCCGGGCTGTTCGTGCTGGCCGGCGGCGGCGTGCGGACCACGGCGGGATGGCCCGGCGACACACATCACGCAGAAGCGAGGGATCAGCTATGACACGCAGAGTGGCGCTTGCCGTGGCGTTCGCCTTCACCACCATCGTCACGTTCAGCGTGGTGGCGTTTGGCGCGCAATACGGCGTATTCATCGACCAGAAGGCGCCGGCGCACGAGGCCGTCGTCGAATCGCCGCCCGACACGCCAGAGCCAGAGGCCACGGCCACGCAGATCCCCGCGCCGACGCCGCTCGATCCCGTCGTGATCACGCGCTACGTCTACGTCGACGATCCGGCGCCCGTCGTGGAGGAGTCGCGGTCGACCGTCGCGCCGGCGCCACCTCCGCCCACGGAGATCCCGACGGTCGCCGCGTCCCCGACGCCGCCCTCCACGCCCACAACGGTCCCGACCGTCGCCGCACCGCGCCCCGCGACCAGGGAGCCGGAGCACGAGCATGAGACCGAGGGGGACGACTGACATGCAGTTCTTCACGAAGTTCCCGCGCACCAAGATCGTGACCGCCGGCGCGACGCTGCTCTCGCTGCTGGGCATCTGGGCCGTGCTGGCCTGGCCGGCATGGATGGCGCCCGACGAGCCGCAGCCCGTCGGGCCGCAGATCGCCGCGCTCCGCGCACTCGCGCAGCTGCCGCCCGATCAGCTCGCCGCGCTGACGCAGCCCGCTCCGCCCGTCGAGATGGCGGTCGCCGCGCCGACGCCCGTGGTCGTCGTGCAGCGCGTCATCGAGCAGGTGATCGTGGTGCACCGGCAGGCCGGCGCACCGGCCGCGAGCGCCGCCGCGCCGGATGCCGCGCCCACCCCGGACCAGGCGCCGCCGCCGGAAGCTCCGGCCGCCGCGCCGCCGCCGTCCGCGCCAGCTCCGCAGCCGGCCGCGCCCGCGCCAGCGCCGACAGCGCCGCCGCCCGCGCCCGCCCCGGCGCCCAAGCCGAAGCCGGCGCCAGCGCCCGCCACCACGACGAAGGCGTCGTGAAGCAGACATGATGGCGGCGGCGCCAGCGCCGCGGCCGGAGAGTGAGCATCAGCCATGCAACGCAGATTAGCGCTCGCCGTAGCCCTCGCCTTCACCACGCTCGTCACGTTCGGCGTGATGGTGTTTGGCGCGCAGAACGGCATCTTCAGCGACAAGAAGGCAGCCGCCCAGGACGCGGTCGCGGAGCCGCCGCCGGACACGCCAGAGGCGGCATCCGCAGCCGCCGCGCCGCCCGCGCCGGCCCCCGCGCAGCTCGAGCCGTTGGTCCAGACGCGCTACGTGTACGTCGACGATCCCGCCCCGGCCGGGCCGCCGCCCGCTTCCGTCGCGAGCACGCCGGCCGCTTCGCCCACCGCCACGCCGACGCGTTCCGCGTCGGCCACGGCGCTGCCGGCAGCAACGGCGACGGCGATCCCGCCCACCGCCGCGCCATCGTCCACGCCGCCGGCGACCGCCACGGCCGCGCCGCAATCAGTGCAAGCCAGCGAGATCGAATTCGTCGGCACGGTCACGGCGATCAGCGGCAACATGGTCACGTTCTCGCACGGCGGCACGCAGACCGACGTCCAGGTGAAGGATCCGTCGTCGCTCAGCATCGGCGCACAGACGCACGTGCACGCCATCCTCAAGTCCGGCGTCTACGTCGCCACGGAGATCGAGGTGGTCTAGCATGAAGCACCACGCGCGCGGCGCGACGGCCGCACCGATGAGAAAGGCCGCTGCATGACCGTGGGGACGTTGGCGGCGCTGCCCGACATCTCGGCGCACATGTACTGGTACCTGGGACGGTCCAGCGGCTTCGTCTCGTACTGGCTGCTGTTCGCGTCCGTCGCGATGGGCCTCGCCGTCAGCTCGCGCGTCTTCGACGGTGCGCTGGCGCGCCCCTGGGTGTTCGAGGTGCACAAGTTCCTGTCGGTCTTCGTGATGGTGGTGATGATCTTCCACGCGCTGATCATGCTGCCCGACCCCTACGCGAAGTTCACGATCGCCGACCTGCTCGTACCGATGCGGTCGCACTACAAGAGCGTGGCGATGGCCACCGGCATCGTCACGCTCTACACGTCGCTGCTGGTGACGTTGAGCTTCTACGCGAAGGGGCTGATCGGCCAGAACGGCTGGCGCCGGCTGCACTACGTGACGTTCGCCGTCTTCGTCGGCGCCATGCTGCACGGCGTCTTCACGGGCACCGACTCGACGAAGCCGTTCGTCCAGTACAGCTACCTCGCGTCCGGCATGGGGGTGCTGTTCCTGACGTTCTTCCGCATCCTCGCGTCGCGCTCCGCCGGCCGCCCGGCCCGCGTCCGCGCCGTCCCGCCGCGCACCGAAGCCGCGTAGCGGCTGCGCGCGCGTTACAGCGCGTTCAGCGCGTCGATCAGCTGCCGCAGCCGCCCGAAGTTGTGCTTCGCAAGGAAGCCGATCCGCTCCAGGTCCGGCGCGTCGCCGTCCTTCGCCTCCGCCGGCGTGATGCCGATCCGATCGATCCGCCCCTTGGCCACGAGATCGCGGAAGTCGCGATTCAGCCGCGACATGGCCTCCGGCGCCGGCGCGTGGCGCATCCGCATCACCAGCCGCTCCCCCACGTACCGCGCGGAGTGGTAGTTCGCGTAGAACCGCTCGATGATCGCGACCGCGCCCTCGATCGAGTCGGCCGCCTCGAACAGCGACAGGTCCTCCGGCGACGCCAGCCCGCGCGCCACCAGGTGCTGCCGCACGAACGTCTCCCACTCGCGCCAATAGCCGGTGCCCGGCGGGTCCAGCAGCACGACGGGACGGATCGCCGTCTTCCCGGTCTGCATCAGCGTCAGCAGCTCGAACCCCTCGTCCATCGTGCCGTAGCCGCCCGGCAGCAGCACGAACGCGTCCGATTCCTTCATGAACGTGATCTTCCGCGTGAAGAAGTACTTGAAGTCGATCAGCTTCGGGTCGCCGGCGATCACCCAGTTGGCGCGCTGCTCCCACGGCAGCTTGATGCCGACGCCGAAGCTGGCCTTCGCGCCCGCACCTTCGTGCCCCGCCGCCATGATGCCCGGCCCCGCGCCCGTGATCACCATCCAGCCGCGAGCGGCGATCGCGCGCGAGAAGTCGAGCGCCGCCGTGTACTCGGCGTGCCCCTCGGACGTGCGCGCCGAGCCGAAGATGCTCACCTTCCGCACGCCCCGGTACGGCTCGAAGATCCGGAACGCACGCCCCAGCTCGCGCAGCGACCGCGCTACCAGCTTCATCTCGCCGCGGTTCGCCGTGCGTGCCATCCGGAACGCCGTCTGCACGATGTCCTCCAGCAGCTCCGCGTCCGCCGCGTCGACGCCGGCCACCAGCTCGCGGATCTGCTCGTCCAGCGCGCGGTCGCCCGAGCCGGTGCGGCGCCGCAGCCGCTGCCGCGACGGGCTCGTCCGCACGGAGCGCGGCTCCAGCGGCTCGACGCCCGGCGCCAGTTGCGGACTCTCCTGCCGGTCGTTCGTGGGTTCCATGTGTGCGTCTCCGCGCAGCTACGGCCGCTGCGGCAGCCCCAGCTGCCGCATGAACGTCAGCGAGTCGTAGTACGCCGTCTCGCGTGTGATCCGCCCGTCCGCGTCGAACGCGAAGTGCGCGCTGATCCGCAGCTCCAGCTTGCGCCCCGTCGCCGGGATGCCGCGGTACGGGCCGTCGTGCGTCCCCGTCAGCGTCAGCTCAATCACGCACGCATCCTCGCCGAACGTCCAGCGGTCGATCCGCCGCACCAGGCCGGGAAAGCCGTCCCAGAGGTTGCGGTAGTTGTCGATGATTTCGTCGCCGCCGCGGAACCGCCGCCCCGTCGGCACGTCGTCGAACTCCGGCCGGTCCGCGCAGTACGTCGCGAGCACGCGCTCGCGGTCGTGCACGTTCTCCGCGTCGACGTGCTCGTCCAGGACCCGCCGCATGATCTCAGGTGTCAGCATGCACGCAGTATGCGCCCGCCGCGCCCAAGAAACCACCCGCGCGGCAGGTTGACGCGCACGCGCGCCGGTGCCTAGAGTGGTGCGGCCCGATCTCTCTTGGGCCGGCGCAAGGAGGCCCCGTGTTCATCATCCGCCTGTTCACCGGCTCGATCATGGGCATGCTCTTCGGGCTCTTCTTCGGCCTGTTCCTGCTGTTCGCGTTCTTCGTCGTCGTCATCGGCGCGCTCGCCGCCAGCGGCGGCCCCTCGCCCTGCACGCCCGGCGGCGGTGCGATCACCATCGACCAAGCGAACTCCGACGCCTTCAAGTCCAAGTGGAACGCCTTCTCGAAGGTGCTCGACGGCGGCGCGCCCGCATCCCTCTCGCTGAACGAGAGCGAGGTCTCGTCGCGCGCGGACACCTGGCTGCGCGACAACGATGTGCCGTTCAGCGACCCGCGCGTCTGCATCCACAGCGGCTCGGGCGAAGCCTCGTCCACGTTCTCCTTCGGCGGGCTGCACGTGAAGATCAAGCTCAAGGGCACGCTCGAGCTCACGGGCGCGCACCCGAAGGCCCACATCGAGAGCATGGAGGTCGGCCGCATCCCGAGCTGGATGGCCGCGCCGGTCGAGTCGCTGGTGAACCGCGCGCTCGACAGCGCCCTGGGCGACGTCAAGCTCGAGCATAAGTACGCGCCGGCGCTCACCCCCGGCCAGGCAGCCCTCGCCGGGCAGCCGTAGCGCAGCAGGAGCAACCACCTTGACCAAGATCGTCGCCGTCGGCATCGGCAGCATCGTCTTCGGCGTCGAGCTGCTCCGCGATGTCTTCCAGACGCCGGAACTGCGCGGCGCCGAACTCTGGCTCGTCGATCTCGACCCCGACGCGCTGCGTCGCATGGGCGGGCTCGCCATCGCGCTCGACCGCGCCTCCGGCTGGGACGTCACCGTCCGCACCACCACGAACCGCATCGAGGCGCTGCCCGGCGCCGACTTCGTCGTCACGGCGATCGCCCGCGCCCGCGACACGTCGTGGGAGACCGACCACCGGCTCGCGCTCAAGCACGGCTTCCCCAGCGTGCTCAGCGAGAACGGCGGCCCCGGCGGCCTCTCGCACACGCTGCGCTCCGTCCCGCCGATGCTCGCCGTCGCGAAGGATGTCGAGCGCCTGGCGCCCAGCGCCCTCCTGCTCAACTACACCAACCCGGAGAACCGCATCTGCCTGGCGATCCACCGCTACACGAGCGTCCGCAGCATCGGCCTCTGCCACGGCGTCGCCGAGACGGTCGAGTTCATCGCCGATCTGCTGGCGATGCCGCGCGACAGCGTCGACCTGCGCGCCGCCGGCACCAACCACTTCACCTGGACCGTCTCGCTCACCGAGCGCCCCTCGGGCCGCGATCTGCTGCCGGACCTGCGCGCGGCGCTCGGCGAGAAGCCGCCCGAGAAGTGGCGCCTCTGCACGCTGCTCTACGATCGCTTCGGCGTCTTCCCGACTACGGGCGACAACCACGTCGGCGAGTACATCGGCTGGGCAGCGGAGTACCTGGGCACCGAGGGCTACGATTTTGCGGGCTACGCGCGTAACAAGCGGCTGGCGAACCGCAACCTCGACGCCTACGCCGACGGCACGAAGCCCGTGGCATCGCTGCTGCGGCAGCCCTCGCGCGAGGCGCGCCTCGGCCACTCCGTCACCGAGATCATCGCCGCGCTCGCCAGCGGACGCACCGTGCGCCGGCCGTCCTTCATCATCCCGAACGCCGGCTACATTGAGAACATCGACCGCGACGCCGTGGTGGAGGTGCCGGGCATCATCGAGGACGGCGCGTTCCGCGGGCTGGCCATCGGCCGGCTCTCCGGGCCGGTCGCCACGATGGTGCAGCGCGAGATCGCGATCCAGGAGCTCGCCGTCGAGGCCGCCGTCACCGGATCCCGCGACGTCGCCCTGCAGGCGCTGCTCATCGACCCCTGCGTCCACAGCGCCCGCGCCGCCGAGTCCTTCCTCGACGATGTCCTCCGCGAGCAGCGAGAGTACCTGCCGGCGTTCTACAGCTAGCGGTACGTCCGCGACTCCCTCCGCTTGTCCATGAAGATTGTGTTACGCGGCCCCCACGCCCGCGCCGCCACGCCCCGCCCTCGATACAATGCCCCGAGGAGACTTCACCATGCGCGACGACCAGAAAGACTACGTCCTCAGCACCTGCCGCGATAAGGACATCAAGTTCATCCGGCTCTGGTTCACCGACATCCTGGGCTCGCTCAAGAGCTTCGCCATCACGGTCGAAGAGCTGGAGGAGGCGCTGGACGAGGGCCAGGGCTTCGACGGCAGCAGCATCGAGGGCTTCGCGCGCGTCGACGAGTCCGACATGATCGCCATGCCGGACCCCGCGACGTTCGCCGTGCTGCCGTGGCGCCCGCGCGAGCGCGGCGTCGCCCGCATGTTCTGCGACATCCACATGCCCGACGGCTCGCCCTTCGAGGGCGACCCGCGCTTCGTCCTGAAGCGCCAGCTCAAGCGCGCTGCCGACCTCGGCTACACCTTCTACGTCGGCCCGGAGCTGGAGTTCTTCTACTTCAAGTCCTCGGACGCCCCCATCGGCCTCGACAAGGGCGGCTACTTCGACCTCACGCCGCTCGACGTGGCCAGCGACCTCCGTCGCCAGACCGTCCTCACGCTCGAGGAGATGGGCATCGGCGTCGAGTTCAGCCACCACGAGGTCGCGCCCAGCCAGCACGAGATCGACCTGCGCTACACCGACGCGCTCACGATGGCCGACAACGCCATGACCTACCGCCTGGTCGTGAAGGAAGTCGCGCTCGACAACGGCGTCTACGCCACGTTCATGCCCAAGCCGCTCGCGAACGAGAACGGGAGCGGCATGCACACGCACCAGTCGCTCTTCAAGGGCGACCGCAACGCCTTCTTCGACGCCGACGACGCGTACCACCTCTCGCCCATCGCCAGGTCCTACATCGCCGGCCTGCTCAAGCACGCGCCGGAGATGACGCTGGTCACGAATCAGTGGGTCAACAGCTACAAGCGGCTGGTGCCCGGCTACGAGGCGCCGGTCTACCTCACCTGGGCGCGCCGCAACCGCTCCGACCTGATCCGGCTGCCGCAGTACAAGCCCGGCAAGGAAGTCTCCACGCGCATCGAGTACCGCGCGCCGGACGCCGCCTGCAATCCGTATCTCGCCTTCGCGATGATGCTGGCCGCCGGCCTCGAAGGCATCGAGAAGGAGTACCCGCTGCAGCCGCCGAACGAGGAGAACGTCTTCGAGATCGGGCCGGACGAGCGCAAGCGCCGCGGCATCCAGACGCTGCCCGGCAGCCTCAAGGAGGCGATCGGGGCGTTCGCCGGCAGCGAGTTCGCCCGCCGCTCGCTCGGCGACCACGTTTTCGAGAGCCTGCTCCGCAACAAGACGATCGAGTACGACGCCTACCGCCGCCACGTCACCGACTACGAGCTCGACCGCTACCTGGCCGTGCTGTAGCCGTGACCAGCGCGACGTTCGGCCCCGGCCGACCGGCCGTTTGTCACTGGTGACGCGCCGGCGCGGGTGACACGCTCTCCATATGGTCCCCATCGCCCGCCGCAACCTGCTCGCCGAAAAGGGCCGCCTCGCGATGTCCGTCTGCGGCGTCGCCTTCGCCGTGCTGCTCGTCCTGATCGTGCTGAGCCTCTACCGCGGCTGGAGCGGCATCGGCAGGGTCATCACGCGCCTGCCCGGCGATGTCTGGGTAACCCAGCCCGGCACCAACAACCTGTTCCGCTCCAGCTCGTTCCTGCCGGCCGGCCGCGAGGGCGACCTGCAGGCGGTCGCCGGCGTCCAGCTCGCGATGCCCGTCTACTCGCGCGAGATGGGCTATCAGCGCGACGGCGCCGACTACAACGTGCTCTTCATGGCGTTCGATGCACCGGCCGCCACCGCCTCGGGCCTGCCGCAGGAGACGCGCTACCGCTATTTCCCGGCGCCGGGCGAGATCGACGTCGATTCCGTCTTCGCGGACAAGGCCGGCATCCGCACCGGCGACGTCATGGACGTCCTAGGCCAGTCGTTGCGGGTGGCGCACGTCACGAAGGGAGGGAACGCCGTCCTCGCCCAGTCCGCGTTCATCAACGGGGCCGACGCGCGCACCATCTTCGGCACAGCCGGCATGGTGAACTTCTACCTGATCACCACGCAGCCCGGCGCCGACGCGGCAGCGGTCCAGCATCAACTCGCCGGAGTCATCCCGAACAGCGAGGTGCACGCCAGCGCGGCGTTCTCGGAGGCGCTCTCGCGCGACGTCAGCGAGGGCTTCCTGCCGGTCGTGGGCGTGCTCGTCGGCATCGGCATCGTCGTGGGCGGCGCAGTCGTCGCGCTCACCACGTACACCGCCACGATCGAGAAGTCGCGCGACTTCGGCGTGCTCAAGGCGCTCGGTGCGTCGAGCGCCTACCTGTACCGGATCGTCATCACGCAGAGCGTGATCGTCGGCGCGCTCGGCTCGCTGCTCGGGGTTGCGGCCTCGGCCATCTCCACCGCTGTCATCGCGCGCTCGATCCCCGAATTCATCACCGACCTGCGCTGGATCGACGTGACGATCATCTTCCTTGCGACGCTCGCCATGGCAATCGCCGCCTCTTATGTGCCGGTGCGTCGCATCAACGGCATCGATCCCGCCATGGTGTTCCGCGCATGAACGCGACGCATCCCGTGCTGATCGTGCAGGACGTCACGAAGGTGTTCGGCGCGGCGCGTACGCAGGTGCGCGCGGTCGACGGCGTGAGCTTCGACGCGGCCGGCGGTGAGATCGTGCTGATCATGGGCCCGTCCGGCTCCGGCAAGACGACGCTGCTCACGATGCTCGGCGGCCTGCTGCGTCCCACCAGCGGGCGCGTCGTCATCGACGGGCTGGACCTCGGCGCCATGCGCCCGGCGGAGCTTCCGCGGGTCCGCCGCAACCACGTCGGCTTCGTCTTCCAGTCGTTCAACCTGCTCGAGTCGCTGAGCGCGCAGGAGAACGTCGAGGTCGCGCTCAACGTGGCGGGCGTCGGCGGCGCCGCGGCCCGCGACCGCGCGCGCGATCTGCTGATCCAGGCGGGACTCGAGGGCCGCCTCGGCTTCCGTGCGCGCGATCTCTCTGGCGGCGAGAAGCAGCGCGTATCGATCGCCCGCGCGCTCGCCAACCGCCCGCAGCTCCTCCTCGCGGACGAACCCACCGCGAACCTGGACTCCCGCAACGGCCACGAAGTCATGCAGTTGCTGCACGATCTGGCGAAGCGGGAGGGGCGCACCGTCGTCGTCGTGTCGCACGACACGCGCCTGCAGGACATCGCCGACCGCATCCTCTGGCTCGAAGACGGCCGCCTCCGCGATCACGCGCCCGATGCGCCGGAGGAGCGCGGCGCTACGCTCTGACCGTCGCGTCAGCCGCGATCCGCGAGAGCGCGCAGCGCGTCGCCGGCGAGGCGGTACACCGTCCACTCGTCCATCGCCACCGCGCCGAGCGCGCGATAGAACGCGATCGACGGCTCGTTCCGGTCCACCACGCGCCACTCCAGCCGCCCGCACCCGCGCTCCACCGCGATCTGCGCCAGCCGCGCCAGCAGCGCCTTGCCTTGCCCCGCGCCACGGTGGTCCGGCAGCACGAACAGGTCCTCCAGATAGAGGCCCGGTTTCCCCAGGAATGTCGAGTAGTTGTGGTAGAAGAGCGCCACCCCCACCACGGCGCCGCCGTCGACGGCGACCACTGACTCCGCATAGCGCCCCCTGCCGACCACGTGCGCGCGAAGCGCCGCCTCGTCCGGCTCGAACTCTGACGCCGGGCCATCAAGGTGCTCCGCCAGGCCCCGCAGCAGTTCACCGATCGCCTGCGCGTCGCTCGACGCGGCCTCGCGGATCGCCAAAGGAGATCGTTGCGCCAGGCTCAGCATCGTCAGTGCATCGCCCGCGAGGCGGTAGATCGTCCGGTCATCCAGTCCGACCGCGCCCAGCGCGCGGTAGAACGCGATAGACGGCTCGTTCCAGTCCAGCACGCTCCACTCCAGCCGCCCGCATCCGCGCTCGACCGCGATCTGGGCGAGTCGCGCCAGCAGCGCCTTTCCGTGGCCCGCCGCGCGGTGCTCCGACAGCACGAACAGGTCCTCCAGGTAGATGCCCGGCTTCCTGAGCAACGTCGAGTAGTTGTGGAAGAACAGCGCGAATCCGACGACCGTACCGTCATCCTCCGCGAGCACTACTTCCGCGTAGCGGCGCTCGCCGAAGAGATGCGCGCGCAGCGCGGCCTCGTCCAACACGACCTCGTGCGCCAGCCGCTCGTACTCCGCCAGCCCGCGGATCAGCCCGGCGATGGCGTGCGTGTCGGCGGGCGTGGCATCGCGGATCATGCGGCGATCGTAGCAGCAGCGCGCCGCTGCGGACACCGCTCAGTTGCGGACGGGGTCGCTGCTAGACGAAGAGGAACGAGGTCGCGTTGTCGATCGCGTCGAAGAGCTGCTGCGGGTAGAGGCCGATGTAGAAGACGCCCAGCATCAGCACGAACGCCAGCCCGTTCATCAGGGCAGGAACGCTCAGCGCGCCCTCGCCTTCGGCCGGCTTCTCGACGAAGGCCTGCCGCATCACCTGCAGGTAGTAGTAGAGCGAGATGACGCTGGTGACCGTCGCGATCACCGCGAGCCAGTAGTAGCCCGCATCGACCACCGACTGGAAGAGGATGAACTTCGTCACGAAGCCCGCGAACAGCGGCAGTCCCGCCAGCGAGAACAGCGCCCCCGCAAGCACGCCCGCCAGCAGCGGCGCGCGCTCGCGCATGCCGCGGAAGTCGGTGATCTCGTCGGTGCCCGTCATGTTGTGCCAGGCGATGATCACCACGAAGATCGCCATGTTCGAGACCATGTAGCCCGTCATGTGCAGCACCAGCGCCGACGCCGTGTTGTGCGACAGGCCCGCGATGCCCATCAGCATGTAGCCCACCTGGCCGATCGACGAGTACGCCATCAGCCGCTTGATGTTGTGCTGCTGCAGCGCCACCAGGTTGCCCAGGATCATCGTCGCCGCCGCGATGCCCGCGATCATCCAGCTCCAGTCGTCGTGCACCACCTGGAACGCGCCGCCGAACAGCCGCAGCATCAACGCGAAGCCAGCCGCCTTCGACGTGGTCGACAGATAGGCGGTGATCGCCACGGGCGCGCCCTCGTACGCGTCGGGCGTCCACATGTGGAATGGCACCGCCGCGACCTTGAAGCCCAGCCCCGTCAGCACCAGCACGAGCCCCATAAGCAGCGCGAACGTGTAGTCGCTCGTGCCGGCCTTCAGGCTCTCGGCGATCTGGCTGTAGTACGTCGTGCCGGTGACGCCGTAGATCAGGCTCAGTCCGTACAGGAAGAACGCCGACGCGAACGCGCCCAGCAGCAGGTACTTGATGCCCGCCTCGTTCGACTTCTTGTCGAACTTCTGGAAGCCCACCAGGATGTACAGGCTGAAGCTCAACAGCTCCAGCGACAGGTACGCCGTCATCAGCTCGCGCGACGCCGCCATGCCGATCGCGCCGATCGTGCTGAGGATGATCAGCGCGTAGTACTCGCCGGGGTGCCGCAGCTTGTCCTCGACCAGCTTCGCGGACGAGAGGCACACCACCGCCGCCGTCACCGTGAAGAACACGCGGAAGTACGTCGTGTAGTTGTCGATCGCGATGATCCGCGCGAAGTTCGTCTCCTTGTTGATCCAAGCCAGCGACACGCCGGCGATCGCCAGCAGCCCGATGCCCGCGATGTACGAGAGCCACGCCTTGCGGACCTGCGGCACGTAGAGATCCAGCGCCACGACCAGCACTGCCAGACCTGCCAGCAGGTACTCCGGGATGAAGAGCGTGTAGTCGCAGTTCAGCTGGCTCATGAGACTCCCGGCAGCAGCCGCACGCTCTCCTGGATTCGGTCGATGAACGGCGCGGGGTACAGGCCCATGAAGAGCATGCTCCCCAGCAGCAGCACCGCGGTGCCCCGCTCCAGGTACGTCATGTCCTTCACGTCCGCCCACTTCTCGTTGAACGGCCCGAAGAACGACATCGCCATCATCCGCAGGATGTACACCGCCGTCATCGCCGCGGCGAAGACGCCCAGCGCCGCTGCCCACGGGTAGGTGTGGAACGTGCCCACGAAGATGTTGAACTCGGCGATGAACCCGGCGAGCCCCGGCAGCCCCAGCGATGCGAGCCCCGCCACGCCCATGAAGAACACGAAGAGCGGCATCTTGTTCACCATGCCGCTGTAGAGCCGCATGTCGCGCGTGTGCGTCTGGTCGTACACCGACCCGACCATGGCGAAGAAGGTGGCCGTCATCACGCCGTGCGCGAACATCTGCAGCACCGCGCCGTCGACGCCGTTGACGTTCATCGTCGCCAGCCCCATCAGCACCAGACCCATGTGGCTGACCGACGAGTAGCCGATCATGTACTTCCAGTCGCGCTGCGCCGTCGCCGCGAAGGCGCCGTACACCACGTTGCACGTCGCCAGGATCATCAGCCCCGGCATCCAGAACGTCGCGCCCGCCGGCAGCAGCTGGATCCCCAGGCGGATGATACCGAACGCGCCCAGCTTCATCAGCACGCCCGCGTGCAGCATCGAGACGGCCGTCGGCGCCGAAACGTGGCCGTCGGGCGACCACGTGTGGAACGGCCATAGGCCCGCCAGCACGCCGCAGCCGATCACGAACAGCGGGAAGACGATCTTCTGGAAGCGGTCGTCGAACTGGTACGCGTACAGCGTCTGCAGGTCGAACGTGCCCTTACCCGCCTCGTGGAACACCGCGAAGATGCCCAGGAAGATCAGAATCGATGCCGCGACCAGCATCACCGTCAGCTTCATCGCGCTGTATTCCTTGGTGCGCGAGAACGTCTCGAAGACGCTGCTCGATCCCCAGACGGCGATCAGCAGGTACATCGGCAGGACGGCGACTTCGTAGAAGAAGAAGAAGAAGAACAGGTCCAGCGACGTGAACGTGCCGAACACGCCCGCCACCAGCACCCAGAACAGGATAAAGAAGTCCTTGTTGTGGTGCTCGATCTTCCACGAGATCAACGCGCCACCGAACGCCACCACACCCGTCAGCAGCACCATCGGCGCCGCGATGCCGTCGATGCCGAACGTCAGCGCGATGCCGTGCGGGCCGAGGAACGCGACGTTCTGCAGCCAGTCCGTCCGGTGGTAGAACTGGTAGCCGCCGCCCCGGTCGGTCTCGTACGCGAAGAAGATGTAGACCGAGATGGCGAAGAGCACGGCGCCGACGACGGCGCTCAGCCAGCGCGTCACGTCCTTCTTGTCGTCCGGGACGCCCACCAGCACTGCCGCGGTGATGAGCGGGATGACGATGGTGCTGATCAGCCAGTAGCCGGAGTGCATCTCGCCCCTATCCCCTGTATCCGAACGCGACGACCGCGATGACCACCACGCCGATCACGATCGCCAGCGCGTAGTTCGGGATCTTGCCCGTCTGCTGGTGCTTGCCGATCCAGCCGAGGAAGTCGGTCGCCTCGCCTGTGCCGTTGACGCCGGTATCGTTCACGACGGCGCGGTCGAACACCGCCACCACCTGCCCGGCCGCCAGCACCACGTGGTCGATCGCGAGCTGGTACACCTCGTCGATGTAGAAGCGGTTGAGCAACAGCTTGTAGATCAGCGGCGAGAACGCGGCCGCGCGCGCCGCCGGCTTCGCCTCGCCGCTCCAGAACCACCATCCCGCCGCGAGCCCGAAGACGACCAGCACGACGGACGAGATCGACATCGCCCAGTCGGCGCTGTACTTCTCCGGCCCCTCGCCCAGGTTGTAGACGAAGCCCAGCCAGCCGGAGTGGAACCCCAGCGCCTTGCCCACACCATCGAACACCACGAAGCCGCTGACCAGCGCCAGCGCCGCGAGCAGCATCAGCGGCAACGTCATCGCCGGCGCGGATTCGTGCGCGTGCTCGTGCACGTGGTGATCCTTCGGCTTGCCGAAGAACGTCAGCAGCGTCACGCGCGTCATGTACATCGCCGTGATCGGCAGCGAGATCAGCAGCGCGACGACCACCAGTTGGCTCATCTCGCCGTTCTTCACGCCCACCAGGATCTCGTCCTTCGCCCAGAAGCCGCTCAACGGCGCCAGGCCGGCCATCGCCAGCGCGCCCACGGCGAACACCGGCGCGGTGATCGGCAGCTTGCCCCACAGCCCGCCCAGCTTGTCGACCTCCTGCTCCTCCGTCGCGTGGATCACCGAGCCGCAGCTGAGGAACAGCAGCGCCTTGAAGAAGGCGTGCGCGAACAGGTACAGCATCGCCGCCCCGACCGCACCCGACCCCAGCGCGACGAACATCAGCCCCAGGCTGTTCAGCGTCGAGTACGCCACCACGCGCTTGATGTCACGCTGCGCCAGGCCGATGAGCGCCGCCATGATCGTCGTGATCAGGCCGATGGTCGTGATCAGCTCCATCATGCCGTCGACCGACTCGAACAGCGGCAGCATCCGCGCCACCAGGTACACGCCGGCGACCACCATCGTCGCCGCGTGGATCAGCGCGGAGACCGGCGTCGGGCCCTCCATCGCGTCCGGCAGCCAGACGTGCAGCGGGAACTGCGCCGACTTGCCGCAGGCGCCCGCGAAGATGCAGATCGCGGCGGCCGTCAACCAGCGCTCGTTGATCTGTCCCGCTTCCGCCATGCTCAGGATGTGGTGGATGTTGAAGGTGTGCGTCTGCGTGAACAGGATGAGGACGCCGATCAGCAGCCCCACGTCGCCGACACGGGTCGTGATGAAGGCCTTCTTCGACGCTTCCGCCGCCGACTGCTTCTCGTTGTAGTAGCCGATCAGCAGCATCGAGCAGAGCCCCACCAGCTCCCACGAGAAGTAGAGCAGCAGCAGGTTGTCGGCGAGCACCAGCGCCAGCATCGACGCCACGAACAGCGACACGATGGCGTAGAACCAGCCATAGCGCCGGTCGCCGTGCATGTAGCCCGTCGAATAGATCATCACCAGCAGGGCGATGAACGTCACGCAGAACAGCATCACCAGCGTGATCTGGTCGACGAACGTACCCATCCGGATCTCGATGTAGCCCGGCACGTTGAACCACTGCCAGCTCCGCGCCGTGCCCTGGAAGCTGCCCGCGCCGATCGCATCGGACACGTCCTTGCCCAGCGCGATCACCAGCACGAACGCCGTCGCCATCAACGCGATGGCGACCCAGTCGCCCTTGCGGGGCAGCCAGGGGCTCAAGAGAAGGAGGATGACGAATCCCGCGACCGGCAGCGCCGGCAGGATCCACGCATCGCCCATACCAAATCCGAAGATGGCTAACTCCCCCCGTTAACGCGCGCGCTCACCACTTGAGCGAATTCACTTCATCCACGTTCGCCGTGCCACGGTTCCGGAAGATCCGCAGGATGACGCCCAGCGCCAGCCCCACCTCCGCCGCCGCGACGGCGATGATGAAGATCGCGAAGATGATGCCTTCGAACAGCGACGGCGCCGTGTACACCGCGAACGCCACCATGTTGATGCTCACGGCGTTCAGCATCAGCTCCACTGACATCAGGATCAGCACGGCGTTGCGGCGCGCCAGCACGCCGTAGACCCCGATCGAGAACAAGATCATGCTCAGCACGACGTAGTGCTGCAACGAGACGCCGGCGGCTACATCCTCCACCTAGCGCTCCCCCTCTTCCTGCATGGAGATCACCACCGCGCCCACCAGCGCCACCAGCAGCACGGCCGACGCGATCTCGAACGGCACGGCCCAGCGGTTAAACAACGCGTCACTGATCGTAGTGAACGGCACGACGGTCAGGTCGCCGTCGTAGCGCGGCCACTTCGTCTGGCTCGCCACGGCGATGAACGCGCCCAGCAGCGACAGCGCGGCGACGGCGGCCAGTGGCCGCTGGTCGCCGTCGAGGTGCTGCTTCAGGTCCTCCACGCGGGTCAGCATCAGCACGAAGATGATCAGCACCATGACGGCGCCGCTGTATACCAGCACCTGCACCAGCGCCAGGAACTCGACGCTCAGCAGCAGGTACACGCCCGCCACGCCCAGCAGCGACATCACGAGGAACAGCGCCGCATACACGACGCTGCGCACCAGCACGACGCCCAGCGCCCCGCCGACGACCGTGGCCGCCATGATGTAGAAGAAGATCTGCGTCATGCGCGAAGCCCCGGGTTCACTTTGCCCGCCTTCGACTGCGACATCAGCCGATCCAGGTCCATCACGAGCTCCTTGCGGTCAAACCGCGACAGCTCGTGGCCGGCCCACGTGTTGTTCATGCCGATCGCCTCGAAATTGCACACCTCGACGCAGATGTTGCACCGCATGCAGCGCCCGTAGTCGATCCAGAACTCGTCGATGATCTTGCGGCGCTTGCTCTCGCCCATCGCGTGCTTCGGGTTGTCCTTCATCACGACGGTCATGCACTCCACCGGGCAGGCGCGCTCGCACGCGTGACAGCCCGTGCAGAACGGCTCGTCGTGCTCCTCGTCCCAGATCAGGATCGGGAACGC
>Ga0315281_10004599_pt1 | contig 19980 bp, 24 predicted proteins | sample YL17G07_0_MG_FD_204540 | JGI IMG/M metagenome (GOLD analysis project Ga0315281, IMG submission 204540) | Sediment microbial communities from Yellowstone Lake, YNP, Wyoming, USA - YL17G07_0 | ecosystem: Environmental > Aquatic > Freshwater > Lake > Sediment | place: USA: Wyoming | collected... | reverse complement strand
GACGCTCCGGCTCTCGTCGAAGAACGGCGGCGGGAAGGAATCGCAGTTTGACCGGATCGCGCGAGCGGTCGAGATGGTGCGAGACCTGACGCTTTCGATGGGGGCCATCACGCTCCTCGTCTCTCGCGTGAACCGCGCGGCCTACGCGAAGAAGAAGGAGGAGGAAAAGAGCGATCCGCTCGGCTCGTCGTGGGGAGTGGCGCTCGAATACTTCGTCGAGCTGCTCGTCAACCTCGAAGGGAAGCCGACGGTCGAGAAGCCGCGCGTGGCTCTGCGGGTATCGAAGAACCGCGTCTCGGCCTCGGGGAACTTCGTGCTCCCCCTCGACATGGACTTCCCGAGACACGGCTTCAAGGAGCTGGATCCGGTGGCGGAGGACGCAGAAAAGGAAGCGGAACGGCTGAACATGCTCGGAGTTGTCAAGGGGAAAATCACGAAGGCGCTCGCCGGTCGAGAGGGCGTCACCACGGCGGCTTTGAGAAAGGAGGTCGGCGGAAAAGCGACCGTCTTCATCGCGGCGCGGCAGGAACTCGCCGTCGAGTCGGCGATCCACGCCGAGAAGCGAAAGGGACGGGGAGGGGGGGAGGAGTGGTTCCTGGGACCGACGCGAAGTGGAGGGGTGCCCGTCCCGGTAGGGGGAGGAGAAAGCGACCTTTTCGAGGCCGAGGAAGAGGCCGAAAGATGAACTCGTTCCCAACTCGTTCCGAACTCGTTCCCGAGGCGGCAAGAAGACCCGAAATCCGAACCCGTTCCCCGCGGACAATAGTAGTCCGCGGAACGGGGTTCGGGAACGGGTTCAGATGGAAACTAATTCCAAGTAAGAATGTCGTTCTCGTTCCCGGGAACGGGAACGGGTTCGGGGGAGAAACGCGATGACACGGCGCCGGCCAGAACCGACCACAAAAGGTGGCACCCTAAAAACCGAGGCCGTTTCGGTCGAGAAGCTCCTCGCGATGGGGGCCCCGTACAACCCCCGAACGATCTCCCCGGGGCAGCTCGCGGCGCTCGGCCGCAGCTTGGCCACGTTTGGCGCCGTGGAGCCCGTCGTGGCCAACCGGCGCACGGGCTTGATCGTGGGGGGCCACCAGCGCGTGAGGGCGGCACAGGGCGAAGGAATCAAAACCTTGCCGGTCGTCTGGGTGGACCTCGACGAGACGCAGGAGCGGCAGCTCAACCTCGCGCTGAACCGCATCTCGGGCGAGTGGGACGAAGTGGCGCTCGCGGCGCTGCTCGAGGAGATGGGCGCCGCGGCGATCAACCTGACGGGATTTGAGAGCGCCGAGGTGGACGAGCTCATCGACAGGATGCGGCGCGAGGCGCGAGCCGTCGATCCCGACGAGGTGCCGGAGCCGCCGAAGGTGGCGGTGACGAAGCCGGGGGATCTCTGGATTCTCGGGAAGCACCGGCTACTGTGCGGGGACGCGACGAAGGCGGAGGACGTGGCGCGTGTGTTGGGGGGGGGTAGGGTGGCGCTCTTGGCGACCGACCCGCCTTACGGCGTCGACTACGCAAATGTGCTCCGCGGGCGCGAGAACCAGAAGGCGGGGGGCCGGAGGGATATTGGCGGCGACGACCTCGACGATGCCGGACTCTACGCTCTCGTTCATGCTGCGCTTTCTCATTGCGATGCACCGACGCTCTTTCTCTGGCACGCATGGAAGCGCGTGGAGTTAAGTCTGCGCGCCACGCGCGAGTGCGGATGGCGTCCGGTCTCCGAGATCGTGTGGGTGAAGAATGCGCTCGTCTTTGGGCGCTCGGATTACCAGTGGCGCCACGAGTGCTGTATCTACGCAAAGCGGGACGGGGCGCCGCGGCAGAACGATCGCACGGCGACGACTGTGTGGGAGTTCCCGAAGCCCACCGGAGGCGAGCATCCGACCGCTAAGCCGGTGGGCGTTTTCGAGATTCCAATCCGCAACCACACGGAGCCCGGCGAGGTCGTGTATGAACCGTTTGCCGGGAGCGGTTCGCAATTCATCGCCGCCGAAATGCTCAGCCGCCGCTGCTTTGGCCTCGAGATCGACCCGATCTATTGCGACGTGATAGTCGCGAGGTGGGAGAACTTCACCGGCAAGAAGGCGACGCTCGAGCCGGCGCCATGACGCGCATCTTCCGCTGGGTGACGGACGCCTCGAGGCCTGGGTGGCTCGTGCTCCTAGCCCAGGGCTGGGTCATTGAGTCGATCGACGAACGCTACGGGAGTATCCTGATGAGCCGCGAGGAGATGACGTGCGAACCCTGACGCCAGCCGAAGCCGAACGAGTCGTGGGGGCCTTCTCGGCCGGCGCCGACTACGCTCGCGCGGCGCGGCTCGTCGATCTCCCGCGCACCACGCTTCAGAAGGCGATCGCCGCGGACGCTGGTCTCGCTGAGCGAGTCGACGATGCGAAGGCCGCGGCCGACGAGGTCGTCATCAAGTCGCTCTACACGAAGGCCACGGTCGACAAGGACACGACGGCGATGATCTTCTGGCTGAAGAACCGTCGCCCGATGGAGTGGCGCGACCGGCGCGAGCTGAACCTGATCGGTGACGTGAAGAGCGCGGCCGAGCGCGTCGCGGCCGAGCTCGGCGTGCCTCGCGAGGCGGTCATCGAGCTCGCCACACAGATCGCGACCGAAGCCTCCGAACGCGCTGTGCAGTGAAGCTGAACCAGCAGGCGGTTCTGGACGCCATCCCCTACGCGGCCTCGATCCTCAAGGTCCGGAAAGAACGCGGTCAGACGAACGCCTCCTCGGTCTGGAGGCCGAACCCCGGCGCCCAGGTCATGGTCCGCGACAGCCTCGCCGATTGGGTCTACATGGGCGGCCAGGCCGGCGGCGGGAAGACGATGCTCACCCTCGGCCTCGGCGCGACGGAGCACACACACACCGTCATCTTCCGGCGCGAGTTCGAGGACCTGAAGGGCGCGGAGGGGCTGATCGAGAAGAGCCGGATCATGCTCGCCCCCTTCGGGAGCTACAACGCGAACGACCACATGTGGCGCGTCACGATCGGCGGCGTGGCGCGGACGATTGAGATGGCGGGCTGCCAGCACGAGGAGGACAAGCTCGCGCAGCAGGGGAAAGCACGAGACCTCTTCGCCTTCGACGAGGCGCCGCAGTTCACGCGGGGCCAGGTCCGCTTCATCGCCGGCTGGAACCGATCGGCCGATCCAAAGCAGCGCTGCCGGATCATCCTGACGGGCAACCCTCCGACGACCGTCGAGGGGCAGTGGATCGTCGAGATGTTCGCGCCCTGGCTCGACCCGACGCACCCGAATCCGGCGCAGCCCGGCGAGCTCCGGTGGTTCGTGACGATCGGGGAACGCGACGTCGAGGTCGACGGGCCGGAACCACGCGAGATCGCCGGCGAGGTCCGCACTCCGCAGTCCCGCACCTTCATCCCGTCGAAGCTCTCCGAGAACCCGACCTACGCGAACGGCAAGTACGCGATCGTCCTCGACAACCTCCCGGAGCCGCTCCGCTCGCAGCTCAAGAAGGGCGACTTCACGATCGGCCTGAAGAGCGACGCGTTCCAGGTCATCCCGACCGAGTGGATCCGCGCGGCGCAGAAGCGGTGGACGGAGAAGGTCCCCGACATCCCGCTTACGACGCTCGGCGTCGACATCGCGCACGGCGGCGACGACCGGACCGTCCTCGTCGGCCGGCGGAAGGTCTACGTCGAGATGCCCGAGGAGATCCCTGGCGTCAAGACCCCGACGGGGCACGCAGCCGCCGCGAAGGTCGCCGCGCGGCTGACTCGGGGCGGCTTCGCGAACATCGACGCGATCGGCGTCGGGGCGTCGGCCTACGACGTGGCGCGCGAGAGGAAGCTCCCGGTCTTCGCCGTGAACGTCGGGGCGCGCTGCGAGGAGCGGGACCGCAGCGGGAAGCTCACCTTCGCGAACGTCCGGGCCTGGGGGATGTGGCGTCTCCGGGAGGCGCTCGACCCCGAAGCGGACGATCCGGTCGCCCTCCCCCCGCACCCGGAACTCCTCCCCGACCTCGCCGCGCCGCGGTTCTCGATTGGCGTCTCCGGCATCAAGGTCGAGCCGAAGCCTGGCATCGCGAAGAGGCTCGGGCGCTCGCCCGATGTGGGCGACGCGGTCATGCTTGCATTCCTGCCCCCTCCGGCCCGGACGATCGTCCTTCCCCCGTCCCTCCCTCTTGGGACATACTTCCAGCGTACCGGCGTTCGCGGGATCTGACTCAACCGCACCGAGGTGCCGCTCGGTCTTGACCTGGAGCGGCACGCATGTTCGAGCGCGCGATCGTGAGCCTGAAGCGGATGTTCCTGGCGACCGACTCGGCAGCGCCTCCTCCTGCGGTCGAGGCGGGCTCGCCCGGCGTTGTCCGCTGGTACGTCCCCGACACGAAGGACCGCTGGCTCTACCGGACCGGCACGGCCACTGACCCGGAGCAGATCAAGCAGTACCTGAGCCTCGCCGAGCAGGGCGAGCCGCGCTACCTCTTCGCGATCGCCGAGGAGATGTACTCGCGGGACGCCCACATCCGCTCGGAGTTCCGGAAGAAGGGCGCATGGATCCTCGGCGCGCGGCGGGACGTGCTCCCGATGCCGTCGACCTACCGCAGGGGCCGCCCCGGGACGAAGGCCCCCGAGGCCGCGCTCGCCCAGGACGCCGCGGCCTACGTCGAGAGCCAGATCTTCGCGCCGGGCGTCGACTTCGACGGGGCCCTCTCCTGGCTGGCCTTCGGCGAGCTCTTCGGCATCGCGGTTCTCGCGGTCGAGGTCGAGCCTGGCATGGGGCCCGACGGCCGCGAACGCCTCGTCGCTCTGCGCCGCGTGGAGCCGCAGCGCCTCCGCTATCGCAACGAATGGGAGGTCCGGGGCGAGGGCGAGACCTGGTATCCCCTCTCGCTCCTGAAGTCGATCGGGGCTGCCGTCGTCATCGAATTCGAAACCGGCCTCGTCTCGATCGCTCGGCGCGGGCTTCTCCGCTCCATCCTTCCGCTCTACCTGATGCGGACAGAGGGCCCGCTCTGGTGGGGCCAGGCCGTCCAGATCTTCGGCATGCCGATCCGGACCGCGACGGCGAAGGGGACCGACGCGAAGCAGGACCTCGCCCTTGAGTTCCAGGAGCAGGGCGCGGCAGCCTTCTTCTCGCTCCCCGAGGGGACCGAGGTCAAGCTCCTCGACGCGCTGAAGGGCGATCTCCCGCACGAGGCCTTCCTCGACTGGGCGGCGCGGGAAATTTCGAAGGCGGTTCATCACTCCACGCAGCACGCCGACATCCAGAAGGGGGCCGGCTCGACATCGTCGGCGGAGTCCCAGGTCGAAGTCGCCCAGGTCGCCGCCCAGGAGCTCGGGAGCCAGGTCGCCACCTGCATCACCGAGCAGCTCTTCGGCGGGATGATCTCTCGAAACCTCGGGTACGAAGTCTCGCGGACGTTTACACCGGAGTACCGGATCCGGGTCCGCGGGAACAAGACCGTCGACGACATGCTCAAGGGCGCGCAGACCGTCGAGATCCTCGAGAACGTCGGGCTCGACATGGGGCCCTCCTGGCTCCGTGACTTCATGGGGATCCCGATGCCCGAGGACGGAGAGCAGCCCCTCGTCTCGAGGCGGCCTACGAATCTCCTTCCGTTCCCGGGCGAGGGCAACGCCTCGCCAGACCAGCAGCAGCTCGCCGCCGCGCGCCGGATCCTCGAGGCGGCTCGCACGGTTCGGCTCCCGGACAACCCCGCGAACGCCGTCCTCTCCTCGCTTGAGAAGAAGGCGGCCGAGGACGCCTGGAAGGCGGGGCGCGAGCTCCTGAAGCCCTACGTCGCGCTCATGGATCAGGCGGCCTCGGAGAAGTGGCCGCTTGTCCAGCTCCTCGCGCGGGTCATGCATTCTTTCTACCGCAGGGAGGCAAGCCCGACAGAACTCCGCGACACGCTCGCCGCGATCATCGCAGAGGCTGAGCTGCGCGGGATTCAGGAAGTGCGGAAGACGCGAAGCGGGGCGTGACGTGGACGCCCCGAAGAAGTCCCGGCTCCGCGTCGTTCGGTTCCAGCCGGTCGTCGACCCCGGTCTTGTCTGGCTCCTCGAGCGGCTCCTCTCCGCCGCGAAGCACGGCGAGATCGTCTCGATGATCGGCGCGACCGTGAACTCCGACGGGACGACGGGAACGATCTTCTCGGTCCCCGAGGACGGCTATCCGATCGTCCTCCTCGGCGAGCTGGAAGCCACGAAGGCGAAGCTCATCGAGCAAATCCAGATCTGAAATGGCCGACGCCCTCCCGCGCCTCCTGCCCCCCGGCCCTCCCGATGATTCCTGGCCGGCGCTCGAGGAGATCCTTGCGCGCTGGGCGAGCCGGCGGATCCTGACGTCGGATCAGTTCGCGGCGCTCTCCCTCGCAGCGAAGAGACAGGCCGGACGCCTCGCGGGCGTCTGGGAAACGAAGTTCGTCCAGGCGATCTACGACTCGATCGGGAACGCACTCGCAACGAATCTCTCCTCGAGCGAATGGATGACGGAGGCGCAGAAGATCGTCGACGCCTACGGCGGCGGGGGGAAGCTCGATCTCTACACGGGCGAGAATTTCACGCCCTGGTACGCCGAGACGGTCTTCCGGACGAACGTCCTGAGCGCCTTCGCCGCGGGCCGCGCCGCCGATCTCTTTTCGCCCGCCGGGATGCAGATGGCCGAGTACTTCATGCACGACGCCGTGCTCGACGACCGGAACGACGACGAGAGGAAGTGTCCCGGGATGATCTGCCGCGAGCTGAACGGGAAGGTGTTTCGGAAGGATGATCCGGTCGCAGCGCGGCTTCTCTCTCCCCTGCACTACAACTGCCGTTGCACCGAAATCGAACTTGACGCCACCGACGTCGAGGACGGCGGCTACGACGTAGCGGACGGGTCCGACTTCGCCGATCTCCTCTCGGCCGAGGGCGTCTGGGGCGACGACAAGATTCACAGCCTGGTCCACGGTCCCGAAGCCCCGATGACGGGCGTGAACTTGACGTATTGAAAACCGGGACTTGACAGAAGAATCAGGCCTACCTCAGACTTCCCCCCGTCAAGCCCAACTGAACCGAGGTGCCGCTCGGGGAACAGGGCAAACAGGAGCGGCACCCATTTCGACGCGGCGGCTATACCTCGACCTAACCTTCAAGCCGACGGCTGAAGAGCTGGAAAAGGGCGTCGCCACCCTCACCTTCCTGCCGAAGCACATCAAGACCACGTCGAAGAAGGGCGCGCCGCGGTTCCACATCACCGACAAGACGCTCGACCGTGTCTATGCAGCGATGTCGGCGACCGAGAACGAACTCCCGACGCTCTACGCCCACGGGAAGAGCCCGGCGCACGGCCCGATCGCGGCGGCCTGGTTCCAGGAGCTCTCGCGCGAGAAGGACCGCATCGCGGTGAAGGTGAAGTTCACCGAGCGCGCGCTGCGGGAGATCCGCGCCGGCGAGTGGGGATACGTCAGCCCCGGCCTCGACGTCGAGGAACTTCCCGACGGCTCCGTGGAGCCCTACGACGGCTTCGAACTCTCCCTGACGAACACGCCGCTCATCGACGGACAGCAACGGATCGCGGCAGACCGCGACGGAGGAACGAACATGGACGTGAAGAAATTCGCGAAGCTCGCCGGCGTCGCCGAGGACGCCACCGAGGACGCCATCCTCGCCGGCCTCGAGAAGAAGCTCGCGCCTCCGGAGCCCGCGAAGGGCTCGGGCGAGCTGACGGATGCCCAGGTGACGGTCCTCGCGGACCGCCTCGGGATCAAGAAGCTCGGGGAGCAGATCGCCGAGGTCGCCAAGGGGCACGCCACCGCCATCCTCGAGGCCGAACGGAAGACCAACCGCGTGAACGCGCTTCTCGAGCGCGCCGAGCGCGAGGGGAAGGTCGTTCCGGCCGAGCGGAAGGTCATGGTTGACGGCAAGGAGCACGACCCGATCCGGATCTTCTGCGAGTCGAACCCGGCCGCCTTCGAGGGCTGGCTCAAGAACGCCCCGCGGAAGGCCCCCGTCGCCGGCGCCTTCCCGGCGACGAGCCAGCTCACGGACGCGCTGACGGACGACGAGAAGGCCCCGGGCGCCTTCGCGAAGGCGGACCTCGCCAACCCGGACGTTCGCGTCCGGCTCGACCGCGCCGCCAAAGCCCTCGTCGAGGCGAAGAAGAGCCCCGACTACGCCGCCGCCACCCTCGAACTCACCCGCGCGAACTGACGCTCGGCGTTTCAGGAGGAAACGGACATGGCCTACACCGGAAAGCTCGTCAACAAGCCGGGCGAGACCATCACGAAGAAGCCCGCCGCAGCGCTCGCGAGCGGCTACCGCTTCGTCACGCTCGACACCGACCCGTTCAGCGTCGCCCTTTCGAGCGCTGACGACGTCGTGCTCGGGGTCGTTCTCGCACCGGCCGCCGCCGCAGAAGTCATCGAGGTCATCCAGCACGGCACCGTCCTCGTCGAATCCGGCGCCACGGACATCGCGATCGGCGACTTCGTGATGCCCGGGACGGCCGGCGTCGCGCTCAAGGCAACGACCGGGAAGGCCATCGCCGGCCGATGCATGGCCGTCGTCGGCACCCTCGCGAGCGGCGACCTCATCTCCGTCGACCTCGACCAGAAGCGAAGCGTCGGCGCGTAACGGCCCGACCGAGACGTAAGGAGCAAAACGATGGACACCCTCCGCCCCGCAGACGTCCGACCGGATCCGATCGTCACCCAGTGGGCGGTCCAGTACGGGACCGGCGGCCCCTACATCGCCGACGAGGTGATGCCGAGCGTCCCCGTCGCACAGCGCTCGTTCAAGTACCAGACCTTCAAGGCCGACGAGCTGAACGACGAGATCGAGACGCGCGTGGGCCCGGACGGCAAGCCGAACCAGGTTCGCACGCAGAAGCCGACCTTCACGACCGGGACGTGCGAGCGGAACGCGCTCGACGACTCGATGTCGGACGAGGTCCGGGACGCGCTCATGAACCCGCTCCTCGGCGGGGAGCGCCGGACCCGGAAGCTGGTCAATCGGCTCCGTCTCGGCGTCGAGAAGCGCGTCTACACGCTCTTCCACGCCGCCTCCAAGACGACGGCCGCGGGCACCGCCTGGGACAACTCCGGGGCGACGGCGCTCGGGATCCGGAAGAGCCTCGACGACGCCACCGAAGCGATGCAGCTCCGGATCGGCACCTTCGATCCGCACGTCGCGATCGACGTGGCGACGGCCCGGGTCATCGCCCGGGTCTGCTCGGCCTACGTCGTCGCGGGGCGGCCGGAGATGTTCATCGGCGGCCTCTTCCCGCAGGGGCTCTGGGGCTACACCTGGCACATCGCCGGGGCGCTGAAGAACACCCTGAACCCCCTCGCCGACTTCTCGCAGACGATCGCCCGCGTCTGGGGCGCGGGGAAGGAGGCCTACCTCTTCGCGACGGATCCGACCCCGGACACCGAGAGCATGACGTTCGGCTACCAGGCGCAGTACCAGCCGAACGGAACGCCCTATCAGGGCTACACCTGGAGGGATCCGCACCAGTCGGTCAAGAAGACCTGGTTCTCGGTCGACAACTTCCAGATCGAGCTGACGGTGTGCGACGACGCATGCCAGCGGCTCACCGGAGTCATGACGTAGGAAATCAAGATCCTCCCGGCACGGAGGACGGCGGCGCGTCCCCCTACGGTCCCCGGGAAATCGTTCCCGGTCAGGCCGTAGGGGGCCGAGCTCCCCAGACCCGAAGGAGGCCGCCATGAAGATAAAAGCAACCACACCCGCAAGCGTCTCACTCCAAGCGGGCCCACTCATCTGCCCTGGCCGCGTCATCGAACTCGGCGAACCGCTCTCCGAATCGCTCAAGACCGAGATCGACGAGAACATCAAGAAGGGTCTCCTCGCGAACGTCGAGGGATCGCCAGCGCCAGCGCCGTTTGCGCTTGGAAGGAAGAGGGGCCGGTAAATGAAGAAGCTGGCGGCCTTCCTCTTCGGCCTGGGGATCCTCGCGTTCGTTTTCCTCCCGTCGCCTCGGCGTCAGGATCAGACCGCGCTCGCAAACGCGACGGCCACGACCCTAATGAACGCGCAGACGGTCGCAGGCCCCGGCGTCGCCTCCGTTTGGGCGAACCCCACGCCGGGGGACACGGGGATCGAACGGCATTCTTTCCAGTACGTGCCGAGCGGGATCGACGCGAGGGTGAAGATCGAGCAGTCGAACGACGGCGGCACGACATGGACCGCCGTCCACATGTTCGACGGCGGCAGCTCGACCTGGGACACCCCGGCTTGCGGCGCCTGTAAGTTTCGGGCCTGGAAAGTCGAGGCGACGGCAAGCAACGCGAGCGTCTACCACAACGCGAGCGGGATCATCGTGCCCCTGGCCCCGAGCTATACGCCGACGGACACGCCGACCGTGACGCCGACCCCGACGAAGACACCGACGAAGACCCCGACCTTCACGGTCACCCCGACCGCTACGGTGACGCCGACCTCGACCGTCAACCCGCTCTCCATCACCCCGACCGTGACTCCGACGCGGACGCCAACGGCGACGAAGACGCCGACCGTGACGCCGACGCCCACGCGCACCCCGACGGCAACGATCACTCCGACTCCGACGCCGGCGACGTTCAATCTGACGGTCGACTTCACGAGCGGCACCGGGAAGTCGGTTCTCGTCCAGATCCAGGACGGCGGCTCGCCGACCTGTCTCGCGGCCGATGCGCCCTGCGTCTACGTCATCAGCAACGGGAAGACCGTGACTGCGACGGCCACCGCGGGCGGCTTCGCGACTTGGACCGCCACGGGAGGCGCCGTTGCGTGCAACACCTCGAGTAACCCTGTCTGTACCTTCACGATGAGCGCGACGACAGCGCTGACGGCCAACTACTAGGGCGAGAGGAGACTCCGATGCCGGTCACCCACAAGAAGCGCGTTCAGTACTTCAACGGGAGCGAGCAGCTCACGGACACTCTCGACACCGTCAGCGGAGATGGCGAGGCCGTGTTCGACGATTCGATCGCGGCGACCGTCGAGAAGGAGGTGGACCTCGCCTTCCCCTTCGCGAAGGTGAAGTCCGTCGTGATGTCTTCGACGAAGGCGGCGACGGTCCGGACGAACGCGAACCATCTCGGCTCGCCGGACGACACGATCGTCATCCCCGCTGGCGGTCAGGTCACCTGGACCGAGAACGAGGCCGCGGACTGCCCCTTCACGGTCGACGTCACGAAGCTCTACATCACGAACGACCACGCCACGCTCGCGGCAGCCGTCAAGGTCTACGTGCTCCTCGACGTCACGCCGTAGAAACGAGACCGGAAAAGGAGAACCGTCGATGCCGACACCGCGCCCCACCCGCAAGCCGCCTACCGGCCCGCCCGCGTGGCTCAAGCCGGCTGCGAACGTCGGGCTCGAGAAGCTCTTCTACCAGACGGCCTACGCCCGCTATTCCGGGAACCCGCTGATGCTGATGTCGCTCCAGGACGCGCAGCCCGGGGACAACCCGATCGCGCACCTTCCCGGGGCGACGGCGCAGCAGAAGGTGGACTATCTCCTCGACTACCTCGACGAGGGATTCAAGGTCGGGCTGACCGCCTACGACATCATCAAGGGCTCGCACGACACCGAGATCGGCAAGGCGCGTCCGGTCCCCCGGCCCGGTGGTCCGCAGATCACGAATCCGCGCGCCGCCCTCCACTTCTCCTTCCCGAACGGCGGCGATCCGAACGGCGGAAACATGGCGCGCCTGAAGAGCGGCCTGAACGAGTACCTCACGCTCGACATCCCCGGGAACTTCACGTCCTTCTGGACGCCCTATATGGGGACCGTTTGACCATGCAGCTCAGGAGACGGCCGCTCGCTCCGGTCCTGACCCTCGCGCTCGTCCTCTCGCTCGGTTTCCTCGGCTGCGGGACCGGGACCATCACGACCTCCACGGGACAGGTCGTCCCGGCCTCGACCGTCACGGCCCAGGACACGGCCGCTGACGTTCTCAAGAGCCTCGACGACGCCTACAGGGTCGCCACGGCGGCCCACGACGCCCTCGCGGCGACCGAAGACCCGGTCGTTCACGCGAAGCATCGACAGGTCCTCCTCGGCGTCTACGCGGGCCTCCGGGGCTCCTGGGACGCCCTGATCGCCTGGAAGGCCGCGAGCACCGCTCCGGCGCCGGCGAACGTTCTCAGCTCCGTCGTTACCGCGGCGCGTGATTTCGTCCCCCTGGCCGTCCAGCTCGGGGCGCTGAAGCAGTCGGCGGGCGATTCGATCCTGAAATACCTGAACGCTTTCTTCCCCGGAGGTGCCCCGTGAGCGAGAGCATCGCGCTCCCCGCCGGGTTTACCGCGGCCCAGATCCAGGCGATCGCCGACGCGAACCCGGGCATCGTGATCGCGCTCGCGGCCCCCGCGGGGGCGACGCTCCCGCCCGATGTCCACGCCCAGAGGATCCTCGGCTGGCTCGACGTCCTGGAGGCCCCCCTCGAGGCCGGCGAGGCGATCGTCCTCCCCCCTCCCCTCGGCACCTTCCTCGCGGGGCTCACGAAGGCCGCCCTGGGCGCCTGGCGGGCCAAGCTGACGGCCACGCCCCAGCAGGAGCGCTGGACCGTCGCCCAGATGCAGGCCGAGCGGGACTCTCTCGCTCCGCCGAAAACCTGATGGTGAGCGATCTGATGTCGCCGACTCCTCCTCCGCCCCTGAGGACCGCCGTGCCGATTCTCGGGGCGGGCTCCATCATCCCCGACGCGGGGACCCTGGTCGCCGTCCCAATGGCGGCAGCGACCGGCGAGCCCGGCGCGCCCGTCGTGGCCGTGATGGTGAAACGGTGGTTCACGAGCCCGACGCTCTGGACGACGATTGCCGGATTCGGCGGGGCGGCCGCAGATGCGATCGTCAACGTCCTCGTCCCCGTCCTGACCTCCACGGACCCGGTGTATTGGGACAAGCTCTGGCGCCCTTGCATCCTCGCCGTGCTCATGACCTATATCGCCAAGAGGCGCGTGCAGCAGAATTCCGTCGTCGGCTCCGGGACGTGATCCGCGATGGTAGATCGCCGTTCCAGGGCTCTCCCGAACCGGATCTACCGGCGTTTCACGCGGCGCGGCTGGAGGGTCGGCTCGGTCGTCTTCATCGTCGTTGGCCTTCTGTGCTTCGCTCTCTCGAATAGCGATCTCCGCGCCGGGGGCGGCCCGGCCACAGAATCCGTCCCGACAGACTTTCGACCGTTGATCGAATTCCTCGCCGCCGGCATCGTCGTCTTCGGCCTCTTCGCCGGGCTGTCTCATTGGGTGGCAAAGCCCGCCGCCCGGGAGATCGTGGCGGAACACGGTAAGGATCCGGACGCGCACGGGCATCTGGCAAGCGTGGCCGAGCTGAAGAATCAGTTCACCGAGGTGACGAGACTCCAGGACAGGGTCATCCGGAAGCTGATCGTTATGGATGAACGAGTGAAGCACGGATTTGAAGGTCTCGCCTGCAAGGAAGGCGGGCCCGCGGCCTGCGTCAAACTCAATGACGACGATGAAAGCGGAGGGCCGCTAGGCTGATGGCCTCCCGCTCGCTCACCGCCTGCGATCCGATCCTCGCGGAGAAGTTCCTGCTCTTGCAGGAAGCCTATTCGGCCCGATTCTTCCCGTGGTTCCTCCAGATCACCTGCACGTATCGGACGCCGGCGGAACAGCAGGCGCTCTACGCGCAGGGACGCGAGGGGCTCGACATCGTCAACATGAAGCGGGCCGCCGTGAAGCTCCCGTCGATCCGCGCGGAGGAGAACGAGCACAAGGTAACGTGGACCCTCCGGAGCCGGCATACACGCTATCCCTCGGAGGCGATCGACGTCGTCCCGGCCATCGACCCGGACGGCCCCGAGGGGCCTCTGAAGGTCCGCGTCGACTTCGACGATCTCGGGCATTTCCGCCCTCTCGTCCCGCTCGCCGAGAAGTTCGGGCTCATATCGGGCGGAGCGTGGGGCCACCCGGACTGGCCGCATCTCGAGCTGCCTATTCCTTCCAGCATGGAGGCCGTCTGATGGGCTATTCCTCCTCCGCTGACCTCCTGCGCCGGCTGCCCGAGAAGGCCCTCGCTCAACTGACGACCGAGGCCAGCAGCCTCCCCGACGACACGATGCTCACCGAGGTCCTCGTCGAAGCCGATTCCATCCTGGACGTGGCGGCGAATAGCGCGGGGCTCGTGACGCCGATCGTCTCGGCGAACGCCGCCACGATGGCCGTCCTCAACACGCACTCCCTCTCGATCGCGAAGTTCCTGCTCCTCGACCGCCGAGGGCTCGGCGCGTTCGACCCCGCCGCGGAGACCCTTTACAAGGCGGCCCTTTCCTTCGCCGACAAGCTGGCGAAGGGAGACATCGAGCTCGCCGGCGCGCCGGTGAGGAGCGTCCCGGCGGCCGCGAGCGGCTCTGTCCTGGCCGGCTCTGAGGTCTCCTTCTTCGGGAAGGGCTCCAGGAGCTCGGACCCGATGCGAGGAATCTGAGATGCCGCGGGCCTTCGACATGGTCTTCGAGGCCGGCGACATGGTCGCCCGCCTGAAGCTGCTGCAAGAGCGCTGGAAGACCGAGAAGGTCCTGAACGTCATCGGCCGCCGCCTGGTTCGCACAGAGATCCCTCTCGTCTTTTCGCGACGCGGGCCCGGGTGGGCAATCCCGAATCGTGGCGGGCAGCCTCTCGCCGACCGGGGGATCCTGAAGAATTCCTTCCTGTACCGCGTCGAGGGCGGGGGTCGGCTCGTCGTCGGGACGGCGCACCCCGGGGCGAACACCCTCAACCTCGGTGCACCGCCGGTCATGATCCGGCCGAAGAACGGGAAGTGGCTGACGATCCCCTTCGGGCCGAATCTCTCGACGACCGAGCGGCAGACCTTCAAGCTCACGCGGTACAAGGGCGTCTTCTTTCGCCCACGCGGCGACCGACTCCTCGCCTTCGTAAACGAGGGCGGCGCGCCGAAGCTCATCGCCGTCCTCGTGAAGGGGATCGGCGGCCCGGGCGAGCCGCAGATCAAGAAGCGGGAGTTCCTCTCCTGGCGGCTCTACGGGGGCTCGGCCCTCAACGCCGCCATGCGCTACCTCGAGAGAGGCGACGCGGCGGTCGCAGCATGAGCCGCGTCGCGACCATCAAGGGGAACCTGATCGCGGCCCTGAAGCTCCTCCCGGAGCTCGCGGGCTGCGACGTCCTCCCCTCCCGCTCGGCCCGGGCGCCGTTCACTCAGATCAGCCGGCGCCGGGGCATCTTCGTCGCTTACGGCGGGTGGGAGAAGCACGGCCAGCAGCTCGCCGGGCAGCCGAAGAAGCAGCGGCGGCGGGATTCCTGGCTCTTCATCGTCATGGCCGAGAGCTACCGGTCTGCCCCCGAGGCCTTCACGCAGGACGGCGGGGCGGACGATCTCCTCGAAGCGCTCGACAAGATCATGGGCGAGGACATCGGGCAGGGGACCGGCTCGATCGTCTTCCTGGACCCGGAAGCCGCCGAACTGACAGAGGCGGAATCGAGCACGGACGCTGGCGGGACGGTCGGGTACGTGCTCAAGATGACGAGCAGCGACTACATGATCTAGCGGACTTGTTCTAGACTACTGACCCAGGAAACCCCGCCGAGGTGCCGCTCGGCCCACAGGATGAGGAGGGCGGCGTCATGGCGAACCAGGTATCGGGCGCGAAGACCAAGGTGATGATGGGGTTCGAGACGGCATACGGCGTCGAACTCACGACCCCAGGCACCAAGGCCAAGCTCTTCCAGATCCTGAGCGAGACGTTCAAAGGCGACCAGGGCCTGAAAGCGTCGGCGCTCATCGGATCGGACCCCAACCCCCGGGACCCGATCACGCTCCGAAAGAACGCGATGGGGGACATCAAGACATACATCCAGTCGAAGAGCTTCGGCTACCTGACGTATTGGGCGCTCGGCTCGGTGGCGCCGACTGGCGTCGGGCCCTACGTCCATGTCATCAAGCCCAGCCTGGACGAGGTCTTCGCGGACCTCGACGAGGAGATCCCCTTCGACGCCGGCTCGAAGTGGAAGAGGGCGCTCGGCGTCGCCTGTAACACGTTCACGTTCGGCTTCAAGGCCGACGACTTCGCCGAGGTGACGTTCGGATCATCCTGTTCGGACGTCATCCAGCAGACGGCGGTCTACTCTGCCACGCCGACGGACTACACCGACGAGTCGTCCTACGACGACAAGGCGCACCTCGCGGCGGCCGACCTGAAGCTGGGCGGCTCGGCCACGGCGAAGATCCTGACGCTTTCCGGCACCTGGAACTGGAACCGCTTCATGGACGACTACAGGTCGGGCCAGAGCGGGACGCGGAACTCGAACCCGAAGAAGCGCGGCTCCCTCGGCGGCACCGCGCGCCTCGCCCTCGAGGCCGTCGCCGACTGGGACCTCGCCCGCGGGAATCCCGTGACGACATCCTTCGAGTGGAAGTACTCGATCGACGCCGACACTTACGTCAAGTTCGAAATCCCCCGCGTGACGCTCTCGAGGACGGACCCGTCCGTCGCCGACGACGGTCCGATGTTCCTCGACGTCAACTGGATGGCCAGCAAGGACTCGGGGATCGGGACGTCCTTCCGGATCACGGTGGGAAGCGCGATCGCCAGCTACACGACCTAAACCGTCGCCGGGGCCCGGCCGGGGAGAAGGCGAGAAGGCGGCTCTCACCCCCTCCTCTTTCGATCCCCGGCGTCCCCGGAACGCCGCGGGCCCTCCAGGCGCGACGGCCGCCAGAGGCGGCACTTCTGAGACGAAAGAGGAGCCGCATATGTCCAAGCTGATCTGCTTCCAGGACGGAGAGCGAAAGGTCTTCGTCACCATCCACCCACTGACGCCCGTCCTCATGAAGCGGGCCGCCGACAAGATGCGCCGGAAGGAAGGCGTCCGGATCACGGACCAGAGCGACCTCATCGAGAAGATGCAGCTCTCCGAGGCCATGACGCGGCAGATCGTCGACTCCGTGGAAATCCAGACCGACGGCACCGAGCGCCGGCCCGCTTCCTCGATCGAGGTCGACGAGCTGTTCTACGGCGAGCGCGTCAACCCGCGTTCGCTCCTGATCGACGAGGCGACCGCCTACGCGAAGGAGCGGGACACCGAGATCAAGAAGATCGAGGGAAACTGATTGAGGCCGTCCGGATCGTCCTCGGCACGGACCGCCAGCGGGCAGCCGAGGGTTGCAAGGCGTGCCAGGCGCTCTGCCTCAGAGATCGGAAGCGGGAGGACGCCTGCTACGAAACCGCGAGTGGGGAATGCGACCGGACGGCCCGTATCAAAGCGCTCGGCCTGCCGCGCGCCGCAGCCGAAGCCCTGCACCTCCTCATCCTCTGCTCGCGGCATTTCCGCCTCGCGCCTCTCGGCGGGGCGATCGACATCGACCCTCTCTGGCTCCAGCTCAACGCGGAGGCCGAGGAGATTTCGCTCCCGGCGGTGCTCCCCCATTTCCGGATCCTCGAGGCGGCATACATCGCCGAACTCGCCAAGCTCGCCAAAGCGAAAGGGAAGTGACGAGGCGTGGCCGGCGAGGAACTGACAGCCAAGATCGTCCTTCTGGGGGAGGATCAGGGCGCCGGAGCGGCGGTCTCGGGTCTTCTTGCGAAGGTCGACGGCCTGATCGCGAAGTTCGGGTCCGGCGCCGGCCTGATCGCCGGGATCACCGCTGCCGCGGCCGGGCTGTTCGAATGGGCCAAGAGCAGTATCGCCGCGCGCGCGGCGATCGAGCCGCTCGAGATCAACATCGCCTCGCTCTACGCGCGGACGATGACCTGGGCCGATGCCACGAGGGTTGCCGTCGGCGTCATCCAGGACCTTCAGGCCGTCTCCGTCAGGACGGGGGTCCCCCTCGAGCAGCTCACGAACGCTTTCGAGCGTTTCGGCGTCCTCATCGGGGGCACCCAGCCCCAGCTCGTCGGCCTGACCGAGAAGCTCGCCGTCGTCGCCAAGACCGCCGGAACGACGGTCGAGGAAATCGAGCACGTCATCGCGCTGGCCTCGCAGACCGGCCAGCTCTCGATGCGGTCCCGCGCGGGGCAGGTACTGGCCTTGAACTACGGGATGACGGGAGAGGAAATCCAGCGGGCGCGTGCCGCGGGAGAATCGCTGGAATACATAGATAAACACCTCGGGAACGTTCATGCGGAGGCCGATGCCCTGGCCAGCTCGTGGGCCGTCCTCGGGCAGGCGTTCAGCACCATCTCCACCCAGATGAAGAATGACTCGGCCTCCACTTTCGAGCCGCTGAAGGCCGGCTTGATCTGGCTGCGCGACACGCTCCAGAAGATCGCGAGCGCGAAGCCGGGCCCGACCTACTACCAGGAAATGGGGACGATGCTGGACGTCATCGAACGAATCCCGAAGCCGGGCGACGCCGACTTCATCGGGCCACTTCTCGGGACGAAGCTCGACCCGGCGGCCGTCAAACTGACGACGCAAGAAATCCAGGCCCTCGAGATCCAGATCCTCAAGCTCGACGACGCGATCAAGCAGGTCGGCCTCGAGGGGCTCTCGCAGAAGCTGGCCCAGGCCGAGGCGAGTTACAAGGAAACGATCCTCAAACTCAAGGGCGACCTGGAGAAGGCCGGCTCCCTCCCCGACAAGGCCCTCATCCAGACGAACATCGACAAGGCAGGTGAACTCCTCCGGGCCTCGCAGGCCGCGATCGCCCGCGAGGCCGAGAAGAACGCGCGGCAGCGCCTCGAGGCTCTCCGGCAGGTGGAGGACGAGGCCTACGCCATCACGGCGACCGGGTACGACAAGCAAGCCATCCTCGCAGTCCAGAAATACGAACAGGACATGCAGCGGTCGAGGGACACGATCAAGGACGCTGGGCGGGACGCCGTTCAGCTCACGAACATCAAGCAGATCGAAGGCGAGAAGCAGCTCGCCTTCGCCCGGATCCTCGATCAGCAACTGGCCATGCTCGCCGCGCAGCAGAGCGAGGAGGCCCAGAAGCTCGTCGCCGGCTTCAACATCGACACCATGAAGGCGAAGTGGGAGGACTTCGAGGCTCAGCTTGCGGGGACACAACAGGCTTTCGTCGAGACGATGCAGAGCCTTCGCGATAGGTTCGGGAGCTTCGATCTGATCCCGCCCGAGGTCCTCGCCGCGGCGGCCGAGGCTTTCAACGCCACGATGGACAGGATCCGGCACGACCAGGCCGTCAAGCTCGCGGGGATGACTGGGGACTGGACGGAATACATCGCCGAGCTGACGAAGCAGTTCAGGAAAGGCGAGATCACCGCTTCGGAGTTCTACCAGAAGCTCGGGGACGAGCAGTATCGGTGGGCGCAGACGGCGGGCGAGGGGATGCGAGCCGCATTCAACAAGATCATGGGCTCCCTGAAGACCGAGGGCCAGGCCGCCGCCGACCTCATCACGGACGTCTGGGGATCGGTGACGCGCGGGATCGACACCCTCCTCTCCGACGCCTTCACCGGGAAGTTCTCGAACCTCTGGGACGACCTGAAGGGGATCTTTATGGGGATCCTCCAGGACTTTTCGAAGATGGTCTCGCAGATGATCGCGCGCTGGCTCTTCATGACGGTTCTTATGGGGAAGACGGCGAACGCCTCGGGCGGGGGCGGTTTCGCGGGCGGGACCGATTCGTCGGGCTGGCCGATCTCCATGACGCAAGCTGGCGGCGGGGTGAGCAGCGGCGGGGGTGGCGCTGGCGGTTGGGCTGGCCTGGGGATGGCGGCCGGAGGCCTCGCGATCGGGGCGGGAATCTCGAACTTTGGATCGGGCAAGACACTCGGCCAGAACATCGGCGGCGGCATGGAGATCGTCGGGGGGATCGGGATGGCGGTCCTCGCCCAGTCGGCCGCGGCGGCGATTTTCTCGACGGCGGCGACCGTCTCGATGGTCCCGGTCTACGGTTGGATCGCGGCGGCAGTCCTCGCGATCATCGGGGCGCTTATCACCATTTTCTCGAAGCCGCCCGACGTGAAGCTCCCGGTCCACGTCGGCGAGGAGCTGCAAGCGAACGCAAACTCCGCCCTGAGCATCATCCTGCGGAACTACTACGGGAAAGTGCTCGGCGGCCTCGCCGACATCGCCATCGCGG
>Ga0315281_10004597_pt1 | contig 19985 bp, 16 predicted proteins | sample YL17G07_0_MG_FD_204540 | JGI IMG/M metagenome (GOLD analysis project Ga0315281, IMG submission 204540) | Sediment microbial communities from Yellowstone Lake, YNP, Wyoming, USA - YL17G07_0 | ecosystem: Environmental > Aquatic > Freshwater > Lake > Sediment | place: USA: Wyoming | collected... | reverse complement strand
TTTTCAGCAAACTCGACTTGCCGCCGCCGTTGCGGCCGATGAGACCGACGCGCTCGCCAGGGTCGAGTTGCAAATCGGCATGGTCGAGCAACGGCACGTGGCCATAGGCCAGGGAGGCATTTTCAAGTGAAATCAGTGGCATGGGTAAGGCTCGTGAGGGAGTATAAGGGCGCAGGAGAGACGAATAAGTCGCATTATACCATTGCGACTTGAATGACTTGTTATGGGCTTCTGGACGAGGCAGCCGCGATGTGGATGTTGATGATAGGCGTGGATAGATTTACAGCGTAGGTCTTCCCTCGACCGCATAAGTTCTCTCATGCTGCTGCTGGCAAATGATGCAGCGTTGAGCGGTAGGATAGGCCATCAGACGCTCAAAGGCGATATCGTCGCTACAATCAACGCAGGTGCCAAAAATGCCGTCCTTCAGTCGCTTTTTCGCTAGCTCGATATCCCGTAGTTCGTGAATTTGCCGGTCAACCCTTGCAACTTGCATATCCGCCAAAGTATCGGCTGTTGACTGGTCACCAATATCCGGCGGCACCCGGCCCAATAGCTCCACGTAATTCTGTTCCCCGGCGTTTTCCAGTTCGTCGCGGACTTCATCAAGCAAACTCTTATAACGGACACTCATCTCCTGCGCGATTTGTGTGCGCTGTGCAGCGGTTAACTTTGCCATTTGCGTTACCCCTCTATACGGTCTATACGCTTTCAGGGCACCGCTAAATAAGTCCAAACTCCGTCGCGATATTGGTTGCTCAAGATGGACACGCCCTGTATTTCAATATAGCAACAATTTTAGGGAGTGGTTGATCAGCCAAATTGCACAAAGGTGGCCAAACGCTAAGAACCGGAAATGATCATTTTTTTACGAGCCGTTGCAGATCGTCGATGATCTCCTTGGAATGGCGTGAGGTTTCAACTTTCAGATAGACCTTGGCGATGTGGCCATCAGGATTGATCAGGAAGGTGTAGCGTTTGGCGTATTTCATCAACTGTAGATTCAGCAGTGCTCCATAACGAGCAGCCACTTCACCGTTCATGTCTGCCAGCAGCGGGAACGGCAGGTGGTATTTTTTGGCGAACTCGGCATGGGAATCGCTATCGTCCACGCTCACCCCGATTACCTGCGCTCCCACTGCCTTGATCTGGTTGAGGTCGTCCCGGAAGGCGCAAGCCTCCTGAGTACAGCCTGGCGTGTCATCTTTTGGGTAGAAGTAAAGCACCACCCACTTGCCCCGATACTCAGCCAGGGCATGAGATTTTCCATTTTGGTCGGGGAGAGTGAAAGCGGGCGCCGCTTCGCCAACCTTGGGTACGTCACCGGCGTAACTCAGGCGGCTCCAGAGCATCAGTCCTAGCACCAATAACAGGACGGTGATTACGAGGATTTTCATGGTTTAAGCACCTTTATAAAGCAAACGAGTTAAAGGCTAGATTGTAGATGGATTGTTTGATGTAGAGGAAGTTCATCACCATTGGGGATGGTTATGCTGCACAAATTCATGCTGACAGGATCAGGATTGGCCGACTTTATTTTTGATGCGTTTGCTGTGCTTGCCCAGGCTTTTGCTCAGTTCGGAAATGATTTCCGAAGAGGCGTTGATGATCTGGCTCGGGCCGAAGCCGGCCTTGGTCATTTCTCGATAGAAGGATTTGGCGACGATTTTCGCGATTTGATCGGGGTTCTGGCCGGCGTTGCTCAGGGCGTCGCCAATGGTTTTATCGGCATCCTGCGCCAGGGAAATCTGGGTGAATCGCGAATTCAGAATGTTCTGCAACTGAATCACTTGAATGGTTTTTCCCACAAACAGCGCCACGATATCCAGTAAATTCAGATCGCCCAGGTTGAAAGGACGGCCATGTTGCGGTCCGTTGACGTTGACGACCCCGATGATTTTTCCATTGACCAGGATCGGTGCGGAAATCATGCTTTTACGCGGGTCATCGGTGCGACGTGCAAGGGCGGCGAAAGGCGAAGCGGAAAGGTCTTCTATGAGCAGCGCTTTACCGGTGGAAATGACGTGGCCGGAAATGCCCTGGCCTCTTTTTACGGATTCTTGATAGGCTTTGGTCGGGAGCGAGCCGTAATTGGCGCAGACGCGCAGGCGCAATTCCTCAAACTCATCATCGTTGAGCAGCATGATGGAGCAGTTTTCGGCGTTGAGGATCTTTGCCGACATGCCGGCCAGCTGGTAAAGGTTGTCGTCCAGACTGCCTTGAGATTCAAGGAAGTTGGATAGATCCTGTAGCTTGGCAAGTGGATTTTCGATATCGCCCATGGATTCGCCCATTTTCATTATTAAGAATCGGCAAAAATCAATGAAACATTAGTATATGCCTATTAATGCTTGGCCTTACTATCCGGACCGGAATCGAAGTAATAGGTGACGCGGGTCCGCAGGCTGAGATAATCGTAAATTTCGCGTGATAGAAGCCCTGGCTTGATGCTCTTGGCAACCTTGATATCCGGCTCCGTTTCCAGATCGAGAATTATGGCCTCCTTCTTTGGTATGTCCGGGTCATAAATCAAAACACTTGGGCGCATCGGATTATTCGGGCTGACCGAGGCCACCATGCCGATTGCATCGTTGGACAGTTGCACCACGGTTCCCGGAGGGTAGACGCCCAGGCACTTTATAAAAAGCTGTAGCAGAACGGGGTCGAACTGCGCCTTATGACTGGCGAACATGGAGGACAGCGCTTCATTCGGGGTGAGCGATTTTTTTGCATCCAGATGGTTGCAAAGATTGTCATAGGTATTCACGATGGAAACGATTTTCGACAGGGTGGACAGCTTGTCGCCTGTCAGTCCATCCGGGTATCCCTTGCCGTCCACAGTTTCGTGGTGCTGCTTGATGATAGCGATAACTTCTTCCGGAAGATGGATTTCTTGCGCCATTTCCACACCGTAAGCTGGATGGAGTTGGTAAAACTTGCGCTCTGAATCGGTTAGTGGATCCATTTTGCGCAGGATTTTATCCGGAATTTTTGTTTTGCCGATGTCATGGAACAAGACGCCGAGTCCGAGCGTACCGATTTCTTCCTTGCCTAACCCATGTTCCTTTGCCAGCATCATGGCAAGCACTGCCACGTTGAGTGAATGGTGGTAGATTTCTTCGCCGGCAACTTTTGAATTCATCAGGTGGATGGCCACGCTCTTGTCCGTCATGAAAGATTCAACCATTTCCTGCACCAGAAAATTGGCTTCCTTCAACGCTTCCTTGGGCCGCGAAAAAAGGTTTTTGGTGATGTTCGCAATAGCCGTGGCGGCACTCAGATATTTTTTTTCGCATTCCCGGATGCGCGCCCGCTCTTTGTTGATGCGCTCCATCCGTTCTCTTTTTGCTTCGGTTGCGGCATCAATGACTGCTGGCTGTGGGGTGGTGGGCGCCTTATCTTCAGGGGGTTTTGCTGTGAGTGACTCGCGGTCGCTCTTTTCCGGGATGCACAGCACCTTTTTCAGGCCGAGTGACTTGATGGTTCGAATCTGATCGTCGTCTTTTATCTTGAAGCTGTTGATTGAAAACGGATGTTCAAACCAGCTCAATTCGAGCCGGACAAAAATCCCGACGCGCAGTTGCTCAACTGGAATATAGACGGCTTTGGGTTCCACAGACACGTTACGCAACCTTGCTGCAGTTAGAAACACTACATATAACGGCTGGAACTAGACTTTTCTTGAGAGTTCTACAGCTTTCCCAATGTAGCTGTGGGGTGTCAGGGCTAACAGGCGCTGCTTGTCCGCTTCCGGAATGGCGAGATTGCCGATGAAAGCGTGCAGGGTTTCGCGGTTGATGCCGGATTTGCCGCGCGTGAGTTCCTTCAGTTGCTCATACGGGTTGGGCACCCCATAGCGGCGCATGACGGTCTGGATCGGTTCTGCCAGCACTTCCCAGTTCTGCTCCAGGTCTTCGGCCAGCCGTGCTGGATTAGCTTCCAGTTTGTTTAGTCCCTTCAGGCAGGAGTCATAGCCGAGCAGGGTATAGCCCAATGCCACGCCCATGTTGCGCAGCACGGTGGAGTCGGTGAGATCGCGTTGCCAGCGCGAGATCGGTAACTTCTCGGAGAGATGCCGCAGCAGGGCGTTAGCCAGTCCCAGGTTACCTTCCGAGTTCTCGAAATCGATGGGGTTTACCTTGTGCGGCATGGTGCTGGAGCCGACCTCACCCGCTTTCACCTTCTGCTTGAAATAACCCACCGAAATGTAACCCCAGATATCCCGGTTCAGGTCGATCAGGATAGTGTTGATGCGGGCGTGCGCGTCGAACAGTTCTGCCATGTAGTCATGCGGCTCGATCTGGATGGTGTAGGGATTGAAGTTTAATCCCAGACCTTCCACAAAGCGGCGGGCAAAACCCTCCCAGTCAAGGTCAGGATAAGCTGAAAGATGCGCGTTGTAGTTGCCCACCGCGCCGTTGATCTTGCCCAGAAATTGAACGGCACACAACCGCTCTCGTTGCTGCTCCAGGCGGTAGGCGGTATTGGCGAGCTCTTTACCCAGGGTAGTAGGGGAGGCGGGTTGGCCATGGGTGCGGGCGAGCATCGGCAGGTCGGCCAGGGCGTGGGCTTGCTCCTTGAGCCGGGCCACGAGTTTATCCAGGGCCGGCAGCATGACTTTCGTGCGCGCAGTTTGCAGCATCAGGCCGTGGGACAGGTTGTTGATGTCTTCCGAGGTGCAGGCGAAGTGGATGAATTCCGAAACCTTCATGACCTCGGCATTGTTCGCAAGGCGCTCCTTGAGGAAATATTCCACGGCCTTCACGTCGTGGTTGGTGCGGGATTCGATGGTTTTCACGGCTTCCGCGTCGGCTTCCGAGAACTGGGCGGATAACTGGTCGAGTTGCGCCAGGGTTGCCGCAGAAAATGGCGGTACCTCCGTGATTGCCTGCTCCAGACTTAATGCTTTCAGCCATTCTATTTCAACGAACACCCGGTATTTAATCAGGGCGAATTCGCTGAAGCAGGGGCGCAATGCGTCGAGCTTGCCGGCGTAGCGGCCATCCAGTGGCGAGAGGGCGGTGAGGGGGGTAGGATTCATTAGCGGCTGCCATTATCTTGGAATGAGTAAGATGCGATTTTACCGTAAAGCGGGGACGATCGGGCGTATGGTGAATCAATCCCGCACGACTGCACCAAAAATTGAAAATGCTATAATTGCATTCCCTCTTAAATTTGATCCAGACTCCCATGCTGCAAGCTTATCGTGACCACGTTGCTACCCGCGCCGAGCAGGGCCTTCCGCCGCTGCCGCTGACTGTCGAGCAGACCGCCGCTCTCATTGAGTTGTTGAAGAACCCACCTTCGGGCGAGGGTGATTTTCTGCTCGATCTCCTGGAAAACCGCGTTCCGCCGGGTGTGGATCAGGCGGCTTACGTCAAGGCGGCTTTTTTGTCCGATATCGCCAAAGGCAAAACCGAGTCACCGGTTATCTGTTCGCAACACGCGGTGGAAGTGCTCGGCACCATGCTTGGCGGCTACAACGTGGCTACCCTGATCGAGTTGCTGGATGGCCCGTTGGCCCCGGATGCGGTGCAGGCTTTGTCGCACACCGCACTGGTTTTTGATGCGTTCCACGATGTGGTGGAAAAAATGCAGGCCGGAAATGTTCACGCCAGGCAACTGCTGCAATCCTGGGCCGATGCCGAGTGGTTCACCTTGCGCCCTGCACTGCCGGAGAAGATCGAAACGGTGGTGTTCAAGGTACCCGGCGAGACCAATACCGACGACTTGTCCCCTGCGCAGGAGGCCTGGTCGCGCCCTGATATTCCGCTGCACGCCAAGGCCATGCTGGTAAGCAAGATGCCGGATGGTTTGGCGACCATTGAACAGCTTAAGCAAAAAGGCTTGCCGCTGGCCTATGTGGGTGACGTGGTAGGCACAGGATCTTCGCGCAAATCCGCCATCAATTCGGTGCAATGGTACATGGGGCAGGATATTCCGCATGTCCCCAATAAGCGTACTGCCGGTATCGTGCTGGGCAACAAGATCGCGCCGATTTTCTTCAACACCGCCGAGGATTCCGGTGCGCTGCCCATCCAGTGCGAGGTGGGCGCGATGAACACTGGTGATGTGATCACCATCTACCCATACAAGGGCGAAGTCTACGACGCAGCAGGCAAGGTGATCAGCACCTTCAAGATCGAACCGGTGACGTTGCCGGACGAGATTCGTGCCGGGGGGCGCATACCGCTGATTATTGGGCGCGGGCTGACCAGCAGGGCGCGTGCTGCGCTGGGGTTGCCCGCCTCGGACTTGTTCATCATGCCGCTGACGCCGAAGGATACGGGCAAGGGCTACACCCTGGCGCAGAAAATGGTCGGCCGCGCCTGCGGTGTTGCGGGCGTGCGCCCCGGAACCTATTGCGAGCCGAAGATGGCTACGGTGGGTTCGCAGGACACCACCGGTGCCATGACGCGCGACGAGCTGAAAGAACTGGCCTGTCTCGGCTTTTCCGCCGATCTGGTGATGCAGAGTTTCTGCCACACCGCGGCTTACCCCAAGCCGGTGGATATCAAGCTGCAGCACGAGCTGCCGGACTTTATTTCCTCGCGCGGCGGTGTGTCGTTGAAGCCGGGCGACGGCGTAATCCATTCCTGGCTCAACCGCATGCTGCTGCCGGATACCGTGGGTACCGGCGGAGACTCCCACACCCGTTTCCCGATCGGTATCTCGTTCCCGGCCGGTTCTGGACTGGTGGCTTTCGCTGCGGCAATGGGCGTGATGCCGCTGGATATGCCTGAATCAGTGCTGGTGCGTTTCAAGGGCGAGATGCAGCCAGGCATCACGCTGCGCGATCTGGTCAATGCCATCCCATATGCGGCCATCCAGAAAGGCGAGCTTACTACCGGCAAGCAAGGCAAAAAGAACGTGTTCAACGGGCGCATCCTCGAGATCGAAGGGCTGCCGGATTTGAAAGTGGAGCAGGCGTTCGAGTTCGCCGACGCTTCTGCCGAGCGTTCCGCCAACGGCTGCACTGTGCGTTTGAACAAGGAGCCGGTGATTGAGTTTCTCAACTCCAACATCGTGCTGCTGGAGAACTTGATTGACCAGGGCTATCAGGACCCCCGTACCCTGCAGCGCCGCATAGATGCAATGCGTGCCTGGCTGGATCAGCCTGAACTTCTGCAACCGGATGCGGATGCGGAATACGCTTACGTGCTGGAGATTGATCTGAATGAGATCAAGGAACCGCTGATAGCAGTGCCGAACGACCCGGACGACATCAAGCCCCTGTCCGCCGTGGTAGGGGACAAAATTGACGAGGTGTTCATCGGTAGCTGCATGACCAATATCGGCCACTACCGTGCCGCCGCTAAAGTGCTGGAGGGCGCCGGTCTGATTGCCACGCGCTTATGGGTCGCCCCGCCGACGCGCATGGACGAAGCTGAGCTGCGTGAAGAAGGTGTTTACTCCGTGTTTGGCAGCGTGGATGCACGCATGGAAATGCCCGGTTGCAGCCTGTGCATGGGCAACCAGGCGCGGGTGGCGGACAGCGCCACGGTGTTTTCCACCAGCACCCGCAACTTCGACAACCGTATGGGTAAGGGCGCACGGGTGTACCTCGGTTCGGCGGAACTGGCGGCGGTGTGCGCGCGGCTCGCCCGCATCCCGACGCTGGAGGAATATCAGGCCATGGTGCGCGACCGCATCACGCCGCTGTCGGACAACATCTACCGTTACCTTAATTTCCATCGGATGGAAACCTATGCGCGGTCGGGTAAGGTCATCCCGGTTGTGCAAGTTTGACGGTTTACGCTTCGTTATGCATCCTGAAATTATTATTTGATACTCTGGAATAATTCATGAAACTGATCGCTTCCCTTACCAGCCCCTTCGCGCGCAAAGTGCGCATTTTTCTTGCAGAAAAGCGCATCGAATATGAATTGGTGGTGGACGTTCCGTGGAATGCCGATACCCATGTTTCCGATTTCAACCCGCTGGGCAAAGTGCCGGTGCTGGTGATGGACGATGCTTCGACCCTGTTCGACTCGCGTGTGATTGTGGAATATCTGGATAGCGTGACGCCGGTGGGGCGCCTGATTCCTGACGAAAACCGCCCGCGTATCCAGGTCAGGCGCTGGGAGGCGCTGGCAGACGGGATAGCGGACGCTGCTGCGGCCATTTTTCTGGAGAAGAAGCGGCCTGAGGATAAGCAAAGTGCGGAGTGGCTTGTGCGCCATGAACAAAAGATATTCAATGGCTTGGAAGAGATATCTGAGGAATTGGGTGAGAAGACATGGTGCACCGGTGACCTATACAATCTGGCCGACATCGCAGTAGGCTGCACCTTGGGATATCTGGATTTGCGCTTTCCGGAAATCGAGTGGCGTAAGGCCCATCCCAATCTGGCGAAGCTTGCCGTCAAGCTCGGCAAGCGGCAGGCATTCAAGGATACGCTGCCGACGGCGTGAGGGCGGCCGGTTACGATGCGCTGGCTCAACCCATTTGGTAGGGTGGGCACCGCCCACCATAACATGGCTGACCGCTGCACCTGCCTGGTGGGCAGTGCCCACCCTATATGATGACCCCGCCACCTAAACACACCTCACCCTCGTAGAGCACCGTCGACTGCCCCGGCGTTACGGCAAATTGCGGTTCTGAAAATTCCACTGCGCAGTGTTGCTCATCCAGTTGGGTGATGTGGCAGGCTGCATCCGGCTGCCGGTAGCGGGTTTTGGCGCCGTACACGTGTGAGGTCGAAGGCGTGTTGCCGCTGATCCAGCTTAAGTCCGAAATGCTGAGCGTGTTTTTATACAGCAGGGGATGATCGTGGCCCTGCACCACGATCAGTACGTTATGTTCCAGGTCTTTGCCAGCCACAAACCAGGGCGAGCCCTGGCCGCCAATGCCCAATCCCTGGCGCTGACCAAGCGTGTAGTACATGAGGCCTTCGTGCTGCCCAACGACGCGGCCTTCGGGAGTTTGCATGGCGCCGGGCTGCCTGGGTAAATATTTCCCAAGGAATTCGCGGAAGGGACGTTCGCCGATGAAGCAAATGCCGGTGCTGTCTTTTTTGGCGAAGTTGGGCAGCGCGGCTTCCTGCGCAATTTTCCGCACTTCGCTTTTGAGCAGTTCGCCCAGCGGAAAAAGCGTTTTGGATAGTTGCGCCTGATTGAGGCGGTAGAGGAAATAACTCTGGTCTTTGCTGCCATCGACTGCCTTCAGCAGTTCATGGCGCCCCTCGATTTCGCGCAAGCGGGCGTAGTGGCCGGTAGCGATGTGGGAGGCGCCAAGCGACATGGCATGGTCCAGGAACGCCTTGAACTTGATTTCCGAGTTGCACAGCACGTCCGGGTTGGGGGTGCGTCCGGCCTGGTATTCGGCGAGGAAATAACTGAATACCCGGTCTTTGTATTCCTGGGTGAAGTTGACCGCTTCCACCTCGATCCCGATCACTTCGGCCACCGCCAGTACATCGAGGAAATCCTGGGCCGCCGGGCAGTGCTCGTCGTCCTCGTAATCCCAGTTCTTCATGAACACGCCGATCACGTCAAAGCCTTGGCGCTTCAATAGCAGGGCAGCTACGGATGAATCCACTCCCCCCGACATGCCGATCACAATGCGCCTATTGGAAGTCAACGGGTATTGATCCATGCAACCAATCTTCCAAAGGGAGTATCACCGCCGGGTGACCGTTGTCATAGAACCAGGAATCGACAGCGTATTGGTCGCCGTTACTGGTGTCTTCGATGCGTGCTGCCCAGTGGTCGTCGACCAGCAGTGGTGCACGTTTTGCCGGTTCCAGTACACGGTGAAATTTGAGCCAGCCGTGCTCGGCCAGAAGACGCAAATAGGTGGTGGTGTTGTGGGCGTGATCAATGCAGTCCATACGCCCATCCACGCCATCGTCGTTGATATTGCCTCCCCGGTCGTTGCGGGTAGGCGTCTGCTGACCTGCGAAGAATTCCAGCAGGCCGATTACATAGGCGATGGTGTAGCGTTCTTCCTCGTCGCTGGCGACGTCCTGGAAATTATGACCGATCTTGAGCAGCATCGGTCCGGATAGATCGATGCTGGCTTGAGTTGCGCAGCCGTAGTTGTAGCAGATGGTGAGTTCCTGAGCCGAGGTTGTGCTAATCCAGCACAGGCAGAGGAGAAGAAACAAGCGCATTGTAGTTAGTCGTAATGGGTGAGGATGTCGAGTGGGTAGCGCCTGTCGGCGAGGTGATCCTCCATGCATTTTAACACCAGCGGGCTACGGTGGTGTTGCGCTTGTGCCCGAATCTCATCCGGGGTAAGCCAGACGGCGCGCAGGATGCCGCTATCCAATGGCCTTTCCGCTTCATGCCCCAGCACAGCACCGGAAAAGGAAAAGCGCAGGTAAGTGACACCCTTGCGAGCGTGGTGCCAGCGGTAGATGCCGACCAGCCATTCCGGCTTGAAATGGTAGGCTGTTTCCTCCAGCGTTTCGCGGATAACGCCCTGGATCAACGATTCCTTCTGCTCAAGATGACCGGCAGGCTGGTTGAAGCGAACGCCATCGCTGGTTTCCTCTTCCACCAGCAGGAACTTGCCGTCCTGCTCAATCACAGCGGCAACGGTTACGTTGGGTTTCCAGATCATGGGTTCAATTGCCGAGTAATTTAGGGAACAGTTCGCCCAGCCCTTTAGCGATCAATTCAATCGCCAAAGCTGCGAGTATCAGCCCCATCAAGCGGTTTACAATGTTGATTCCAGTAGTGCCAAGCCGGTTGGCGATGCGTACGGCCAGTAGAAAAATACCCCAAACCAGCAAAGAAATCGCCAGAATCGGGAGTATCAATTGCACATGCCCCATCAGACTGCCTTGAGCGTGATGCGCCGCAATGATGATGCTGCTGATGGCACCCGGGCCGGCCAGCAGGGGGATGCCTAGCGGCACAACGCCTACCGCCTGTTTGTCTGTGGCTTCGTCTGCTTCCTCCGGGGTCTGCCGGATACGGCTTTCACGGGCCTGCAACATGGAGATCGCGAGCAATAATATGAGGATGCCCCCCCCAACCAGAAAAGAGGGTAGGCCGATACCGAAAAACTCGAGCAGGCGGTCACCCAGGAAGAGCGCGATAAAAAGCACACAGAATACGGTAATTGCCACGGTGTGAGCAGTGCGGGCACGTTCCTGGTTCGACCAGCCGCGAGTGGTGCTGATGAAAATAGGGATGCCGCCGATCGGGTTGACGATGGCGAGCAGTGCCACAGTGATCTTGAGCAGGTCATTCCATTCGTGCATAGGGAATCCAACTGGTATGGCTTGGGGAATCGTGTGCCTTATTCTAACGGTTGGGATACCGTCAGGCAAAAGTTGTGATCGGGTGGTTTAAGAGGGCTTGGCAGCGATAGGCCATCCACTGGCGAGGCCAGGAGCAGGGGCAGGGTCTGCCTGGGTGTGGTGGCTGTTGGTCTTGAGCCAATTGGCGAGCGTTTCGAAAGGGACCGGCCTGCTGATGTGATAACCCTGTGCAATGTCGCAGCCCAACTCGGCTAATGCCTGTAGAACCGTTTCACTTTCCACGCCTTCCGCCACGACTTTCTTCCCGAGGGAATGCCCAAGATCGATGATCGTGCGCACGATGGTGGCGTCCTCTTCATTGGTGAGCATATTCATCACGAAAGTGCGGTCGACTTTGAGTTCCTGAATGGGCAACCGACGCAGATTGACCAGTGAGGAATATCCCGTGCCAAAATCATCCATGGAAATTTTGAACCCCAGTTTGTCCAGTGACTGGAGTACTTCCATGGCATGGACCGTTTTATCCATCACTGCTGTTTCGGTGATTTCCAACACTACCTGCGAAGGTTGAGCACCCCATTTCCCCGCTGCGTTCAAAAGCAAACTTTCAAGTTCTGGATCCTGCAGACTGACAGCGGATAGGTTGATGGCCATGGAAGTGGTATAGCCCTGGTCGGATAGCCGACGCAGATCTTGCAGCGCTGTGTCCAGCACAAACTCGGTAAGCGGACGCATCAGCCCGGTCTGTTCTGCAATCGGGATGAATCGGTCGGGACCTACAAATCCGAGGGTGGGATGCTTCCAGCGAATAAGGGCTTCAGTACCGATTACAGCACCGGTTCTGATGTTGATTTTTGGCTGGTAGTTTACGCTGAGTTGGCCTGCCTGAACTGCGTTGCGCAGGTCATTGCTGAGGATCAGTTTTTCGCGGCTGCCCTCCTCCAGGTCTGCGCTATAGGATGCATATTTTACGCATGCCTTTTTTGCGGCATACATGGCGACATCAGCATACTGGAGCAGGGTGTCCATTTCTCGTGAGTGGGTCGGAAATATCGCGCTGCCGATGCTGGCGGAAATAAATAATTTATTTCCTTCTATCTCCATGACCTCTTCGATCAAGCGAGTCAATTTTTCCACGATGGCTTTAACGTCTTCAGCTTCGACGTGGTTCAGGATAATGGCGAATTCGTCACCGCCGAGCCGGGCGACACTGTCGGATTTTCTGAGTCCCAGCTCCAGGCGCTTTGCGACTTCAATGAGCAACAGGTCACCGCAGTGATGCCCGAGCGTGTCGTTGATTTCCTTGAAACGGTTGAGATCGATAGCCAGCAGCGCCAGTTCTGTCCTTTGGCGGTCGGCGGTGTGCATGGCCACTTGCAGCCGGTCCTGCATCAAGGTCCGGTTGGGCAGGGAAGTGAGGGCATCATGCATTGCCTGGTGTTGCAGCTTGTCCTTTTGCGCGCTGAGTTTTTCCAGTAACGCCGCGATAAACATGGTGGTCCAGATTGCTACCCAGATGATGATCAGTGCCGCGAATATGAGCGGCATGGCCAATGCATTCAGGAAGGTTCTGGCGTCCTGCTGGTTCTGACTGTGAATCAGGCTGAGGGTATAACGGGTGCCGGGGATGGGTCTGGAATGCCAGATATAAACGACTTGTTGCATTGATATCGAGCCGGAAGGCTCGGAAGTGGCGATTTGCTGCATGACCCCTTGCGGAACCTGTTTTTGTTCTTTATCCGAAAAAATCTGATGGTCATCAGAAAATACCATCGTTGTGATCTGCGGGCTTTTGAAATGGGTGAGCCAAGATTTAATGGCGACCTCGTTGGGTTGCGTGCCTATATCCGAGGCCAGATCATTGGTTAATCCGCCTGACAAATCTTTTAGCAGTATGTTTTCCTGTTTGATACTGGATTCCACGGCGCTGTCATAAGCGATATAGCCGAAAAAGCACAGGGCGATCGTAAAGAACAGCACGATCCCCAGGAACAATTTGAGACGTAGGTGCATGAAAAGCTTACTCTGGCTTGGCCTCGGACTTGGTGGAGCAGGTGCTGAGCCCGACAAGGTTGTAAACGGGGCAATGGGATATTGCGGCGGCAAAGATATTGACCACGCCGAATATGCCTACCAGCATCGAGACCACGTTGTTCGAGATAATGCTGGTGTCGACAAACCCTACATAGATACATCCAATGCCAATGATTACTCGAGCCAGCCGATCCAGATTGTGCAGGTTACGTTTGAACATGGTGCACGCCTCCCGATGTATGAATTGATGCAATAGGTTAGAACCCCGATCAAGGAGGTTCTTGGTTGATATCGGCGCTAGATGCAAATGCTTTAGGGCACCTCTATAAATCCAAACTCCGTCGCGATACTGTGTTGCTCAAGAAATTTTATCGCTTACCTATCCAGCATATGCTGCGCGCTAAAATTTCTCTCGCGCCTTGTCTAGCTTAGGATTTTGAATTTATAGAGGTGCCCTTAAGTCCAAAGTTCGCGCCGGGGGTCACTTGAGCGTGAAATCTGCGCGGCTGCCGCTTACTCCATCCTTGGGTGATTTTGCGGTCACCAGGAAAATACGCTGCGCTTCCACCTTGCTCGTTTGTACCAGATAATCTTCTACGGCTAAGCCCCGTTGCAAGCCAAGCTGTCGCAGATCGTCTTCAACGATCGGGATATAGGTCAACATCAGTTTTTCCATCTCCGGCACCGGCAGTTCCTTGACCAGGCCGACCAGGTTGCGCGGTTTGGGGAAATTTTCCTGTTTGTAGGCGAGGGCCAGGTAACGTGGATATTCGGCAGGCTCTACTGTTATATCATCCATTGAGTTCACCGACTGGCCTTGTTTGACCAGATCGACCAATTTTTGTGCCTTCACTTTCTGCAGCAACATGAACTGCTTCAATCCTTCCCGGTCCTTGTCCGGATCGACTCCTCCGGCAATGTCCAATTTCAGGCCGGGGCGGTCGTTGAGGGCGCTGGCGAGTTTGTCCAGCCTGGTTTTGGTGGCGGGTCCGAGGCTGGATTGGCCGTACGCGAATTCCACATAACCCAGCTCCTCACCGCCGCCGAACAGGTTGCCGAGCAGCGCAAACGGCGCGGTAACGGCTTTGACGATCAGGTTCAGGATGATCTTCATGATCACGCCGCCCACGCTGAATTGCGGATCATCGAGCGAGCCGCTGATGGGCAGATTGACGTCTATCTCGCCGCGCCGGTTTTTAAGCAGCGCCACTGCCAGCTGCACCGGCAGTTTGGTAGCGGTGGGGCTGTCCACTTTTTCACCGAAGGTTAGCTGGTCCAGAAATATGTTGTTCTGGGCTTCCAGCTTGCGGTTCTCGACGTGGTAGCTGACGTTGAGGGAGAGCTTGCCCTTTTCGATGGCATAGCCTGCGTATTTGCCGGAATAGGGCGTGAACGGACTCAACTGAATGCCTTTGACGTTGGCTTTCAGGTCCAGGTAAAGGTTGCCTGCCAGCGGGTTGATGCTGCCGTCTATTTCCAGGGGAGCCAAGTGCTCCAGGTTGCCGCGCAGTTGCAAGTTGGCACGGGCGCCGGGATCGGAGGAAAGGCCGGAAACCGTCCCCGCAATTTCGGTGAGGTTGGCGGAGTAATTAGGCTTGATGAAGTGATCGGTAAAGTCGATGTCGCCGCCTTGCAGCGCAACTTTGCCGATACGCACCGAAGGCATGCTTGATGGCGCCTGTGCTTGTGCCGGTACCGGTGCTGGAGCCGCTGCTGGGGTGGGCGGCTGAGGGTGGGCCACAATGTCCTGCAGATTGAAGCGGCCATCGGGGTTGATGATCAGGCGCGAATAAAAGTCGGTCAGCGCAATTTCCCCGATGGCGAGTTGGAGCGGACTGGATGCAACATCAATCCCACCGAAATAGAGCGACTTCCATTTCAGGAAATCCTCTGCGCTCCCTTTGTTCAGGGAGGCGAATTGCGCCAGGTTGGCGTCCCCTTTGAACGCAGCCTGCAGACTGCCATCCGCTGCTGTTTTCATACTCAAATCGCCGCTGCTGGAAAGTGTGCCGTGGCTTACTACGATGTTGATCTTGTCGCTGAAATAAGGCTGTAAAGGGACCAGGTCGGCGTTTTTGAGATCGAGCTTCAAGGCTACCGCCAGCGGATTCAGGACGATTGTTCCACGGGTAGTGAACGAGCCGGTTTTGTTCAGGGTCAGTGCCAGGGAGGCGGTTGCCTTGCTGCCTTTGGCGCTGGACATATTTTCCACGCTCAGATTGATCGGTGCGGCGACCAATTGCACCGGGCTGGCGGCTGCGTTGTCGGAAAACCGGACTGTGTAGCGCTCCAGAGCCAATTTCTTCAGGTTGAAAGTCCAGGGGGTAGAGGGCGTTGAAGGCTCGCTCCTGGCCTGACTGGGGACGATGAGTTTCGTCATATCAATGGCGCCGTTGGCTTCGCGCTTGATCGACAGGGTTCCCTGGTCGGAAGCGATCTGGCCGATGGTGACAGTGTGATGCGACAGGTCGATTTCGCCCTCTGTCATGCTCGTCTGGGGCAGGGCAAGAAAGTCCTGTGACTCTCCCGCCCGTTTGAGGCGCAACGTAGTGAGCGTTGCCGATAACCCGGACAGTGTGAATTGATCTCCTTCCTGGCGGTATTGGTAGTGGGTGGAGAGGTCGAGCGCGCCATCCGCTACTTCGAACAACAGGCTCGCACCATAATAGGGAAAGTAACTTTTCGGATGCAATTTCCCGATTTCCAATGATCCTGCGGCGGCCAGCGGAGCCAGAGTGAGCGTGCCAGTGTGTTTCAGCGATGAGCCATCCTCGGTTTGCAGGGACGCTTCGATACTCGCTGGTTTGGCCGAGGCAGTGCTGAATTTGCGGACTGCCAGATTGAGATCATGCACGCTGGTACGGAAAGGGCGCGGCAACGATTCATCGATGAACTGGATGCTGCCACCGGACAGATCAGCTTCGGCGATTTCGATACGTGTTGGCTTGCCTGAAGGTTTGCTGTTGCCATTGCTGCTCGGCATCAGCGAGGCCAGATTGAGACGGCCGGATTTTTCTTTGGACAGATAAAGTTTGGGCGAGCGCAGGGCAAGTTTGGAGAGTTTGATGTCGGCAGCGAAGATGTCGGCCGAGGCGATAGCAACCTTCATTTCGGGCAGGGTCAGGAGCGGATGGCCCTTGCTTTCCAGCGCGAGATCTTTGAGCGCGGCCTGGCCGGACAATATCAGAGTTGGGGCGTGTTCTTTGGGTTGGGTAAACGCCAGCGAGAGTTGTGTATCCAGTTTGCCCGACACCAGTTTGAAATTAAGCTTTACCGGCACATATTCCCAGTATTGCGCCAGATCGAATTGGCTCACATCCAGCGTGATTGTGGTTTCGCGGGTAGGGCTGAATGGCTTGGTCTTTCCGGTGATGGCCACGGAGGTGCCGTCTGTTTTGGCATGAAAAGCCGGTTGAATATAGTTGTCCGCGTAATAGGGCAGGTTGGACAGGAAGGGGAGCGCAATGCGGATGTCCGTGACGGTGTGCCTGGCGTGTTTGGGCCGGTCGTCAAACTCGATATTGCCGTCAGTTATCTGAATATTGTTCAGGGAATATTTGATGTCTGAAGGCGGCCCTGCCAGGAGTTCTTCCAGAATGGCGGAAAAGTTGTAGCGCAGGTTTTCATAGCGGGTCAGCTTCAACTTCGGCCGCGTCAGATGAATCTCGTCCAGTACCACTCCCCAACGAAATAACGAACTGGTTTCCAGATTCAGATAGAGCTCGTCGAAGGAAACCCACGGCTGATCCTGGGTGGGTTCCTTGAGGGTAAATCCGGTGATGCGGGCTGACAGAGCGTAAGGGTTGATACTGACTTCCTGAATGGCTACTTGCTGGTGCAGCTTGGCGCTGAGTTGCTGCGTCAGGACATATTTGGCGAGGGGTGGGAGCGCGAAGAAGCCGATGACGCCAAGCAATATGAAGGCGCTCAGACTTCCCAGCAGGAGTTTCTTAGTGGCGTGTTTTTTGATGAATGCCGGAATATTCATGGCTTTAATTTTTCATTTTAGTTAAAGGTTATCCGCAAGGATATCAACAACATCTTCCCACTGCCTATTCTGTCCGCAAAGCCTCCACTGGATCAAGCCGTGCGGCACGCCTTGCGGGCAGCACCCCGGCCAGCAAACCAATGGAAACCGCCACACCTTCTGCGAGCGCGGCGTAAACCCAGGGGGTATGCACCGGTAAGGCAGCAAACACGGCATGCAAACCCTGTAGCAGGAGGTAGCCAAAAGCCAGACCGGCCAAACCGCCCAATGTTGCCAGCAGGATCGCTTCGCCCAGGAATAGCGCCAGCACCTGGCTGCGTTTGGCGCCCACTGCGCGCAGCAGGCCGATTTCGCCGGTGCGCTCGGCGACCGAAATGGTCATGATGGTGAGGATACCGACACCGCCCACCAGCAGGGAAATGCCGCCGATAGCGGCCACTGCAAAGGTCAGCACGTCCAATACTGAGCCTAGCACTTCCAGCATTTCCTGTTGTGGCGTGATGGTGAAATCATCGCGTCCGTGCCGTGCAGTGAGCACGCGGCGGATTTCATTTACCACCGTGGCAACCGGTACTGCCGGCTCGTACACCACGTGAATTTCCATCAGTCCTTCCCGGTTGAAAAGTTCCAGCGCCCGGGCAGCAGGGATATAGACAGTGTCGTCCATATCGAAACCCAGCACCTGGCCTTTTGATTCCATGACGCCGATGACGGTGTAACGGTTGCCGCCGACCCGGATACGGCTACCCAATGCATTGGCGTTGCCAAAAAGCTCCTGCTTGGCCTTTGAGCCTAGTACAGCAAATGCACGGGCTGACTGCGGGTCGTCGGGCGGCAGGAAACTTCCCGTGGCTAGGCCTATGCGCAAAGCCCGAGGAAAATCGGGACCGACCCCGGATACCATCACTCGGCGGCTTTTGCTGTTGGCTTTGACTTCCGCATTGCCGGACAAGCTGGGGTCGGAAAACTGCACGTATGGAATGCGCTTCAACGCCTGCGCATCCTCCAGTGTCAGCGGACGCACGCTGCCGAACACGCCTATGGGCGGTCCGCCCCGGGTTAATGCGCGGCCGGGGCTGACGCCGATGATGTTGGTGCCGAATTGGCTGAATTCCGCCAGGACGAATTGATGCAGGCCTTCGCCAATGGAGGTGAGCATGATGACCGAGACGATACCCACCCCGATGCCCAGCACGGTGAGAAAGGTACGTAGCCGGTGGGCACCCAGCGAGCGAAAAGAATAGCTAAGGAAATCGCGTATCAGCATGGCAGTCAGCGCCCCGATAATGCTTGCACTGGGTCCAGCCGGGCTGCGCGCCGTGCCGGCAACATGCTGAACAGGATGCCGGTGCCGAGCGCGATTCCCACCGCTGCGCCTATAGCCCACCACGGCGCGCTCACCGGGAGTACTGGGTATAAATGGGCAATGATCAGGGTGCCGGCCTCACCGATCAACCATCCGGAGACGGCACCCACCAGCGACAGTGCCGTCGCCTCGGCAAAAAACAGCGTGCGTATCTGCGCCGGGGAGGCACCGATTGCTTTGAGCAAGCCAATTTCCCGGGTGCGTTGAGAGACGGCGATGAGCATCACGTTCATGATCAGGATGCCGGCCACGACCAGACTGATCCCGGCAATCCCGCCCACCGCCAGGGTCAGCGCACGCAAGATGCGGTCGAAGGTGGAAAGCACCGCGTCCTGCGTAATCACGGTAACGTCGCGCTCGCCTTCATGCCGCAACTGCAATAGGGTTTCGATGTCCGATCGCCCGGGTTCCAGACCCTCCCGGCTACGCGCTTCTACCAGGATGCGGAACAATGAAGGGGTGTTGAACAGCATCTGGGCCGAGGCGACCGGGATGATCACCAGTTCGTCGGTATCGAAGCCGAGCGATTGGCCTTGCGAGGCAAGGATGCCGGAAACGCGGAAGCGCCGATCACCGATGCGCACCCATTGGCCGATCGCGGGCTGCGCACCGAAGAGCTCCTGCCGCACCTTGGCGCCGAGCACGCACACCGGCGTGGCATTGCGCGGATCACCAGCAGGCAGAAAGCGCCCTTGCCCCAGCTTCATATTGCGCACTTCCAGCAGGTCGGTGGTGGAGCCCAGCACCGGCACTTCACGGTTGCGGCGTTCGAAAGATACCAATGCGGAGCCGACGGTCAGCGGCGCGATCCGCTTCACGTAACGGCTGCGCAGCAAGGCAAGCGCATCGTCCAGGGTGAGGTCGCGCGGGGTTTCTCCCGTCATCAAGCCGGGTACATTGCCTTTGGTCTCCGTCCGTCCCGGAAGCACAATGAGCAGATTGGTGCCTAGGGAAGAAAATTGCTGCACCACATAGCGGCGCGCGCCTTCGCCCAGTGCAGTGAGCACCACCACTGCTGCCACGCCGATGGACATGGCAAGAATCATGAGCAGGGTGCGGGTACGGTAGCCGGCAAGACTTTTTCCCGCGAAGCTCACGATGTCGAGGGTTTTCATGCTGAAAACTCCCGAGGCAAGCCACAGAGTTCACAGAGAGGATGTAGCCTGAAATGTTCAGTTGAATTGTTTAAATCAAGCCTGGGCAAATGTTCATGCACTTTTCCCTCACCCCTGCCCCTCTCCCGGAGGGCGAGGGGATCTTCTCCCTTCTCCCCCCGGGCTAATCTATGCACACATCTTTTGCTACCATTCTGACCGACCAATGACAACCGGAGGGATCGAGATGGAATCTGCGCAAACCGTGGGGGAAATAGGATTGTACGATGT
>Ga0315281_10004596_pt1 | contig 19986 bp, 21 predicted proteins | sample YL17G07_0_MG_FD_204540 | JGI IMG/M metagenome (GOLD analysis project Ga0315281, IMG submission 204540) | Sediment microbial communities from Yellowstone Lake, YNP, Wyoming, USA - YL17G07_0 | ecosystem: Environmental > Aquatic > Freshwater > Lake > Sediment | place: USA: Wyoming | collected... | reverse complement strand
TTCCTCGCCATGACGGGGGGTTCCTACCTCTTATTTGACTACGTGTGGAAAGATTGAAATGCAATTTGCGAAGTACGGATCGATCATTCTCATTACGATTGTCGTTCTTGCCGCGTTAGGAATTCCCCTTTCTCCTGCTCCCCAGGGCTGGCTCGAGTTCCCCGTTATCCCGGCGTTGGAGCAGAAGGCGCGCAACATCTTCTTTCACGTCCCGGTGGCGTGGGCTACCGTTGTTGCCTTTCTCGTCGGAACGTACTATGGCTATCGCTATCTCAAAACGAAAAACATCGACTATGACATCAGGTCGGTCTCTGCTGCCGGATTGGGTCTTCTGTTCTGCTTCCTTGCAGCAATGACCGGCGCGCTGTGGGCAAAATTCAATTGGGGATCGTTCTGGAACTGGGATCCGCGTGAAACGTCCATTTTTGTGCTTCTGCTGATCTATGGAGCCTACTTTGCTCTTCGTTCCGCTGTGGACACAGAAGAAAAGCGTGCAACGCTCTCAGCTGTCTATTCCATTTTCGCCGGCATAACCGTACCGTTTTTTATCTTCGTGATGCCGCGAATCATGGGGGGATTGCACCCTGGTGCAAAAGGGGATCCCGAGGGAGCTGGACCGGTGGTTCAGTTCACGATGTCGTCAAATATGCTCGTTGTCTTCTTCATGGGACTTGTGGGATTCACGCTCCTGTTCGTCTGGCTTCTGAACCTCCGTGTTCGGACGGCGAGACTTGAATACGAATGGTCGATCCATCAATCATGAGGTCATCTATGCTGGAATTTCTTGGCCAGAATCAGATGTTTATTGTCCTGGTGATTGTTCTTCTGATCTGGGGAGGTATTGTGTGGTACTTGTTCCGACTTGAGAAAAAGCTCAAGCGTTTGGAAGATCATCTGAAAAAGGATTAGTGGTATGAAGCCAAAGATCATCATTGGAGGGATCGTCGTTGCCATTGGCATCATCCTCGGAGCTGTCAATTTCCTTGAATCGAATGTCGAATATATGGATTTCTCCGGGGCCGAACGGACGCAGAAGAAAGTACAGGTGAAGGGGGAATGGGTCAAGGAGCAAGGATCGAGTTTTGACGCGGACAAGGTGAAGTTCAGCTTCTATATGAGGGACGATGCCAACCGTATGGCAAAAGTCGTGCTCGACGGTGCGAAGCCGAACAACTTCGAGCTCGCGACAAGCGTCGTCGCAAAAGGAAAGTTTGTGAACGGTGAATTCCATGCAACGGAAGTTTTGACGAAATGCCCGTCGAAGTATGAGGGGACCTCAGAGACGGTAAAGAAGACACTCTAGCGAGGAGGGACTGCGACGATGATGATCGGAACATTTGGAGCGATCATTGTCAAACTTGCTTTTTGTGCCGCGCTCGTCGCGGCATTTTTCTATTATCGTGTGCACCGGGAACAGAGAGATCGCTGGCTCGTGTTTGCGCGGAACAGCTATCACCTCGCGACCTTGTCCCTGCTCAGCGCCGCTGCCATGCTCTTGTATTTGATCCTGACGCATCAGTTCCAATACACGTATGTTTGGAGCTACAGCTCAAGGGACCTGCCGCTTCCCTTGCTCATTTCCACATTCTATGCGGGTCAGGAGGGGAGCTTCGCGCTCTGGGCGATGTACGCCGCGATCATCGGTGTGTTTCTGATGCAGTACTCATCCCGCAAGGAGTATGAGCCCGAGGTGATGCTGGTCTACTCCCTCATCCTGTCCTTCCTCCTCCTGATGCTCGTTGTGAAGAATCCCTTTATGCTCATCTGGGACACATTCCCGAATGACCTCGTTCAGACCGGACCGGTGCCGGCGAACATCGGGAACGTTGTCTTGCTGGATGCGGTCAAAGGTGTGTGGGCACGATATCCGGCCGAGGGGAAAGGGCTCAATCCCTTGCTGCAAAACTACTGGATGGTGATTCATCCGCAGATTTTGTTCACGGGATTTTCCTCGATGGCTGTTCCGTATACGCTCGCTGTTGCCGGCCTGCTGAAACGGGACTACAAATCGTGGATTCGTGTCGCGACACCCTGGTCAGTCTTCGGTGCGATGGTGTTGGGCACGGGGATTATTCTCGGCGGGTACTGGGCGTATGAAACGCTGGGATGGGGAGGCTTCTGGGGATGGGATCCTGTGGAAAACTCATCGCTGATTCCCTGGCTTCTCTGCGTCGCCTCCATTCATACGACGCTCACCCAGCGGAAGAGCGGCGCCTTTGTGAAAACGAACTTCATCCTCAGCCTTCTCACCTTCATTACTGTTCTTTACAGCACGTTCCTCACGCGCAGCGGCGTTCTGGGAGACACGTCAGTACATTCATTTGTCGATCCGGGCATGTGGGTGTACTGGCTGTTGCTGAGTTGCATCGTCTTCTTCGCCGCGATTGGCTTCGGATTGCTGTTCGTCCGGATGAAAGAAATGCCCAAGGTTCCAGTCGAGCATTCATTCTTCTCACGGGAATTTGCGTTGTTCCTGGGAGCCTTTGCGTTGACCTTTGTTGCCCTGTTTGTTGTCATTGGCACGTCCTCACCGATCATTACGTCCATCTTCAAGGGGAAAGCGTCGGCCGTCGAAGTCTCGTACTATGTGAAGACGAACCTTCCGCTCGGCATCGCAATCACCCTTCTCTCCGGACTCGGCCAGCTCCTGTGGTGGAGGCATTCAAAGGCCGGCTCGCTGATCAGGAGCCTCCTCATTCCCGTTGCGTTGTCGCTTGTTGTAACAGGGATCGTTTTTGTTGTTATGGGATCTGAGGAGATACTCATCCTCCTGTTCACGTTTTGCGCAGCCTTTTCGCTCTTCGCGAACCTCCAGGTTGGATACGGCATTTTCATGGGCAACCCGAAGTTTGTCGGCGGATCCATTGCTCATATTGGGATAGCCATTATGTGTTTGGGATTCGTGACATCCGAACGGTATGATGACAAAGCAACCGTTTCGCTTGAGCGTGGAAGGACCGTCGAGACTCTCGGCTACAACCTCACGTACGTCGGCTACACTCCTCTCGACAATGAGAGATATGCATTCAACGTCGAGGTGCAGCGCGGTGACATGAGAAGGACGGTAAGGCCCACGATGCACTTCAGCAGTGAGGCGACGCTGCGCCACCCCGATCTGATCAATTTCCTTAACAAGGATTTCTACGTGTCGCCGGTCTCGATTGAGACTCCGGGCGAGAGCGAGGAGAAGGCTATCACGCTCGAAAGGGGGGAAGCTACAGAGGTCGCCGGGCTGAAAGTCCGCTTCGTCAATTTTGACTTCAGCGATGCTGCACGAGAAGCCATGACGGAAGGGAAGGACTTCATTATCACGGCACATTTTGAGGTGACAGAGAATGGCAGGACAAAGCCGCTCACCCTGAAGATGACAAGCAGCCCGACCGGACCGAAGTTCGTCCCCGAGGCGCTGACTGCGTCAGAGAAACGTGTGTTCGAGTTCAAGCTCTCACGGATCATGCCCAGCCAGACTGATCAGGAGAATTCAAAGGTTGCATTCACCGTCAAGCTGCCGACAAACGTGAGCGCGCCAAAACGGGAAGAGACACTTGTCGTTGAAGCGAGCGTGAAGCCGATGATCAATCTCGTGTGGATGGGGACAGTCACACTCGTCGTTGGGTTTTTCCTGACCATTGTTCGGAGAGCGGAGGAAGCCAGGATGCAAAATGAGCGTTGGCAGAAAGAGTGAGCCGATTGGTTGTCGGGGTCGAGATATCAGACATCCCGTCAGGCCCACTTTCTTACCATCCTTGGGAATACAGGGTCCGATGTTCCCACATTTGCGAAAGAATACAATCCTGTCTAAATTCGGTCCAGAGTTTCGAAAACGATATAGGAACCTTTCCAGTGGCACAGGTGTTGAGGGATAACAAAGACGTGACATTTTCGCTCAAACATATTAAATCGGTCCGGGTTGCTTTTGCGCTCCTTGTTTTCTTTGCGAGCTCGGGTGCCACTGCGGTCCTGCATACGTGCACCCTCCCGAAGATGGATTGCTGTGCCCCTGCATCGAGCGCAAACCATGATGGCTGTGACCAATCCGCCGTGCCGATATCAGCTCCACTGCTTCAGGCTGATTTCACCTGCCACACGAATACGTTTGTCGGCGGTGTAGCTCTCAAGCTGGCTCTGGCAGAAAAAGAGAACAAGTCGCAACCGAACAAGGCTTCGGTGGTCTTTGTTCTTCCATCGCCCTTCGGTATTTCGAATTCTGTCCAAGCTCTTTCACGTTATCTTTTCACACTCGCTGCGTCTCATCCCCCATCTTCGGTGGAGAAGTACGTCCTCAACGCGTCTTTCCTGATTTAATCAAACCCTTCTTTTCCGTGCAGCTCACGTCCGGGGATAAGTCCATCCTGTCGTGAATTGAACGGTCGCTTGTTTCTCAATCCCTACACTCGTATTTTTCGATTAACTATCGCCGGTAGGATTGAGCATCCTGAACTGTCTTTGCTCTTCACAACAATAGGAGTATCAGCTCATGCGGCAAATCCTCGTTTGTCTCGCGCTCGTTATCGCGGCTCTTTATTCATCATTCGCGTGGGCCCGCCCGACTGAATGGCTTCAGCCGTTCGGGCGGGGACAAGAAAGCAAGCCATTGAAATTGGAAGACCTCATCGCTGAGGCTCTTCAAAACAATCCTCAGCTCCGTGCTGCACGAAACCAGACTGCGGCGGCCAGAACAAAAGTGAATCAAGTAACATCCTGGGAGGCGCCTCAGGTGGGCGCTGAGTTTTACCAGACCCCGATCCAATCATTCCCCAATCCAGTGAAAGACGGGATGGAGACGGACTACTTCGTTCAACAGATGTTCCCTTTCCCTGGCAAACTGGCAGCCATGGGCAAGGCTGCCGAAAGCAATGCGAACATGGTCGAGCAGGGTTACAAAGCTTTGGAGCGCAAGATCCTTCGTGAGCTCAAGTCTGCATACTATGAACTCTACTTGGTTCAGCGCAAAATCCAGATCAACGCTGAAAATCAGGACCTGATGAGGAGGTTCGTCGAGATTGCCTCGAAGCAATATGAGGTGGGGATGGGGAAGCAGCAGGATATCCTTCGTGCCCAGACTGAGCTCTCTACGCTCGTGAACAGTGGTATAAATCTTCAGAGGGAGAAACAAGTCGCAGAGTCAATGATCAATACGATCTTGAGTCGACCTGCTAACGCTCCCCTCGGCTACGTCCCCGACATCGAAGGAGATGTTCCAAGGTGGACATTCGAGCAATTACGGTCTTTGGCTCTTGAGGCCCGTCCAGAGTTAAAAGCAATGAGTTTCAATATCGAGATGAACAAGGCCGATCTGTCGCTCTCCAAGCGCGAGTATTATCCTGATCTGATGGCTCGGGTGATGTACAAGGATATGGTGATGACAAAGAACGACTTTTGGTCGGCGATGGTCGGCGTCAGCATTCCGCTTGCTCCGTGGTCAAGCGGTAGATACACCTCAAAGGTTCAAGAAAATGAGCTCAACGTGAGGAAAGCAGAAGAAGAGTATGCCAACATGAGAAACATGACCCTCTTCGAGGTTCAAGATGCACTCGTCAGAGTGCAGACCAGTCAAAACTTGGTGCTGCTGTATAAGAACACCGTGATACCGCAAGCCGATCAGACCTTACAGGCCACTCTCGCTGCATACCAAACTGGAAAGACCGAATTTCTGATGTTGATCGACGCGTACCGGATGGTGCTGATGTCAAAGTTAGACTATCACATGTCGGTTATGAATTATATGACAAACCAGGCGGCACTGGAACAGGCTGTTGGAGTAAACATAGCTGAAATCATTGAAAGAGTACGTTAGCCACTTTCGTAGGAGCAAGGAGTCATGAAGAAAATCGTTATGACCGCAATCCTCAGTATCGTCATCGGTTTGGGAGCCGGCTGGCTCATTTTTCATCCTGTGAGTGAATCGAGCTCTGCGAGAGAACGAAAGATCCTATTCTACCGTGACCCGATGAATCCACAAATAACATCCCCTGTCCCGAAGAAGTCTTCAGACGGAATGGATTTCGTACCAGTGCAAGAGGAAGCATCAAGCGCTACCGGAGAGAAGAAGATCGCCTACTACAAAGACCCCATGCATCCATGGTTCACGTCGGACAAGCCGGGTAAGGCACCCGATTGCGGAATGGATATGGTTCCCGTCTACGAAGGCGAAAGCGATGCCAAGGGTATCAAGATCGACCCGGTGACCGTGCAGAACATCGGAGTGAAGGTGGAAGATGTGGTGAAACGAAAACTCAACAAGACGATCCGCGCGGTGGGCAAGGTTGATTATGACGAACGGAGACTCTACTCCGTTAACACCAAGATCATGGGATGGGTCGAGAAGCTCTATGTGGATTATACAGGAAGATTGATCCACAAAGGTGAACCGTTGATGGAGCTCTACAGCCCTGAACTTGTGTCGACGCAGGAAGAGTATCTGCAAGCTCTCAGGTACCAGAAAAAGTTGCAGGAGAGCAGTCTGGAAGAAGCCAGAAGGGGTTCGGACGAGTTGATTCAGAGTGCCAGACGCCGCTTGCAGTATTGGGATATTCCCGAAAGTGAAATCAAAGCGCTCGAAGAGCGAGGAACTCCCAATAAGACTATGACGATCTATTCCCCCGTTGATGGTATCGTGACTGAGAAAATGGTGCGGAAGGGGCAGAACATCATGGCAGGCATGGAGCTGTATAAAATTGCCGACCTTTCAACCGTATGGGTGCTTGCAGAGGTGTACCAGTATGAGCTCCCATGGGTGAAAGTTGGTGGGCAAGTCGAGATTGAAATTTCGTATCTCCCCGGTAAATCGTTCAAAGGCACGATTACCTACATCTATCCGTATCTCAGCATGGAAACAAGGACTGCGAAAGTACGAGTCGAAGTTCCGAACACACAAAACTTCGAGCTAAAGCCTGATATGTATGCGACGGTGAAGATTGTTTCTCCGCTCTCGATTGATGCGGTCGTGGTCCCGGACCAGGCGATTATTCGCTCCGGCGAGCGGAACATAGTAGTCATCGCATTGGGTGGCGGATACTTCGATCCTCGTGACGTGAAGCTCGGCGTAATGGCGGAAGGATACGTTCAGGTGCTCGAAGGCATCAAGGAAGGGGAAAAAATTGTTGTCTCGTCGCAGTTCCTTATAGACTCAGAGAGCAATTTGAAGGCGGCAATCAGCCATATGGCTGGCCATGCTGGGATGGATATGTCTAAGCCGACGCAAGAGCAAAAACCCTCTGAGGATGATCATAAGCGGCAGCGAATGAAAGATTCTGTGAAGGCTGAACCACATGGAGGGCATGAAGTGAATTCGGTGTCGGCAAAGAAGGAAAAGAAACAGCAGGCCCGGCATCAGAGGCATGAGACAAATGAATCATCTCCTCCTGAAAACCAGGGGGACGGAATGAAAGAGAAGAAGACAGGAACAACCCAAACATTCGTTGATCCCGTGTGTGGAATGGAAACTGAACCGAAGAATGAGCTCTCTTTTAGCTATAACGGGACGAAATATTATTTCTGCAGCGCTGACGATATGGAGAAGTTCAAAAAGAATCCGGAGAAATATGTGTCGCACGATCACCAGCATTAAGGATAGTGTAGCCAATTCGAAATCAGACAAAGGGTTTAACGAATGTTACAGAAAATAATTGAAGCCTCCGTACGCAATAAGTTTATGGTCATCCTTGCCGTACTCTTTCTGATCGGGTGGGGTATCTATTCAATGTTAAGTATCCCGATCGATGCAATACCGGATCTGAGCGACGTGCAAGTCATTATATACACGGAATATCCGGGGCAATCGCCGCGAATCGTAGAAGATCAGGTGACCTATCCGCTTACGACCGCAATGGTGTCTGTGCCCGGATCAAAAGTCGTGCGTGGATACTCGTTCTTTGGCTACTCGCTGGTCTACGTCATTTTCGAGGATGGAACCGACCTCTATTGGGCGCGCAGTCGGGTGCTGGAGTATCTCAATTATGCGCAGAAGCGATTGCCGTCCAAGGTCGTCCCGACCCTTGGCCCCGACGCCACCGGTGTTGGCTGGGTCTATATGTACACCCTGACGTCGGACAAGCATTCATTGCAGGAGCTCCGGTCATATCAGGACTGGTATCTCAAGTATGAACTGACAGCAGTCGAAGGTGTTGCCGAGGTCGCGAGCATCGGTGGCTTCGTCAAACAATATCAAGTCACCGTCGATCCGGCGAAACTGCTCGCCTACAAGATCCCGCTCAATATGGTGGAGATGGCGATTAAGAATTCCAACAACGACGTTGGCGGTGAGGTCATCGAGATGGGCGAGATGGAGTTCATGGTGAGGGGGCTCGGTTACATCAAGTCCATCGATGATGTCAAGGATATTCCGCTCATGGTGGATAGGGAGAGCGGCACTCCGGTGTACGTAAAAGATGTCGCTGATGTGTCAATTGGTCCTTTGATGCGCCGTGGTTTGTCAGAAAGCAATGGCGAAGGCGAGGTTGTAGGAGGCATCATCGTCATGAGGTACGGCCAGAATGCCCTGGAGGTCATCGAAAACGTCAAGAAGAAGCTTGAAGTTCTCAAGCAAGGGCTCCCCGATGATGTGAAGATCGAGATTGCCTATGATCGCTCAAGTCTGATCGAGCGAGCCATCGACACCCTAAAGGAAAAGCTGACCGAAGAAATCATTATCGTGGCGATCGTCTGCATCGTCTTCCTGCTCCATGCGCGCAGTTCATTTGTCGCAATCTTCACACTGCCGACGGCGATCTTGATGTCTTTCATCGTTATGAAAATGCAGGGCATCAACGCAAACATCATGTCGCTGAGCGGAATCGCAATAGCCATCGGTGCCATGGTGGATGCTGCAATTATCATGATCGAGAACGCTCACAAACACATTGAGCGCGAAGCACTGAAACCGCCTGAAGAGCGGCGAGAACATTGGCAGCTGATCCTTGATGCTTCAAAGGAAGTGGGTCCTGCCCTTTTCTATTCGCTGTTGGTTATAACAGTATCGTTCATTCCTGTGTTCACGCTTGAGGCTCAGGAAGGGCGCTTGTTTAGGCCGCTGGCATTTACAAAAACGTACTCGATGGCGGCAGCGGCAATTCTCTCCATCACCATTGTGCCGATTCTGATGGGATACTGGATTCGTGGAAAGATTCTGCCGGAAGAAAGAAATCCCATCAATCGATTTCTCATCAGGATCTACACCCCGCTCGTTGATTTCGTTTTGAAATACAACAAGTGGATCATCGTTGCGGCGCTGGTTCTGATGGGAATCACTGTGATCCCGTTTCAGAAACTTGGCTCCGAATTCATGCCCCCGTTGTATGAAGGTGACTTGCTCTACATGCCGACGACGCTTCCTGGTATGTCAATCACAAAAGCGAGAGAACTCTTGCAGCAGACGGACAAAATCATTCGACAATTTCCCGAGGTTCATCACGTCTTCGGCAAGATCGGTCGAGCAGAGACGGCAACAGATCCTGCCGGGCTGGATATGATTGAAACAACGATCATGCTGAAACCAGAGAGTGAGTGGCGACCAGGGATGACCGTGCAGAAACTGATTGACGAAATGGATCGAGCGATTCAGTTCCCTGGCGTGACCAACGCGTGGACTATGCCAATCAAAACGCGCACGGACATGCTCAGTACCGGAATCAAAACGCCGGTTGGTATCAAGATCTCCGGCCCGGACCTTAACACCTTGCAGCAAATAGGCAAAGAGGTGGAAGCGGTCATGCGAACTGTCCCCGGCACGTTGAGTGCTTTTGCTGAACGGGCAGTCGGCGGCAATTACCTCGATTTCGATATCAACCGCAAAGAAGCTGCTCGGTATGGCCTGACCGTCGGTGATGTGCAGATTGTCATTCAAACCGCAATGGGCGGCATGAGCATCACAAATACAGTTGAAGGCCTTGAGCGCTATACCGTCAACCTTCGATACAGCCGTGAACTTCGCGACAATCTCGAAGCCTTGAAACGCGTTCTCGTATCAACACCGACAGGTGAACAAATTCCCATAGCACAAGTAGCAACCATAACCCCGCGCAAGGGACCCATGGTTATCCGCAGTGAAGATACGCGTCCGAATGCATGGGTCTACGTAGACATCAAGGACATCGATGTCGGGACGTATGTGCAGAATGCAAAGAAAACCGTTGCTGAGAAGATCAAAGTGCCTGCCGGATACAACATCATCTGGAGCGGGCAGTACGAATATATGCAGCGTGCCGAGAAAAGGTTGATGTACGTCATCCCGATGACGCTGTTTATCATCTTCGTCATCATCTATCTCAATACGCGCTCCGTCACGAAGGTTGCGATCGTGTTCCTTGCAGTTCCGTTCTCCCTCGTCGGAGCGTTCTGGTTCCTTTACCTGCTTGGATACAACCTGAGCATTGCGGTCTGGGTGGGTATCATCGCCCTCGCCGGTCTCGACGCTGAGACCGGCGTTGTCATGCTCCTGTATCTCGACCACGCATACGACGAATGGAAGCAGAAAGGAATGATGCGCGGCTTGAAGGATCTTAAGGAGGCAATCCATTACGGTGCGGTAAAGCGGGTGAGGCCAAAGATCATGACGGCCTCTGTCATTATCGCAGGTCTTCTCCCGATCATGTGGAGCCACGGCACGGGGGCGGACGTTATGAAGCGTATCGCTGCACCCATGGTTGGCGGCGTTGTCACATCCGTGATGCTTGAGCTTGCGGTCTATCCGGTGATCTATTTTCTCTGGAAGAGATGGAGCTTAAGGAAAGAAGCCCAATCGGAAGGAAGACTTCTTGAAAACTAACATCCTAATAAAGGATCACATTCTCTAACCAAAAGGAGACATAATCACATGAAGATAAACAATCTGCTTGCTGCTGGCGCATTGACAGTCGCTTTCAACCTGACTGGGCTTGCGCAGCACACACACGGCCAAACCCCGCAACAAGAGACCAAATCCGGCAAGACGTCCGACATGATGGGTAAACCAACAGCCGAGCGAACAGTCGACGGACTGCGCGTTCAGCTCTGGTTAATAACGCAGGATGAGCACAAGAAAATGATGCAGGAGCGGATGAAGTCCGAGAACAACATTATGGGAGAAATGAAGCATGAGATGATGCCCGCTGAGAAGGATTCGGCCAAGACGGATCACAAGATGGAAGGTGAAATGCAGCATGATATGAAGGGTATGGACCACAGCAAGATGGGAAAGGACATGAAGCCTGATACCAAGGAGGGGGGAATTAAAAAGATGATGGAGGCAATGATGGTTGGCACTCATCATGTTATGGTAAAGGTTTTTGACGACAAGGCGGGGAAAGCCATCGGCGAAGGCCACATTCAGGTTGTCGTGACCGCACCCTCTGGAAAAAACTCCACGGTTCGCCTGACCGAGATGATGGATCATTTTGGCGGCGGCGTGTCCTTGACTGAGAAAGGCTCGTTCAAGCTTGACCTTTCATTCAAATCTGGCGGCAAGACACACAATGCCCAATTCGAGTATGACGTAAAGTAAGAGATGAAACCGTTTACGAAACATATCCTTCTACTCAAACGACTTGTTCTCATCGTCACCATTGCTGCGAGTTCCGGTTTTACGATGGATTGCTGCGACCCTTCGCCGAGTGCAGATCACAGAAATTGTGACCTGCCGGGTGTTCCAGAGACCGGCGAATCCGTCAAGGCTCAGTTCACATGTCATACGAATACGCTCGTGGGCGGTGTGTCCGTCAAACCAGCTGTCTTAGTAAAGGAACACAAATCGGAACCAAGCAGAATCGTGCTCGCTACAGTTACTGCTTCGCTCTACAATTGTCTAAGCCACACGAGTAGCTCATCGCACACGCTTTTTTCCCCCGCTGAAACTCCTTCTCCCCGATCGGTGGAGAAGTACGTTCTCAACGCTTCTCTCCTGATCTAGATCTACCCGCTCTTTCCTGGTTCACCCAGGCGCTGGGAGAAGTTTGCTCTTCCCTCTATGGGGAAAACCACAGCGCCAGTCTATTTCATGTCAAATTCACAAAATCAATATATCAAGGAGGGTCAGATTTATGAAAACCAGCAATCTGTTCGCTGCAATCTTGCTTTCAATGGTGTTTCCATTGTTCGTGTCTGCACAGCACAACCACGGCCACGCTTCCCAAGAAAAATACAAATCGGATAAAATGTCTCAGATGATGGACAAACCGACGTTTGAGCAATCTGTTGAGGGATATCGACTTCAGGTATGGCTCATCACACAAGATGAACACAAGAAGATGATGAGCTCGGGTATGAAAGATTCGAGCCGGCATGAGATGGAGGGGCACGGAATGACGGAGGAGGAGATGAGTGGAATGGTCGTCAAAGGAATGAAGAGCGATCGCGATGGGAAGGAACAGAAAGGTATGATGGGAGCGATGCTTTCCGGTACGCACCATATCATGCTAATTCTGACTGATGAGAAGGCAAGCAAGCCACCTGAAAAGGCAAGTGCTGAAGTAGAGGTTCTCTCTCCATCGAAGAAGAGTGAAACGACGAAGCTCGTCGAGATGATGAACCACTTCGGAGGCGGAATCAAGCTCGAAGGGAAGGGCCTGTACACACTGACCGTGCGATGGAAAGTTGGAGACAACGAGTACAAGACCACGTTTACGTACCAGAACTACTAGCATCAGCACATCTCGTCGGGAGAACAACGATGAAAGCGATCTCAACACTCATCTTCACGGGCACACTGGTTGCGTTTGTCTTCACAGGTTGTTCAAAGAACTCCACGATACCTACCGAGGCCACGGCAGACGTTCCTCAGTTTGATCTGTCACCCAGTGACGGTGCTGCAGCAGTGCGGTTAGATGCTCCCATTGGTCTCTGGTTTGCGAAGCCTGTGGATCGTGGGGTCGTGGAAAGGGGCTTTCACCTCATCAGTGAAAGAGCTATAGCGGATTCTGTTTGCCCCGTGTCCCGAACGATGAGCCATGGGAATATAATGGACTCAATGGCCGATTCATCCAAAATACATCATCTGGGCCAGTATCATACTACACGCGGCAGATTTAGCTGGAGCAGTGACAGTACTCAATGCTTCTTCAGGCCCGATACGATGATGACGTCGCGGACGCAGTACATGATTCATTTCAATCGTGAGATAACACAAATGATGGAACGGCGCATAGGCAGTATGGGCATGTTGGGGGCACACGGTTCAGGCATGATGGCAAGCGAGATGATGTTTCATTTCACGACGATGGATACAGCACAGCTAGGTAGCGGACACGACGCACATCATTAGGAGCTAGAAACGCGTTTGAAAAGTACTGCCACGAAGAAACAAAGTCACAAAGTCTAATTGATGACAAAAAAACTCCAAAGCTTTTTTTTCTTTGTGTCTTTGAGCCTTTGTGGCGAAAAGCTGGGTTTTCGACTGTGTCTCTGGGAAGTTGTTCAAGGCGCGATGAAATGTAGCAGAAATACAAATGATGGTTGCAACCAGGGGTGGTTGGGTTCCAGAGCAACGGCCTCTGCAAGAACATGTTCATTTAGTAGAACATAGCAGAGGTGAGATATCTCCATAGGAGGGAATTATCATGAAAACGCAATCCATCATCATGTTGGGCTTGCTTGCCGCGCTGTTGCTTGCAGGCTGTGGGACGACAGTCCCAGGCGGGTATCACGGTGTCTACTGGCAGCGCTTTCAAGGAGTCGACACCACGATCTATCCGAACGGTTTCAAATGGCACTGGCCTTGGAGCGACGTGGTACTCTACGACACACGCTGGAAGACCGAGAGCGAGAACGTGGATATTCTCTCTCTCGATGATCTTCACATGGAGGTTGAGATCGCCCTTCGACTCAGACCGAACGAGGCCGAATTATATTTCTTGCACCAGGAAATCGGTCTCAATTATTACAGGGAAGTGGTGCAACAGCAGTTTCGTGCAGTGTCAAGGACCGTCTTCGCCAAGTACAAGTATAACGACATCACCAAGAAGAGCGTCGAGATCCAGAATGCAATTCTCGCCCAACTCAGAGAAGCGATCAACGGCAAGCATCTGGACCTGAATGCAGTTGAGGTTAAGCACGTAGAGTACCCACCGCTCGTTAAGCAGGCTGCGGATACGAAGCTTGCAACAGAGCAGCGCTTGATGCAGAAGGAATTCGAGCAGAAGATTGCGGAGAAAGACGCGGAGATCAAGATCATTGAGGCAAAAGGTCAACAAACTGCTCAACGAATAATCGACAGCACGTTGACTCCTACGTATCTGCAGTATCGCGCACTCGATATTCAGAAGGCATTGGTGAATAGCAGCAACGCGTCTTTCTTCTTCGTTCCTCTCGGCCCAAATGGACTGCCGATTATTCTGAACGCAGGGGTGGGGACGAAGAAATGAATCAGAGGACCATTGAACTCTCACCCTGCACAGGTGTGCGCTTGCCGTTGTGAGGCGAGAACCTGTTACAAGGACTCGAAAGGAGCGTAAAGGCTATGGCAAAAGACCCTGTTTGTGGAATGCATGTCGATGAAAAGACTGTCGCAGGAAGAAGCGAGTATCTTGGCGTTACGTACTATTTCTGCGCTCCAGGCTGTATGCAAGCGTTTGACGAACAACCTGAGAAATTCGTCAATGACAACGGGCAGCAAGCGAAGGAAGATTTCCATCACGACGGCAGTCACAACTGACATGTACGATGGCACGGGCGTCGATCCAGTCTGGTTGGTGGGGCTGGACGGTGAGAGACGGAACGACGCCCTTGTGCCGCTCGGAGGAGCTCGGACTTGAAAAAGATAACAGCATATGTAAACACGCTGAGAGTGCACTGGCTCGCCGAGGAGCTACAAACGATCGGCATCAAAGAGATCATGGTGACCGAGTACTTCTCCCCGTCATCACAAATATCGCGGATGGAGCTTATCTCGCGCGAAGAAGACGTTGAAACTGTGAGGGGAATAGTTCATCGCCTAGGAACATTGGGACCGGCCGGCGACCATGCCTTTTTTGTAGAGGAGTACGATCCCAAGCTGCCAGGGCAAATTTCATTGGGGAAGAGGACGAGTAAACTGGAAGAATCACGCGCAAAGCAGCTCATCAACTTCATGCTTCGGGGCAGCCACAGAAAGATAACAACGGCTTTTCTGCTTATGACAATCAGCATTCTCGGCGTTGGGGTCTTCATTTACCTTCAGACAAATGCTTTTCAGCGGTCTGCAAAGGAGGCAACCGAAACCATCCAATACATCGCGGAGACAACTAGTGCGATAGAAAGTGCCATGCTCGAGGAAATGTTGGCGGCGGAACGATTTCACCGTGGACAGGCGGCGCAGGCAGCTCGCGATTTTGACAGAGCTCGAAGGAAACTGGCAGATACCATCGTTCTTCTCAAAGGAGCTAGTATCGTCAGCGTTTTTGAACTCGACTCTCTCACCGCTCTTGAACACCAGTTCCATTTCATCGTCGGCGGAATGTTCGGGATTATCGACAGCCTCTCACGGTACGGGCAGATGCGGCAGCAGAAGAAAGCTCTGGAGCTCTCGAAGTCTCATAACCAGATCATGTCTTCACTTGATCTCCTCAGGGGTCAGCTGCTTTCACATCTTTCCTCGCTCGAAGTGAGCATGAGAGAGCTAAATCTGGAAAAGCAAAGAGATATTACCAGATCAATCGAGGGCGTCAAGGGTTCACTCCTGCTGTTGGCCGCGGCGGCAATCGGTATAACGATCATGATTTGGTTGATGGTTGAACGCAACGTCTCTCGTCCCATTCAGAGACTCATGGAAGAAGCGAAAACCGTTGATACTGTGGAGTTAAGATGACGCATCTTGTGCACATTGAAGATGAAGTAACTCACGGTGAGGAACCCATACTTTCTGAGGAGGATCTCCCATGAAAAAGATCACCGCTTATGTCAATACCCTTAGAGTTCTGCATCTCATGGAAGAACTTAGCGCGCTCGGCGTCAGAGAATTGAAGGTGAAGGACTATTGTTCACCATTTCCAAAGATCTCATACATGAAACTTCTCTGCGAAGATGACAAAGTCGAGAAAGTTCGATCAGTCATCGACCAGATCGGTGCAACCGGGACCGCGTGTGATCATTGTTTTCGAATAACCGATTTCGATCCGGGCGCTCCAACCATATCGCCTTGAGCACTTGGTAGGGGTGTGCGGGCGTTACGGGCGCAAAAAAGGAAAAAATACCATGCTGAGACAACGCTTTGACTACTTGTACTCCATTCTTGGTCTTTCCGCTCTTTTTCTGTTTGCGGGATGCTCAACAAGCCATGAAGCGATGCGCGGTTCCGTCATGATGAAGTTCGACGACCGGGCCCACGTCTGCATTGGTAGCGATGACGGCGTACGCGTGGACGACGTGCTTGCTGTTTACAGGATTAGGGTCGACGACACGTGGTGGCTGTCTGATTATGAGCGGCGGTTTCCAACAGCGGAGTACAGGAAGCCTAACTACCAAAAAATCAAAGTTGGCGAAGCCAAGGTCATTGAGATCTTCGAGCGTCACTTTGCGACGGTAAGAGTCATCAGCGGTGAGCTTCAACCCAGTGACATCGTTGAGAAAAGCCGGCGTTGATAAGGAGGATTGTATGAAAACGACAATTTACGGTGTCGCGGCACTGTTCATTGCAGTGCTCCTCAGTAGCTGCGGCACAAGCATGGACACGAAGAGAAGAGAACAAATTAAGCCTGCGTTTATTATCAAACCGAATGAGCCGATAGCGATTATGCCATTCGAGGCGGACAACGCGCTTTCCAATCTCGGCGGGCAGGTATCGGATGAGGTCATTGTCAATCTTCTTGAACATGCACCCAAGATGAAAATCATCCCCGCAACAGTGGTGCGAAATTACTTGCTCTCAACGAACCTCGGTGTTGGCGGCATACCTGATATGCACACCATCCACAATTTGAAGGAGGGTCTCAAGTGTCGCTATTTGCTGACAGGAAATCTGTACACCTCGATAGGAGAAGTAAAATACACTAACACTTACTCTAACCGGATCGCATCGGGAAGCGTGACAGTGCGACTTGTAGATTGCGATTCGTTGAACGTAGTCTGGGCAAAACACGTCGAGTCTACGTTTTGGACTACAACCTACTACTACAGCGGCGGTCAGCAACAAACGACTTATTATACGGATGGACAACTGTTACAAGGGCTTATCAGAAGGTTGGGATACGAAGTCGCGAGTCATTTCTACGAGCACGAATCAAGGAGGCGACCATGGTTCAAGATATCGTTTGTGGGATGGGCGTCGAGGAAGACGACCCAAGGACCGTTGTGAAGACGTTTCAGGGGAAACAATTCTTCTTCTGCAGCGCGGAATGTATGCTTCTTTTTACCAGAGACACTAAATATTTTCTAACGGGGACTCTTGACGTGCGTGACACCGTAAAAGACCTCGTGTGCGATATGGAGGTGGATAAAGAGAATCCACCGTTTACAACGCAATACAACGGGCAAACCTATTATTTCTGTTCGTACGCATGTCAAATGGAATTTGAACGTCATCCAGAACAGTACATCAAGCATTGATTGACAGGAATGGATCACGATGCCTGAGATTCGCCAAGATATCACAACAAAGGAATGGGTCATTATTGCTACGGAGCGATCCAAACGGCCTCATGATTTCAAGAAGAAGGTCGAAAGAGACGGAGAGCAGCGACTCGATCCAGCGTGCCCATTCTGCCCCGGCAACGAAGCGATGACTGCCGGCGACCTGTACCGCCGTCCCCACGTTCTTAACGTAAATGGAGCTGACTGGGGTGTGAGGGTTGTCCCGAATAAATTTCCAGCCTTGATCCCGCAAGGAAGTTTAGAAAGGCAAGTAGAAGGTGTGTCCTTCCATCGGCTCGATGGTGTGGGTCAGCACGAAGTGGTAATCGAGACCCCTCATCACAACCGCTTTATGTTCGATATGGACGACGTCGAGGTTTGCTCGATCATTCACACCTACCGGGAACGGTACAATCAGTTGAAGCAGGACAAGCGATTCAAGGTGATCCTGATTTTCAAGAACCATGGAAAAGCAGCAGGGACATCCTTGGAACATCCTCATTCCCAAATTATTGCAGCGCCCGTCGTTCCTGCACACATCAGAAACAAATACGAAATCGCCACTGGATACTTTGATGACAACGAACGCTGCATTTATTGCGACGTTGTGCAGGACGAAATCAATGCGGGCACAAGGATTATTCTGCAAACAAACTTCTTCGTTGCATTTCATCCCTTTGCCTCACAGGCCCCGTTCGAAACGTGGATTGCTCCGTTGAGACATCGGTCATCGTTCGGTGCAATATCCGATGATGAGATTGAGGACTTTTCGAGCGTCCTTCGGGTCGTTTTGAAGAAATTGCACATCGGATTAGGAAACCCGGATTTCAACTACGTCATCCATACGGCTCCTCTGACAGATGAGAATAAACGTTATTACTTATGGCACATGCAGATTCTGCCACGACTGACAACGCCGGCAGGATTTGAGCTCGGAACCGGGATGTCGATCAACACAGCGCTGCCGGAAGAGACAGCGGCCTTTATGCGCACCGTTGATATTTCATGATTCGTTCAAGAAAGGAGGCGACATCATGAATCGAAAATGTACAACGATAACGTGTGTGGTAATTGTTCTTTTCCTTGGACTGTATTCCGAGGTTCAAGCAGCTGAAAATCTCCACTTGTCCGATTCTTCGACTGTTGCAGAAGCGAAAATGCTGCTGGAGAAAAAAGAATTCAACCGGGCAATTGTCTTGTTGGACGCACTAATGAAGACGCGCCCCCGCGATACTGAAGTCCTAGCCTTGTTAGGGACGGCATACCTCAACTTGGGAGCCTTTGATGAAGCACAACGATTCTTCGAAAACGCCCTTGATCTCGATCCAAACAATCCACAAGCATTGCACGGGATGGGGAAGGCCTTTTTCTTTCAAGGGAATTTTCACAAGGCAAAACCCTTCCTTCTGAAAGCGATTGCGTTCCCTCCCGAAAGAAATCAGGCATATAAGCATCTTGGACAACTGTCCCTCGCTGAAGGCGATCTCGATGCTGCACGCATCTATTATGAAAAACTCCTTCAGCTGGATTCCACAAATTTTGATGCGTTGAATGACTTGGGTGTGGTGTACCAACAGGGCGGTCTTGAACGCGAGGCAGAAAAGTACCTCAAGAGACTTATAGACCTCTATCCATCTGACAAAATCGGTTATCTCAACATCGGTGCATTCTACGGATCTACAGGGCGGCTCCACGACGCAATAGTGAACTTGAACAAAGCGGCCGAGATTGATCCGTACGACAGTCGCCCTTTTCGCTATCTCGGTGTCGTGTATCTGCAAAAGAAGATTCTGAACGAAGCTGAAAGACAGTTCTCGAGAGTGCTTGCGCTTGATCCGTTAAACACAGACGCGCGCGTGGGGCTCATTGTCGTGTATCAAGGGCAAGGGAAATTCGACCAGGCGCTGCGCATGGCGGATGATGTGCAAATGCTTGGAGTTGAAAGCCCTCAACTCCATTTGATGATCGCGAACCTGTATTTTCTGAAAGGCGTATATGATTCAGCGATTACACACGCTCGAATGCAAATCGAAAAAGAGCCAAGAGATCCGGCGGGACACTATATGTTAGGCGTTTTGTACCAGCTGAAGGGAATGAAGGAGCAATCAGAACGAGCGTTTGCTGAAGTGAGGGAACTTACGAAAAATGCTCTGAAGGAGCATTATGAATTCAATCCGGAGACACTCTTCGAAACGCTCGGTAGAAAAAAGTAATGCTTACGCTCTTCCAATACAATTGCAGAACGAATAAGTGATCAATATGCGCAGCGCAATTTCTTACTTGCAAATGAAACACGAAAGGCCCGAACCATGAAAACCCTCATTTTACTGTTAGCGAGTTTGCTCTTCTCATCATCGTGCATGCATCTGGGCATGATGGGTACTGGCACAGACCATCAATCCACCCCTGAATCGGTGTTGGAGAAAGAGGTCACGGTAGGAGGCATACGAGCCATCGGGATCTTTCCACCGC
>Ga0315281_10004594_pt1 | contig 19987 bp, 22 predicted proteins | sample YL17G07_0_MG_FD_204540 | JGI IMG/M metagenome (GOLD analysis project Ga0315281, IMG submission 204540) | Sediment microbial communities from Yellowstone Lake, YNP, Wyoming, USA - YL17G07_0 | ecosystem: Environmental > Aquatic > Freshwater > Lake > Sediment | place: USA: Wyoming | collected... | reverse complement strand
ATAAGCGTTGGGTATTGCACGCTTTATGGCGACACCGCCGGAGGTTTTGCGCTAATAAAGGACCTTCCAAAAACCAAGGTTTACGACCTTTGCGACTGGATTAACAACCAGCCGAACTGGCCGAAGATACCCGTGTCTATAATAACCAAGGCTCCGTCGGCGGAGCTTAGGCCGGATCAAAAGGATTCCGACTCCCTTCCCGAGTACGATCTGCTCGACGCCATTTTAAAATGTTATGTCGAGGAAGAAAAAAGTATTGAAGAGATAGTTACGCTCGGCTATAGTGAGCGCGAAGTTAAGAAGGTGGCGGAGCTTGTTGATAAAAGCGAATATAAACGGCGGCAGTCGGCGCCGGGCGTTAAGATAACGCCTAAGGCTTTTGGCAAAGACCGTCGAATGCCGATAACAAACAAATTTAGGGATTGGGGAGTGCGATAAGTGAGCATTTGGGTTCCGAAAAAAGTATTTTTTACGCGGGGCGTTGGAGTTCACAAGGAAGAACTTCGTTCTTACGAGCTGGCGTTGCGCGACGCCGGCGTGGAAGTTTGCAACCTCGTCATGGTTTCCTCAATTTTGCCGCCGCGATGCCAGATAGTCAGCAAAAAGGAAGGCGTCAAACACATCAAGGCCGGCGAGATAACGTTCGTGGTGCAGGCGCGCATTTGTAGCAACGAGCCGCACCGCCTCATAGCCGCCAGCATAGGTTGCGGAATTCCGGCCGACAAGAACCTTTACGGATACTTGAGCGAGCACCACGGTTACGGCGAAACGGAAAAGGCCGCCGGCGATTACGCCGAAGACCTGGCCGCCGCCATGCTTGCCTCCACCCTCGGCATAGAATTCAACGAGAACCAAAGCTGGGACGAAAGAAGGCAGGTGTTTAAGATAAGCAATAAGATAGTGCGCACCCGCAACATCACCCAGACCGCCATAGTTAAGGGGAGGAACTATCACACTGTGGTCGCGTTGGCCGTTTTTATCATGTAGGTTCGGGCGGCCAGCATTTTCGCCCCTCTCCGGGCGGTTTGGCCGCGCGTTTCTCGCCGTAGCCCTCCTATCATTCTCTTTGCCACTTGCCAGCTCTTTTGCCCAAGACGGGGCTACAGCCTCCGTTGCGGCCGACGAGATAACATTCAAAGAAAATTCCGGTTTGTTAAGGGCCAGCGGAAACACGGAGATAAACTTTGGCAAATTCGCCCTATCCGGAGACGATTGCCTTTTGGACACCAACACCCACGAGGGGCTTATGGACGGCAACGTGTCTTTCCAGATGCCAAACGCCAACCTAAAGGCGAAAATGATGGAGTTCAACCTCGACAACGGGTTGGGAACGCTTACCGACGCGAAGGGGATATTCGGAGAAAGCTTGTCGCTTTCGGCCGATAAAATTCAACGCACGGGGGAGAAGTCTTTCACGATATCGAACGGCGCGATAACAAGTTGCCCGGAGAATTATCAGGAGTGGGTTTTCAAGGCCAAAAGGCTTGAGGTGCAAATGGAGGGGTTGGCCGTTTTCAAAGACGTGACCCTGAAGTTTTACGACTTCCCCGTGTTTTACTCCCCGTATTGGTTCGCCCCCGCCGTCACTCAAAGGTCGTCGGGATTGTTGCTTCCTGGCGCAGGCTATTCGTCCACATCCGGGGCGTTCATAAACAACAGCTATTATTGGGCTATTTCCGAGCAGGACGACGCCACGCTCTACCTTGACGCGTTGACGCAGAGGGGGACACGCGAGGGAATCGAATACAGATACGCCTTCCAGGAGCGAACGCGCGGCCAATTAAAAGCCGACTACATAAACGACGCGAGGTTGGGGGAGCCGCTGTGGAACGTCAAATACACCCACGCCCAACAGCTTTCTGACCACATGGACAGCATGGCGAGTCTCGATATGGAGAGCAGAATCAGCTATTCGAAGGAGTTCGGCTCCGACAATTTTTTGCGGACACGACTGTACACCGACTCGTTTGCAAACATAAGCTCCGGACAGGACACGTGGTTCATGTCCCTGACGGGACGGGACCAGCGGGGGATAGAGGAAACCCCGACGGAGATATTTTCCAAGAAGCCCGAGTTGAAGGCGGCGATGTTGCCGCACATGTTTTTGAACACGCCGTTCGTCGTCAACGGCGATTTTGCCGCCACGTCGTTTTTCTCCTCCCGCCTAACCGGGGATCAAAATCTGGATCGATTGGAGATCCATCCGACCATTTCCCTGCCTTTTACAATGACGAAGTTTTTAAACATCAACCCCTGGGCGACCGGCAACGCGCTTTGGTATAGCAACAGCCTCCGTGGCGCGGGACAGATTTTGACCGGATTTTACAACCTCGGCATCGGGGTTGAGGGGCCGCGCCTGTTTCGAATATTCGAAACAGGCGCCGACGCGTTCAAGCACACAATAACTCCCAAGCTTGATTATTTATACGTTCCCGGATACGAATTGAACGGAGTGGACAGGGTCAACGCCATAAAGCTGGACGCGCTGGATTACTCCACCCCCGCAAATCTGCTTACGTTCGCCCTTTTGAACAGGGTGTTTAGCAAAAGTGAGGGGGGCGAAATTTTGTGGTTAAGCCTGGGGCAGGGGTATGACCTCAACGAGGCCGCAAGGACGGACACCACCACCAAATACCCTTTTGCCGATCTTCAGCTGGATATGAAGAGCAAACCGGCGAGCTGGCTTCTTTTCAACATGAACATGGCCTACAATCACTATATATCCCAACCGGACACAATGACGCAGGAAATCGGGATAGCGCCGCCGGATAGCTCGTTTTACCTTTCATACGACAGAAACTACACGAGGACTCAACAGACCGTCTCGTCGGACGGAGTCATAACCTACAGCGCGAACCCGACTATTTTCTCGACCGGTTTGGTCGGATACCGGTTGAGCGAAAGGTTCACCACGGAGTTGAGCGCCATTTACGACGAACACCAGCATCAGTACACGGGGACTTTGTTCGTTTTAAAATTCCAATCCTGTTGCTGGGGGGTGTCGCTTACCGCCGGGACACGGCCGCGAACCATCTCCTTGCCCGACGGCACCTTGCAACAGGAGAGCGAGACAAAGTTTTACATTAGTTTTAACCTGAAGGGACTCGGGGACATCGGCGAGAAACCGACGCCGCTAATTCCACGCAAGCTTTAAACGCGGGATTAACGAACACCCTTTTTCTTAAAAGCGTCTTGGGTTAAGATGCATGCCTGCCCGTCTTTTTAAAAAAAACATAAGCCGGGACAGTTATTGACAACCGATTTTGAGGAGCACACATGTCAGAATCATACATACAGCGGCTTTTTGCGGAAAGGCTCGGCGGAGCCAATTTCGGCAAAGAGGACAAGATTTACAAGTTTGAAAAGATAAAGCGCGCCAAAAGGGCCGCGCTAGCCGCCAATCCCGGCGTGGAAATGATTGACATGGGCGTTGGTGAGCCGGATTGGATGGCCGACAAGGTTGTCGTGGACGAGCTTTACGCGCAGGCCGCCAAGCCGGAAAATCGCGGCTACACGGACAACGGCATAGCCGAGTTCAAGGACGCCGCCGCCAAGTATATGGAAAAAGTGTACGGGGTCAGGGGCCTAAACCCGGCGACGCAGGTGAACCACGCGATTGGCTCAAAGCCGGCTCTGGCGATGATGCCAGCGGTTTTCATCAATCCGGGGGACGTTGCTTTGATGACGGTTCCCGGCTACCCGGTGATGGGAACCCACACTTCATATTACGGCGGCGAGGCCTACAACATGCCGCTCAAGCGCTCGGCAGGTTTCCTGCCGGAACTGGATTCAATCCCGGAGGAAAAGCTCGCAAAGGCAAAAATGTTGTACCTCAACTACCCGAACAACCCGACCGGAGCCACCGCCAGCGCGAAGTTTTTTGACAAGGTGGTGGCATTCGCAAAAAAACACAATCTGGTGGTGGTTCAGGACGCCGCGTACGGCGCGCTCGTGTACGGACAAAAACCGCTTTCATTCCTATCAGTTGACGGCGGGGCGGACGTGGGGGTGGAGATACACTCGCTGTCAAAGGCGTTCAACATGACCGGGTGGAGGCTAGCTTTCGTCGTCGGCAATCCGCTGGTGGTGTCAGGGTTCGCCCAGGTGAAGGATAATTGCGACTCCGGCCAGTTCGCCGCCATTCAATGGGCGGGCATAACAGCGCTAAACAACACGTCCATAACCGACCGCACAATCGCGAAATACGAGCGACGGCTAAAGGCCATGGTCGCCGCGCTTAGGGATGTCGGGTTCGACGCGCAGGTTCCGGGCGGGACATTTTATCTTTTCGTCCCGGCGCCGAAGGGGATAAAGGGCGGGCCTAAGTTCGCCAACGCCGAGGAGTGCAGTCAATTCCTCATCAAGGAAAAACTTATCTCTACCGTGCCGGAAGACATGGTGGGCAACTACCTCCGGTTCGGAGCCACATTCGTAGCCAAGGACGAGGCGGACGAAAAAAGGGTGTTGGATCTTTTGGCGCGGCGCCTTAAAGAAGTCGGGTTTGAATTTTAGCGGCTCCGGCCAACAGGTATTCGTTTCCATCGGCTCCAACGAGGGGGACAGGCGCGTTCTAATTAAGGAGGCCGTCGTCGCTGTCGGCCAACTCGCCGGGACGACCATAAAATCCGTATCGTCTATTTACCTTTCGGAGCCGGTCGGGGCCGACGGGCAAAGATGGTTTCTAAACTGCGTTTTGAAAATCGAAACTCATTTGGAGCCGATTGAACTACTTGACGGACTTGAGCTGATAGAGGCCTCGATGGGGCGCATATTCAAAGGGTCGAACGTGCCAAGGACTATTGATTTGGACATCATACTTTTCGGCGACTTGATATCACACGACGAGCGGCTGACCATTCCGCATCCGAGAATGCGTTTCAGAAGGTTCGTGCTGGAGCCTCTATTAGAAGTCGCGCCCGACACAGTCCACCCCGCGCTTGGCGCAAGAATAGCCGACCTGTTGTCGGCGGTGTCGGCCCAGGATGTTGTTCGGGCGGAGCCGTTCGCGCCACGGGTGTCTTACAGGCACATCGCCGTGGAGGGGCCGATAGGCGTCGGAAAGAGCTCGCTTGCCGAGAAGCTGGCGGAATATTTTGGCGCGAAGCCGGTTTTTGAGATGTCGGTTGAAAACCCGTTTCTTGCCGATTTTTACGAGAACCCTCGCAAGCTCGCCTTTTCAACCCAGCTCTTTTTTCTGTTGTCCCGGCTCGGTATTTCGCGTGAGGCGGAAAGGGAGGGGCACTCGATGATAGTTTCGGACTACCTTCTTGAGAAGGATCTGTTGTTCTCGCGCCTTAACTTGGCGGGGGAGGAATTAAGGCTATATAATGTGGTTCGCGAGCAACTCGGGCCTGGGCCCCGGGGGCCGGATTTGGTCATTTTTCTTTCCGCCGACGCGGAAACGCTTTTCAAAAGGACGAGAAAGCGGGGGAGAAGTAGCGAAACGGGCATTACGGAAGAATATATAGCCGTGGTCGGACAAGCCTACCGCGATTGGTTCTCAAAATACGACGGAGGGGCCGCCTTGATGATTAACGCCAACGATGCCGATTTGTCGAAAGACGAGATGGCGTTCGGAAAACTTCTGTGGAAAATATCCCACCCGATAAAGGGCAGGGAAACTTTCGAATCGTCCGATGGATAGGATATCCGTTCTCCAATTTCAGGAGTTCAAGCGCGAGCACCGCAAGATAGTCGCCATAACTGCCTATGACGCGCCGTTCGCAAAAATAATGGAGGAGGCCGGGGCGGATCTCGTCTTGGTGGGGGATTCAGTCGGGATGGCGGTGCACGGGAGGCCCGACACTCTGTCGGTCACGATGGAAGAGATGATACTTCACGGTCGTTCCGTCGCGTCCGCCATAACAAGGCCGCTGGTGGCAATAGACATGCCGTTCATGTCTTTCCAAATCTCGAAAGAATCGGCGGTGGAGAACGCCGGGCGACTCGTCAGGGAAACCGGGGCGCAGGCGGTCAAGGTGGAGGGGGGCGTTAATATCGCCCCCGCTATTCATGCCGTCGCCGAGGCCGGAATTCCCATTATCGGACACGTCGGCCTTATGCCGCAGTCGGTGCACCAGATAGGCGGGTACAAAACGCAGGGGATGACGGCGGATTCCGCCAAGACGATCATGGAGGACGCGCTTGCGGTGGAGAGCGCCGGGGCGTTCATGGTGGTGTTGGAGGCTGTGCCGGCGGACTTGGGCCGAAAAATATCCGAGGCTCTTAAAATCCCGGTCATCGGCATAGGCGCGGGGCCGCATTGCGACGGGCAGATAATGGTGATGCACGACATGCTGGGTCTTTCCACGGGGCGCCTGCCACGCTTCGTAAAGGCATACGCGAACCTCCATGAGCAGGCGGTTGACTCCGTCAGGAGATACGCCGCGGAGGTGCGGTCCGGCGCATACCCTTCCGACGAGCATTCCTACCACGCGAAAGAGGACAAGTCCAAAGGAAGTTAGAAAGGGGCAACACTCTCTCTTTATTCGAGTGGTAAAGCGGGTTATATTGTCATGATTGATTATGGGGAAAAAACATGAACGCGCCGATTTCAGCCGGCTAAAAAATCATCCGATAGCGGAGCGCGACAACAAGGTTTCGACCGCTGATTTTGCGGACGTCGAGAAATACCTGCGCACCGGAAACATAACCGACCTTCTACCGCGCCAGTTGAAGGCGAACGACATGCGGGCGATAGCGGACTGCGTCAAATCGGCGCGGTCGAAGAGCCGGGCGGTTATTTTCGCCATGGGCGCGCACGTCATAAAAACCGGATGTTCCAGCATCATCATAGACATGATTAAGAAAAAGGTGATAACCGGGATAGCCATGAACGGCGCAGGCGCGGTGCACGACCTTGAGATAGCGTTCATAGGCGCCACCTCCGAGGACGTGGAGGAGGAGGTCAAGACCGGCAGGTTCGGCATGGTGGAGGAAACCGCCGCAATGACGATGGAGGCGCTTCGCCAATACCCGGAATGCGGGTTCGGCGAGTCGCTCGGGCGTTACATATCCGACCGCGCCATGAAATTCGCCGACAAAAGCATATTGGCGGCGTGCGTTTCCGCCGACATACCGGCGACCATACACGCCTCGATAGGGTGCGAGATAACCCACATACACCCGAAGACCGACGGCGCCCTGCTCGGCGCCAAAAGCTTCGACGATTTCAAGATATTCACCGCCGCACTCAAACATCTTTCCGGGGGCGGATGTTATTTCAACGTCGGCTCGGCGGTCATACTGCCCGAGGTTTTCATAAAGGCGCTTAGCGCCGCGCGCAACCTGGGGGACGAGGTGCGGGATTTTACGGCGGTTGATTTCGACATGTTCCAGCACTACCGCCCCGGAGTGAACGTGGTTCACCGGCCCGTCACCACCGGCGGCAAGGGATACCGCGTGACCGGACACCACGAACTGCTTCTGCCGCTTTTGTATCACATGACGGTGGGAGCATGAAGCTTTGCGTGCTTGGAAGCGGAAGCGGCGGCAACGCCACACTCATTCGGTCGGAATCTTCCGCCGTGCTTGTGGACGCCGGGTTTTCCTGCAGGGAGATTGAAAAACGGCTCAACTCCGTCTTGTTCTCGCCTGACAAAATAAACGCGATTGTGGTCACGCACGAGCACGGCGACCATGTAAAAGGGGCCGGGCTTTTTTCCAGAAAATACGGCGTGCCGGTGTACCTTACGGAGGGGACGGCGAACGCCGCTAGCGGCGTGTTGGAAAAAAAGGATTTGTTGAGATTCATCCGGTCGGAGGAGGATTTCATAGTGGGCGACTTGGAAATCCATCCGTTCTCCATACCGCACGACGCGGAAGAGCCGGTGGCCTACCTCGTCTCGAACGGCGGAAGGCGGGCCGTAGTCATGACCGACCTGGGGCATGTTACCGTCCGCGCGCTGGAAAAAACCCGCATGGCGAACCTTCTTATGGTGGAGTCGAACCACGACACGGAACTATTGAAAATCGGCCCGTACCCTTGGTTCCTTAAGGAGAGGGTCGGGGGGAAGCTGGGGCACCTTTCAAACGACGACTGCATGGAGCTGTTGGCGAACGCCGGCGGATCGAACCTTTCGACCGTGATATTCGCCCATCTAAGCAGGCAAAACAACAACCCGAATCTTGTCCGGCTAAACGCCGACTCCTTTTTTGGCGGGAGCGGGGTGGTCTGCGAGATAGCGTCGCAGGACGTCTGCGGGAAAACACACGAGGTTTAAAAAATGATAGAACGATATTCGCTCAAGGAAATGGCAAGCCTGTGGTCGCTGGAGAACAGGTACTCCGTGTGGCTCGAGGTGGAGCTCGCGGCGTGCGAGGCCCACGCGGCACTCGGCAACATCCCGGCAAAATCGCTTAAGAACATCAAGAAAAAGGCGGCGTTCAACGTCCGCAGAATAGACAAAATTGAAAAAGAGGTTCGGCACGACGTAATCGCGTTTCTGACCAGCGTGGCGGAGTTTGTGGGGCCGGACTCTCGATACGTCCATATGGGGCTGACCTCCTCGGACGTTGTGGACACGGCGCTCTGCGCGACGTTGAAGCGCGCGGGCGGAATGATACTCGAAAAAGTGGACGTTCTCATGAAGTCGCTCAAGAAACTCGCGATACGGCACAAAAAAACGCCTTGCATGGGGCGGACGCACGGGGTGCACGCCGAGCCGACCGCGTTCGGCCTTAAGATGGCGCTTTGGCACGCCGAGATGGCGCGCAACAGGCAGAGGCTGGTGAATGCAATCGACGGGATTTCCGTGGGGAAAATATCCGGAGCTGTCGGCAACTACGCTCACGCCAGTTCGCGGCTTGAAAAGCACGTCTGCAAAAAAATGGGGCTTACGCCAGCCCCCATTTCAACGCAAATAATCCAGCGCGACAGGCACGCGGAATATATGTCGGCGCTGGCCATCACTGCCGCCACAATAGAGAAAATCGCGCTGGAGGTGCGCCATCTTCAGCGTTCCGAGGTGCTGGAGGCCGAGGAGCCGTTCGAGAGCGGACAAAAAGGTTCCTCCGCCATGCCGCACAAGCGCAACCCGGTAAACTCCGAGCAGATGTGCGGACTGGCCCGTGTTGTTCGCGGCAACCTTCAGGCGGCGTTGGAAAACGTGGCGCTGTGGCACGAGCGGGACATAAGCCACTCGTCGGTCGAGCGCGTGATTTTGCCGGACTCCACCATCCTCCTCCACTACATGCTGGAGAAAACGAGGAGGATAATCGACGGCCTGCACGTCTATCCCGAGCACATGTTGAGGAACATCGACGCGACGTTCGGCCTTTACTCCTCGCAAAGGGTTTTGCTGGCGCTCGTCGAGTCCGGCATGACGCGCGAGGACGCCTACAAGGCGGTGCAGGACACGGCCATGATTTGCTGGCGCGAAGAGGTGTTGTTCAAGGACATGCTCATGGCCCATCCGGAGATAAGCGCTAGGCTCTCAAAGAAAAAGATAGGCGAGCTGTTCGACCTGAAATATTATTTAAAGAACGTGGACGAAATATTCAAGCGCGTGTTCGCTAGAACGTAAATGACAAAATTGGGTGGAAAATGAAAAAACTTGAGAAGTTGTACGAAGGCAAGGCGAAGATACTGTACGCGACCGACAACCCGGATCTAGTAATTCAGTATTTCAAGGACGACGCGACCGCGTTCAACGCGCAGAAGAAGGGTACCATCGTCGACAAGGGGATAATGAACAACACCCTTTCCACGAAACTGTTCCAATACCTTGAGGTGGGCGGTATCAAAACCCACTTCGTCGAAAGATTGTCCGACCGAGAGATGCTCTCAAAAAAAGTTTCAATCATTCCGGTGGAGGTCGTTGTTAGGAACGTGCTCGCCGGCTCGCTGGCAAAAAAACTGGGGATGGAGGAGGGGGTCGCGCTGAAACAGCCGGTAATCGAGTTCTATTACAAGGACGACGCGCTGGGCGACCCGATGATAAACTCAGACCACGTTTTGGCGTTCGGTTGGGCCACGAAGAAGGAATTGGACGAAATAACCGAATACGCCTTGAGGGTGGACGTGCTTCTCATCGATATTTTCGCGCGGCACGGCATAAGGCTGGTCGACTTCAAGCTGGAGTTCGGCAGGTACAAGGGGGAGGTCATTCTGGCCGACGAGATATCGCCCGACACGTCGCGGCTTTGGGACATGGAGACCGGCGAAAAAATGGACAAGGACCGGTTCCGCCGCGATTTGGGAAAAATCGAGGAATCATACCGCGAGGTCGTCCGAAGGATATGCGGGTAGAATCCGCAGGCGCGCGCCTCTAAAGATTAGAGGCGCCGGCGAAGAAGCGCTCGCTTTTCATCTTTGACTGTATCCTGCTGTCTCGAAAAGCTGACACCACGCCGGTAATCTCGTTCATTAACGCCGGCGACGGCTTTAATCTGGACGCTTTGGAGAACTCGGTCGAAACTATCCGGGAGAGGAATTTCGCGGCCCCCTGCGAAAGCGGCGTCGTTCTGCCGGATTTGCGCCTGCAGGTTGCGCAGAGCACTCCGCCGCGGCTCACGTCGAACGCCAGGCTCCCCTGCTCGTGCAACGCGCCCCCGCAGTCTATGCACCTGTCCAGCGTGGGGCCGTAGCCGAGGTGGTTTAAAAGCTTCACGTCGAAAAATCTGGTTATCCAGTCCATGTCCCGCGGTTTGGTCTCGGCGCAAAGGAGTTCGAGCGTCGCGTCGGCGGCCATGAACGCGCGCGGATTCGGGTCGCCGTCGCGCGTCGCCAGCTCTATGAACTCCGTGACGTAGCAGGCGCGGTGGAATCTTTCCAAGTCGTCGGCTATCGCCGATCTAGCCGAGCCCAGGTCGACGGCGCTAAGTTTGTACAATCCGACGTTCTCCCTGCCGAAGTAGGTTATGTCCAGCCTGTGGAACGGCTCCAGCCGCCCCGCAAACTGGCTTTTGAGCTTGCGCGCGCCCTTTGCGACGACCCGGATTTTCCCGTGATTTTTGCAGAAGAAGGAGACGATTTTGTCGGCCTCGCCGAAATCGTGGCCGCGAATCATTATCGCCGTGTCGTTGTACAACGGCATCGGCTATCCCTTGTATGCGGAATCGTGGCGCCTTATAAACTCGGCGTCTTTGGTCCAGTCCTTGCGCGTCTTGACCTTCAACTCCACGTAGAACTTTCTCGCGAATCGCTTTTCAAGCTCCTCGCGCGCGGCCTGGCCTATTCTTTTTATCATGGAGCCGCCGGAACCTATGACGATACCTTTTTGCGACTCCTTCTCGACGTATATGGTGGCGGTCACGGCAGTCAGCTTTTCTGAGCGCTCCTTGTAATCCTCGACGGCCACCATGGAGGAATACGGCACCTCCAGATGGGTGTAGAGCAATATCTTAGAGCGGATTATTTCCGAGGCTAGAAATCTCTCGTTTTGGTCGGTTATCTGGTCCTCCGGGAAAAGCGCGTGCCCGGCCGGAAGGCGGGAGGCGATAAGCTTTTCAAGCTCCGGCACGCCGTCCCCCGATTTGGCGGAGATGGGGAATACGTCGGATATTCCGGCGTCGGCCCACATCTTCATTATGGGCAACATGAGCTCTTTTTTTATGGCGTCGACTTTGTTGATTGCCACCATCAACGGTTTTCCGGCGGCGGTGAGTTTGCTCACGATTTGCAGGTCTTCCTCCTGGCGCCCCTGGGTCGGGTCGCAAAGAAACAAAAGCAAGTCCGCGCTTTCGGCGGCATCCTCGGCGGCCTTCACCATCTTTTGGTTGAGCGCCTTGTCGGATTCGTGAAGGCCGGGTGTGTCGAGAAAAATAATCTGATATTCCTTGGTGTTTTTTATGGCGGTGATGGCGTCGCGCGTGGTCTGTGGCTTGTCGGTGACAATCGCCACCATCTCCCCGCAAAGAAGGTTAAGCAGGGTGGATTTGCCCGCGTTCGGTCTGCCCACTATGGCGCAGTAGCCGCATTTAAAATTCGTCTCGCCGGATTCAGTCATTGTCAGAACATTGTATAGCCGTTTTGCCTCCCATGTCCGCTAATAAAGCGGTTAAATCGAGGCTTTCACGGCGGACTCAATGTCGGGAAAGGAAAATTTAAAGCCGGAGTCGAGCAACCGCTTGGGATAAACCTCCTGTCCCTTGATTAACACGTCGGCCCCTTCCCCCAACGCAAGCCTTAGCGCAAAGCGCGGAACCTGCAAAAACGTCGGCCTGTTCAGTGCCTTTCCGAGCGCCTTGGTAAGCCCCTTGTTGGTCGTCGGGTTCGGCGAAGCAAGGTTGTATGTCCCGTTAAAAGATTTATCCTTTATGGCGGTGATGAAAGCCCGCTCCAGGTCTTTCATCTGCACCCATGAGATCGGCTGGCTACCGTCGCCGATAATTCCGCCCAAGCCGAGTTTGAAAGGCGGAAGCATTTTACCGAGCGCTCCCCCTCCCTTGCCGAGAACTACGCCAAGCCGGAAAATTATAGTCCGTATGTCCAGCCCTTCGGCATTCAGCGCGGCTTGTTCCCAGGCCCATGTCAGTCTGCCTAAAAAATCTTCCGCCGGCACAAAATTGTCTTCCGTTTGTTTTCCCGTGTCAGCGTAGAACCCCACTGCGGAGGCGGATATAAAAAGGAACGGCCTGGCCCCGGCCAGTTCGAAAGCGCGCACTAAAGTCTCGGTAACACCAATCCTGCTGGCATAGAGCTCCTTTTTGTAGGGCTCCGACCATCGTGTGGCTATCGGAGCCCCGGCAAGGTTTATGACAACGTCGGCCCCGGATATTTTTTCGGCAAGACGTTCGGCTCCGTCAGCTATGTCGTGGCGGGAGAGCGGAATGGCGTCGAACCCTTCCGCTTGAAAGGCCTTTACGAGGCTCCTGCCGACAAAACCGGTCGCGCCAGTGACGGCTATCCTTAATGGGTTCACGCATATATTTTAACACGCAAAAAATATGGCGGCGCGGTGATTCCACGCCGCCATTTAATCGCGACTCAAATGGCCGGTAAAACCTAGAACTTGGTCGCGTGGTCTTGCGCGAACTGTTGAAACGTCCTAGGTTTGCGCCCCAATACTTTTTCCACCGTGTCCGTCACTTTTGCGGCGTACCCGGCCTTCGCCCCGGCGTAAAGTTCCGAAAGCGCGTCCGCGAAGAACTCCGGCAGTCCGTGTTGTATCATCCCGGCGCGCGCGGCCTCGGGAGGGACGTCGACATATTTAAAGTCCTTGGCGGCGGCTATGGATATCGTCTTCGCCACGTCGGCAACGCCAAGACTCTCCGGGCCGGTGAGTTCATAAACTTTTTCTTCGTGTCCCGATCCGGTAAAGACCGCGACGGCAACGGCCGCGATGTCCCGAACGTCTATGTATCCAATCTTGCCTTCGCCGTAAGGCAGGTAATAATTTCCCTGCATGGCGGGAAAGGTGATGAAATTCTGCATGAAAAAGGTCGGGCGTAGATGCGTCCACGCGATGCCGGATGACTCGATATGTTTTTCCACCGCGCGTAGCCAGCGGCCCAGCTGGATTCCCGGCTCCATCTCGCACCCCATGGCCGATTGGCGCACGACCTGTTTGACTCCCGCTTTTTTTGCGAGGTCAATAAGGCGGAAGGCCAGTTCTGTTTGGTTTTGGATTATTGGAGGGGACAAAAAATAGATTTTATCCACTCCCTTTACCGCGGATTCGACAGATGCCGCGTCTGTTAGGTCAAACGGAGCGAGTTCGACATTTTTGTGCGCCAGATGCGCCGCTTTGGCCGGGGTGTGCACGGCGGCACGAACCTGAACACCCTTTTCCGCAAGTTGTAGGACAACTTGAGAGCCGACAGTACCCGCCGCACCAGTAACAAGAATTTTCATAATAACCTCCAAATAAAAAAGTTGTTGCGCGGATTAGACATTGGATGGTAGACTTTTGCAAGTAGGGATAAATAGGTAAATTGGTTGCATTGAGGTAAGTAACATTGTGTTTCAGTAGGTTGCTGTGAAAAATAATTCTTATGACGGGCAAAAAAAGTGCGATTCCTTGTGTCCGGTTCTATCCACCATCTCGATTGTTCAGGGAAAATGGACGCTTCATATCCTCCGCGACCTTATTTCCGGGAAGAAAAGGTTTGGCGAGCTTAGAAAAGCGGTTGATGGCATAAACCCCAAAACCCTTTCCGTCAGGTTAAAGGAACTGGAGGAGGCGGGTGTCGTCCATAGGGAATTTTTCCCGGAGGTTCCGCCCCGCGTCGAATATAGGCTTACCACAAAGGGTGAGCAACTTGGCGAACTGATAAACGCTATGGGCGCCTGGGGGACAAAGTGGAAGGACGAGAACGAGGCGGTTCTTCGCATGCGCGCCGAGGAGAAGGCGCCACAGCCGGCTCCGAAGAAGAACGATTTCCTGTTTTTTTGACTGACGATCTCCGCCGGCGCTAAACCCCTTCGGCGTTGAATTTCACAAGGCCGCCGCTTTTCAGATTTGCGCGGTAGATTTTAATGAAAAACCAATACATCGCGAAAAGATAGGCGAACGACAGCGCGGTTCCAACGACAAGGTTATATCCGATTTGCTCCGAGAATTGTCCGGTGGTCAAAATCTCCCTCAGGCTTTCAAAAACATACGGCGGAGGGAACATTTTTGCAAAAACTCTAAGCGAAAAAGGCATGGTTGCGATTGGGTAGTACGCCCCCGAGAAAATGGAGAGGAAGACCGGTATGGGCCATGCGAGCCATTCGGCGGAGGTGCCCATCCTGAAAATGACCCCCGAGATGAATATGCCAACGGCTATCCCGAAAACGGTCAGGATAAACATGAACGGCAAAATCATCACCCCGATCTTGAATATGTTGTATCCAAACGCGACCCCCGCCGCCGCGGCCATCGCGGAAAACCCGAACATGCTCGTCACCGCGCTGGCCATGACCAGGCCCGTCAAATACTCGCTGATGGAAAGCGGGGAGGCGAAATAATTGATGAGGTTCTGGCTCCAGATGTCCTCCAAAAAGCCCATCATCAGCCCCTGTTGTATGCGCGTCATAAACCCCAGCAAAATTATCGCCCCCAGAATAACGGTGATAAAACTGAATGTTGCCTGCCCAAAGGAGCCTATGTATTTGCTGATGAAGCCCCACTGGATTATGTCGATGAAAATCCAGACGATAATGCTGGAAATGCGCGTGGGGTTGCCTTTCAGCAAAAACCATTGGCGGGCGAAAACGGCGAAAGTCCTCGACGAGCTCATAGTGTCATTTCTCGAACGTCAGCGGTTCGCGCGCGATTGAGATGAACAGCTGTTCCAAGTCCTGCTTGCCGTATTCCGTCGCAAGCGTCCTTGGGTCGCCGCCTAGAAGTATTTTACCGCGCGACATGAAGAACACCCTCTCGCACACGGCCTCGATCTCTTTCATATTGTGGGAGGCCCAAAGGACGGCCGCCCCGGTTTGGGCCACATAATTGACTATTCGCTCCCGGACGTGCTGTGCCACGCTGGGGTCAAGCGACGCGGTGGGCTCGTCAAGAAGCAACAGCATCGGGTCGTTGATGACCGCCTTTGCCAAGTTGAGCCTGCTCAACTCGCCGGACGAGAGCAGGCCGGTTTTTGTCGAGACGTATTTGAGCAGGTCGAAATCCACAAGCAGGGAGTCGATTTTGTCCCTAAGGTTTTTGACCTCGTACAAAAGTCCGAAAACATATAAATTCTGCCAGACGGTGAGGTTTGGCGGCAGATGAGAATAGACGGCGGAGAAGTTCATCGTCTTGCTGATTTCGTTCCGGCGGCTCGCCAAATCCTTCTCGAAAATTCTTATGTTGCCGGAGGTCGGCTCTATAAGCCCGAGAATCATGTTGATGGTAGTGGTCTTGCCGGCCCCGTTCGGGCCGAGGATGCCGATAATCTGGCCCGACCCCACGCCGAAGGAGATGTTGTCCACGGCCCTTACGCGCTTAAATTGTTTGACGAGACCGCTGACGTCAAGGGTTGTGTTGTCGTTCAAATATTAATTCCGCGAATCGAGGAGGGTCGTTCCTAGGTCATTCCGTTGAATTCGTCGCGCTGTTTTCTTATCAGGTCGCCGGCCCGCTTGCTGACGATGCGGGCGAGTCCCTTGTATATCTTGAGAAGCAATTCGAAGTCCGACGGGTTTTTGGTGAAAAGTTTTTCGGATATGTTGAAAAGCTGGGTTTCCCCCAAGGAAACTGCGGAGGCGTTGCGGGAGTGCCCGTAAAGTATGCCCATTTCGCCGAACACCTGTCCGTCATTCAGGGTGGCGAGTGTTTGCCTGGCGTGGTCTCTAATCACATAGATTTCGACGGCCCCCTCGATGATGACGTAAAAACTGTCCGCCGGATCCCCTTTTTGGAAGACGTTGCCCCCCTTTCGGTGTTTTTCAAGCGAGACGAGCCTCATCATTGTGAGCATTTGGGAGTCTGAAAACTCGTAGAAAAAATCGCAGTTGGAGCGAATTTTGTCCAAGATGTCTTTTTGACCGGCCATTTTCTATAAAACCCAAAAAACGAATAATTAATGTTTACAACAGACGCTTCCATCACCCTATAACGAATTCGTCACTCAAAGTAGGATACCAGATAATCGCCAAATAGCGCACTTGAATTGTGCGTTCGCGGGTCGGTTTGCCGCCGTCCTTGACTTTGTAAGTAAAGGGATTAGACTAGCAGGATGGTGAAATTTCTGGCGAGCGACCTGCCCGTGTTTCTTAATCTTGACATGGAGGTCATTCAGGCCCTGATGTCCTTTTCCGTGCTATTGCTGTTCGTCGGGTTCGTCGTTGCATACTGGGTCTGTTCTTCGTCCGGCACTTTTACGCGCAGGATAATATTTCTCGACGTTATCGGGTTGGATTTACCGTTTCTTTTTTGGCGCTCCGGATCGTCCTTCGCGCTCGGCCCCTGACCGTCCTGCCAAATTTTTATTTCTTATTGGGTTTGTCGGCGCACCGCGGTGGAGGTCGCCGGTTGTTTATTAAATTGGAAAGGGAGCTGGAAATGAAAATGTTTTTAAGGAATCTTTTGGTTTTTGCGGTCGTCGTGGCCGCGCCGGTTTATATCTCGGCATGCGCCAGCAACAAGGCGCAAAAACAGGGCGCCGTCGGCGAGTCCGAACAAACGGCGGACGAAAAGGCGAAGGCAAAGGCCAAGGAAGAGGCCGAGGCCGCGGCCCAGGAAAAGGCGAAAGCCGAAGAGCTGAGCAGGCAAAGCATGGAGGAGCAGGCGAAACAAAAGGAAGAGGCTATGTCGCCAGCCTTTATCGAAAAACTTAAAACCATACACTTCGATTACGACAAAGCGGAGATTAAACCGGAAGACCGGGAAAACCTCGCGAATAACGCCGAGACAATCAAGGCGCATCCCACGGTTCACGTCGTTATCGAGGGGCATTGCGACGAGCGCGGCACGGACGAATACAACCTCGCGTTGGGGGAGAGAAGGGCGCGTACCGCGAAAAAATACCTAGTTTCGCTGGGGGTCAACGAGTCCAACCTGTCCACGATGAGTTACGGTGTGGAAAAGCCGGTCGATCCGGGCCACAACGAGGAGGCCTGGGCCAAGAACCGCCGTGCCGAGTTCACGCAGAAATAGTTTTTAGTTCGGCAGAACCCCGCCGCTTTCTCTGGCTAGCGGCGGGGTTTTGCCTTTATTTCTTGGAACGGGAGACGGGATTCGAACCCGCCCACAAGATTTTCATGTGTGCATATGCAATGAGTTGCAAGCTCGTTTTTTTGTCAGGCAAACAACCTCCAATTTCACCAGAAGTTCTCTTTTTGAGTGCCTTGACATTTTGTATATCAGGTCTTACTAATACCTATACCACAAAGGTGAAGTATGAAAGGATTGAAAAACGATATCTTAAATTTTACGCTGAAGGAGGAGGAATATGACTAACCCCCAAGATGATCTAGATGCTGTCCGTTCGATTTTGCAAACCCTAGAGCACTTTGATAAAGAAATCCGCGAGCGAATCTTACGTTGGGTGATGGAAAAGCTTGGAATAAAGGGAAATGAAGTCGGCCTTCAAGATATGTCGCATAAAAGTGACACGATACAAGCGATTATGCCGGTACAAAAAATACATGGTAAGCAGCATGTCGACATTAAAACATTTGTAGCTCAGAAGAATCCTTCTAGCGACACCCATTTTGCCACAACGGTAGCGTACTTTTATAGGTTTGTTGTGATAGAAACCGAAAGTAAAGATTCAATTTCCACGGAAGACCTTTTAGAAGCTTGCCGCCAAGCAGATCGGAGTCGAATAAAATATCCGCATCAAACATTACATAACGCATTCAAAGAGGGTCTTCTTGATAAGTCTGGCGAGAAGGGTAGATACAAAATTAATACTGTTGGGGAAAACCTTGTTGCGATGACCCTTCCAAATAGCTCAACCCAAAAAACGAATTCAAAAAACCCTAAGAGGAAAAAGGTGAAAAGGCTAGGAAGTCCAAAAAAATAATTACTCGAGGTTAATGCAAGCTGTGAAGGAAACATTGGAAGCAATAGATTCTGCAATAAGAGAAGTTAAGGCTCTTCGTGGGAATTTGAAAAAAAAGAACCAAGTTCAGATTCGCTCTGCCTCTGAATGCTCCTTGGTAAAAGCAACGGCATTATCTTGGTTAAATAGTCATCGAAAAATTGTGGCCACTCACCTTAAACAAGAGTCTCTCGATAATATTGATCATTTGTATACTGACCTTCTCAAGGCCTGCGACCGTTCTACCGCGGCGAAGTTGTACGATAAAATTCTAAAAGCGTTAGCTGGGGGACTGACAAAAATAAAAGGTGATGTCGTGCAAGTGGCGACACAAGGCGTTAAGAGTACAATAGAAACACCACCGAATTTTTCATCATTTACATCAGATATCCAAATGCAAACCATTTTAAACAACAGATGGGCGGAGTGCCACAGGTGCATACTTGGTGAGGCGCCGCTTGCCGCAACAGTCATGATGGGGGGATTTCTCGAATCATTGTTATTGGCGCGGATTAACATGGAGGCAGACAAGTCAAAGATTTTTAAAGCAAAGGGGGCGCCAAAGGAACCCAAGACTGGAAATACTCTTCCTTTAAAGGAATGGACTCTTCGAGGTTTTATTGATGTTGCACATGAGCTCAAATGGATTTCTCAATCTGCAAAGGATGTGGGGGAGGTTTTGCGAGATTTCAGAAATTTCATCCATCCATCCAAGCAGCTTTCTCACAATGTCAACCTTTCACAAGATGATGCAACTCTTTTTTGGGAGATTACAAAAAGCATTTCGCGACAACTTTTACGTTAGGGGTCGGGTTCGATCAGGGGCGGGCTTGCCTTGTTGATTTGGAAGCAATCTTAGAGAATAAAATTTATAAGGAGTGGGGTGCGGGTGGAAGACAATTGTCAGAAAACAGAAGTGCCAGCAAATGGAGAGCGCAATGGAATGCCTATTTCCGTTGCACAGGATGGCTTGAAAGAACTACTCAGGAAGGAGATCGGCGATCAAGCGAGAGTGTTTCAAGTCAGATTTGAAGATTTGGATAGGCGGTTAAATCATACATATTTTGCATTTAGCATTGCAGTTGCAATTGCGATTTTAGTCGGTGGCTGGAATATTTATGAATCGATTACATTGAAAGATAGAGACAAGGAAGAGATAAAGCAGTTAGCTCTTGTAGAAATAAAGAGCACAATGGATAAAATGAAAAAGGAGTATGAAAAAGAATTATTAGAATTGCAAATCGAGGGATTAAAAATATATTCCAGCAAAGTTGGCGCAGTGCAGGCTGATTTGGATAATACGAAAAATATATTGTATTTGACTGGTGGGGATGTTTGGAGCTTTCAAGGCGATATTGCCTTTTCTTATTTTTATTATTTGCGAGGTCTAGAAAATGCAGTTCTTGTGAAAGATAAGGGGGTAATTGAGGTGTTTTTAGGCAGGATTGAGCGCGCTGGGTATTCCACGGAAACTTTCCACCGATTCCGGTGAAACTTTCCACTCCGTCGGAGCGAAGCGACGCTGGTATTTGTAATCTACAACCACTGGTAAGTTTCAGTCAACTTTTCGTTTTGTTTT
>Ga0315281_10004593_pt1 | contig 19996 bp, 20 predicted proteins | sample YL17G07_0_MG_FD_204540 | JGI IMG/M metagenome (GOLD analysis project Ga0315281, IMG submission 204540) | Sediment microbial communities from Yellowstone Lake, YNP, Wyoming, USA - YL17G07_0 | ecosystem: Environmental > Aquatic > Freshwater > Lake > Sediment | place: USA: Wyoming | collected... | reverse complement strand
CTGTCGGGCACCGCTTCCCGCCGCGGATCCCTACGGAAGCAGCTACCAGTTCGTGGCGGTCGAGGCCTGCGTCTCGCCGACCGACTCGAGCCAGCGCTCCGCGTCGATCGCTGCCTGGCACCCCTCGCCGGCGGCCGTGATCGCCTGCCGGTATCGATGATCGTGCACATCGCCGGCCACGAAGACGCCATCGATCTTCGAGCGGGTGTGACCCTCGACCTTGCAATAGCCACGCTCGTCGAGGTCGAGCTGGCCGACGAACAGGTCCGTGTTGGGCTTGTAGCCGATGGCCACGAAGAGTCCCTGTACACCGAGCGTCGACTCCTCGCCGGTGACGGTGTCGCGCAGGGAAAGCTCGTTGACGGTCATCTCGCCGCGCACATCGGTCACCTCGGTGGTCCAGCGGACCTCGATCTTGGGATGGGCGAAGACCCGGTCCTGCATGATCTTGCTGCCGCGGAACGCGTTGCGGCGGACCAGCATCGTCACCTTGGAGGCGAAGCGAGTCAGGAAGAGCGCCTCCTCGAGCGCCGTGTCGCCGCCGCCGACCACCGCGATCTCGCGATCGCGGAAGAAGAAGCCATCGCAGGTCGCGCAGGCGCTCACGCCGCGTCCGCGGAAGGCCTCCTCGCTGGGCAGCCCGAGCCAGAGCGCCGATGCGCCGGTGGCCACGATCACCGCCTCGGCACGGTACTCGTCGTCGCCGACCCACAGGCGGAACGGCCGCTCACTGAAGTCGACGCGCGTGACGTCCTTGTCGAGCAGCGTGCTGCCAAATCGCTCTGCCTGGTCACGGAAGAGCTGCATCAGCTCGGGGCCCTGGATGCCGCCGGGGAAGCCGGGGTAGTTCTCCACCTCGGAGGTGATCATCAACTGACCGAGCGGTGTGTTGCCGGCAAAGACCATCGGCTCCAGGTTGGCACGAGCGGCGTAGATGGCGGCGGTCAGGCCCGCAGGGCCGGAACCGATGATCGCGATCTTGTGGTGGCGGGTATCAGTCTTGTCGGTGGTGGGCGTGCCCGTCGCGGGCGGAACAGTCGCGGTCATGGTCGAAGTCTATCGGTAGTTGCGCAAAGACGCAACTTGCTGAAACGAGCCCACCCGATCAGCCGATCAGGTTCGGAAGGTTGCTCCACAGGTCCCAGGCGCCGATCACCAGAAGCGCGACGCCGATCACCAACTGGAGTGGCCGTTCCCAGCGGACCAGGCCGCGCGCCACCCGAGCGCCGCTGAACTGGTCGAGCAGCCCGATCGCGAAGAGCGGCAGCCCAAAGCCGATCCCAAAGGCCAGGAAGAAGGCCAGCTGACCGGCCACGTCCCCGATCGTGAGAGAGTACGCGAAGATCACGACCAGGAAGGGACCCGAACACGGGATCGCGATCGGTGCAAAGAGGAGCCCATACAAGAAGGCCCCCACCGCCGGTCCGCCGCGACCGGCCACCCCGGGCGACAGCTGCGGCAGCCGAGCGAAGGGATTTCGGCCCACCAGGAGCAGCACGCCGAGCACGATCAGGAGCCCATCGGCGACCGGCAGCACAACCCGGATGAAGTCGCCCAGCGGCGTGGCCAGCGCCGCGAAGATGGCCCCGATGACCACCATCCCAACGACCACCCCGGCCCACACCAGGGCTGCCGCCGCTGCCGGAGGGAAGCGCCGTCCCGAGGTCGTTGCACCGGTCAGGTAGGCCAGGAACGCCGGGTAGAGCGGCAGAATGCATGGTGTAATCGTGGCGCCGATCCCCAGGGCGACCGCCCCGACCAGCTCGCCCACCTGCGTCAGCCGGCGACCAGGGCGACCAGGTCCGAGGCGCCGACCTGCTCCCCGAGGCCGATCAGCTCCACGCTGCCGTCCGTTCGGAACAGGATCTTGGGCATCGACGGCGGATTGAGCACCGCGCTGCCGAACCGATCGCGCAGCATCTGCGCCAGGTCCGCGTCGGCCACCGCGAAGTACCAGTCGAATCCCTCGCGGTCGGCGTAATCGGCGAGGTCGCCCGGCCGTTCATTCGGGTCAACATCGAGGCTGACGGAATCGAAGTCGGCCAGGCCGTGTGCGTCAGCCACCTGGTGCTGTTGGCTGCGGCAGTTGGTGCACCAGATGGCCATCGTCTCGAGCAGCACCGGATGCTCGGCCGCGAGCTGGCCGAGGGTGAACTCGACCCCACTCCGCACGTCGTGCAGCACGATCGAATGCAGCGGGTCGCTCGAAAGGGCGGCAGTCGGCGAGGCCTCGACGGACGGACGCGAGGCCTCGCTCTGAGTTGCGGGCGGTGTGGCGCTCTGATGCGGCAAACCGGCCGACGGCAGCGGTGACGAGTTGGGGGTCCCGGCGCAGGCGGCCAGCCCCAGGCACACCGCGGTCAGCGTGATGGCGATCGTTCGCATGCCGGGACGGTACCGGAACGCCATGACGCGCGCGTGAACGGTCAGTGACGGTTGGGACATGGCCACACGGACCCGATACGATGGCTCCGATGATCGAGCGCCGCGTGAGCCGCACCGTGGATGTCGGCGGAGTCCTGATCGGCTCCGGACATCCGGTCGTCGTGCAGTCGATGACCAATACCGACACGGCCGACGCCGATGCCACCGCCATCCAGGTCGCTCAACTGGCCCACGCCGGCTCCGAGCTGGTGCGCATCACGGTCAACAACGATGAGGCGGCGCGGGCCGTCCCGATCATCCGCGAGAAGCTTGACCGGCTGGGGATCGGCGTACCGCTGATCGGCGACTTCCACTACAACGGGCACTTGCTGCTGACGCGCTACCCCGAATGTGCACAGGCGCTGGCCAAGTACCGCATCAATCCGGGAAACGTCGGCAACAAGCGCCACGACGAGCAGTTCGCACAGATCGTGTCGGTCGCCATCGCCAATGCCAAACCGGTTCGCATCGGGGTGAACTGGGGATCGCTCGATCAGCAGCTGCTCACCGAGCTGATGGACGCGAACGCCGCCCTCCCCGAGCCGCGGGAGAGCCGCTCGGTGATGATCGATGCCATGCTCGAATCGGCCCTCCGCTCGGCCCTCCTGGCGGAGGAGACCGGGCTGGCGCATGACCGCATCATCCTCTCCGCCAAGGTGAGCGGCGTGCAGGACCTGGTCGAGGTCTACGAGCGCCTGGCCGTGCGCTGCGACTATCCGCTGCACCTCGGGCTGACCGAGGCGGGAATGGGCTCGCGCGGGATCATCGGCTCCAGCGCGGCGCTGGCCATCCTGCTGCAGCGCGGGATCGGCGACACGATCCGGGTGAGCCTCACCCCGGAGCCCGGTGGTGACCGGACCGAGGAGGTTCGGATCGCCCAGCAGGTACTCCAGTCGATGGGTCTGCGCAGCTTCACGCCACAGGTGAGCGCCTGCCCGGGCTGCGGCCGCACCACCTCGGCATTCTTCCAGGAGATGGCCCGCGACATCGGCGCCTACCTGCGCGACCAGATGCCCGTCTGGCGCACCACCCACCCGGGGGTCGAGGAGCTCAAGGTTGCGGTGATGGGCTGCGTGGTCAACGGGCCCGGGGAGTCGAAGCATGCCGACATCGGGATCAGCCTGCCGGGCACCTTCGAGGAGCCGGTGGCTCCGGTCTTCGTGGACGGCCAGCTGCGAACCACGCTGCGCGGCGAGGAGATCGTGCCTCGCTTCCTGCAGATCCTGGACGAGTACGTCGAGCGGCGCTACCCGGCACCGGGGAGCGCAGCCCAGAGCTAGCGGCGCCCGCGGCCATGTGGCTCAGTGGCGCGGTTCCCAGCTGAACGAGCGGATCGCCACCAGCAGCGCGGCCACGCCCCATGCAGCCATGACCGCCAGGTCGCTTCCCGACAGGCCGCTGCCGGTCGTCCGCGGATCGTAGAGGAAGGCCATCGCGTCGGCGAAGTGGCGGACCGGGAAGAGCCTGGAGATGGTCGCCATCCATGCCGGCGGGTCGTCCATGCGGATGAACACGTTGCTGATGAACAGGACGGGGAAGATGACCCCGTTCGTCACCGCGGGAGCCGCCTCAGCGTTGGGGATCAGGCCGGTCAAGGCCAGCCCCACCGCGCAGAATGTGGCTGCCGCCACGCCCAGGGTCAGCACCAGCGCCGGAAGGCGGTCCCAGGGGAAGCGAACGTCATAGAAGATCGCTCCGAAGGCGGCCACGATGACCACCAGCAGGAAGGCCACCAGGACGGCGTGCAGAATCCGGCCGAGCAGGTAGGCCCAGCCCGGCAGCGGCGTGCCGCGCACGCGCTTGAGGATGCCGGCGTCGCGCGCGATGGTGACCATCATCGCCAGGTTGGTGAAGGTGGCGGTGATCACCGCGAAGACGATGATCGCCGGCGTGAAGAAATCGGCGGCCCGAAATCCCGGGACGTCGCTGCCGGTGCCACTGAAGATGACGTTGAAGATGACCATGAAGATGAGCGGGAAGGCGAACGTGAAGAAGGCGGCCACCGGGTTGCGCCAGAAGGCCCGATTCTCGTAGCGCACCTGTCGCAGGGCCAGCCGCAGCTCGCTCATGCTCGGGCCTCCGGCAGATCCGCGACGGCTGCTTCGGTCAGGATCAGGTAGGCATCCTCGAGCGACGGACGCAGCACTTCCAGGCCGCCCAGCTCAATCCCCTCCCCGATCGCCCACCCGGTCAGATCGTGCAGCAACGGCGTGGGCTCCGCCGTGGCCAGCTCGAACGCCGCTCCAACCCGGGTTGCGCCGAACCGCTCCGGCAGCATCGACCCCGTCGGCAGAGAGAACCGCAGCCGGGTGACCGCGTCCGCGCGGCCGCCCAGGGTTTCGGGAGGGCCTTCGGCCACGATCCGGCCGGCTGCGATGATCGCCACCCGGTCCGCCAGGGCCTGCGCCTCGTCCATGAAGTGGGTCGTCAGAAAGATCGTCTTGCCCAGCGCGGCGAGCCCGCGGATCATCTCCCACGCCTGGCGACGCGCTGCCGGGTCGAAGCCGGTGGTCGGCTCGTCGAGGAAGAGGAGCTCGGGATCGCCGGCCAGCGCAATGGCCAGATCGACCCGCCTCCGCTGCCCTCCCGACAGCTTTCCGATGCGCTTGTCGCGCTGCTCGGCCAGACCGACCAGCTCGATCACCTCATCGGTCGAGCGAGGATGCGGGTAGTAGCCGGCGTACAGGGCGACCGACTCGGCGACGGTCAGATAGAGCTCGACGCCGGTCGACTGCAGGACGATGCCGATCCGCTGCCGGAACTCCCGCTCGCCACGCGCCGGATCGTGGCCGAGCACCGATACCTCGCCACCACTGCGCTGGCGGTGCCCCTCGAGGATCTCGACGGTGGTCGTCTTGCCGGCACCGTTCGGTCCGAGGAGGGCGAAGATCTCGCCGGGGGCGACACGCAGGTCGATCCCGGCAACCGCCGCAAGCGAGCCGTAGTTCTTTCTCAGACCCGCTACCTGGACGGCCGCTTCGGCCATGCCGCGACCCGCGATCAGGCTGCGGGAAGGGCGGCGAGGAAGGTCCAGGCGGCTGCCACGAAGGAGATGACCAGGAAGGCAATGATGGCCAGTGGCAGCAAGGCGACAGCCAGGTTCTGGTGGACGGATTGCTCCTGCGGATTGTGATCGGCCTGCGGCCGGAGGGCCGTGTCAAGCGCCAATCCGGTCTCCTCGAGCGTCGCCGGAAGATTCGTGTCCATCTGCCTCATTCCTCGCCCAGGATCGCTGCCAACTGTCGGTCCAGGTCCGATTGACCCAGCTGGCCAATCTGCCGACCGACGACTCGTCCGTCGCGACCGATGAAGTAACTCTCCGGAGGCCCAACTACGCCGTAGCGCGCGGCGACCGCTTCGGCCGGATCCATGACGGCAGGCCACGTGGCGCCCAGCCGCGCCATGAACTCCCGTGCCGATTCGGAGCGGTCCCGGTAGACGATACCAACGATGGCCAGCCCGCGGTTGCGATTCCGCTCAAGCGCGGCCGCCAGCAGGGGAAACTCCTCCACGCATGGGCCGCAGGAGCTGGCCCAGAAGTTGACGATCACCGGACGGCCGAGCAGGTCGGCCAGGCGCACCGGGTTGCCGTCCAGGTCGGCCAGCGCGAAGAGCGGGGCCTGGGTGCCGATCAGCGCCCCGGTCGGCGTTGAGCCACGAGACAGCAGGAGCGCACCCCACAGCACGAGCAGCACGAGCGGTGCGACGGCCCCCACCACCAGATAGCGCAATGCTGGCGGCGCGGCAGGCCGCGCGGGCTCCGTCGCAAGGGTGATGGACACCGGGGAGGTCAGTGCCCCGCGGAGTCGTCGTGCGAGGAGTGCTCAGTCTCGTGCCATTCACGGCCGGCCGCCCTCACCCATCGCACGATGCCGATCACCATCAGGATCAAGCCCGGGACCGCCAGGTAGAGGTTGGCGATCGGCTGGTCGTCGGCGCGGAAGGCGAGCCCGGCCCCGAACAGGGTCGTGCCGATCGCCATGCTGACCGGGAGTGAGCTCGGACTGGGCATGTGGACACCGCGCGGTGGCCTGGCGGCATGCTGCGCACTGCCGACGTGGCTGGTGAGCGCGAAGACCACAACCAGCACGAAGACGATGCCTATCCCCAGGAGGAGGTAGCCAAACGCGGTGTCTGTCACGTCAGCGGTCTCCTAGCGCAGGAAGTAGAGGGTCGAGAAGAGGGCGATCCAAACCACATCGACGAAGTGCCAGTACATGCTGATCGCCTCGACTGCGACATGGTTGCCCTTGCTGAACTGCCCGCGCGAGGCGCGCGCCGCCAGGATGGTGAGCCCCACCGTCCCGCCGAAGACGTGCGCCCCGTGGAACCCGGTCAGGGTGTAGAAGACGGTCCCGAAGGCGCCATCGCTGATCCCGAAGCCGAGGGTGGTGTAGTCGTAGATCTGGCCGATCAGGAACGACACTCCCAGGACCAGGGTCAGCAGGATCCAGTTGCGCATCGCTCGCTGATCGCCGCGCCGGATGGCGAAGACCCCGAACTGCATGGTGAAACTCGAGGCGATGAGGATGATCGTGATCGGCAGCGGCACCGGCAGGATCTCGAGCGCCGGGGCAGGAGACGGCGGCGCCCAACTGCCGAGATGCACGGCGCGCGCATTGAAGTAGGTCGCGAACAGCCCACCGAAGAACATCACCTCGCTGGCGATGAAGAGGAGCATGCCGATCAGCGGTGTCGGCATGCCCGCCTCGCGGTGACTGATCGGGAGCGGCGCCGGGGTGCTCATGACGGTGTCTCTTCAGTGGCGTGCCCGGTCCCCAGATGGAGGGCATCGTGCCGATGACGCAGGTCGAAGACCGGGCGCTCGCTCCGGATTGGCGGGAGCTTGTCGAAGTTGTAGGGGGGCGGTGGCGAACTGGTCGCCCACTCGAGGGTGTTGCCCTCCCACGGGTCATCGCCAACCTTCTCGCCGTTGATGAACGTGGCCACCACGTTCCATAGGAATGGCAGCACGCTGATGGCGATCAGGAAGGCGCCGGCCGTCGACATGAGGTTCCACAAGGTCCAGCCGGCATCGGGCGAATAGTCGGCGATGCGCCGGGGCATGCCGGCGATCCCGAGGAAGTGCTGCGGGAAGAAGGCCAGGTTGAAGCCGATGAAGTGCAGCGCGAAGTGGACCTTGCCGAGCCGCTCGTTGAGGCGGCGGCCCGTCATCTTGGGGAACCAGTAGTAGGTCGCCGCGAAGACGCCGAAGACGCTGCCGCCGAAGAAGACGTAGTGCAGGTGCGCGACCACGAAGTAGGTGTCCTGCAGGTGGAAGTCGATCGGCGGCAAGGACAGCATCACCCCGCTGATGCCCCCGATCAGGAACATCGACAGGAAGCCCAGGGCGAACAGCATCGGCGTGGCAAGGGTGATCGAGCCCCGCCACAGGGTCGCCATCCAGTTGAACATCTTCACCCCGGTCGGCACCGCGATCAGGGCGGTCATGAAGCTGAAGAACGGCAGGAAGACCTGGCCGGTGGTGAACATGTGGTGGGCCCACACGCTGAAGCTCAGGAGGCCGATGGCCGCCGTTGCGAAGACGAAGGCCCGGTAGCCGAACAGCGGTCGGCGACTGAAGACGGGCAGGATCTCGCTCACCACCCCCATCGCCGGCAGGATGACGATGTACACCTCCGGATGGCCGAAGAACCAGAAGAGGTGCTGCCACAGGACCGGATTCCCCCCGACGGTCGGATCGAAGAAACTGCCGCCGTAATTGCGGTCGATGAACAGGGCGATCATCCCGGCGGCCAGCACCGGGGTTGCGAGCATGATCAGGATCTGGGTGACGAGGACGGTCCAGACCATGATCGGCATGCGGAAGAGGGTCATGCCGGGGGCGCGCATCTTGAAGATGGTGGCGACGAAGTTCACCGCACCCAGGATCGAGGCGGTACCGATCAGGGTCAGTCCCACCAGCCACAGGTCGGTGCCGACCCCGCTCGAGTACGTCCCGTTGCTGAGCGGCGTATACAACGTCCAGCCCTCGGCCGCGGCGCCCCCGAACAGGTAGCCGGCGAAGATCAGGATGCCGCCGAGCGGCAGGAACCAGAAGCTCAGGGCGTTGATGCGCGGGAAGGCCATGTCCGGGGCGCCGATCATGAGCGGCACGATGTAATTGCCGAAGCCCGACAGGACCGGCACGATGAACAGGAAGACCATGATCGTGCCGTGCATGGTGAACGCCTGGTTGTAGGTGCGCTCGTCGAGGAACTGGAGCCCGGGGACCGCCAACTCGGTGCGCACCACCAGCGCCAGGATGCCGGCCGCAAAGAAGAAGATGAACGAGTTGACGATGTACAGGATCCCGATCTTCTTGTGATCGACTGTGGTCAGCCAATCGAGCACCCACGACCTGCGATAGGTCTCGGTCGCGGGGCTCAGGGCCGTGGTTGCCATCGGTTCCTCGCTCAGCTCGCAGGCTTACTTGACGGTCAGCTTGCCGGTCATGTCGGGGACCGGGTGCACATCGCAGATGAAGGTGTACTCGCCGGCCGGCAGCGCTTTGATGACGTAGGAGACGGTCTTGCCCGGCCCGGAGACGAGCGCCCCGTGGAAGATCGCGGTCTTGCCCTGGTAGATGGCCACGTTGTGAGAGATCGCCTCGTTATTGGTGAACTCGATGGTAAACGGCTCATCGGCAGGAGCGGTCAGTTCGTGGATGCTGTACGCAATGTGGTCGGCGGCGACCTTCAGCACCACGCCGCCGGGGTTGACCGATGGGCCAGGCGTGGCACCGGCCCGGGCGGCGGCGAACCAGGCGTCGTACTTGGCGCGGGTCATGGCCTGCACCTTGAAGGTCATGCGCGAATGCAGATCGCCACAGAACTCCGCGCATTGTCCGGCATAGGTGCCGACCTCGCTGATCGTGAACTCCAGGGTATTCGGGCTGCGTCCCTCGCTCACCGGGATGACGTCGCGCTTCACCAGGAACTGCGGGACGTAGAAGGCATGAATGACGTCATTCGAGCGCAGGGTGAGGAGAATCGGCTCGCCCACCGGAACGACCATGACCGGCGGGACCGCCGGGGTGCCGGTGATCGACAGGTCATTGGTGGCATCGGCGTCCCCGTCCAGGTAGCGGAAGGTCCACTGCCACTGGAAGCCGTTCACCTCCACGTGCACGCCCGGGCTCGCCGAGCGCGCCTCGATTGAATTCAGGGTGAGAGTCGAGAGAACGAAGAGCACGAGAACGATCACGGTGGGAATCGCGGTCCAGACCAGCTCGATCGTGTTGTTGCCGTGGAGCTGGGTCGGCAGACGGTTGTCGCGTCTCCGATAGCGCACGATCGAGTAGAGGATGAATCCCTCGACCGCCAGGAAGACGACCGCGCCCATCCCCAGCACGATGGCGTAGAGGACGAAAACCTCCTTGGCCTGCTTCGTTTCGGGCGCGGGCGGAACCATGGCGCAGCCGGCGAGGACGACGAGAACAAGGAGCGGCGCGGCGACACGAAGAAGCGCCCGCAAGCGTGGTCGAGCCGCCAGTCGTGACATCAGCTGGTCTCGGGGTCCCTCACAGCAAGGTGCGCACGTCCACCTGGCTGGCGGCGGCACGCGGCGTATTGTACCGATCCGGTCGCGGCTGGCGCATCCTCTGCGAGCCTCAGCCGAGGTCGTCAGGACAGGTCGGCTTCTCGTCGGGAAGCATGAACCTGACACTCACCTCGTAACGGTGGCCGACATTGGTGAAGCGGGTGAGCTGGTTGGCGACTGACAGCACCCGGTACCAGGTCGCCGCCTCCGGCCCGCTCACGACGCCACATCGCGCATCAGCAACCCTGCTCGCCGGCGCACCGAAGGTCGCCGGATCGTCGCCGGTTGGCCATGCCACGAACTCGTTGGCGATGGCGTTCTGATCGAGCTGGTCGGCATCGGCATTGCGAACCAGCAGGCGCAGCGCACCGGGCTCGAAGGGGGTCCAATCCGGATCGGCCCACGCGGAGGCAGGCAGCCACGCGTCGAGGTTGCCGAGCCGCTCGCTGAGCTGGACGAGGGCAGTGTGCGTCGCCAGCTCCTCCGCCGACATGCCAGGGACGCTTGTTCTGTCCGCGAGCGTCCCGAGTCCATAGACCAGGACCGTCACCGAGTGACGATTGGCGACGAGGGTGAAGGTCGTGTCAGGGGCATCGGCAACCACGTTCTGCGCGCCGCGGTACTCCGCGCCCTCGTTGAAGACCCCGGTCTTGAAGACTTCGTTCAGGACGGCCTGGATGCCGGTCTCGCTCAGGCGCCGCACGTTGACCGCGGGCAGCGCGGGTCCAGGGTAGATCTCGATCTGGGCGCCCGGCACGACCACCCGTCCGTCACCCAGCAGGCTGAAGCTTGGGAAACTGGTGAAGAGCCACGACGGCCCGATGAACCCGCCCTGGGTGGCGATCCGCAGGACGAGATGATCGCCCCACGGATGTTCGATCGGACCCCCTGGGCCGGGGCCAGAGCAGGCCGCAATCAGGATGGATGACGCCAACAGCAGCGGGGCGCTGCGCAACGACATGCGTCTCATGATCGCCTTGACGCCGCGACGCCAGCTGCGGTTCCCGCGAGAATGGCGCATGGCCCAGCCCTCCTTCCCGGCGATCCTCTTCGACTGGCGTCCGGAGCCGCTGATCCTGGCGGGGGTGGCGGTCGCCGCCGTTGCCTGGCTGTGGACGGGTCGCCGCGTCGCCCGTGCCCATCCGGCGCACCCTCCCTCACGGTGGCGGAATGCCGCCTTTCTCGGGGGACTGGCCTCAATCGTCGTGGCGCTCACCTCGCCGATCGATGCCTATGAAAGTTCCCTCTTCAGCGTCCACATGCTTCAGCACCTCATCCTGGAGCTGGTGGCGGCGCCCCTCCTGGTGCTTGCCGCTCCCGCCACCCTGGCGCTTCGGGCGTCTTCGCCGTCTTTGCGGCGCAGGCTGCTCTCGGTCCTGCACAGCCGGCTGGTGGCGGTCATCTCCTTCCCGCTGTTGGCCTGGGTCGTCTTCGCCGCGGTCAATTGGGGCTGGCACTTCAGCAGCCTCTACGACCAGGCGCTCGGGAACCCGGTGCTCCACGACGTGGAGCACCTCACCTTCCTGGCTGCCGCGCTCCTGTTCTGGTGGCCGGTGGTCGGCGCTGACCCGTCTCGTTGGCGCCTTCCCTACCCCGCGCGGCTCTTCTACCTCTTCCTGGCCATGCCGCAGAACTCGTTCCTGGGGGTCGCCCTGATGAGCGCGCCGGCGGTGCTCTACCCGCATTACCTGGCCAACGTGCGCAACTGGGGTCCCTCTCCCCTGGTCGACCAGAACGTGGGCGGCATGCTGATGTGGGTTGGGGGCGACGTCGTCTTCCTGCTGGCGATGGGATTGGTGGTCGCGGCCTGGGTGCGGCACGAAGACCGCCGCACCGCGCGCCTTGATGCACGCCTCGACGCTGAGGCGGCGACCCGACGGGCTGAGCCCTAGCCCGGCGTCAGACGCAACAGGCTGTCGACCGCGATGGCGCCGAAGAGCAGGGTCAGATAGCCGATCGAGTAGCGGAAGAGTCGAATCGCTGCTCGCCCGTCGGCCGCATCACGCAGCAGGCCGATCGCATACCAGACGAAGGCGCCGCCCAGCACCGCGGCGGTCACCAGGTAAATGAGCCCCATTCGCGCGGCAGGGAAGAGAAGCAGGCTGACCGCCACGAGGACGAGGGAATAGAGCAGGATCTGGCGCCGCGTCTCCGCCTCCCCGCGGACGACCGGCAGCATCGGGACGTTGGCCGCGGCGTAGTCACCCTGGTAGCGCAGGGCCAGCGCCCAGAAGTGCGGCGGGGTCCAGTAGAAGACGATGGCGAAGAGGACGAGCGCCGGGATCTCGACCGTCCCGGTGACCGATGCCCAGGCCACCAGCACGGGAGCGCTGCCGGCCGCCCCGCCGATGACGATGTTCTGCGGCGTCAGGCGCTTCAGCCAGAGGGTGTAGACAAACACGTAGAAGCCGATGGCGCTGGTGGCGAGCAGGGCTGAGAGCAGGTTGACGGTGGTCCATAGCCAGGCGAAGGAGACGACGCTGAGCCCGATGCCGAAGGTGAGCGCCCGCACCGGGGAGACCGCGTGGCGCGGCAGCGGCCGATGCCGGGTGCGCCGCATCACCTCGTCGATGTCGCGGTCCAGGTACATGTTGATGGCGTTGGCGCCGCCGGCCGCCAGGGTGCCGCCGATCATCACCGCCGCGATCAGCCAGATCGATGGAATCCCGCGCTTTGCGAGGACCATGGTCGGGACGGTTGTCACCAGCAGCAGTTCGATGATGCGCGGCTTGGTGAGCGCCACGTACGCCCGCAAGGTGTCACCCCTGCCGGGCGGTTGGGGTTCGCCCGCCCCCGCGGTCGCGATGGGGATGGGGCCCGTGACCGGCTGCCGCCGCGCCGTGAGGTAGAGCCATACGAGAGTTGCGAAGAGCGCGGCACCGACCGCGAGGTGCGGAACCACGAAGAGCGCGGACAGGCGAGACCAGACGTTCGCGGCACCGAGGGCGAGCTGCGCGACCACCAGCGCCACCGCGATCGCGGCCAGGGTGCGCGGCAACCCGGAGAGGTCGCCCCGTACGCGGCGAGCCATCCAGAGGATCATCACCAGCACCAGCAGTGCCAGGCCACGGTGCAGCACCTGGATCGCCTGCTCGCCGATCACGATCTTGGGCAGCAGGCTGCCGTTCATCAGCGGAAAGTCGGCAAAGGCGAGGCCTGACTCCGTGCCGGTCACCCAGGAACCGAGCAGCATCTGTGCAGAAACCGCCAGCCAGGTCAGCCCGATCGCAGCTCCCGGCCCACGCGAAGATGGCCTGGGAAGCGGCCCGCTCACCGCGCGATCGGCGATGACGATGGTCAGTCCCATCACGGTGAGTGCCATCGCCAGGTGAGCGGTGACCAGCTCGGCACGCAGCTGCTGGATCACCACCTGACCACCGAGCAGTGCCTGGAGGATCACCAGCAGGCCGGCGACGACAGCGGCAAGCAGCATCGCGCGATCGCGACGCCGATGGCTGAACACGACGATCAGCCCGACCGCCGCGACCAGGGGTCCAACGGCCAGTGCCGCGACCAGCCGGTGGCTGTGCTCGATCCAGGCGTTGAGATCGGCGGGCGGAATCCACTCGCCGAAGCAGAGCGGCCAGTCCGGACAGCCCAGTCCCGAATCGGTGGCGCGCACCAGGCCGCCGACCACGATCAGGACGTAGGTGGCGATCGCAGCGGCGATGGCCAGGCGGGCGAATCGGGTCAACGGGGTCTGATCCTCTCGGCGAAGCGCAGCGGTGCCCGCGGGTCAGGCGTGCTGGTGGGCAGTCCGATCATACCCAGCGGTGGCCGGGTCGTCACCACGCCATGCTGCCGGTGAACATCAGGCCCAGGGCAGGCGAACTCCCGGCAGCACGGCATTGACGACCAGGCCCAGCATCAGCAGCGCGCCGGCGCGGCGGGTGTGCAGGAATGCGCCGCCGACGTACCAGAGCGGCCAACCGACATAGCCGTGCGGCTCTACCTGGGGCTTTGGCGCTGAGAATTGGGCGAGCACCTGCCAGAGCTGAGGCAGGCCCAGGACGACGAGCAGGACGAATGGGCCGATGTAGCCGGCAAGGGCGGTCCCGATCACGATCGGATAGAAGGCGATCATCAAGCCCTGCGCCACGCGCCTGGCAAGCGGCTCGCCCAGCACAACCGGGAGGGTGTGGATGCCGCGCTGGGTGTCAGCCGAGATCTTGTCGATGTGCTTGCCGAAGAGCACCGTGGTAACGAGGATGGCGTAGGGCAGCGAGGCGAGCCAGACCCAGCCAGGGAGCGTGCCGGTGGCCACGAAGTAGGTGCCGCCGATCATCAGCGGGCCCCACACCAGGAATACCCCCGGCTCGCCCAGGCCGTGGTGCTTGAGGCGGATCGGCGGGGCGACGTAGAAGATGCTGACGAAGAGGCCGGCAAACGCGAAGCCGGCGACCCACGGGCCACGGGCCCAGACCAGGAACAGCATGATCGCCAGGTCGATGCCGTTCGCCAGGAGGATGGCGGCCGCCAGCTGACGCTTGGTCAGCCAGCCGGAGAGGATCGGGTGCGGCGCGTACAGGGCGCGCACGTAGTCATCGGTGTCGACCCCGCCCTCGAGGTCAAAATAGTCGTTGATCATGTTGTTGGCCGCGTGCGCCACGACGAGGCCGACCACCGACAGGGTCAGGAAGAGGTAGTTGACGGCGGCCGCGTCGTTGCCGATCGCCAGCAGCCCGCCGATCAGGCCCGAGGTGGCGGTCATGGTGAAGACCGCGGCCCGGGTCACGATCATCCACTTGCTGACCGAGTCCATCTCGACGCCGTCGGGCATGTTGGCGTGGTTCATCACGTAGCGCCAGGTGGCGAACCGCTGGGCCAAGTTTGTCATGGGCCGATTCTATCCGGCCTCGTGGCGCCGCTCCCGGGCGCATCAGCCCAACCAGCCAGGCCGAACGGCCCGCGTCCTCGTTGGGAGGGAAGGCTCGCGGCCTGTTTCTCGGTGGTGGAGAAGAACGACACGTCAATGGCTGTGTGACCGGTCGGCATGGGTCTATTTCTCAGCCGCTGCTGCGATACGGCTGCCAGATGCCGAGCCGCTGCAGCATTTGCCCGTGGGTGAGAGGTACGCCGCGAACGGTGCCGCGCAGGCGATGGGAGAAGGCGCGGAGCATCCGGGAACCGACTCGACCCGCCCCTTGACGGGCGCCCGGTTATGCGCAATCCTGTGCGCATGAGTATGCGCACGAATCTCCTCCTGCCCCGGGAGCTGGTGGCGGAGGTGGACCGATTCGCCGGGCAGCGCGGCAGGAGCCGCTTCGTGGCGCAGGTCCTCGAGCAGGCGCTGCGACGCGAGCGCCAGCGGGAGGTGCTGCGCTCGGGCGCGGGGATGCTCAGCGGTCGACCAGGCTACGAGCATTGGTCCACGCCCGACCAGGTCGTCGAGTGGGTCAGCGGGATGCGGTCAGAAGATCGGGACCCCTGGGCGCCGTGACCGGCGGCCACGTGCTCGACACGAGCTTCGTCATCGACTACTGGCACGGCCGGCCGGATGCAGTTGAGCGCCTCGAGGCGCTCGTCGCGGCCGGCGCTCCGCTTCTCGTGAACGAGGTGGTCGTCTGCGAGTTGTTCGCCGGCCTGCGCCCGGCCCAGCACGAAGACGCGCGTCGATTCCTGGAGCCGCTCGAGTTCATCCAGCCTGGACCCGGGGCTGCCGCGACGGCCGGCCGCTGGCGTGCCGCGGCCCGCGAGCGCGGGCGCATGCTGCACCTGGCCGACGCGCTTATTGCGGCGGCCGCCGAGGCCGCGGGAGCGGCGGTCCTTACCCGAAATGTTCGCGACTTCGCCCTCGCCGAGGTGCGTGTCGAGACTTACTGAGCAATCGGCGCGAAGCGGGCGGTGAAATGCCGGAGCTGGGGTGGCTGGTCCACGATTCGGTAACCCCGCAGCTCATCGGCCCGTTCAGCCACCCATCGCACGACCTCGATCACGTAGTCGATGTGCGACTGGGTGTAGACCCGGCGTGGGATGGCGAGGCGCACCAGCTCCATCCGCGCAGGAATCTCCGACCCATCCGGGTGCATCCCGAACATGACGGTCCCGATCTCGCAGCCTCGGATCCCGCCCTCTCGATAGAGCGCGACCGCCAGCGCCTGCCCGGGGTACTGAAGCGGCGGGATGTGCGGCAGCAGCGCCGCGGCGTCGAGGTAGACGGCGTGCCCGCCGATCGGCTGGACGCAGGGAATGCCGCTCCCCACCAGCGCTTCTCCAAGGTAGGCGGTGGACCGGATGCGATAGCGAAGGTAGTCCTCGTCGACGACTTCACGCAGTCCCTGGGCTATGGCCTCCAGGTCCCGGCCGGCAAGGCCGCCGTAGGTCGGGAATCCCTCGGTGAGGATCAGCAGGTTGCGGGCCGCTTCCGCCCAGCGGTCGTCGTTGAGGGCCAGCCAGCCGCCGATGTTGACGATCGCATCTTTCTTTGCGCTCATGGTCATGCCGTCGGCCAGTAACGCCATCTCGCGCACGATGTCGGGGATCGCGCGATCGGCTTGGCCCGGCTCCCGCTGCTTGATGAACCAGGCGTTCTCCGCGAAGCGGCAGGCATCCAGGAACAGCGGCAGACCATATCGGTCGCAGACCTCGCGGACGCCGCGCAGGTTCTCGAGGCTGACCGGCTGCCCGCCGCCTGAATTGTTGGTGACGGTAACCATCACCAACGGGACCTTCTCGACGCCGCGCTCGCGGATGAATGCGTCGAGCGCCTCGAGGTCCATGTTGCCCTTGAACGGATGGAGGACCGATGGGTGGCGTCCCTCCTCGATCACCAGGTCGACCGCTTCGGCGCCGGTGTACTCGACGTTGGCGCGGGTCGTGTCGAAGTGGGTGTTGCTGGGGATCGCCTTGCCAGGTCCGGCGACCACGCTGAACAGGATCTTCTCGGCGGCCCGACCCTGGTGGGTGGGGATCACGTGCTTGAACGGGAAGAGGCTCCGCACGCTCTCCAGGAAGCGGAACCACGACGGTGAGCCAGCGTAGGACTCGTCGCCGCGCTGGATACCCGCCCACTGCTCGCTCGACATCGCCCCGGTGCCGGAGTCGGTCAGCAGATCGATCAGCACATCGGCGCTGTGAATGTTGAAGAGGTTATAGCCGGCCGCCTCGAGCGCCGCCTGCCGCTCCTCGACGGTCGTAAGCCGGATCGGCTCAACGCTCTTGATCCGGAACGGCTCGATGATCGTCTGCCAGCGGTCCATGCGGGGAGCATAGGGTCTGACCGGAGTCCTGGCGCGTCCGATCACACTTCATCGATTCGCGTCAGGCACCGACTTCGAGAGTCTATCCCGTGCGGACCGATCATCCCCGCTTGTCGGTGGTGGCCGGGCTGGCTAAATTCCGGTTGCAAGGGTGGCGGTCCTTTGCATCGGTCCAGACGGGTCGATTCTCGGCGCGGCGGCTGCCGCGTCCACCCGAGGGCGTCTACTCGCGCAGAACGAATCCATCGAGCAGCTCCCGGCTGGCTGTCGCTTCGGCGGCAAGCTCGGCGGCGGTGTCGGCCGTAAAGACTGCGGTGAGGGTCCGTGAGCCATCCTCCAGCGCTTCGAACACGACGCGCGTCCCTTCGTGGGGACTCCACGATCCGCTGCCGATTCCCCACAGCCAGACGTTCGCTTTCAATCCGGGGCGGGCGGGAGTTCCACCACATCCAGACGGAGGGGCCAGCACCGTCGCTTCGATTGCGATGCCATTCCGGCCCAGCTCGATGACCGGCCGCGGCTCGGACGCGTCGAATTGAGGCGCTGACTGGACCCAATCGATGAGGTCCTTGGGAGTGTCGCCAATGGTTCGGGTTGGGTCTGCGGGGCAACCCCCCATGTACACCACGAAGATCCGCGCAACTCCGACGCCGGCGGTGCCGGGTAGACTTGGCTTGTCGAAAAAGAGCAGGGCCTCGTCATCGGCCGCCACGTTCCAGCCTGACCCCGATACGGTGACCGAAGCCACGACCCGATTGAGGTTGGGCGCATACGTTCCGGGGGAAACTTGGCCCTGCTCGGGCAGCTTCCCAATCAGGACCGACGGCGAGGCGGCGATCTGACTGGCGGAAGGTCCTGCCGAGGCCGACGGCGAGGCGCCGAGTGGCCCGAAGCCGCCCTTGGCCACCACCACGGCGGCCAGGGCCAGAACGGCGAGCCCGCCGATGCCGGCGAGGACGGAGCGCCGGCGCCAGATGGGTCCACGGCCACCCGCCGCCGTGGCGAGAACGCCCGCGGCGGGCTCCGCCCGGAACAGCGCCACCGGCTCAGCGATGCCCTTGAGGGTGCGGCGCCCGACCGGGACGAAGGTCAACCGGCCGCTGGTGCGGGTCAGGCCGCGCACCGTGTCGGTGACCAGCACCTCGCCGGGCTTGGCCAGGGCGCAGACCCGGGCCGCGATATTCACCGCCGACCCGACATAGCCCTCGGCGGCGGCCACCGCCTCGCCGGCGTTGACACCCACGCCGACCTGGATGGGGTGGTCAGGATCGGAATGGGCCTGGCCGGCAGCCGCGGCCACGATGGAGAGACCGCACATGACTGCGCTCGAGGCCGACGGGAAGACGACGTAGAACGAGTCGCCCTCGGTCTTGATCTCGGCCCCGCCGTGGCGGGCGATGGTGTCGCGCATCATCCGGCGGTAGACGTCCAGCAGGGCCGATCCGCCCGCGTCACCGTGCCCCTCCACGTAGGCGGTGTAGTCGCGCAGGTCGGCGAACAGGAAGCCCCGAGTGATGGCACCACTGTCGGGGTGAACGGCTTCCGTCACCGCTGCCGCGAATTCACCGGCCGAGGCAAAGCGTGCGGCCGGGTCCTTGGCCATGGCCTGCGCCACCGCCGCGTCGAGAGCCTCGGGCAGCTCGTGGCGGCTGGCCAGCAGCGAGGGGGGCGGGTCGTGGACGTGGGCCATCAGCGTCGCCATCTCCGAGTCGCGCCGGAACGGCTGGGCGCCGGCCAGGATGTCGAAGGCCAGGCAGCCGAGCGAGTGGACATCGGTCCGCGCATCAACCGGGCGGCCCTCGATCTGCTCGGGCGCGACGTAGCCGATCGAGCCCACGATCTGGCCGGCGGCGGTCATCGACTGCTCACCGACCCGCTTGGTCAGCCCGAAATCGGTCAGGTAGACGTGGGGCGCCTCATCGGGCCCGGCGAGGAGCACGTTGCCTGGCTTGACGTCACGGTGGACCAGGCCCTTGGTGTGCGCCGCATCCAGCGCCGCCGCGATGGCGGCCACGATCCGCACCGCCAGCGCGATCGGCAGCGCTCCGCGCTCGGCGAGCACCGCCGACAGGTCGTGCCCGTCGATGTAGCGCATGGCGATGAAGAGACGGCCGTCGATCTCGCCGGCTTCGTACACCGGGACAACGTTCGGGTGGTCAAGCGACGCCGCGGTCCGCGATTCCACAATGAATCGCGCACGGAACCGCTCGTCATCCGACAGCTCGGGCGAGAGAACCTTGAGCGCCACTCGGCGATCGAGTTGCGTGTCGGTGGCGAGATACACCGCACCCATGCCGCCGCGGCCGATGAGCGACTCGATCCGGTAGCGGCCGAGTAGGGCGCCAGCTTCGAGCGTCACGCTGTGGGCTCGGACATGCGGGGCAGCATGCGCCCGGGCGAGTGCCGAAAACAAGCCCTAAGTAAGGACATCGTCACGGCATGATGTAGGTCACGCGAGCATGAGGGTGCAGAGATGGACCGATGGGAGTCGCTCGGCGATGGGATCGCCTCTGAGCCGGCGGTCACGAGCTGGGCCGAGAACGAGATGCAAGTCTTCTTCATCGGCGCCGATGGGCAGCTGTGGGACACCTACTGGGACGGGACGGCCTGGCATGAGCGCCATCCGCACGGCGGTCAGCTGATCGGCAACCCGGCCGCCTGCTCCTGGGGGCCTGACCGGATCGACGTCTTTGCCCGGGGCCAGGACGGAGCGCTGATGCACCGCTGGTATGTGCCCGGCGGTTGGCAGGCGTGGGAGTCACTCGGCGTGCGCCTGACCTCGGATCCGGTGGCCTGCTCGTGGGGACCCGGCCGCATCGACCTGTTCGCCC
>Ga0315281_10004592_pt1 | contig 19998 bp, 13 predicted proteins | sample YL17G07_0_MG_FD_204540 | JGI IMG/M metagenome (GOLD analysis project Ga0315281, IMG submission 204540) | Sediment microbial communities from Yellowstone Lake, YNP, Wyoming, USA - YL17G07_0 | ecosystem: Environmental > Aquatic > Freshwater > Lake > Sediment | place: USA: Wyoming | collected... | reverse complement strand
GTCGGCTACGGCCTCTACAACATGGCGTGGGGGGCGGGGCTGCTCAGCGGCCCCGCCATCGGCGGATTTCTCTACGAGCGCATGGGTTTCACGCGCCTCATCCTCGCGTGGTCCCCCGCGCTGGTCGTCGTCACGCTGCTGCTGGCGAGAGTACAATCCAGTGTCCGGCTGAAGCCGGACACTACCGGAACGACCGACCGTAGTGTCCGCCTTTAGGCGGACCGGAAGCCGTAGTGTCCGCCTTTAGGCGGACCGGAAGCCGTAGCGTCCGCCTGTTGACGGACCTGGAGGAGTTCATGAATCGCAATCGAATTGCCGCAGCGCTCGCGCTTTCGCTTCTCGTCCTGACTCCGTACACGCTGCGCGCCGACGTCCGCGCCGATCAGAAAACCAAGGTCGAGTTCGCCGGCATGCTCGGCCGGATGACGAATATGTTCGGCGGCAAGAGTGCGCGCGAAGGCGACACCTCGACCATCATCGTCAAAGGCGATCGCAAGACGACGATGAACGAGGCGAGCGGTCAGATCATCGATCTCGCCGAAGAGAAGGTCTACGACCTGGACCTGAAGAAGAAGAACTACAAGGTCACGACATTCGCCGAGCTGCGCCGCCGCATGGAGGAGGCCCAGAAAAAGGCTGACGAGGACGCGAGGAAGGAAGCCGGCCGGAACAAGGACAAGCCCGCCGCCTCCGATCCGAACGCGAAGCAGATGGAAGTCGACTTCGACGTCAAGAACACCGGCGCGAAGAAGACGATCAACGGCTTCGACACGCACCAAACGATCGTCACGATTACGGTGCGCGAGAAAGGCAAGACCGTCGAGCAGGGCGGCGGCATGGTGCTGACCTCCGACATGTGGCTCGCGCCGACGATCGCCGCGATGAAGGAAATCGCCGACTTCGACGCGCGCTACGCGCAGAAGCTGTACGGCACGATGGTCGCCGGCGTCTCCGCCGACCAGATGGCCGCGGCGATGGCCCTCTACCCGATGATGAAGCAGGCGTTCGGCAAGCTGACCACCGAGGGCGGAAAAGTGGACGGCACCGCCATCCAGACGACGACCACCATGGACTCGGTGAAGTCGGCCGAGCAGATGGCGGAAGAGGCGAAGGCCGGCGCGGACGAGGGCAAGCCCTCGTCGTCGGGCGGCGTCGGCGGGATGCTGGGCGGCTTCGCGAAGAAGTTGGCGCAGAAGAAATCGAGCGGAGACGACGCAGCCAAGGCGCGCGCCACGTTCATGACGACCACGAGTGAAGTGCTCAAGGTGACCACTGACGTGACGCCGGCCGACATCGCGGTGCCGGCGGGGTTCAAAGAGGGCAGGTAGGGCGGGCCTTTCAGGCCCGCCGAGGATCACGATGAAGATGAAGCTCGCGCTGTTGCTCGTCACAGTGTCGGTCGCGCTCAACGCGCAGGCGCCGGCGAAGAAGAAGCCGGCGGAGTCGTCCTCCGCCCGTGCCGCCCGCATCCACAAGGAAGCCATCGTCGTCGACACACACATCGACACGACGATGATGCTCGGGCAGCCGGGTTGGGATTTCATGGTGCGCCATGAAGCCAAGCGCGGCGAGGACAGCAACCACGTGGACCTGCCGCGCGCGCGCGAAGGCGGGCTCGACGCGGCGTTCTTCTCGATCTACATGCCCGGTACGATCACCGGCCCGGAGGCCGTGAAGCGATCGCTGATGCTGATCGATCACGTCCGGAGCCTGGCCGAGCAGCACCCGAACGAGATCGTGCTCGCGACGACGGCGGCGGAGGTGCGGGCGGCGCACAAGGCTGGCAAGTTCGCGGCGCTGATGGGGATGGAAGGCGGGCACATGATCGACGACAGCCTCGCCGTCCTGCGCGACTACCAGCGTCTCGGCGTTCGCTACCTCACGCTGTCGCACAGCGTGAACACGAACTGGAGCGACTCGTCCGGCGACACGCCGAAGCACAACGGCCTCACCGATTTCGGCAAGGACGTCGTCCGCGAGCTGAACCGGCTCGGCATGCTCGTGGACATTTCGCACGTGTCCGACAAGACGTTTTGGGACGCGATGGAGACGAGCAAAGCGCCGCTCGTCGCGTCGCACTCGTCGCTGCGATCGATCTCCGGTCACCCGCGCAACATGACCGACGACATGATCCGCGCGCTCGGCGGCAAGGGCGGCGTCATCATGATCAACTACTCGCGGAGCTTTCTGTCCAACGAGCTGTACGAGGCGGGGCTGAAGAACGTGCCGCTCGCGGAGCGGCCCACGGTGTCGTGGGAGAAGATCGTCGAGCACATCGACCATGCCGCGAAGCTCGTCGGTGCCGCGCACGTCGGCCTCGGATCGGATTTCGACGGCACGACGGTGCCCGACGGGATGGACGACGTGTCGATGCTGCCGAAGATCACGGCGGCGCTGCTCGACAAGGGCTACAGCGAGCAGGACGTGAAGAACATCCTGGGCGAGAACATCCTGCGGCTGCTCGAGAAGGTGGAGCAGACCGGCCGGGAGATCCGGGCGGGCCGGTAGGTCAGGTAGGGCTGGTAGGGCGGGTGGGTCTGGTAGGGCAGGTGGGTCAGGTGGGTTCAGGTGGGTCAGGTGGGTTCGCCGGTCACAGCCCGTCCAGCCGCTCGGTGGCGTCGCCAAACCGGTCGAGTGTCACGCCCATGCGATCCATCAGTGACAGATAGAAGCTGCACAGCTTGCGGTTCTCGTCACCGGCACCGGTGTAATCGAGCACCCGGCCGGTGTCGAGCGTGCCGCCCAGTCTGCCGGCGGTGAGCACCGGGACCTTCGTGCTGTCGTGATTGCTGCCGGACCACATGTTCGACATGAACACCAGACACGAGTTGTCCAGCACGGTGCTCTCACCTTCGGGCATCGCGGCGAGCTTGTCGATCAGGTACGCGTACTGGGTCATGTAGAACTGATTGATCCGCATGAAGGCGTCGCCCGTGTCCTCGTGGCTGGCCAGATGGTGGGCGAGCCTGACGTCCAGGAAGGGATAGAAGAGACCAGAAATATCGCGGCACAGCAGCAGCGTGGCGATGCGCGTCTTGTCGGTCTGAAAGGCGAGCGCCAGGATGTCGCACATCAGGCGCATGTGGTCGCGGATGTCCTCGGGCAGACCGTTGTCGGGGCGCGGCATCGCGGCCACCATCTGCCGGCGATCCCGTGCCGACGCGTCCGCCTTGTCTTTCGCGGTGCGCATGTCCTGGGCGCGCTTTTCGACCTCACGCACGCTGGTGAGGTATTCATCGAGCTTCATCCTGTCGGCGGCCGCGACCTGCCGGCGGAGCGACGCGGCCTGCTCCATGACGCGATCGAGCACGCTGAGATTGCGCTGGCTGCCGCGATTTTCGAACAGACTGTCGAAGGCCAGCGACGGATAGACCTCCATGGGCACGGGCGATGTCGGGCTGGACCAGGACACGTGCGAGCTGTACGCCATCGAGAAATTCGTCTCGTGGTAGCCGGTGACCGGCTGCTCGCAGCCCAGGACCATGCTCGGCTGCACGGTCTGGTCGCCAATGTGGCTGGCCAGCACCTGGTCGAGACTGACGCCGCCATGCAGTTCCGCGCCTTTGGTGAGCGTCGCTCCCGAGAGCAGATTCCCCGTCATGCCGGGGTGGATGCCGACGCCGGTCGCGGCTTTGTTGAACAGGCCCTTGATGTAATTGATCTTGCCCTTGAGCGGTTCGAGAGGCGCCAGGCTCGGCCCCAGTTCCATGTCGGCGCCCGACCCCTTGGCCCACCACCGATCCGGGTTGACGCCATTGGCCATGAACAAGATCGCGAGCCGCCGGGGCGCGCTGGCGCCCGCGATCGGCCCGGCGCCCCACACCGGAATGGACTCCAGCCACGGCAGCGCCATCGCGACACCGGTGCCGTGCAGAAACCGCCGCCGCGACACTTCGCGGGGATTTCGCTGGAGCGGGCTCTTCATCCTCATGGCGGCTGTCCTCAGGAGATGGGCGTCGTACGCTTCGTCAGGAATTGGCGGCTGGTGACGATCGTCAGGACCAGCGTCTCAAATTTGTAGCCGTGCGTCGAGAGATTCCTGCGCATGTCGGCCATGAGAGGCTCGTCCGACGGCAGCAGGCTGCGCCCCAGGGCATAGACCAGCAGTTTGCGGCACAGGGTGTCGACGAATTCCGCCTGCCCTCTGGCGCGCATGAAGGCGCGCAGCCCTTCGAGGCCGCTGCCGGACATGCCGTTGGGGAAGGCGGCGGCCGTGTCCACGCGCCGTCCCGCGAGGTCCTGGCTGCGCGTTTCCCCGATCGGGCCGTACCCTTCGAACACGAGCCCGAACGCGTCGAACTTCGCGTGGCAACTGGCGCACGCCGGGTTCGCGCGGTGCTGGGCGAGCGTCTCGCGCAGCGTCAGGTCTCCGAGCTTCGTTTCGTCGGTCGGCAGCACCGGGACGTTCGGCGGCGGCGGCGGGATGTCCTCGCCAAGCAGGCGGTGAACCACCCAGTAGCCGCGCTTGACGGGGCTGGTGCGCAACCCCGGTGCGTTCTTGGTCAGGAAGACCGACATCGGCAGCAGTCCGCCGCGCGAGTATTTCCGCGCCTCGTCCACGCGGACCCACGTCTCCGCCGGAGGTTCCGGCATCCCATAGTGCCGAGCCAGGATCCAGTTGACGAACGTGTAGTCGCCGTAGAGGAAATCGAGGACCGAGCCGTTCCGACGGATGACGTCCATCACAAAACGGATCGGCTCTTCGAACATGGCGGCGCGAAGTTCGCTGGTGAAGACGGGGAACCGCTCGCGGTCCACGGCGTTGTGCTCGTCGAAGCGGCGGATGTCCAGCCAGTTGCCGGCAAATTCGGTCGCCAGGTTTCGCACGCGGCCGTCCTGCATCATGCGCCGGGCCTGCGCGGCCAGCACGTCAGGCTTGCGCAGATCTCCGGCTGTGGCATGTCTCATCAACTCGCCGTCCGGCATGCTCGACCACAGGAAGTAGCTCAAGCGGCTCGCGAGTGCATAGTCGGAGAGGGGCGCGACGTCAGGTGCCTGGCCCGCCGAAGCTCGTCCCGTGTTCTGGGCGAGCGAAGGCGGGTCGACGCGGTAGCAGAAGTACGGCGACATCAGCACGCTGGCCAGCGCGTCGCGAATCGCCTCCTCGTGACTGAGGTGTTGATCGCGCAGCGAGTGGTAGAACGAAAGGAGATCGTCCTTTTCCGCCTTCGTCATGGGCCGGCGGTACGCCCGCTCGGCGAACGCGAGCAACGCCTCGACGTGGCTCGGTTCCGCCGCGAGCCTGGCCCGTTCCAGCGCGCGGATGTTCGCGTTCATCGTGTCGAAATAGTCGCGGACCACGCCCAGCGCGATCGCGTTGGTCACCTCGCGCGCCTTGGCCAGGTACGCCTCGGCCAGTTGCTTCATCTTCGCCTCGGAGGTGATGTCCTCGTCCTCGGAGCGGAACGCGTTGAACTGTGGGCTGACCATGAAGCTCGGCGGCTCCGCGCGCTCGAACCAGATGAACTGCTTGAACTGCCGGACGGGCGCGAGGGTGATGAAATCGAGATCGCTCCACAACCCGTCCAGTTGGCGCTGCTGCTCCTTGCCGAGCGTCAACTGGTACAACGGCGCATCGTCGCGGAAGTAGCCCATCTGGCTGTGGAATCCGGCGCTCAACAGACGATGACCCTGCGCGTCGGATGCGATCTCGCGCGCGTTGGTCAGAAACATGCGTCCGCGCTCGGACACGTAGAACGCGTCGGGGAACAGCGCGCAGAAACGCGTGAACGCCGCGTCGTACCGCGTGCGGGCTTCCTCGGCCGCCGGAATCAGGAGCAGGGGATCGGACGCTGCGTAGTCCGACATGTCCAACTGCAGCGCGTTGCCGCGATACGCGGTCCGGTGCTCGGCGTACTGACGGTCCTTCCAGAGCACGAGCGACTGCGAGCCGGCCGCGATCCCGCGCGCCGGCAGGTTCTCGAACGTCATCGAGACGCGGGGGCGAAGGCCTGCGACGAGATCGCGCATCATGCCGACCGACTCGCGGAGCAATGGAGGCTCTCGGTGATCCACCGGCGACGGCAGGATGTTCCAGCGCATCTGGAGCGCCCCGATCGGACCGACGTCTTCACGCGGCGCCGTCAGCGTCGCCCACATCTTTTCCAGATACTGGGGGCTGACCCTGGCGTCCTTCGCGACATCGGACAGGGTCGCCTGGGGCCGGCCGAGCGCGGCGCGGTGGCGATACCGCCACGCGGCCAGGAAGTAGTCGGCGTAGTCCAACCGCTGTCGCGTGTAGAAATCGACGACGCGGTTGACGGCGTACTTGTCGCGGTCTTCGTCCGTGACCATCGGGTAGGGCGCGAACGAGAAGCCGTTGGGCAGAAACACCACGTGGTCCGCCACGCGCCGGGCCGCGTCGAGATACTTCGTCACCAGACCGGGCGACATCGCCAGCGATTCCCCGGAGTTGTCGAAGCCCGCCTGGTTGGCAGGATCCACGGGGAATTCCTTCGTGGGGCGAATGTCCACGCCCGTCAGATCGCGGACGGTGTAGTCGTATTCGGCGTTGCTCAAGCGCCGGGCGAGCACGATGCCCGGGTCGTCCGGATGGCGCTTCGCTTCCTGGACAGCCAGCGTCTCGATCCATCCGATGACGGCCTGGCGTTCGGCCTGCGCCGGCTGGCGCGTCGACTGGGCGGGCGGCATTTCCCCGGCCCTGAGCCGCGCGAGCACGAGATTCCAGCGGGGCAGGTCCCTGGTGACCGAGTCCAGCGTGGAGTAGGCCGCGAGGTCGAAGGCGGCCGCGGCTTCAGTGCCGCTGTGACAGCTGTAGCAGTAGGCCTCCACGAACGGTTTGACGGTCGCCCGAAACACATCGTCTCGCGCCGGCCGGGCCGCGCGGCCGGCGGGCGCCTGGCTCGAGGCCGGTACGCCCAGTGCGCAGACGGAGACCAGCAGGGCGCATGAGAAAACCGTGACAGCCGACTTCGAGGCCATGGCTTCGCTCATTTCTTCCCCGGCGCGATCTTGCGCAGGTAGTCGAAGAAGTTGGAGACGAACACGACTTTGTCCTGAGCGCCGGCGCCCTGGTTCTGTGCCGCGACGACCGCGAGCCGCTTGCCGTCCGGATGCAGATCGTACGGGCTGTTCGCGACGCCAGGAGCCCGGATGCTCGTCGGCGACCAGATCCGCGGTGTGTCCGCGCGAAACGAATCGCCGACGACGGCGTACGGCGCCACCATCACCTTCCCACTCACGGTGATAAACAGCAGCTCGTGCGAGGTGGTCGACCAATGGGGATAGGCCCCCCCTTCGGTGGAGATGCGCCATTTGCCACCTGGTCCGGGGAACGGGCGCACGTACACATCGACGGCGGCGCCGCCGCCCTCATTCGAGAAGTACGCGATCCATCGGCCGTCCGGCGAGAACACAGGGAGTATCTCGTTCGCCGGCGTGCCGAGAAACACGGTGGGCTTGCCGGGCGTCCACCCGCGAGCGGCATCGCCCTCCATCGGTAAGATCATCAGATCCCCCGACGTGGCGCCGCGAGTGGCCATGAACGCGAGGAACCTGCCGCTGGGATGCCAGGACGAGGCGAACTGGAGCTCGGGGCTGTCGGTCAGCCGCGTGACGTCGCCCGCACCGTCAGCGTTCACCCAATACAAATTGTAGATACCGGGTTTGGCGCGATCGGAGGTGAACACGATGCGCCGGCCGTCCGGAGTCCAGATCGGGAGCCAATCCTGGCCTGGGTCGAAGGTCAATTGCGTGAGCGTGTCCCGCGCCCACTCGTACACCCAGATGTCGCGCTGTTTGCCGTCGGAGATCTCGACCGCCAGCTTCTGGCCATCCGGCGAGAACCGCGGATTTGTCCAGTCGGCCTTCGCCGCGCGGAGCACCGACGTCTTGCCGTCGCGCGTCATCCAGTCAATCGGATTGGCGAGCGTGACGGCCGCGCCCGGCATGTACACGAGCGTGCCCTCCGAAGACACGGCCAGTTGCGCGCCGCCGGTGTTACCTGGGGTGGCGATGACGCCCTCGATCGCTGGCACGGCCTGGCCGATCGTCTCGAGGCGATCGAGATCGAAGCGCACGGCGAAGAGCGTGCCCTGCTGCAAGTAGATCAGATGCCCGCCTTCGCCAAGGCTTCGGTGGGCAAGCCCGCTCGACACGTACCGGCCGTAATGGCCGCCACGCACGACGACCTTCGGCGTGCCACCCGCCTTCGCCGAGGCTTCGGCGGGCAAGCCCGAGAGCGGCGTGACGACGAGGTTGGCCGCGTCCCATCCAGTCGTCGCGGAGTTCTCGGTGTAGAGCACGCCTTTGCCGCCGGGGAGCGCCTGCGGCCACCGCTGCGTCGCTGCGCCCTTGCTGAGCGCGCCGAAGACCGCCGGCGTCCCTCCGGCCGCCGAGACGCGCATGAGCGTGGTGTTGGGCGCGCTCGCCGGCGTGAAGATGATCGTGTCGTCGTCGGTCCACGTGCCGCCGCGGCCAGACGGCGCGTCGCACAGATTGACCGCGGCGCCGCCGGTCACCGAGATCTTCTTCAGCTTGCCGCCGGCGAAGAACGCGAGCCATTGGCCGTCGGGCGAGAAAAACGGGTTGCTCGCGCCTTCGGTGCCGGCGAGCGGGGCCGCCTGCAACTGGTCGAGCTTGCGGACGAAGAGCCGCGTCTGGCCCGCTTGCTGCGCGACAAACACGAGCGTCGTCCCGTCCGGTGAGAGAATGGCCGATGCGCCATCGGCGGTCGGCAGCGACGCGTCGGCGCCGATGCTGGCGAGCAGCTTGCGCGGCACGGGCACGGACGCGGATCGCCACGGCGCCCAGAGCGTCAGCAGCACGCCCGCGACGATGACCGCGGCGCTTGCGATCGCCCACGGCAGCGCGCGCGCCACACCAGACGCTGGTGCGTCCAGTGCAAGGGGAGCGGTCAGCGGCGCCGTCGTCTCGAAGGCGCCCTCCAGGGCGAGGCGTACGTCGCCGATGGCCTGCACGCGCTGCCGTGCGTCCTTCTGGAGACACCGCTTGAGGTAGGTGCCGAGCGCGGGCGGCAACGTGGCCGGCAGTCGGGCCCAGTCCGGCTCATCCCGCATGATCGCCACGAACGTGTCCTGCACGTCGTCGCCACCGAAGGCGCGACGGCCCGTCAGCATTTCGTAGAGCACACACCCGAACGCCCACACATCCGCGCGCCGATCGACCGCGCGCCCCTTGGCTTGCTCCGGCGCCATGTACGCCGCCGTGCCGAGGATCATGCCCGCGCCGGTCATCATGGCGGGCGTCGTCAACGTCGGCGACATCGACAACCCACCTGGCCCACCAGACCTACCTGGCCCACCCGACCCCACGTCCATCGCCTTGGCCAATCCAAAGTCGAGGACTTTCACGGTGCCGTCGCTTCGCACCTTGACGTTGGCGGGTTTCAGATCGCGATGGACGATCCCCCGCTCGTGCGCCGCTTCGAGCGCGTCCGCGATCTGCTTGGCAATGGGCAATGCTTCGTCGAGTGGGATCGCCCCGCGGGCTATGCGCTGCGACAGATCCTCACCCTCGACCAGTTCCATCACCAGCGCGCGTACGTGGTGTCCGGCTTCAGCCGGACCTTCCTCCAGCCCGTAGATCGCGGCGATGTTCGGATGGTTCAGCGCGGCGAGCACTTCGGCTTCGCGCTGAAAGCGCGCGAGGCGATCCGCATCGCCGGCCACCGAGGCGGGCAGCACTTTGATCGCCACCGACCGCTTCAGATTGCTGTCGGTCGCGCGATAGACCTCGCCCATGCCGCCTTCGCCGATCTTGGCGGTGACCTCATATGGCCCGAGTCTGGTGCCAACAGTCAGCATGCCCTTCTTCGCCAAATGACCAGATAACCAGATGACCCGATGATCAAATTCATCGACCCCGCACCGAGGCGAGTGCCGGGAGTAAGGGCCACGTTGCTGGATTATACGGGCCAGACGGCTGCGCGGAGTCGATCAGTCTTCATATTCGCCTTCGCGGGCCCCAGCAGGCCGTGGTGAAAGTCAGCACGGCCTGCGAGGCTCAGAGAAGCGCGCCACGGAGGCACAGAGGCACGGGGCAGCCTATGTGTTCTCGGTGTCTCCGCGTTCTCTGTGGCCCGTTGGCGTCTCGCAGCCCGTGGATCGGACTTCCGCCACGGGCTGCTAAGGCAACCCGAACGCGATGATGTTCGAGCCTGCCGCGATCGCGATGTACTGCTTGTTGTCGAACATGTACGTCATCGGCGACGCTTTCCACAGCGCGCTCGTCTGAAAATGCCAGAGGGCGCGCCCTGTCGCCGCGTCGGCGGCCATCAGCGCGCCGCTGTCTTCGCCGAAGATCACCACGCCGCCAGCCGTGCTCAGGACGCCGCCCCACGAGTTGACGGTGCCCGTCTGCGGCAGGGTCCAGACGGCTTTCCCCGTGTGGATGTCGATCGCGCGCAGCAGGCGCTGCGCGGGCTCGGGCGCCGGCGCGAACGATCCGCCCATGAATCCCTTGCCCGCTTCCCAGTCGGCAGGCACCTTCGTGAAGATGCCGCACCGGTCGTTGGTCTGGACGTAGTAGAGGTTCGTGATCGGGTTGAACGAGGTCGAATACCAGTTCGACGCGCCCTCGAGCGACGGGCACACGCGGATGCCGGTCAGCGTCGGCTCCATGTTGGGCACGCGCAGGGGCCGCCCGTTCGCGTCGAGGCCGGTGGCCCACGTGACGCTCTTCGCGTACTGCGTCCCGAACAGGAACGTGCCGTTCGTGCGATCGAGCACGTAGAAGAAGCCGTTGCGATTGGCCTGCACCATGAGCTTGCGCGGCCGGCCCTGCCACACGGTATCGACGAGCGCGGGCGTCTCTTCCGCGTCGTAGTCCCACACGTCGTGCGGCGTGAACTGGAAGTGCCACTTGAGCGTCCCGGTCTTCGCGTCGAGCGCCACGACGGAATCGGTGTAGAGGTTGTCGCCCAGTCGATCGTCGCCGATGAGATCCGGCCCAGGATTGCCGACCGTCCAGTAGATCGTGTCGAGCGATGCGTCGTACGTGCCGGTCATCCACGTCGTGCCCGCGGGATGATCCAGGCCCTTGCCCTGCCACGTGTCAGACCCCGGCTCGCCCCGCTTGGGCGTCGTCCAGAATCGCCACACTTCCTTGCCCGTCGCCTGATCGAACGCCGCCACGAATCCGCGGACGCCTTCGTCGCCGCCGGACGTTCCCGTGACGACGAGGTTGCCGACGGGCAGGGGAGCGCCTGTCGCGTTGTAGTTCTGGCGCCAGTCGGCCATCTCGGTTTCCCACAGCAGCGCGCCGGTCGACTTGTTGAGGGCGATGATGTGGTCGTGGTCGGTGACCATGAAGAGCCGATCGCCGGCAACCGACGCGCCGCGATTGATGCCGCCGGCGGCGTTGCCGACGAGGCCCTTGGTCCGCGCGCGCTGGTAGTGCCAGATCTCGCGGCCCGACCCCGCGTCGAGGGCGTAGCATTCGTTCGCGCTCGTCACGTACATCACACCGTCGGACACGATCGGCGTCACCTGCAGGTTGTTCGTGTTGCGCAGGCTGAACATCCATGCCGGTGCGAGCGTCGAGGCGTTGCGGGTGTTGATTTGCGTCAGCGTGCTGTAGCGGCTGCCGCCGGGCCCGCCGTTGTAGCTGGTCCAGTCGGCTTGCGACGTCACCGCGCGCGTCCGCGCACCGCTCGTCCTGAGCAGGTGCAGTTTGCGATCGTCGCCGAGCAGCTGCATGTCGAACTGGCTCTGGTTGAGGACGAGTCCGGAGAGCGTCGCGCCGGCGACGGTGACCGTGGCGCGCGCCGGCGCCGTGCCCGCGCGCGGCTCCAGCGTCCGCAGATAGGGAATGAGCGCTGCTGTTTCGCGATCGGGCATGTTCGCGAACGCCGGCATGCCCGACGCCGGCAGCCCCTGCCGAAAGAGCGTCGTCAGTTCCTGATCGGTGCGCGTCGGCACGCGTGTCGCGATTCCAGGCCCGAGCTCGCCGCCGTTGCCGTCGCTTCCGTGGCAGCTGGCGCAGCGCGCGGCAAATACCTGGCGTCCGGATTCCAGTGTTTGCGCCATGCCGGTGGAACCCGCCAGCAGCGTGAGCAGGAAGGGAATTGAGCCTCGACGTGTGTTCATGACATCATCCTCGCGGCTCAGTGTAACGGCAATGTGCCGGCCCTGGCGGAACTTCTACGCGTATGGCGAAAGGCGGCAGGATCTGGCAGCCATGAGATTCACGACGGCGGTGTTGATGTCGCTCTCGTTCGTCGGCCCATCGGCGCAGCAGCCGCCGCCGGCGCCGCCGATCCTCCAGGAACCGCAGACGCTGTCGCTCTGGCAAGGCCGCGCGCCGGGCGCGCAGGGCGACGAGGATCGCGACACGCCGGCGATCACGGTCTACATGCCGCCGAACACGACCGGCCCGATGACGGCCGTGATCATCGCGCCGGGCGGCAGCTATCAGCGGCTCTCGATGAACCTCGAGGGCCGCGAGCCGGCCAACCACTTCAACGCGATTGGTATCGCGGCGTTCGTGCTGCGTTATCGGCTCGGCCCCCGATACCACCATCCGATCGAGCTCGGCGACGCGCAGCGCGCGATCCGCACGGTGCGCGGGCGGGCGGGCGAGTGGCACATCGCGCCCGATCGCATCGGCTTCATGGGGTTCTCGGCCGGGGGCCACCTCGCGTCCGCGGCGTCGACGCATTTCGACGCGGGCAACCCGGCCGCCGCAGACCCGATCGACCGCGTCAGCAGCCGGCCCGATTTCGCCGTGCTCGCGTACCCCGTGATCTCGTTCATCGAGCCGTGGACGCATCAGGGCTCGAAGACGGCGCTGCTCGGCGAGGCTCCCGATCCGGCCCTGTCGCGCAGCCTGTCGAGCGAGACACAGGTCACCGCCGAGACGCCGCCGGCGTTCATCTACCACACGAACGCCGACACGACCGTTCCCGTCGAGAACGCGGTCGCGTATTTTCTCGCGCTGCGCAAGGCCGGTGTGCCCGGAGAGATGCACGTGTTCAAGGAAGGCCGGCATGGCACGGGTCTGGGCCTGGGCGATCCGGCGCTGTCCGAGTGGCCGAGGCTGCTCGCCAACTGGCTCAGGGTCAGCGGGTTCCTGAAGTGATCCAGCTGCGGACGCATCGATCGCCGCGCGATCTGCTGCCGAAGATCGATCGGCTGTTCGCCCTCTCGGCCCGGAAGATCCGCGCCATCGAGGAGACGTGGCGCCCGGAAGACGGCGCGCCGGTATTCACGGTCCAGGGCCGCTACCAGGCGCGCGGATGGACCGAATGGACCCAGGGCTTCCAGTTCGGTTCGGCGCTGCTGCAGTTCGATGCCGACGGGGATCAGGATTTTCTTGAGCTGGGCCGGTCGCGCACTGTCGAGCGCATGTCTCCGCATCTGACCCATATGGGGGTGCACGATCACGGGTTCAACAACATCAGCACCTATGGGAACCTGTGGCGGCTGGTGCGTGAGCAACGCATCGCCGCCAGCGACTGGGAGCGGCGTTTCTACGAGCTGGCCCTGAAGGTCAGCGGTGCGGTGCAGGCGCGACGATGGACGCGGCTGCCGGGCGGCGGCTTCATTCATTCCTTCAACGGCGCGCACTCGCTGTTCGTCGACACGATTCGTTCGTTGCGCGCCCTCGCGCTCGGCCATCTGCTGGGCCAGCCGCTGATGGAGGAACAGGACGATCGCGTCAGCCTGCTCGATCGGCTCGTTCAGCATGCGCGCGCCACCGCGCAATACAACGTCTACGACGGCAGCGGGCGCGACCGCTTCGACGTCCGCGGACGCACCGCCCACGAGAGCCTGTTCAACGTCCTCAACGGCACGTATCGCGGGCCGAGCACGCAGCAGGGCTATTCGCCGTTCACCACATGGACGCGCGGCCTGGCGTGGGCGATGCTCGGTTTTGCCGAACAACTCGAGTTTCTCGAGGTGGTGCCGGATGCGGACTTCGCGCGATGTGGCGGACGTGGCGAGGTGCAATCGTTCATGCTGAACGCGGCCCGCGCGACCTGCGATCACTACATCGACGAGGTCGCGGCAGCCGATGGCGTGCCGTACTGGGACGCCGGGGCGCCGGGTCTGGCGGCGCTCGATGGCTGGCGCGACAGGCCGGCCGATCCCTTCAACGATCGCGAGCCGGTCGACAGTTCCGCGGCGGCTATTGCCGCGCAGGGGCTCCTGCGCCTGGCCCGCGTGATCAGGAAACGGGCGGATGACGAACAGGGAACGCAAAGCGCGCAGGGTTCGCAAAACAGGTTCAACGTGGACGAGGCCGATCGGTACGAGCAGGCCGGATTGCAGGTGCTCGATACCCTCTTCGATGAGCCGTATCTGAGCGTCGATGCCGAGCATCAGGGGTTGCTGCTGCACTCGGTCTATCACTGGCCAAACGGATGGGACTACGTGCCGGCTGGCGCGCGCTCGCCGCGTGGTGAATCGAGCCAGTGGGGCGACTATCACGCGCGAGAGGCGGCGCTCTACGTCAAACGCCTGGCCGAGAAAAAACCGTACCTTGCGTTTTTCGGTCCGCAGGCGGCGCCGATGCGCGAACCGCGGACAGTACCGGGAGTGGCGCAGGCCGGACCGGGAGTGGCGCAGGCCGGACCCGGGGTGGCGCAGGCCGGACCCGGAGTGGCGCAGGCCGGACCCGGGGTGGCGCAGGCCGGACCCGGAGTGGCGCAGGCCGGACCTGGAGTGGCGCAGGCCTTCAGGCCTGCGGGCCGTGATGAGTAACCGAACCGCGCTCGTGACCGGCGGGACGCGTGGGATCGGTCTTGGCATCGCGCGCGCGCTTGCACGGGAGCACTGGGACCTGATGCTCGGCGGCCTCCGCCCCGAGGCGGACGTCAGGGGCGTCATCGACGAACTGCGCGTGCACGGCGGCGCCGTGCACTATGTCGCTGCGGACCTCGCGAAGCCCGACGATCGTGCGCGGCTGGTCGCCGAAGTCCGCGCGCGATTCGGGGCGGTCAACGCGCTGGTCAACAACGCCGGGCGCGCACCGGGTGTCCGTGCGGATCTGCTCGAGGCGAGCGAGGAGAGCTTCGAAGGGCTGCTCCGCACCAACCTGCAGGGTCCGTATTTTCTCACGCAGGCGATCGCCCGCGACCAGGTGGACCGCCGGCGTGCCGACTCGTCTTTCGAGGCGTCGATCGTCTTCATCACGTCGGTGTCGGCCGAGATGGCGTCGCCCAATCGCGGCGAGTACTGTGTGAGCAAGGCCGCGTTGTCGATGGCCGCGCGGCTCTTTGCGGCGCGGCTCGCGGAGCACGGCGTGCCGGTCTACGACGTGCGGCCAGGCATCATCGCCACCGACATGACCGCCGCCGTTCACGACGCGTACGACCGCCGCATCGCCGACGGTCTCGTCCCGGAGCGCCGCTGGGGTCAGCCGGAGGACGTGGGCAAGGTCGTGGCGGCGCTGGTGCGAGGCGATCTTCCATACGCCACCGGTACCGTCATCCACGTCGACGGGGGCCTGTCGATGCCGCGACTGTGAGGACACGGGTGTGAATTTGGAATTTGGAATTTGGAATTTGGAATTATTCCGGAACTTGGAATTGCCGTTACGAATTCCAGATTCACAATTCCACATTCCAAATTCATTTCGCCGCTCCCGGCACGTCCCACCCGATCACGACGTAGGTCGCCGGTGTCGGGCCGACATTCGTGACGTTGTGGAGTTCGTTCGATGCCTGGAAAATGATGCCGCCGGGACCCACGCGGCGGGTCGCGCCGCTTTGGAACGTTTCGAGCGTACCGTCCTTGACGATCAGCAGCTCTTCATGCACGTGCTGGTGCGGCGCGTGCGGCGATTTCCCGGGATTGAGCGTCGAGATGTGGATCTCGAGCTCGTCGAGCGTCGGCGTCGGCGCGCGCATGACCTGGCGGACCGCGCCCCATTCATTCATCTTCGTGTCGTCCGTCGACCAGGGGTAGACCGTCGATTTCTGCACGTGTTTCTGGGCGGCGAGCGTCGCGATCGAGCTGGCGGCGGCCACAGAAACGAGGAGGACGGCCAATGTGAGCTTGTGCATGGTGAGGCACAGGTTACGCCAACTCGGTGTTTTGCGGTATGGTTTGCCCATGAAGAACGGATGGAACGACAACGGTCAACGCAGAAACCGCGGAACACGCAGAGCCATTTCGGTTTCCGCGAGTTCAGCGTGTTCTGCGTTGATCGTCGTCGCAGTCGCCGCGCTTGGCGCGCAGCAGCAGGCGCTCACGCCCCAGTCCGATCCGGTGGCGGTCGAGCGCGGACAGACGCTGCTGGTCGACCAGTGCGGCTTCTGCCACGGCGCCAACGCGCGCGGCGCGTCGGGTGGACCGGATCTCACGCGGTCGGCGCTCGTCCAGACCGACGAGGATGGGAAACAGCTCGGCGAGTTTCTGGCCGCGGGCCGTCCCGACAAGGGGATGCCGAAGTTCGATCTGTCGCGGACCCAGGCGTCGGACGTCGCCGCGTTCCTGCACTCGGCCATCTACCTGAACTCGAACCGCCGCCTCTACAAGATCCTCGACATCGTCGTCGGCGATGCGAAGGCGGGTGAGGCGTACTTCAGCGGCGCCGGCCGGTGTAGCTCGTGCCACTCGCCGGCGGGCGACCTCAAAGGCGTCGGCGCGAAGTACGAACCGACCTCGCTGCAGGGGCGGCTGCTGTTGCCGCGTGGCCGCGAGCGGGTGCCGGGCAGTCAGCAGATGCCGCTGTACGCCGATCCGACCGGCCTCAAGGTGACCGTGACGCTGCCGTCTGGTGAATCGGTCAGCGGCGGGCTCGTGAGGCTGACCGATTTCGAGGTGACGCTGTACGATGCCGGCGCGGGCTCGCCTCGCCGAAGTGCCGAAGGTGCGGAGCCGGGCTCGCCTCGCCGAAGCGCCGAAGGCGCGGAGGGAGGACGTCTGCGGACATGGCTGCGGAACGGCGAGACGCCGAAAGTGGTCGTCTCCGATCCGCTGCAGGCGCACCTCGATCATCTGACGAAGTGGACCGACACCGACATGCACAACATGACCGCTTACCTTGCGAGTCTAAAATGATCATCAGGGCAGACGACGATCAACGCGGAACTCGCAGAACTCGCAGAAACAGAATTGGCTCTGCGTGTTCAGCGGTTTCTGCGTTGATCGTTGTGGCGGTCGTCGTCGTGGGCGCGCAGATCCCGACCGATTCGTGGCCGACCTACCACGGCGACTATTCGGGCCGCCGGTACAGCCCGATTAAACACATCAACACGACCAACGTGAAGGGCCTCGCGCTGGCGTGGGTCTCTCGGATCAACACGTCGCGCGCCGGCGCGATCGTCGGCGGCGAAGGGCCGGACACGCCGCCGCCCGGCAGCGCGCCGGCTATCAAGTCGACGCCGCTCATGATCAACGGCACGCTGTATTTCTCGGTGCCCGATCATGTGTACGCGATCGACGCGCGCACGGGCCGGGACGTCTGGCACTACGCGTGGAAGACGCGCGGCGGCGACCACATCGGCAACCGCGGCGTCGGCATCCTCGACAACTGGCTGTACTTCCTGACCCCGGACAACTACTTCGTCTCGCTCGACGTCGCGACCGGCAAGGAGCGTTGGCATCACGAGATCGCCAACATGAAGCGCGAGTATTTCTCGACCAACGCGCCGATGATCATCGGCCGGCAGGTGATCATCGGCGTCGGCGGCGACGCCCTCGACATCCCCGGCTATCTCGAATCGCGCGACCCGGAGGCGGGGAATCTGGTGTGGCGCTGGAACACCACGCCGCGCGCGGGCGAAGCGGGCGCCGGCACCTGGCCCGACGAAGACGCGATGGCCCACGGCGGCGGCATGCCGTGGATCCCCGGCACCTACGATCCCGAGCTGAACCTCTACTACTTCGGCACCGGCAATCCTCAGCCCGTGCTCGCGGGATTCAGCCGACCCGGCGACAACCTCTACACGTGCACGATCGTCGCGCTCAACCCGAGCACCGGCAAGATGGCGTGGTACTACCAGGTGACGCCGCACGACACGCACGACTGGGACGCGGCGCAGACGCCGATCCTGATCGACGGCGAGTTCAACGGGCGGCCGCGCAAGATGGTCGCGCAGGCGAGCCGCAACGGCCACTACTTTCTGCTCGATCGCGTCACCGGCGAGCATCTGCTGACGTCGAAACACATCGACTCGTTGAACTGGACGACGGGGATCAATGCGAAGGGGCAGCCGGCCCACAACCCGGCGAAGGACGCGAGCGTGCCCGGCACGCTGGTGTCGCCCGACACCAGCGGCGCGACCAACTGGCCGCCGCCCAGCTTCAGTCCGGATACCGGGCTTCTGTATTTCGGCACGCGGCAGACCTTCAGCGTGATGTATCTGACCGACACCGATGGGCGTCCGCAGGGCTGGGCCGCCGCCGAGCGCAACGTCGGCAGCGTCGGCAACGCGCTGAAAGCGATCGACTACAAGACCGGCAAGGTGAAGTGGTCGCGCCCGCTGGCCATGGGTCCGGGCGGCAGCCAGGGCGGCCCGATGGGGCTGCTCAGCACCGCCGGCGGCCTGCTCTTCGGCAACGACGGCGGCGGCAACTTTGTGGCCTACGACGCGGCCACCGGGAAACCGCTCTGGCACGCGGGCCTCGGCACGAACACGAGCAACGGCCCACAGACGTTCCTGCTCGACGGCCGCCAGTACATCGTCGTCGGCGCGGGCGATTCGCTCTACGCGTTCGCGCTGCAGCAGTAGCGCGAACGGTCGCGCGCGTCCGGCTTCAATATTTTGAATGTGCCGTCGCGGTTTCGTTGTCCAGCCGTGATTTCCCGTTGACTGCCCAGTTCACGGTACGATATACCGTCTCATCTAGTGAAACACCGGCCCACGATTGTATCGACCGCCCGCTACACCGTCGATGCCGCGGCGAAAGCGCTCGAACTGCTGAGCGCCTTCTCGTTCCGCGAGCCACGGCTGTCGCTGGCTGATCTCGCGGCGCGGACCGGCATTCCGCGCGCCACCGCCTTTCGGCTGCTCTCCACGCTCGAGCAGTCGGGGTTTCTGGCCAAGGACCACGGCGCGTATCAGCTCGGCATCAAGTGCTTCGTGCTCGGCAACATCGTCGCGGGCGGCCTCGACCTGCGGGAGACCGCGCATCCGCACCTGGTCGCGCTGCGCGACACGACGCGCGAGACGACGCAGATCGCCATACTGGATCATTGGCAGGTCGTGTATCTCGAGCGCGTGCCGTCGCCCTATCCCTCGAGTTTCATGCGAACCACCGCCGGCGCGATCCTGCCGGCGTATTGCACCGGCCTCGGCAAGACACTGCTGGCGTTCTCGCCCGAGGCGGAGGTGGGGGCGTGGGCCGCCACTCAGAAATTTCCGCCGCTCACCCCGCACACGATCACCTCGGCGAAGCGGCTGCTCAAGGAACTGCGCGTGATCCGCGAGCGCGGGTACGGGATTGACGACGAGGAGCGCGAGAGGGGCGTCCGGTGCGTGGCGGCGCCGATCCGGAACCACACCGGAGACGTCGTCGCCGCGGTGAGCGCGGCCGGGCCGATCGATCGCATGCCGCAGGATCTGATCAGAACGGAGGTGGCTGCGGCCGTGGTGGCCGCGGCGCGGGCCATCTCCATCGATTTGGGAGCCGTCGACGACGTGGGAACTACAGCATCGTATCGCGCCGCATCGCCGGCGCATGGAGGACGAAGGTGAAGAAAGTCGCACTCGGTCTGATCCTTGCAGCGAGCCTACTGACGGCGGCGCTTGCCGCTCAGGCCGTGACGGGCACCATTTTGGGCACGGTCACTGACGCGTCGAACGCCGCCGTGCCCGGCGCCACCGTGACGCTGACTAACGCCGGCACCGGACTGGTGCGCGTCGTCGTCACGGACACCAACGGCGACTACACGGCGCCGTCGCTCCCGACGGGCAAGTACAAGCTGGTCGCCGAGCTCCCGGGCTTCAGGACCGTGTCGCTCTCGGATATCGAACTCGGCGTCGACCAGCGGGCCCGATTCAACGTGAAGCTCGAGATCGGCACGGTGGCCGAGACGGTGACGGTCAGCGGCGTGTCGCCCCTCGTG
>Ga0315281_10004591_pt1 | contig 20002 bp, 17 predicted proteins | sample YL17G07_0_MG_FD_204540 | JGI IMG/M metagenome (GOLD analysis project Ga0315281, IMG submission 204540) | Sediment microbial communities from Yellowstone Lake, YNP, Wyoming, USA - YL17G07_0 | ecosystem: Environmental > Aquatic > Freshwater > Lake > Sediment | place: USA: Wyoming | collected... | reverse complement strand
CGCACTGACGGGCGCGCTGCGGCGTTGCCGGTCACTTGCAGGGAGCGGCCATGCGGCGCGCCCGGCGTCTTGCATCGCATCCCGCCAGCGCACCCACAATTGCCCAACTTATTATTTCTCGGCTCCTAACTTTCGCGAAATTCTCGCGGATCATTTGATCAAGCCGCGCTCCTTCATCCGGTCGCACGCGTTGGCTGGCGGCGCCGTGAAGGCTTTGCGCGTTTCCTGCGCTCTTGCTTCCATTTTTCCGAGATGTTCCCGATGGTAGGCGCTGCATTCGTCATAACTTTTGAAGCTTGCCATTTTTTCGCGATACGCTGAACGTTCCGCCGGCGTCATGAGCGACCAGCCCGGCGTGTTGTCCACGCTTTCTTTCGCCCTGCCCCGCCCTTCCTCCGGCACGCGACCGGGACCTTGTGCCAATGCTGCGATCGAGAAGAAAAATACCAGCGCCGCAATGATCAATGTACGCATGTTTGGGCTCCACTGAAATGTTGAGTCTGAAAGCAAAACGCGGGCAAATCGAGCAATCAAAAGCGGACTGTCTGCCTGGTCGCCAATGCCCAGTATACGCGCCAGGCTGCAGGCTTTTTTCGATGCCACGGAAATTTCAGACACAGAAAAACGGCATCGGTGCGACCTTGACGCCATACGAGACGGCGTCTTCACCCATCCGCTCCCATGCGTGGTGCGCTTTCAATCATGGGCAGGCTGCTTTCCTTCCTGCCGGCCTCCGGTGGCGACAAAAAGATCGAATTTTTCCTGCAATAGGACTATCGTTACAGGTTCACGCACATTGCATGGAGGCGCCAAATGAACCTCAATGAACTCAAGTCGGTTGCCAGGGCGATCGTCGCGAAACAAAAGGGTGTGCTGGCCGCCGACGAGAGCAGCCCCACCATCAAGAAGCGCTTCGATTCGGTGAAAGTCGAATGCACCGAAGAAAACCGCAGGCGTTATCGTGAAATTCTTTTTACCGCTGAAGGCATAGAGAAATATATCGGCGGCGTCATTCTGTACGACGAAACGCTGCGCCAGAGCACGCGCGATGGCACGCCATTCGCCAAGCTGCTGGCAAGCCGCGGCATCGCACCCGGCATCAAGGTGGACAAGGGCGCCAAGGCGCTGGCGCTGTATCCCGGCGACAAGGTTGCCGAAGGCCTCGATGGCCTGCGCGAGCGTCTCGCCGAATACAAGCAACTGGGCGCGCGTTTCGCCAAATGGCGCGCGGTGATCGATATCGACGAACACGGCGTGCCGTCGCATTTCGCGATCCGCGCCAATGCGCATGCGCTGGCACGTTATGCCGCGCTCTGTCAGGAAATCGACATCGTGCCGATCGTCGAACCGGAAGTCCTCATGGATGGCGCGCATGATATCGCGCGCTGCGAAGTGGTGACTTCGCGCGTGCTCGAAGCGGTGTTCAGCGAGCTTGACGCGCATCGCGTGGCGTTCGAGGGCATGCTGCTCAAGCCGAACATGGTGCTCCCCGGAATGAAATGTCCGCAGCAGGCAAGCGCGCAGCAGATCGCCGAGGCGACGCTGCGCTGCTTCAGGCGTTACGTGCCGGCGGCGGTGCCGGGAATTGTTTTCCTCTCCGGCGGACAAAGCGCCGGGGAAGCCACCGCCAATCTGAACGCCATGAACATGCTCGGCACGCAACCGTGGGAAGTGAGCTTCTCCTACGGGCGCGCGCTGCAGGCGCCGGTGCTCGCGGCATGGACGGGCCAGGAAAGCAATGTGGCGGCTGCACAACGCGAGTTGCTCAAGCGCAGCAGGCTCAACGGCCTTGCGCATGACGGCAAATACGTCCCCGCCATGGAAGCCGAATAACGAGCTGCGGGCTTAGGAGCCGAGAAATAATAAGTTGGACAATTGTGGGTGCGCTGGCGGGATGCGATGCAAGACGCCGGGCGCGCCGCATGGCCGCTCCCTGCAAGTGACCGGCAACGCCGCAGCGCGCCCGTCAGTGCGGCCAGAATGTTCAAGTTATTATTTCTCGGCTCCTTACGGCGGCTATGGCGCCGCACGCAACTCAGCGCCCGAGTTTGCCGCTGAAGGAGGCGACTTCCTTGCCGTTCTGCGTGATGATGCTGCGGAATTCCATGGTCTTGGCGCCGGTGATGTTGTAGGTGATGTTCTCATCGGTCTTTTTGCCGTCCTGCGTCCACGCGTAGTGCGCTTTCATGGTCCTGGCATCGGGCCACTCGGCGATGTGGTCGTGGGTCTCACCCTGGTTGGTGATGGCATACCAGTGCCCCACCCCGGTGATCGGATCGACGCCCATCAGGTCGGTCTCGGTGATGACGGTCTTGCTGCTGAGGGCACGCATCTCGCAGATTACCGCCCATCCCGACGAGGCCTTCTTGCAGTTGAGATGCACGTTGAGCGATACAGTGGGCTGGCTTCCCTCTTGCAGCTTGCCTTCGCCCTGCCACATGCCCACCAGCGGGTAGTAGCGCGACGCCGCGGGTTCGGGCGCGGCTTTTTGCTGTGCGAGCGCGGAAGTAATTGGCAGCATGGAACAGGCAGCGAGAACGGCGAAAAGCGGGCGGGAAATGTTCATGAGGTGGTCCTTTCTTCGTTGGTCCATGGTTTGCGCGGACGCGCTGAGCCGGATCGGTATTTTATCGCTGCGTCACCGCTATCGAATAGGGCAACGCCTGTAAAGACAACACCGGTCCATCCGGTGCTTTCAGATGCAGCGTTCCGCCCTCGATGCTTTCGATTTGCGCCACCGCGAGCAGATCGTAACCGCCTTCGGGCGAGGCGGCGACATTGGCGACTTCTCCTGCCGCCTGGTCGCCGAAAGCTTCGCTGTACACCTTGTCGCCGGGCTGCGGCGCATCGGCAATACCGGTGTGCGCGAGCGTAGTACGTTTCTTGAGTATGCCGCGGTACTGCGTGCGCGCGACGATCTCCTGCCCCGGATAACAGCCCTTCTTGAAGCTCACGCCGCCGATGAGTTCGTAGTTGGCCATTTGCGGAACGAACGATTCCTGCGTTGCGGGAAGCACGGTCACCACGCCTGCGCGAATGTCGAACCAGTCCCACACCGGCGCGCCCGCCTGCGTCGCCTGCTGCGCAAGCCCGCCCCACACGGCCTGCGCGTGCTCAGGCGAGCAGACAATTTCGTAGCGCGCCGCGGCAAGGCGTATGACACGGCCACGCCCGGTGTGCAGCGTTTTCATGTCCTGTTCGGGCGCGCCGCCGAGCACATTGGTCACAAGCGCCTGCGCGCCCTGCCCGGCAACACCGATGCACGCCCATTGCCCGCTCACATCCTCCAGCTTCACCTTGGAGCGCAGCACATACATCGAAAGGCGCTTCCGAATCGGCGCCAGCAGCGTGCGCGGCAGTTGCAGCATGATGCCCTGCGTGGCTTTCCATATCAAAAAAGTGGCGAGGAAACGCCCTTTGGGTGAGCAGTAACCGTTGCGTTGCGCGCCGTCTTCGCCGAGCGCCACGATATCGTTGGTCAACTGGCCGTGCAAAAAAGCCTGGGCATCGTCGCCCGAAGCCAATATCAAACCGTAATGGGAAAGGTCGCACACGACAGTGCCCTGCATGGCGGCGGCACGTTCCTTTTCAGGCTCGCCAAAATGCTGCACGACGCCTTCGCCGATGGCTGCGCCGCGTTGTTCGAGAAATTGTTGCCAGTCGGGTTGCATAAGGACTTCCAGCCAATTTTGAGTGAATGGATTATTCTGGGCTATTTCGCGGCGCCATGCACACAATTCAACCCCTCGACATGAAGTTTCGGCCCTCGCGCCGCCTGGCTGCATTGCTGGCGGCGGCGCACGGCCTCGCCCTGGCCGCGTTGTGGTTAGGCGAAGTTCCCATGTGGCTGCATCTGACGCTTGCCCCTGCAGTCGCCGCGAGCCTTTGTTTCGCGTTGTGGCAGACGGGGTGGATAGCAGGCGGCAGGTTTCCGCAGCGCGTGCGCATCGTGCCCGCGCGTACGCACGGCGCGGCCGATAGCATCGAGCTCTATTTCGCCGATGGTAAAACACAACAAGGCAACATCATTGCAGGGAGTTTTGTCGCGCCTTATCTCACGGTCGTGCGCTTCAGAATCACCCGCTCGAAATTCACCTTGGCAAAATCGCTAGTCGTACTCCCCGACAGCCTCGACCATGAAGCCTTTCGCGAATTGCGCGTGAGGCTCAAATGGGGACCAGGGGTTTGAACGAGGCTTCGCTTTAGGGTCCCTCACTTCAACTCCTACCCCTCACCGATTGGAAGGCAGGGATGGGCCTCCTCATCCGGCAACACCACACTACAACTCCTTCCCCTCGCGAGGGGAAGGTAGGGATGGGGTGATCCGATGCACCCTGCGATAAACCAGTGTCATCCTGAGAGCGCCTTCAGCCCCAGGCTTGAACTGGGGGAAGGATCTGGTTGCTTTGCTTTAAGGTGATCGCGGCATGGCTGCTGTCAGTCTTGCTGTACACCGCGTGGGTGGCTGACCCACGGCAGGTCACTTTCTTTTGCTTGTCCAAAAGAAAGTAACCCAAGAAAAGGACCCCCGGATGCTGCGTCCCTTCGGGATGCCCGAGGTTTTGCATCTGAATCGGGCCGCTGCGCAACTTGTGGCCGGATGTCATTTATGAGTTATTCATTTGTCCCGTCGGCCACTTCGAACAGTGCTCGCGGAAATCCCCCGATCCAGACGCAAAACCTCGGCGCAGCATGACGGGCTTCTCCGGGTGCGTATAACACGGCTAGTTTTTTCTATCGCGAAAGACAGGCTGTAGTGAAACGCGTTCTTCCCTCACCACTGCTGAATATCGGAGAATTCCCCTTCTGAGCCGCCGAGCAGCGCAAGGACGGTCGGGGGTGTCGGCGAGGACCGTTCGAAGCGGGCGCGAGAATGCTTGCGTAACTCCCGAAAAACATCCGCCCGCAAGTTCCGCAGCCGCCGACTGTCCTGAGCAGCGCAGGGGACGCTCATGCGCAAGCATGAGCGCGGCGAGGCAGGGGCCGACTGGGTTACTTTTCTTGGCGGAGCAAGAAAAGTGACCTGCCGTGGGTCAGCCACCCACGCGGTGAATCAGAAGACCCCATCCCAACCTTCCCCTCGGTGAGGGGAAGGAGCTGCGGCGGCGAGTAAGGCAACCAGATCCTTCGCGTTGCTCAGGATGACACTATTTTATATCGCGGTGCATCGCAGCACCCCATCCCGCCCTTCCCCTCGGAAGGGGAAGGAGTTGAAGTGTGGTGTTACCGGCTGACCATGCCCATCCCGCCCTTCCCCTCGGAAGGGGAAGGAGTTGAAGTGTGGTGTTACCGGCTGACCATGCCCATCCCGCCCTTCCCCTCGGAAGGGGAAGGAGATAGTCGCCAAATTTCACTCAGGTATAATTACGCTTTGCCAGCGCTGTGATTCAAGGCCCCGGCGGCTCTCCGACACCATGAACCCTCCGCATCCCCTCGCGCATCCCTGGATTCAACTGCGCGGCCCTGTCGCCCTCTCGCCGTTCCGCATCGAAAAGCTGTTTGTTCCACTCAAGACAGCGCACACTGAAGTCACTACTTTGAGTGCCGAGTTCGCGCATTTCGCGCTGCTCAAGCGCGAGCTCGGCAGCGACGAGTTGCAGGTGTTGCAGAAGCTGCTTACTTACGGCAATGCGCCAGCGGCACAGCCGCAGGGCACGCCCTATCTGGTGATTCCGCGCATCGGCACCATTTCGCCGTGGTCGTCGAAGGCGACCGAGATCGCGCGCATCTGCGGGCTCGATGCGGTGCTGCGCGTGGAGCGCGGCGTGGTTTTTCACGTTGGCGCCCGCTCAGGCAAGCTCTCCGCGGCGGCCGAAGAAACAGTGCGCCGCGCTATCCACGACCCCATGACCGAGACGGTGCGCACTGCGCTAAATGATGCTGCCGAGCTTTTCATCGAGCAGCAACCCGCGCCGCTCGAAACGGTCGCTCTTACAAAGGACGGCAAGGCCGCGCTGGAGCGTGCCAACCGCGATATGGGGCTGGCGCTTTCAGGCGACGAAATCGATTACTTGTTCGACTATTTTTCACGCACCAAGCGCGACCCCACCGATGTCGAACTGATGATGTTCGCGCAGGCCAATTCCGAGCATTGCCGCCACAAGATTTTCAACGCAAGCTGGAACATCGATGGCGCCGATCAGTCCCTGAGCCTGTTCGCCATGATCCGCAACACGCATAAGGTTGCGCCGCAAGGGACTGTGGTGGCGTACTCGGACAATTCGGCGGTCATGGAAGGCGCGCGCATCGCGCGTTTTCACCCCGCCGCCGATGGCACGTTCAGCTATGCCGAAGACCTCACGCATATCCTGATGAAAGTCGAGACGCACAACCATCCCACGGCGATTGCGCCATGGCCGGGCGCGGCGACCGGATCGGGAGGTGAAATCCGCGACGAGGGCGCGACCGGAATTGGCGGCAAGCCCAAGGCGGGGCTGACCGGATTTTCGGTATCCAATCTGCGCATTCCGGGCGCGGAACAGCCTTGGGAAGGCGCTTACGGCAAGCCCGCGCGCATTGCTTCGGCATTGTCGATCATGATCGACGGCCCGCTCGGCGGCGCGGCGTTCAACAACGAATTCGGGCGGCCCAATCTCGCCGGTTATTTCCGCACTTACGAACAGGAAGCCGAAGGCATTATGCGCGGCTATCACAAGCCGATCATGATTGCGGGCGGGCTCGGCAATCTCAGCGCGCTGCACACGCACAAGAAACCGCTCGCGGAAGGTTCGCTGCTCATCCAGATGGGCGGCCCCGGCATGCGCATCGGTCTGGGCGGCGGCGCGGCTTCGTCGATGACCTCGGGCGCCAATACCGAGGCGCTCGATTTCGATTCGGTGCAGCGCGCCAACGCGGAAATGGAACGGCGTTGCCAGGAAGTGATCGACGCATGCTGCGCGCTGGGCAACGCGAACCCGATTTTGTCGCTGCACGATGTCGGCGCGGGCGGACTCTCCAACGCGTTGCCCGAACTCGCGCACGGCGGCGGCGCCGGCGCGCGCATTGCGCTGCGCGCGGCGCCCTCCGAAGAGCCGGGCATGTCGCCCAGGGAAATCTGGTGCAACGAGGCGCAGGAGCGTTATGTGCTCGCCATCGCGCCCGAGTCGCTCGACACCTTTCGCCGCATCTGCGAGCGCGAACGCTGCCCTTTCGCGGTGCTTGGACACGCCACGCACGACGACCATCTTATCGTTGACGATGCGCTGCTCGGCAAGCCCGCCGTGGATATGGAATTGCAGGTGCTGCTCGGCAAGCCGCCGCGCATGCAGCGCAACGTCACCAGCAAGCCGCCACAACTCGCTGCTTTCGTAACGGACGACATCGACCTGAAGGAGGCGGCGTATCGCGTGCTGCGCCTGCCGGCGGTTGCGGACAAGAGCTTCCTGATCGCAATCGGTGATCGCAGCGTCGGCGGCATGACCGCGCGCGACCAGATGGTCGGGCCGTGGCAGACACCGGTGGCCGATTGCGCGGTGACGCTCATGGGCTATCGCACCTTCCAGGGCGAGGCCATGGCGATGGGCGAGCGCACGCCGCTCGCGGTCATCGACGCTCCGGCGTCGGGGCGCATGGCGGTGGGGGAAGCGATCACCAATATCGCCGCCGCCGATGTGGCGCGCATCGGCGACATCAAACTTTCCGCCAACTGGATGGCGCCCGCGGGCTACCCCGGCGAGGACGCGAAACTTTATGCCACAGTGAAGGCGGTCGGCATGGAGCTTTGCCCGGCACTCGGCATCGGCATTCCGGTCGGCAAGGATTCGCTTTCGATGCGCACCGGATGGAAGGATGGCGTTATCGACAAGGAAGTGGTCGCGCCTGTATCGCTGATCGTGTCCGCTTTCGCGCGCGTTGACGATGCGCGCAACACGCTCACACCCGAGCTGGCGCGCGAGGTTGACACCGAATTGCTGCTCATCGACCTCGGTGCGGGGAAAAACCGCCTCGGCGCATCGGCGCTTGCGCAGGTCTATGGGCAAGTGGGGAACGTCTGTCCCGACGTGGACGATGCGCAGACGCTCAAGAATTTCTTTGCTGCGATCCGCGCGCTCGCGCGCGAGGGCCTGCTCCTTGCCTATCACGACCGCTCCGACGGCGGGCTGTTCGTCACGCTTGCCGAGATGTGCTTTGCCGCGCATTGCGGCGTCACGGTGTATCTCGATGCGCTGTGCTTCAACGAGCACGAAGCCGATGTCGATAACTACGATGTCGCGGCGCGCGGCGAAAAAATTGCGGCGCGCGCGACGCTGCTCGCGGCGCTGTTCAACGAAGAACTCGGCGCGGTGGTGCAGATACGCAAAAGCGACCGCACGCGCGTCATGCAGGCCTTGCGCGACGCAGATCTCGGCAAAGTCTCGCACATCATCGGCCACCCCAGTAGCAGCGGCGAACTGCGCGTGATGCGCGCGGGCAAGGCGGTGCTGGCGGAGAAGCGTGTCGATCTGCAGCGCGCCTGGTCGGAGACGAGCTACCGCATCCAGAGCCTGCGCGACAACCCGGTGTGCGCGCAGCAGGAATACGACCGCGTTCTCGACGCCGACGATCCGGGGATGCGCGCCACGTTGAGTTTCGATGCGGCACAAGACATCGCGGCGCCCTTCATCGCGACCGGCGCGCGCCCCAAAATCGCCATCCTGCGCGAGCAGGGCGTCAACGGCCAGCTCGAAATGGCGGCGGCATTCGACTGGGCGGGCTTTAGCACCATCGACGTGCACATGAGCGACATCCTTGCAGGACGCATCTCGCTCAGGGACTTCAAGGGCCTCGCCGCGTGCGGCGGATTTTCCTACGGCGATGTGCTCGGCGCGGGCGAAGGCTGGGCCAAGTCGATTCTCTTCAACGCGCGCGCGCGCGATGAATTCGAAGCATTCCTCAAGCGCGGCGATACGTTTGCACTCGGCGTTTGCAACGGCTGCCAGATGATGTCGAACCTGCACGAGATTATTCCCGGCGCGCAAAACTGGCCGCATTTCGAACGCAATCTCTCCGAGCAATACGAAGCGCGCACCGTGCTGGTGGAAGTGCAGAAGTCGCCTTCGATACTATTTGCCGGGATGGAAGGCAGCCGCATCCCGGTGGTGACGGCGCACGGCGAAGGCCGCGCGGTATTCGCCGGCAGGGAACAAATGGCGGCGGCGCAGCCGCTGGTGGCGCTGCGCTTCATCGACCACTATGGCAAACCCACCGAGACCTTCCCGTTCAACTCCAACGGCTCGCCGCGGGGCATCACCGCGCTCACTACGCCCGACGGGCGCTTCACGGTGATGATGCCGCACCCCGAACGCGTGTTCCGCAGCGTGAATCTGTCATGGCATCCCAAGGACTGGCCCGAGGCAAGCCCGTGGATGCGCATGTTCCGCAACGCGAGGAAATGGCTGGGATAGCGATCTGTTGAGTTAGCCCAACCTACGTAAGGGCATCTCTAATAATTCGTCATTCCCGTGAAAACGGGAATCCAAGTTCATGGTTAGAATGGATTCCCGTTTTCACGGGAATGACAGATAAGGGATTTTAGAGGTGCCCTTATGTCTCGAAACGCGCCCCATACGCCTCGGCGTAGGCTTTTTCGCCATACTCGAAGCTGGCATTGGGACTTTCGCCGAGATAAGTCGCCTCGACCGTTACCTTGACGTAGCGTCCGAGCACCCTCCAGATGGTGTAGGTGATGGCGCGCGCCACGTCTTCATGACGCTCGCCGGGGCGGAGGTGGCCTTCCGCGGAAGCGCCGAGCACCAGTGCGCCCCGGCTGCCGGCTCTTTCGATCGACTCGGGACGCGCCCACTGCTTGGCAAACGCAGCGACCACTATGGATACTTCGCGTGCGAGCAAAGGCGATACGGCAATCTGCATGCGGTACAGTTGTCCGCTTTTCGCCAGCAGGTTTGTTTCCGGAATCATGATATTCAAGCTACGCCTGATTGCGCCGAACCGCAAGCCTGAAAAACGTTGCATAATATGCGCTTCACTTGAAGCGAAAGATTCCCGCTGGGGCGCTGCCCCAGGTACGAACGGGTGCGGGTACGTTTTCCGGCTGCCGGTCTTGCATCGCCGTTTGCCCCGCTTCGGGTTGCTGCTTTTCTTTCACAGCGAGACCTCCATGCCCGCCTGCATCGTTCGTGCCTGCCTGCTGTTGTTTCCATTTCTGTGTCACGCAGGGGCAGCGCAACTGCTTGCCACGCCACGCGGCGCGAACATCGAAATCATCGAGCAGGCGCCGGCAGGCAACGGCCCCTTTCCGCTGCTGATCCTCGCGCCCGGCCAGGCCTTTCCCATGACCATGCCGCTGATGGAGCAGGTGTCGCATACGCTGGCGGCAAACGGTGTCGCGGTGATTCGCTTCAACTGGGCGTATTACACGCAAGACGCCAATACAGGGGCGCCATCCAGCGGTCTCGCGGCGGAAGTCGAGGATATGAAAACGGTGCTGGACTTTGCGCGCGCGCAAGCGCGCTACGACAAGCAGCGCATCGCGGTTGGGGGGAAATCGCTGGGGTCGCTGGTCACCTGGAAAGTATTACATGGCCAGCCTGGCCTTAAAGCGGGGTTGTTGCTGACGCCGATCTGCGGCAACTCGCCGCCTTCCAGCGCCACGAAAAATTACCCCGGCATTGAAAACGAAAAGCGCCCGCTGGCCTTCATCATGGGCGACAACGATGCGCTTTGCTCAAGCGCGAATCTGTATCGCTTCGCGGCCGACGCCAAGAGCCCGGTGCGCGTTTCAGTGATCGGCGGCGATCATCTTTTTCGCGCGCGAGCTTCCGGCGAGGCCGATGCCGCAAAGTTATCGGCGCGCAACACCGGACTGGCCGCGCAACTGGCGGCCGATTTCGTGGCGCAATCGTTGCAGCGCGATTGAGAGGACACAGGGCATGCCCGTCCACGGACTCAACCATTACAACCTGCGCGCCGCGCGCGCCGTCATCGACCAGTTGCGCGATTTCTATTGCGAATTTGCCGGACTCTGCGTGGGCTTGCGTCCGCCATTCAAAACCTTCGGATACTGGCTGTACGCAGGCGACACCGATGTGCTGCACCTCTCCGAAGCCGGCGAAACGGAAAACCGCCGCACCGATGTCGCGACGACTTTCGATCATGTCGCTTTCACCTGCACCGGCCGGCCCGGCATGGAGGAGAGGTTGAAAAAAGCCGGCATCGACTATAGAGTGAGCGAAGTGCCGCAGACCGGATGCACGCAGATATTCTTTCGCGACCCGGCGGGCAATGGCATCGAACTGAATTTTTCCCGTACCGTTTCTCAAGAGGCGTAGCGGCGTCGCCATGATTCGCCGTATTGCAAGAAGAGGGGACCATGAAGTTATCCAGAATCAGCAAAACACTTTCCGTGCTGGCCATTTCGCTCGCGGCAGCAGGTAGCGCGCTCGCGCAAACCGCCGATGCGCCGTATGGCACAGCCAAGTTCGCGCCTTACGCCGACATTGACACCATCAAGCAACTGCGCGTGGTTTGGGACTTCAACTTCGTCGATCCCAAGGCGGTGGGCTTCGTGTTCAACAACGTCAACGCATTGCTCAAGGCCACCACCGACTACGGCCCCAAGGAAATCGATCCGATCAAGGTAGTGATCGTCACCCACGGGCCCGAGGTGGTAGTGTTCGACAAGCGCAATTACGCCAAATACAAGGACATCGTCGATCGCGCCGCGAGCTTCGCCAAGCAGGGCGTGAAATTCGAAGTGTGCCGCAACGCCGCCGCGGTGCAGGGCATCGCGCCCGAAGACCTGCACGGCTTCGTCACGGTCGTTCCGGCCGGTCCTTACGCGCTCGCGTACTGGCAGGCCAAGGGCTACTCGCTCAACGCCGTCGGTGCGACCATGCCGACACCGCCGATCAGCGAACTCAACAAGGCGGATCTGCACAAGAAATAGTCTTCGGTCACACTGCCGGCGGGCCGCTTGGCGGCCGTCCGGCATTTTTTACCCTGCACCTTACATGCGGCGCCGGGTTATTTCAGCACTGTGGTCTCCGGGAAATTCCCGCTAACCTTCACCCTGACTCCGGCGTTTTCTTTTTTGCGGCTTGTCAGCTAACCATGTAACCCCGGCAACAACATCAACATCAGAACAGGAACCAAAAAGTGAGCAGAGTATTCAATTTCAGCGCAGGGCCCGCGGTCCTGCCGGAGGAAGTGCTGGTGCAGGCGCGCGACGAAATGCTGGACTGGCATGGCAGCGGCATGTCGGTGATGGAAATGAGCCATCGCGGCAAGGAATTCATTGCCATCGCGCATCAGGCCGAGGCGGATTTGCGTGAACTGCTGTCTATCCCCGCCAATTACCGGGTGCTTTTTTTGCAAGGCGGCGCCATCGCCGAGAACGCCATCATTCCAATGAACCTGCTGGACGGCAAAAGCAGCGCGGATTACATCCACACCGGCGAATGGTCGAAGAAGTCGATTCAGGAAGCGAAGAAATATTGCACCGTCAATGTCGCGGCGAGTGCGGAAGATCAAAATTTCACTTATGTTCCGCCGCAAAGCGCCTGGAAGCTTTCGCCCGAAGCTGCCTATGTTCACATCTGCTCCAACGAGACCATCGGCGGCGTCGAATACCACTGGACTCCCGATACCGGCGCTGTGCCGCTGGTCGCCGACATGTCGTCGCATATTCTGTCGCGCCCGGTCGATGTGTCGCGCTACGGGCTGATATACGGCGGCGCGCAAAAGAACATCGGCCCCGCCGGACTGACACTGGTCATCGTGCGCGACGATCTGCTCGGCAAGTCGCTGCCGATCACGCCCTCGGCGTTCGATTTCAAGCTGCAGGCGGAAGCCGACTCGATGATCAACACGCCGCCGACCTATGCGATTTACATCGCCGGGCTGGTGTTCCAGTGGTTGAAGCGCCAGGGCGGAGTCGCCGCCATCGAGAAACGCAACATCGCCAAGGCGAAGCTGCTTTACGACTATCTCGACGGCAGCGGTTTCTTCAAAAGTCCGGTGTGTCCTGCCGACCGCTCGCGCATGAATGTGCCGTTCAAGTTGCGCGACGAATCTCTCGACGATGCCTTCCTCAAGGCGGCCAAGGCTGCCGGCATGGTGCAGCTCAAGGGACATCGCTCGGTCGGCGGCATGCGCGCATCCATCTACAACGCCATGCCGGTCGAGGGCGTGCAGCGCCTCATCGAGGTGATGCGCGATTTCGAAACCCAACACGGCTGAAAGAAATATCCATGTACCGCATCCTCACCCTCAACCAGATTTCCGCAGCCGGACTGAAACGTTTTCCCGCCGAAACTTACAGCGTCGGCAAGGATGTGTCCGACCCCGACGCGCTGCTGGTGCGCTCGCACGACCTGCGCAAGGCCGCCATCCCGGCCAGCGTGAAAGCGATCGGCCGCGCCGGCGCCGGCACGAACAACATTCCCGTGGCGGACATGAGCCGCCGCGGCGTGCCGGTGTTCAACGCTCCTGGCGCCAATGCCAATGCCGTCAAGGAGCTGGTGCTGGCCGGCATGCTGCTGGCGGTGCGTAATCTGGTTCCCGCGCTCAAATTCGCCAACAGCCTGACAGGCGACGACGCGGCGATGCATGCAGCCATGGAGGAAGGCAAAAAACAATTTGCCGGCAGCGAACTACCGCACCACACGCTGGGCATCATCGGGCTGGGCAAGATCGGCTGCCTGGTCGCCGACGCCGCCATCAAGCTCGGCATGAACGTGCTCGGCTACGACCCTGAGATCACCGTCGACGCCGCGTGGAGCCTGCCCTCTCAGGTGAAAAAAGCGCACAGCGCCGACGAGGTGCTGAAGAACAGCCACTTCATTACGCTGCATGTGCCGCTGGTCGAACAGACGCGCAACCTGATCAACGCCAAAAACCTGGAGATGTTGAAGCCCGGAACGGTGCTGCTCAATTTCGCGCGCGACGGCATCGTCGATGACCGCGCCGTGGTCGCCGCGCTCGACTCCCACAGGCTGAAAAGTTATGTATGCGACTTCCCCAGCAATGCGCTGATGGGCCATGCCGGCGTGATCGCGCTCCCGCACCTGGGCGCCTCCACGCGCGAAGCCGAAGACAACTCGGCGGTAATGGTGGTGGACCAGATTCGCGACTATCTCGAACACGGCACTATCCGCAATGCGGTCAATTTCCCCGAAGTGATCATGGCGCGCGAGGCGCCGTACCGCGTCGCCATCGCCAACGCCAACGTCCCGAACATGCTGGGGCAAATTTCCACCGCGATGGCCAAGGCGGGACTGAACATTCACAACATGCTCAACAAATCGCGCGGCGATATGGCCTATACGCTGGTGGACGTGGACAGCACTGTGCCAAAGCAGGTGACCGACGGCATTGCGGCGATCGAGGGCGTACTGGCAGTGCGTTATTTACCGCTGACGGTGAGCACAACGTGAGCGGTCCGCAGCGCGCCCTGTATGGGCGCTTTCGTGCGTTCTTGCTGCCGAGACCACATTCGGCGTAGACTGGCCTTTCCATAATTGTACAACCAATAACAGGAGGCAAAGATGGGTCAGGAAATGGGAACGATGGGACTTTTGGTTTGGTTGCTGTTCGTTGTGCTCATGGTCGTTTCGATGTGGAAGGTATACGTCAAGGCAGGGCAGCCGGGTTGGGCTGTCATCGTCCCGTTCTACAACCTCTGGGTCCTTCTAAAGATTGCCGGCAAGCCGGGATGGTGGCTTTTGTTGTTCTTTATCCCTCTCGTGAATATCGTCGTGATCTTCATGGTTGCCATCGCCGTGGCCAAAAATTTCGGCAAAGGCGTTGGCTTCGGCATCGGGCTGGTTTTCCTTGGATTTATTTTCTACCCGATTCTGGCATTCACCGATGCCACGTATACGGCGCCGGCAGCATAAAGCCGGGTCTCGAACATATTTTCCTGAAAGCCCTCGCAAGAGGGCTTTTTTTATGGCGCATCGCGAACGCAATCTCGAAACGCCCCCCCCACAGCGGCCTCTTCTTCCCGAAGAACACTAGGAGCCCGATTTATCGGGCGATTCGAAAGTTCGCTATCGCCCGATAAATCGGGCTCCTGCGTACAGAAGATCGGCTTTGCCGCCAGAGTGAGATGCACATAATTCTTGTGGGCAAACGGCGCTTTATCGTCTGCTCCAGCCTCAAGAAATGGCTCAGTCTGCCGACAAATACAAGATAGGACGTATTGAATACGTGACGGCAGAGATGTTCGTGCGCGAATGTCGCGCAACGCCCGCCCGCACGCAATAGTCAATTTCGCAGAGCGTAGCTGTGCGACCCGGCATCAAAACGGGCAGACAAAGGAACTGGGAAGTCGCAAATGAACTTTGAAGTCGAACTGGAAACTCTGCGCGCCATCGTTACCGCATTCATCCTGCTGTATCTGTGGCGCATGGGCCGGCATGAGCGGCAGCACAAAGGCTGGCGGCTGGTGCTCGCCGGCTTTTCGCTGATCCTGTTCGGCTCGCTGCTCGACATCACCGACAACTTTCCCGGCCTTAACCAGTATGTGGTCATCGGCAAAACACATACCGAGGCATTTCTCGAAAAGGTGGTGGGTTACCTGGGCGGGTTCATTGTGTTGTTTTTCGGCTTCACGCGCTGGTTCCCGTACATCACCCGGTTGCGCAGCACGGAAGCAGAGTTGCAACAAAAGACTGTCGAACTGGAATCGACGGTCCTGAGCAGAACGGAAAACCTGCTGCAGAAGACCGCAGAACTTGAACTCGAATTGCATCTGCGCAAACAGGCGCAGGCAGACCTGCGCATCGCCGCCATCGCCTTTGAGTCGCAGGAAGGCATGATCATCTCGGATGCGAATCAGGTCATCCTCAGGGTCAACAAGGCATTTACCCGCATCACCGGTTACGGCGCGGAGGATGCCGTGGGGCGTAACACCGCCATCCTCAAGTCAGGCCGCCAGGACGCAATGTTCTACCAGGCGATGTGGCAAAGCCTGAATCGCGACAAGTACTGGCAAGGGGAAATCTGGAATCGGCGCAAGAACGGCGAGGTGTTTCCCGAGTGGCTCAGCATCACCGCCGTGACCGATGACGTCGGTCAAGTCACCCACTATGTCGCTGCGTTTTCCGACATTACCCTGCAGAAGCAGGCCGAGGAAATCATCCACAATCTGGCGTTCTACGATCCGCTCACCAATCTGCCCAACCGCCGCATGCTGCAGGACCGGCTGCAACATGTGTTCAGTTCGAGCGAGCGGCACCAGCGCCATGGCGCGGTGCTGTTCATCGACCTCGATAACTTCAAGGAACTGAACGACACCAAGGGACACAACATCGGCGATCTGTTGCTGATCGAAGTCGCCGCGCGCCTGCAAACCTGCGTGCGCACCGACGACACGGTCGCGCGACTTGGCGGCGATGAATTCGTGATCGTGCTGAACGACCTGCACGCGGAAGCGGAACAGGCTGCATTCCAGGCCGACGCCATCGCCGAAAAAATCCGCGCCGCAATCAACCAGCCGTGCGCGCTGCAGGGGCACGAATATCATGGCGCCCCCAGTATCGGCATCTGCCTGTTCCGCGGCAACGACATCACGCTCGACGAACTGCTCAAGCGCGCCGATACCGCGATGTATGAAGCCAAGCGCTCCGGACGCAACGCCATTCGCTTCTTCGATCCCGCCACCCATGCCGCCATGGAAGCGCGTATCGCGCTTGAAGTGGACCTGCGCCGCGCCGTACCGGAAAAACAGCTACGGCTTTACTACCAGATGCAGGTCGATCGCCGCGGCCGCATCCTCGGCGCCGAGGTGTTGCTGCGCTGGCAGCACCCCGAACGCGGGCTGGTTCCGCCAATGGAGTTCATTCCGCTCGCAGAGGAAACCGGTCTGATTCTCCCCATTGGCCACTGGGTGCTGGAAACCGCGTGCGCAAAATTAAAGGCTTGGGAGTCCGATCCGGTTACGCGCCACTTGCAGATTGCCGTCAACGTCAGCGCGCGCCAGTTCCGCCATCCCCACTTCGTCGAGCAGGTGTGCGCCGTGCTGGAACAGACCGCCATCGACCCCGGCAAGCTCAAGCTCGAACTCACCGAAAGCCTGGTGCTCGACAATATCGGCGACACCATCACCAAAATGCAGGCGCTCAAGGACATCGGCGTGGGGTTCTCCATGGATGACTTCGGCACCGGCTATTCATCGCTGGCCTACCTGTCGCAATTGCCGCTCGAACAAGTAAAAATCGACCAGTCGTTCGTGCGCAACATTACCGTCAAACCCGGCGACGCAGTGATCGTGCAGACCATCATCGGCATGGCTAACAACCTGGGGCTCAATGTCATCGCCGAAGGCGTGGAAACGCAGGAGCAGCGCGACTTCCTCGAGCGCAACGGCTGCCCCGCCTTCCAGGGCTATCTGTTCGGCAAGCCGGTGCCGGTGGAGGCGTTCGAGATTTCGTTGCAGGAAGCACCGGCGCACTCCCGGCGCTCGGCGGGGGTCAGCGCAACTCGTGACGCCGCAAAGTTGCGTCAGCAACGGGCTTGCTGATTCCGCTCAGGTAGAGGCCTGCGCGCGCTTCAGCAGCGCGGGGGCGATGGATTCGTTTAGACTTCATTTCATGCAGCCAACCTGCCATGCTTCGGCCGAGGTTGATCAGCCCTTACGGCGTTCTTCAGCAAGAGCCAGCTTCTTTGTCTCCGCAGGACTTAGACGAAGTCGGATACGGCGATACAACTCAGCAGCCGTGGCGTAATCCCCTCGTCGGAATGCTTCAGCTGCTTGCGGCCGTAATTGGTCGGCAAGAACGTCAAGGGCGTAATCCTCCGACCACTCTTTTCGCTGCCTTTCGAGGGCTGAAAAGAACTGTAGGTCACCTTGAAGCGCTGCGGCCCCATAGCGCTTCATTAACGAACTCAATTCCTCAAGGCCTTCGGCAACTCCCTCTGGTGCTGTCGCCACGGCATTGCGGTACGCCGTGGCTGCTTCAGGATCGGTGGTGCGAATAATCTCTGACATCGCATATCGAATGCCGCAGCGAGTGACGCCAGCGCCGACCTCATATGACTGGCGTCCATGATAAACGTCAACCTCAACATCGTCTTTCCGATACCGTACGAGCGTTGGCAATGCCTCGACCTCTACGAATCCTAGCTCCCCAAGGAATGTGAACGCCCCCCGAACCTTCCTCTCGAAGTAGAGACTCGAACGGTCTGGCGTGCCCATGGCACTCGTCTCCTCCATCATGGGCTCGATGGCATCCAGTAGTTGGTCTTCGGGTCGAACGTCCAACCGCGATCGCTCAGCAGGTTGCGTTCAGCGTTGAGAAACTGTCCCGCCGTATCGCCGGGAGAGGCGTCGCGTATTGGTAAGCCGCGACGCATCTCCTCGCGTAGCGCGCCGGCGTTTTGCTGCCAGTTAGTTTTAGGGTCACCCAGATTAGGCAAGCGATCGAGCAACGACTTCTCACCGGCCTCAAGATTCTTGAGGTCTTTGACGCGCCCAATGACCGTCGTTGTTTCCTTTGCGGCCATCCCAACAACACGTGCCGTTCCACCTAGCTCGGGAACAACCATGGACATCCCGATCAAGTACCATTCCCCTACCTGCTCAATAGCGCGCCCCATCGCCTCGCCATATGATCTAAACTCTTCCATTGGAGATGAAACACGACCACCGTTCCCAAAGTAGTCGTATGCTACAAGCGGCTCCTTCCCATCCGGATCCCTGTACTTGTATGGATTGTTATTCGCATACGCATAGCGGTTGAAGCTATGGACGTTGCCCTCCGTGAAGCGCACCGAATCGACGGAAAGAAACCGCCCGATCATGGGATCGTAATAGCGCGCCCCCATGTAAACCAGTCCGGTGTCCTGATCCTGATGGCGGCTGGCGAACCAGACCTTGTTGTCCTGGCCGGCAGGATCGTTATTCAGCCGCTCGCCGTAGGGGCGATAGCTTTCGCGCCACAGCACCTGTCCCGCCTGGTTCGTGGCCACGACGGGGGAGCCGGTGAGGTCGTTGTGGAAATAGACAATCTCGCTCGCGGGTGCGCTTGCGGCTAGCGCGCAAAGGCAGAGCAGAAGCAGGGTCATGACGTGTTTGAAAGTTCTCATCGGTAACTCAGGGATTCCCTTGCTTCAGGCAATGTGCATCATTGCTAGACCTGACCCACTTGGCTTCGGAACTTCTTCCAACGCAAAATAAAATAAATAATTGCTGTCAATAGCAAGATTTGCCCAAACACAGAGAAAACGATTATCAAAACAGACGGCATGGGCTCAGAAATATGCGAATCAAGAAAAATCCAAGCCGCTAGCCATGCGCTGGGGAAATGTAGTAACCCGAACAAAAATCCACCGAATTCAGTACCCATTATGCTCAGGAATCCAATCCCTAGAGCGAACAGAACTATCTCTATCAGCATGGCCAATTTTAGAGCGTTACTGAGAATGCAATTCTTAGACATGAATTCACTTTCAATGTATGAATTCACTCGGATTTTGCATTCTGCGTACAGTTTCATCGCGGTAACTGGGGGCTACTTTCATATTTTCTTTCGTCTTGGAATTGTTCCCATGTTGTTGGTAGTCCGTCAGATTCCACTCTGCATTATGGACTGGCGATGTTGAATCCATTATTGGATGTAATGCTTTCCCAAAATTTATCCAGCCTTCACGCTCGAATTGTCCTGCTTGCTGAGCGTCCCCGTTAGATCTGGAGTCGTTAGCCTTTGCAAATGAATCTCGCATTTCACGAAATCTTTCCCCGATGTATGCAGAGCGTTTACTATCCATGTCCACATACGAACCACCTTCACCCCACATACTATGAATGTGATCCCGCCCAGGTAATATTTGGTTCGACAAAGCATCTGCTGCTGAGCTGCCTTCTTTTATGTAGGAACGCACCTTGTCAGACATATTTGAGAACGCCTGATCGATAAAATATTCGTGCGCATCCGTTGACCATTTTCCATCTGGATCGATGTACCGGTACGGATTGTTATTCGCATACGCATAGCGGTTGAAGCTATGGACGTTGCCCTCCGTGAAGCGCACCGAATCGACGGAAAGAAACCGCCCGAACATG
>Ga0315281_10004590_pt1 | contig 20003 bp, 18 predicted proteins | sample YL17G07_0_MG_FD_204540 | JGI IMG/M metagenome (GOLD analysis project Ga0315281, IMG submission 204540) | Sediment microbial communities from Yellowstone Lake, YNP, Wyoming, USA - YL17G07_0 | ecosystem: Environmental > Aquatic > Freshwater > Lake > Sediment | place: USA: Wyoming | collected... | reverse complement strand
TAATCTCCTTCTGATCGTCGATCGGACAGAGTCGGATCGTGGGCACTTCAATCAACGCCTCCAAAGGTATAAGTCTCCTCTGGTTTGTGCGTGGTCGATGACGGCTCCGATTACTGGCAACCCCATGCCCAGGCTGACAGAGGACCTCGAGGCAATGAAGACATTGGGGGAAAGGTCCGGCTGGGAACCGGAAGTGGGGCCGCTCAAAGGCGTCGTCCTGGCATATGGGTGCTTCGTCGGTGATAGACTCGTGGGCTGCGCCGCATTGCAGGTTCTGGACGGCCACTACTACCTTGAATACGTCGCCGTGGACAGCGCCATGAGGAACCGCGGTCTCGGTGCATCGCTGGTCGCGAAGATCGAAGAAGAGGCGAGGGCCAGAGGGCTGACGGAATTGTGGGCGAAGGCTCGGCTGCCTGGATTCTATGAGAAGCTGGGATTCAGGGTTCATTCGGGGGACGCGCACGGACCGAAGTCCGTGGGAGACTGCAAGGCCTGTTCCCAGTACCACAGCACCTGCTACCCCGCGATAGTGATGAAGCCGCTCTGAGCGAAGCTCGTCATTGGATCGTGAACTGTCTCGTATCGACCCATTCCTGCTTCAGCATCGACCAGAAATCGGCTGCGAGCTCCTTCAGAAGGTAATCGTACGGAAGCCAGCCATATCCTCCGTCCCCCCAGCTCTCGCCCCACGAGTTCCTGATCAGCAGTGCTCCCTTGGTGGAGACGTCGGAGTCTGCGTTCCTTATCTCCATCTTGTCATCGTAGCCTATCGCGACGATGGCATGGCCTCCTTCTACTCGCTCATTGCTGCGCGGGAAGGGGATCTTGCCCGTCCTTCCCGCCTGGTCTATCGAACTGTAGACGGTGAAGCCGAACATGGCTGGCACGCTCGCCGCCAAGGATTTCCTGACGCTGTCCAGAATCGCCTTCTCGGAGAGTCCTTGCGAATCGTGTCTGAAGTACTTGATGCCCTTGTAGTTCTCGGCGAACGAATAGCAGAAGGCATTTGGCTCCTTGTCGAATTCAGGTGCTTTGTCGGTGTAGGGCCAGTACTTCTCTGGAGGGACGCCGAAGAGGACGAGCGCACCCATCGTCGAGCGGATGAACGCTCCGCTGTCTCCCTGGAGCTCAGCGAGGTTCCTCGTGGCTTTGTAGAGGAAGAGCCTCGACGCGTCGATGTGCTTCCCGAAGGCCCTCTTCTCATAATATTCGACCATGCCCACACCCGCGTTCGCAGTGCAGGATCCGAGCTCCCCTTGGTCTTCGACGGGCGGGCACCACCGCCTGAGGTCGACCAAACTCGGCAGGGCCGTCGAACCGGGCTTCCCCAAGCCAGTGGGTGAGACGAGTTCGTGGATATCCTTCTTGTTAAGCAGTTCCTTGCTCGCGAAAGTGTAATCCCGAATATCTGGATAGTCAGGCAGCCAGCCCATGCCATGTCTTCTATTCTCCATTTGATCTCGCCCTCCACTGCGTCTTTCTATCAAACCTTGTCGAACCGACCAGGCGATGCACTGACGTGCGAGTATTTGATGGTATTTGGAGCAGAATCACGGTATGGTCGGGTTCATTCATCGGTCATCGGCGGGAACGCACGAGGATGGAAGAAAGAGATATCGGGTTCTGCGTTCAGGCTCCAATCCTATTATGCTCCGATAATCGCGTCGTCAGAGTATCCTTTGGACTCCCATTTCCCTTTGAAATCGAAATCGTAAAGCACGATCTGATCGATTCCAGTTATCCATTTGTACCCCCACATCCCTGGCACGATAAGTCTCGTTTTCTCCTTCAGTGGGACCCCGTCCTTCTCAAAGGCGATTATGACATCCTGCCTCGCGGCATCCTGCAGCGTGAGGTCGGTCGTGTATCCGTCGGATGCGTGGAACCCGACTTTTACAGCACTTGCTTGCACTCCGGCCTCGTCGAGCAGCTCGCTCAAACGAATACCAGTCCAGTTGTGAGTCCCATAAGACGGCCCGTCAACGCAGATCAATTCTGCGGTCACGGTCACAATTGCTCTTGCCCTAGAGTTGTTCTGCGTCAGGTTGAAGGTTTGATCCACCGACCCCGTTATGGATATCTGAATTCCGGGTCCAATCACTCCCGCGCCGTGGGCGCGGAGGCCTGTCGTCACGAGCAACCCTGCCAGCACGAGGATTCCAATGCTGGCAATTGAAATGAGGACTAGCTTCTTCTTGATCGGCATCATCAGCGTCATATGATCATTCAGAGCATCCACTACTTACGCGTTGGGCTTAACAATCCCACAAGCCCCTATGATGCCGGCATCCGGCCTCTCAACAAGATCTACCTGGAGCAGTGTCTTCAACAGAACGAGGAGCCCTCGATCGGTCTATCTCGACCGTAGGCAGGCACGGACGTTCTAAAGTACTTCTACTGCGAAGCACGATTGAGCCGCAGAGGCCAACAACAGGAGGAGATAAGATGAAGACCCGTACGATACGCCAGACCGTCACGTTCAAGGCAGAACCACACGATGTCTACGAGATCTTGATGGATTCGCGGAAGCACGCGAAGTTCACGGAATCTAAGTGCACGATCAGCAGGAAGGTTGGAGGGAAGTTCAGCATTTCAGACGGGTATGTACACGGGGAGAACGTCGAGCTGGTTCCAGATGAGAGGATCGTCCAGCTCTGGAGACCTGAAGAGGACTGCTGGCCGACGGACCACTATTCCAAGATCACGTTCTCGATCAAGGCGGCGAAAGGCGGCACGCAGCTGGTTTTCACGCAATCAGGGGTCCCTGTGGAGTGCGGAGATAGGTTCGATAAGGGATGGCGCGAATATTATTGGGTTCCAATGAGAGATTCGCTTGAGTCCGGGGAGAAGAGGACCTAGGTCGGGAGGCCGAGCTCCGAATCCTCCGGAAGGAATATCATGTCTTGAGGCCGATTCGGTTCCGTGGTCAGCCTCCGGTCGCCTGGTCTGTGGCTCTTCTCAGGCAGCGTGCTGATGCTCCTCTTGGTGCACTTGGCCGAGTTCCTTTACCCGGGTTACAGCGTCTCGGAGAACTACATAAGCGACCTAGGGGTCGGGCCGATGCCGTCGCGAGCGGTATTCACGGTTGCCATAATCGTCTTCGGATTGATGTCTCTCATATCCTCGGCGTTGATGCGACGAAGTCATCCGAGGTCATCCATATGGTTCCTGCTTGCGGCGTCAGGGATCGGAGCCATAGGCGTGGGGACATTCAACGAAGACGGCGTGCCGACCGTCCATGCGGTTTTTGCCCTCATGGCGTTCTTGTTCGGGAATTTGGCCGCTATCGTCTCTTACAGGATTGTTCGCTCCCCTCTCTCGTACATCTTCGTTCTTCTGGGCATCATGGGTCTCGCTGCCCTTGCACTCTTCGCTGGCAACACCTACCTCGGTTTGGGCGCGGGCGGTATGGAACGAATTATCTTCTACTCTGCGATGCTCTGGACTCTTGGATTTGGAGCCTACCTCTTGGGCGAGGAGGGAAGGTCCGTTCCGGGATGAGAGAGCATGAGTATATCGTGCTCTCGCCTGACGAAAAGGGAGATATATAGCCAGTGCTGGTACACCCACGGGGGAGGAGAGACTGAATTTTGCCGAGAGGCTGAGAGCAGCGAGCTGTGTGGCTATTTTGACCGTGATCATCGCGACATGCGTGCTCCCTATCGCGAAAGCTTCGGGGTCGAATGCTGAGTGGACCGTGATGGTCTATCTGGACGGGGACAATAACCTGGACCCGGACTCAGTGGTCGACATCGGAGAGATGATGGTTGTCGGTTCCACCGCGAAGGTGAAGGTCCTGGCGCTGTGGGACAGATATGACGGACCGGCTAATCTCTACCAGGTCCTTCCAGGTGAGTTGAAGCTCCTTGACGGCCTTGCCGTCAACGGCATAGCAGTGAACGGCCAGGAGATCAGCATGACGGACTGGCACGTCCTCAAAGCCTTCGTCGACTACAGCAAGGCGAACTTCCCGGCCAACCACTACATGCTCGACCTTTGGGACCACGGGAGCGCCTTCGGCTATGCCTGCTGGGACGACCACTGGCTGCCGCCATGGACCCCCTCTCCTGCAGGCGCGCTGAGTCTGAACGATGTCGGCCAGGCCATCGCGGGAACGAATATGGATATCTTGACCTACGACGGGTGCACGCTCGGCATGACCGAAATAGCCTACCAGTTTGCGCAGCTCCCGCCATCGATGGGAGTACAGATACAATACCTGGTTGCGAGCGAGGAGTACATCCCTAACAACGGCTACGCGTACGACGCGGTACTGGGGCACATGAACAGCATAACGGATGTGTCCGCAGGAGCGGTCGCCAAGATGTTGGCCGATGACTACGCGGCGACCTACAGCCCCCATGGGGCGGCCAAAGGTAGTTCGACCGTTGGACTTTCCGTGATAGACCTCGCGAAGATAATGCCAATCGCGCCCGTGTTGAAGTCCCTGACCGAGATACTGAAGGACGGGCTCTTGGCGGATTTCGGCCGCTATCATGATATGATCAGCAAGGCCAGGGGAGAGGCGAACCTCGGATGGTCCCTGAACGGCTGGGACGACCGGGTTGACCTCGGAACTTTCCTTGAGACGCTATCGTCCCTTTCCAAGGACCCGAACGTCAAGTACCTTGCGAACCAGGCACTCAGTATCATAAAGGACGCCGTCTACGTCGCGAACACCCCGGCCTTGGCCTCGCAGTCCGCATACGGCCTCGGCGTGTGGTTCCCGTCATCGGTTACCTCCCTGAGGAACGCCAACACTGGCGGGCTGGCTGTGCAGACCATGTACTTGCAGACATTCGCGTTCTCACAGGACGCCGGATGGCTCGACTTCCTGCACGCCTACTGGGGCAAGACTCCGAAGAAGTAGGCGGGCAGCTCCCGAATAAGGCAAACGGGGAACGCTCCACCGAGCGCTCAGTCCCAGGTCGTTCCAGCGAGGATGCCGAGCGCGTTGTCAGGAGCAACCGCCATCATTTCCGGAGACCGGGTCTTCGGCCTAGTCCGACTTGCTTTCTGAAAGCGCAGCGTGCACCTTGGTCATCAGCTCGCTTATGGGCAACTTCTGGGGACACTTCTCCTCGCATTCCTTGCATTGGATGCACTCCCCCGCGCGCTCCTTCTCCTCGAAGAACCTCGAGTAGGTGGTCCGTGCTGTCGTCATGTCATCATGTATGAACCCATTGTTGTAAAGCTCGAGATTGCTGGGTATGTCCACGCCGTTCGGGCAGGGCATGCAGTAACGACAGTTAGTGCATGAGATCGGGATCTTCTCCCTGTATTTCGCACGGATCCGGTCGATGAGCTCCAGGTCATCCGTTCCGATCGAGTCGATGCCCGACATGTCTGCGGAGCGGATGTTCCCCTCGACTTGGTCCATGGTGCTCATCCCGCTCAGGATGACCGATACCTCAGGTTGGCTCCAGATCCATTGCAGGGCCAGATCGGCCGGGGAGCGACCCTTCCCATCCTGCTCGAGCATCTCCTTGACCGGTTTCGGGGGATTTGCCAGTCTCCCGCCAAGCAGGGGTTCCATCACGACCACCGCCAATCCCTTCGAAGCAGCGTACTTCAGCCCCTTCGTCCCGGCCTGGTTCTCGGTGTCCATGTAGTTGTACTGGATCTGGCAGAAGGACCATTTGTCGTATCCGTCCACGATCTCCTTGAAGGCATCGAAATCGTCATGGAACGAGAACCCGAGATACCTAATGCGACCGTCCTGGATCGCGTCTTCCGCTCTTTTCAACAGGTCGAACTTGAGAATGACATCGTGCCATGTCTTCTTGTTCAGCCCATGGAAGAGGTAGAAATCGACATGGTCTGCCTGCAGTCTCTTGAGCTGCTCGTCAAGATAGGTGTCGAAATCCTCCGCCTTCTTGATCAGCCACACGGGGGACTTTGTCGCGACCCTGACTCGCTTTCCATATCCGTCCTTCAGCGCCTTTCCCAGGACGACCTCGCTGGTCCCATCGTGGTATGGATATGCAGTATCGATGTAGTTGACGCCCTGATCGATCGCCCAGCGTATCATGCGGATGGCTTCGTCCTCGTCCACCTTCTCACCAGAGGAATCGTCTTTGATCGTAGGCAGACGCATGACGCCGAAACCCAGCACGGACACTTCCCAATCGAGCTGCCCGAAGGTCCTGTATTTCATTTTCGCACTCCGCGACTCATACCTGTCATCGACTGGATTTTCGATGTTGGTTATCAAGCTTCGGTTGTCACTTCAGGTCTAGGGCGTAGACGATCCCAGTCGCCTTCTTCTCTGCGAAATACGAGGTCAAGCTGTCGTGGAATGTCCCCACCTTCCTGAAGCCGTAGATCTCGTAGAACTTCCAGTTGCTCATCTGGTCATCTGTGTACAGCGTTGCGAGCCTGCAGCCGGCCTGCTTGGCCGCCGCGATGAACCTGTCCATGAGCTTCTTGCCGAGGCCTTTCCCCCGGTGCTTCGAGTCCACGATGATGAGGTTTATCTCGGCGTCGGAGCGCGGCACGTTCACGAGCACCTTGAACTCCGTCAAGAAGAAGTGTAGCAGGACGACCGGCGAGACGTGCTGGCCATTGACGCCGAAGAGGAATTGCGGGATCATCCCGAGTTCATTGACCAACGATCCGCCTCCCCCTTTGGCCTTACTGCCTCCTATCCTGCCGAACAGGAGCCCGATCACTCCCTGGGAGTCGCTAATCACGACCTTCCAATTCGACCGGACCAGGAACGATCGCACGTACCCTTCTATCACACGAGGTTCGACCACCTCGGCGGGTTCCAAGGAGTCTGCTGCCCATGCTTCCCATGCGAGGCGCGTGCATTCGTCCAGGTCCCCCTGCTTGTACTCGCGGAACTGGGGCTCGTCTTGAGTCGATGGGTCGTTCATTTCGCCTCACATCTACTGCTTGAATGGACAGCACGGCGCGGTTACATAATACTGGTCCAGGGAAGAGCATTTGCAGCTCGTTCTTCCCCCGCGACCAGAAACCTCTGGCCCTTGGAATGTTTAATATCCAGCTGTGCGATGCCTGACCCACGGGATGGATCATGATCGACGAAGACCTAGCCGAATACATGCTTGACGCCGCTTCGAAGCACACTCCGGTTCTTGCGGAGGTCAGGCTGGAAAGCACTCGCTGCACGCAGCTCGCGTTGAAAGCAGGGCAAGTCGACACTATCGCGTCTTCTCAAGACGCGGGTATGAATGTCAAGATCTTCTTCGCTTCCGGAGTGGGGTTCTCCAGCAGCAATGTGGTCTCGAAGGCCGAAGGGCTCAGGCTCGTTCGGCAGGCCGTCAGCCAAGCCAAGAGCGCTCGTAGGAAGAGCCCGTGCACCCTCTCGGCGGAGAAGGCCGTCCGGACCAGCTGGGAAGTAAGGCAGAAGAAAAGCCTGGCCGATGTGACGACTGAGGAGAAGCTCGATTACCTCAGGAGCCTGGATTCCGCAGCCCTCAAGACCGGCGTCAAGGTGCAGGGCAGGTACTATGATCTCAAGGACTGGGAGACCACCAGGTTCTTCGGGAATTCCGAGGGTTCAAGGATCAAGTCCTTCATCCCGAGGATGAAGGTCGAATCGTACAACCTCGTCTCCGCCAAAGGTGAGACGGAGCAATCCATGAGGGAATGGGGCGGGAGCGGAGGCTGGGAATTGAAAGATGAGTGGAACCTCCTCGAGGTCCTTCCCGATGAGATGCGCATGCTCAAGAAGCAGATCGAGCACGGCAAGAGGGTCAAGCCGGGGAAGTACGACCTCGTATGCGGATCCGAAGTCACGGGCATCGCCGCCCACGAGTCCTGCGGGCATCCAATGGAAGGGGACAGGATCCAGGGTAGGGAGATGTCGCAAGCGGGGAGGTCCTTCATATCTGAGGACATGATCGGCCAGCGGCTGGGATCGAAGTACGCTACAGTGATAGACGACCCCGGAATCCCGGGCTCCTACGGCTACTATGCCTACGACGAAGAGGGCGTGAAGGCGAGGCCGAGGTACCTGTACAAGGAGGGCCTGATCAACGAGTTCCTTCACAATCGAGAGACCGGGTCGAAGATGGGCTTGGTCAGCAACGGCTCGTCCAGAGCGGAATCCTATCTGAGGGAGCCGATCGTGAGGATGGGGAACACGTTCGTGGCGCCCGGGGACTTCGAAGAGGATGAGCTGTTCGGTACGGTGAAGGATGGCGTCCTGATGAATTCCTTCACAGAATGGAACATCGATGACAAGAGGTACAATCAGAAGTACGTGTCGAGGGAGGCCTATTTCATAAAGGATGGAGAGCTCGCAGGGCCTGCGCGCAAATGCACCATCGAGATCACCACCCCGGCCTTCTGGTCGGCCATCGACGCGGTGACGAAGAAGGTCAGGTTCGATGCTGCAGAATGCGGTAAGGGCGACCCGGGGCAGGGCATGTCGGTCTTCACTGGTGGGCCGATGTTGAGACTGAGGGGGGTGTCCCTGAGATGAACGAGCTCAAGGAGATCTCACAGCATGTCGTGGAAGTCGCCAGGTCCGCAGGAGCTGACGATGTCGTCGCCGAGGCGATCGTGACCGAGGTCAAGCAGGTCAGGTTCTCCAATAGCCAAGTGGATGCAGTGAATTCGTGGTCCGAGGAACACCTCGCACTCCTCGTTGCCATCGGGAAGAAGGTCATATCGTCCGATATCAGGACGCTGACGGACCTGGATCCACATGCGCGAGCGCTTGTTTCACTCGCAAAGAAGGTTCCGCCGAGCAAGACCTATGAAGGAGTGGCACCAGGCAGGTTCAAATATCGTCGGAACCCGGTAGATGGAATGATCGTGAAGCTCAGAGATCCGTCCCGATTCGTCCATGAGGCGATTGCCGGGGCCGAAGGATTCGGAGCGAACAATGTCGGAGGGACGTTCTATGCAATCCATGAGCGCGTTGGGCTGGCCTCCTCAGGAGGCGCCGTGGGCGCCGACGAGAGCACGGCAGCGGATCTCTCGGTCCGGGCATTTTCCCAGCCGGAAGCATCTGGTCACGCGGTCTGCTGTACCCCGACCCTTACTGGCATGGAGGCCAAGAAGACCGGGGAGCGAGCGGGAGAATTCGCGTCGCACGCGCGTGACCCCGTCATGGGCGAGCAGGGGAAGTTCGACCTCATCGTGGACCCACTCTTCCTTGGGAGCTTCATCCAGTCGACATCGAGCATGCTGAGCGCAATGAGGGTCGAGATCAGCAATTCGATGTATGCGAAGAAGATCGGGAAGCGCGTCGCTTCCGATGAGGTCACTTTCATTGATGACCCGACGATCAGATCGACCACGAGACGGGCATTCGACCACGAAGGCGTACCGACGCGTCGGAACGTGCTGATCAAGGATGGCATCCTGAAGACCTACCTGCACAACACCGGGACTGCCAAGCGTTTCAAGACCAAGACGACCGCAAATGCTGGTCCTCTGATACCCAGCGCGTACGGTTCCGCGGCCCAGCCGATGGCCTTCCATCCGGTCGTCGTCCCGGGAGACTGGAATAAGGATGAGTTGATCGCGGATACGAAGCGCGGGCTGTACATCAACAACACGTGGTACACTCGATACCAGAACTACTCCACCGGCGAGTTCTCGACGATCCCGAGGGATGCGATCCTCAGGGTGGAGAACGGCGAGATAGTCGGCGCCGTCAAGAACATCAGGATAAGCGACAACATGATGAACTTCTGGAAGAGCATAGACGCGCTCTCGAGGAAAGCTCAGGATATCTACTGGTGGGAGGAGGCAGCTCCGCCATCGACTCTCCCGACCGTGAGAGCGAAGCAGATGACGATAACCAGGTCCGCCTAGCGCAAAGGGCTTGGCCCCGGGTTCGGATCGGTCTCAAGCACGTTGAGAAAGGGAATGAATGAGCCTAGCTCGATGCAATAATCGCTTGATTGACGAAGAGCCAGGTATTCGAGTCCACACACGGCTCCATGCACATGATGCCCCGTCGCACCAGCCATCGATTCCCGTGCCTAGGGGATTCTTGCTACGGCTACACGCGTATCCTCGACGGAATCAACGCCCGGTCCAGACCGGGGCTGTCCATGCGGTCACGCCCTCCGCTCCTGAGAGATCCGACGCGGTGGTCACTCTCAAATAGAAGTAGCTGGCGCTGTCCGACATAAGCGTGGTCGTCCATTCTACGGTTGCGCTGTTGAAGCTCTTGCTCGCCACGACTACCCCGCCGTCGGATACTATCTCGACAAGCTTGATTGCGTCAACCTTACCGTCGGGATCCGAGATCCGAACCGAGACTGCGTATGTGCCTGTGGGCGACAGAACGGATCCCATGACCGCTCCGTTGAGCGTGTAGTAGATCTGCAGGTTCCTGTCCTGTGTCGCATAGCCTCTGGTGGACCTCATGGCGTTGTACAGGTTCTCGGGGCTCAAGCTGGGAGCGAGCAAGACGGTTCTGACCTCGGAGCCTGAGATCCAGTTCGCCGAGTGTGTGTCGGAGTTCGCTGATGGCATGACATGCCAGCCTGCGTCCAGGGCCATGATATAGCTGTCCTCGTAGACATCATCGTTGTAAGCCTCGATCAAGCCCATGCCAATGTCCCTTGTCGGAGTGTAGTAGTCGAAGTCGAAGAAGTTCGACAACGGCGATGACCACGTTGACGGGTGATTCCACTGACCAAGCGCACCAGTTTGCGCCAGCCAGTCATAGAGCGACGGCAGGGCTTCACGGATGTTCTCTTGTAGGCCGTTATTGTAACCATGCCCGCCAGGGTTCCCGTCATCGCCGTAAATCTCGGTCGTGTTGTACACGTTGACCTCTCCCGCCCAGGGCAACCATAGCTCATAGCCCGCCATTGCAACGAAGTTCTTCGAGGTGAAGGTCTTTGCAGCGAGTAACGTGTCGGCCCAAAGCTCCGGCGTCAGCATGATCTGGCCGTACGGGTAGTGAACGTGGTCGGTTGTCGCCATGAAGTCCGCGCCGGCGTTCTTTGCGGCTGCGAACGCATCCCAGGGCGTAGCCTGTCCGTCCGAGTACGAAGTGTGAGAATGAAGGTCTCCGAAGTACAGGTTGTAGGCTGTCGTCTTCACGTTGCTTCCTGCAGAACTTGCGTTCCCGCAGGAGAATGGCACAATCATAACTGCGACCGCCAAGACGAATAGGGCGGCCTGCATTGTCCGCTTGAACATCTTGTCCCCCTCCCCCTAGCTCAAAGGCTACTGGCGGCCCATATAGCTGAAGAGAAGTAAGTACCTTTCTGCTTTCGGACGCAAGACAATGCGCGTTGCCGGAGCTATCATTTCCTATCAAGGTCGCCAGAATCAACGAGTCAAGCTCGGCGCAATGAACCCCTGCTGGAAAGACGATCCCGTTGTAATCGCAGCTGAGCTTCAGCTACGCCCACCCGGACATAGAAGTATTGGATTGCCGATATCCTCCCCGCCCATTGAGCATATGGGGGGAGATCGTGCAGATGAAACTGAAGACGACAGCCGCAATCATCGTGGCGGTTTTTGCGATATCGAGCATGATGGTACTGCCGAATGCCGGAGCGCAGCATCAGGCGCAGCACAAGTGGCTGTTCCTGCTTTACCTTGACGCGGACAACAGCTTAGACGTGAACGTGGGCAACGTGCCCGTCGTGCAATCTGACCTCGACGAGCTGATGTCCGTCGGATCGACGGCTAGTGTCACAGCGTACGCGCTCGTTGACAGGTTTGACGGACCAGTACATCTATTCAAGTTCAACAAAGGCTCCATGGAAGAGATGAAGGACTACTGGTTGAACGGCATGGAGGCCAACATGGGCGACCCTAAGACCCTGCGGACCTTCGTGGAATACACCTCCGCTGCCTCACCCGCGGACCACACGATGTTGATCTTCTGGGATCACGGGTCGCCCAAGGGTGTTGCGTGGGACGATCACACAACTGATGCAGGAGGTTCGGACTTCCTGAGCCAATGGGAGGTCGTCCAGGCACTCTCAGGGTACAAGGTCGATGTCATCGGGGCGGATGAATGCAACGTCGGACACATGGAGGTCGCATATGAGTACGCGATGGGGATCAATGCGGGCTACCTCGTCGCAGCCGAGACCTATACCGGCTGGAGAGGCTTCCCCTACGATGCCGTCCTCAGAGAACTGACGAAAGACCCATCAATGACTTCGAGAGAGGCTGCGGTCATGCTCGTGGAGCAGACGCAGCTGCTGCTTGACAAGCCGCCCTACAGCGGCGAGAGGATCAATTCCCACGCAGCGTTTGAACTCACGAAAGTGCCGGCGCTCGCTGGCTCACTCAAGAGCCTGTCGGACCTCCTCGTGGCGGACATGAGCAACTCTGTGCAGGTAATCTCTAGGGCAAGAGGCGTGGCACAGTATTGCTACGGGGCGAACGCGATGGGCGTGGTAGATCTCCAGACCTTCGTCAAAGAGATCGGGGCGAAGAGCAGTTCTCAGGCCATCAGGGGCGCCGCTGCTGCAGCTCTTGCGAACCTGGACTCCGTGATCGTTGCGGTCCACGCAACTGGTTCGACGGACCACATGCTCGCTGGTCTTGGTATAGGATTCCCGGACCACTCGTGGGAGATGTCCAGCTACTACCCCGACTTCGCTTTCGCGGGCCAGGGCTGGCTGAACCTCATGGAATCATACTGGGCGGCGCACGGCTCGGTCTGAGATCGGCGCATGCCAAACCCCTTCCCACTTCTTTTCCATTGATGTTCACGGACTCGGCCGCTGGATGAAACCTAGTACCTCGCGGCCAAAATCACATCGGCGGGAGATTGGTCCCATACTTGAGAACCTGGGTTGGAACGAAGCTGTGCGGTGAGATGCCCAGATATCATTGGTCAGCCTGAGTACTCGTCTCGTCGGTTGCCTTCCCAAATCCGCACTTGTGGCAGTACATTGTCCCTGGGACCCACATCGCTCCGCAGCTCGGGCACTTGCGCCTCAGGAATCCGCAGTACGGGCATTGCGGGTTCTCATCATGCAGCTCCTTGCCGCAGCTTGGGCACTTGTCCAGTGCAGATGGGGCAGATCCTCTGGGGGCGCCTGCATCGATCATACCAGTGCCGTCGCACAGACCGCAAGTCTCGTACCCGTTTGGATTGGGAATGTTGCCCACGCCGTTACATGCATGGCACTTGCCAGTCCCGAGGCATTGAGGACATTTCCCTGTTCCGTTGCACCCTGGGCAGCCTGCGAGCGCGTATTTTCCGCTTCCTCCGCAGGCCGAGCATACTCCGTCCTCGCAGTGAGCCGTATACCCTAGCATGAAGATGTCATTGCGTGCGCCCGAAGAATGAGATGACCAGGTGCACTGCCCGCTGCCGTTGCACGCACGGCATATATCTACCCGACCATAGCCCTGGCAGGCTCTGCACGCGATCTTGGCACCTGAATCGACCCTCCCGACGATGATCTGCGTCCCGCAGTACATGCAGAACAAGCGCTGAGAGCCTTCGGGCAGGGTGAGATTCGCTCCGCATCGCGGACATACGGCCGGTATGAGCTTCATTTCGTCTATGAAACCACCTTGTGTGGGAAGAGATTGCGAATTCAATCTATATGTCTTTACCTGGAATTCCCGGGCGAATGGTGCATGTTAATCCATTTGAGACTATTGACACTCGCTTCGTCCTGTCCAGAGGGTTAAATACGTATGCAGCAATGGTCGCCCCTGCAGGGTTCTGGTGGTACGCGCCGGCATCCAGGTTAATGTGACAAGATGAAGACGATCGTCGTTGGAGTAGGGGCGGTGGGTTCGGTCACGGCTGATCTTCTGGCGCACTCCGGTGAGTTCGACAAGGTCATGCTGGCCGATGTGGACTTGGAGAGGGTCAAGAGGGTCGAGAAGAAGATCTCGAGCGACAAGGTCGAGGTCAAGAAGTTGGACGCTTCAGATGTCGATGGGATGGCCAATGTGTTCAAAGGTATCGACCTAGTCCTCAACGCAGTCATACCACGCTTCAACTACGCAATCATGGACGCCTGCCTGAAGGCTGGCTCGAGCTACGCCGACATGGCATGTGACATCGCCAAGGACACGACTCCGATTGGCGGCATAGTCAAAGAGACGCCACTCATGTGGCAGATATCCAAGTACGACGAGCAGTTCAGGAAGAAGGGTTTGTCAGGCATGCTCGGCCTGGGCTGCGAGCCCGGTCTTGCGAACATTTTCGCCAGGGTCGGCGCTGACAGGCTCGACAGGGTCAAGGACATCTGTGTCAGGGACGGGGACAACAGCGTCGTCGAGGGTTACGATTTCGCTCCGATGTGGTCCCCAGAGACCCTGATCGAGGAGGTCCTGATGCCCGCCACAATCTACAAGGACGGACACTACAGGAAGATGGGGTCCCTCCAGGGCAAGGAGATGCTACAGTTCCCGGATCCCGTGGGCAAGCTGAACATCTACAACGTCGACCACGAAGAACAGGAGACATTGCCCACATACATCGGTCAAGTGCTCGGAAAGGGTTGCGAATACTGCGATTTCAAGATCGCGTTCGACGACGCGACGGTGGAGGCGATCAGGACGGTCGGAAGGCTCGGTCTTTCCAACCCGAACAAGATCAAGGTCAAAGGAGTCGAGGTGGCACCTAGGGACGTAGTCGCGGCGGTCCTGCCCGATCCCGCCACTCTCGGTCATCTCGCGAAGGGCGACTTCACAGGTGGAACGATGGTGACGGGTGCAAAGAACGGCAGGGACCAGGGCTGGTTCTTCTACACGCACATGAACCACCAGGAATGCTACAGAAAGCACGGGCACAGCGCGACTGCGTACACCGTCGGTGCTCCGCTCGCGATAGCTGCAATACTGTTCGCCCAGGGCACGATCAAGATGAAGGGCGTTTTCCCGCCGGAGATGCTCGACCCGGAGCCGTTCATCAAGATGCTCCCGAGGTTCGGCATGACCTACTTGGAGAAGAAGCTCTGACCTGAGCATGGGGATGCCCTCCTTTCTCTCACAGGGTACTCCAGGGTCGTGGCGGTTCGGGCAGGCGAGCTGATTCGCACCTGAAATCTAATTAAAATCATTATGAAAAGGTTTACGAGTCAAAACGAATTGAACGAATAATCCATGAAAATGAACTAATTGCTCAGAACGTGTCTCTTCGTGGGGGTCGGTGCTTCTGGAAGCATGTTTGGCAGTAGACAGCTCTTCCTTCGGTGGGCTTGAAGGGAACTTCCGATTCAGATCCGCAGTCAGAGCACTTTATCTTGTGCATCTCCCTGGGGCCTGAGTCATATCTACGTGCGCCGCCTCCATACGTGCCGTAACTCATTGCTTATTTCTCCTTTTGCGCTAGAACGCCGATTGCGCTCTTCGCAGACCAGACTAACCGGTCTGACTATAAACAATGATGCCCGTGACCCTGGAATCGGGGAAATGCACTGCCAGTGCCCGGAAGATTCGGTCTTTTGTGGCCGCAGTTCCGCATCGGTGCGTGGGAACGGCAATAACCCCACCAAGGAGCGCATCTGGGTCGGCACGCGTGCGATGAGCTAGGCTCGATAGCTTGAGAGAAACGCCAGTTCAATCACGAGAGGTGGGGTAGGGAGCCTCAAAACAGGACATCGTCGTTGAGGACCACCTTGCCGTCCCTCACTGGAACCCCCTCGCTCTGGACGTGCTCCCTCCTTCCCGATGCCGCCTTCTCCTCTCCCCCGAAGCCACCATCTGACCTGACGACACGCCAGCATGGGACGACAGGGTAGAGGGGATTGTTGTGCAGGGTGTTTGCGACGGCTCTGGTGGCCCTTGGTCTGCCGATCGCCTGGGCTATTCTCTGATAAGTGGTCACCCTGCCATGCGGCACCCTGTAGGTCGCCACATAGACTGCCCTCTCGAACTCCGACCAACTCTCAAGATAGCGCATCACGTCCTGCTCTGTCTTCACATCATCTTTGCGCATCTGTCTCCCCTCTCTTGTCTTATGCGCACAAGCAAGTCAGTTGAACCCTAAATCGTTTCTTCGGGGGTGGGTGAAAATGCCATGAGGTCAGACATCTTCCGTGATCATCTTCTCTATTCGGGGTCAGAGCAGAGCTTGCCCGCTTCCGCCCAGTTGTTCTTCGGGACCTCGTTGAATATCACGGATATAGCCCTGCGAGGTATCTTCTCCTTCTCCAGCACCTTCGTTATTCCATCGACGATCCTTCGCTTCGCGTCGTCATCTCTCCCCGGCCACATGTTCACGATCACGAATGGCATATCTATCAGTCTCCTCGGCGAGGCATCCCTCTGCGCGGATAAGGCTCTTTCTGACCGTGGTCAGAAGCGAATTGGCTATGACCGTCAGCTGATGGGCAGGGTTCGAGTCGGCATCATTTCTTCTTGGCGAGGCTCTCCTTGCCAGTCATCTCTAGAATGTCTATCCTGCATATGGCGACTTTGTCGAGGCTCGCGTCGGTCAGAGAGTCCTTCATCCGAGCGGGACGGGACGAGAGCCTGTGTACCATCAGCTCGAAGGCGTGCTTCTTCTCCTGCATGCTATTGACGAATCTCACCTTCCCCCTGAACATGACCGTCCGGTACTCCTGGTCGCACTCGCCTTCAACGGGACCTAGGTCGTCCATCACCTGACCCCAGACGGCCGGGTTGGCCTTCATGTAGTCCGATTTCTTGCCCTTTGGCGCGCAATGGAAGTAGATGCAGTTCGTCTTCTTGTCGTAGTAGTGGTTGACCGTGACCAGATATGGGATGTTATCCTTGCACATCGCGAAGGTCACATGTTCCTTGCTCTCCAGAAGCTCGAGCAGCCTCTTGCGTCCCTTGATCTGCCTCTCGGGGCGTCGCATATGATACCTCTTCAACCCGTTTCACCTTTGAATGAGTAGAATGAGGGAATCGATAAGCATTCTGGTTCGTCTACCTCCAAAGGATTAATCCGCTTCGACACAGCGCTAGTCCGGCAACGGTTGTTGTCCCTCTTCTCCCAAGTCATCCTGAAGTCTCACCCGGCGCCAAATGATATCTACAAACAACCATCCTGCTCCTCACTTTGACATGATTGAGGTGTTCAATGTTGCTGCGACGTCCCAGGCTGTTCATCATGGAGTGCATTCCGAGGTCTGACGAGTACGAGGAGGGGGAGGTACTGTACAAGTTCCTTGAGATGACAGACCCCAAGGACATAGCCATCAAGGAGTTCACGTCCAAGAAGGCATTCATCAACTGCCTTCGCCGCGAAAGCAATTTGGAGGGATTCAACTTCTTCCATCTGTCGGGGCACGGGGACCCAGACGGGCCAGCGTTGGAGATGCCCCAGGGATCCGTGCGTCCTGAGGACTTCCCCGGTTCGTGCTTCGAGAAGAAGTTCGTGACCTTCTCCGCCTGTGGCTTGTCGAGGGACGACTTCATCAGCCCCTTCATGGAGATCACGGGGGCGAAGGCCGTGATCGCCCCAAGGAAGGACGTCAAATTCGATGATGCAGCCATCTGGTACCTGACCTACTACTACCTGATGCTGCACCACAGGTTCACTCCCGTGAGGGCCTTCGACCGCGTCAACGACATGCTATGCTACGGTCCCAGAAGGGGCAGGGTGAAGGGCGGGTTCGAGTACTGGCGGTGAAGACGCCCGCTAGATCCAAGCTCGCCCGCCACCGCTTCCCCTGCGCTCGCACGGAGAAATCATAATTATCTATGGTCGACTTCACATCGTCGTCATCGCTAGCTCCGGGAGGTGAGGGCTTGAAGGGAAAAGTCGGACTGACTAGGCAGCTCAACACCTTCGACGTCACCGCCCTCGTTGTGGGGTCCATCATCGGAGCGGACATCTACGTCGCTGCCGCGATCGGCGCGCGTCTGGTGGGACCTGCATCGCTCCTCGTCTGGATAGCCGCTGGGGCAGTAGCCATCGTCATCGCGCTTTCATTCTCGCATTGCGCTGCGATCATGCCCAAGGTCGGAGGACCCTACGCGTATGTGAAAGAAGTTTCGGGGATGTTCGGCGGGTTCATGGTCGGCTGGGGGCTCTTCCTGGCTGAATGGCTTTCGCTGGCCGTGTTCCCAGTCGCGTTCGCGACCTACGCCACGGCTCTTGTCCCGTCCCTCGGCTGGGGGTCCGGGATCCCGCTGAAGGCCTTGTTCATAGTGATAGTGTTCGTCACGAACGCATTTGGGATCAGGGCGGCCGGCAAGTTCAACGATGTCCTCACGGTCGCCAAGCTCGGACCGTTGATACTGGTCGTGATCGGCGGGTTGGTTGTGATCGGACTGCACTCTGGGGCGGCCCTCTCCAACTTCACGCCCTTTTCCAAGGGTAGCCTTGGGGACCTCGGCCAGGCGTTCGTGCTGATATTCTGGGCATATGCTGGCTTCGAGCTTTCGACGTTGCCTTCGGACGAAATCAGGAACCCTCAGAAGACCATCCCGAAGGCGATGGTGGCAGGCATGCTCGTCGTCGCGGCCTTCTATCTCGCGACCAACTTCGTGGTCGTAGGGACCGTGGACCAGACGACCCTGGCAAACTCGCAGAGCCCGCTGCTCGATGCGGGCTCTTCGATATTCGGTTCCGTGTCCGGTCTTGCGAGCTCGGCATTTGCGATCGTGGGGATCGGCGCTTTGGTGTCCATATTGGGGGCGGACGAGTCTGGGACGATCGGAACATCTAGGCTGGCGTACGCCATGTCGGTGGACGGTCTCTTCCCGAGATCGTTTTCCATACTGGGGAAGAAGTCCAATGCGCCTCTCATCGGCCTTGCGGTCATCTGCGGGACTGCATTCGTGGCGAGCACCCTCGGAGGATTGACCGAGCTCATAGCTGCCTCGGTCTTTCTGTTGGCATTCGCGTATCTGTCAACGAGCATCTCCGCCTTCATACTCGTGAAGAAGTTCCCCGAACGGTCCGTCGGGCTCGCAGGCAAGAGAGCAATCCCGGTCGCGGGAATGTTGTTCTCCCTGTTGCTGATGGCCCTGGTCGCTCCCAATCTGATCCTGATATCATCGGGTCTGCTGCTGGTCGGCGTGCCATTCTATGTGCTGTTCTCGCCAAAGAAGGAGCAGCACGACCTGCGAGAAGCGTTCCTTTCGCGGGAGGCGATTCTGCGGAGGACATACGAGCAGGGGGAGCGGTTCCTTGCTCATCCGTGGCGCCATCTGACCTGGTTGGTCTACGGAAGGAGACACGAGGAGAGGCCGTTCATCGTTTCCGATGTCCTCGATGAGTCGCCAAAGGGATAGCTGGCCCACATCTAGAGCTCATGAAGACGCTGTCCGACGAATCTATGCGTGCCTCAGGAACCTTCCGTTCCAGTATTCGTCGTAGGCGATGTCCAGTTCCTTCTCCGTGTTCATCACGATCGGGCCTCGCCATGCAACGGGCTCTCCGATCGGCTTCCCGGAGACGAGGAGGAACCTCAATCCGTTCTTTCCTGCCCTGGATACGACCGTATCGCCGTGGCCGAACATCAGGAGGTTCTCGGTCCCTACTTTGTCCCGGTTCGCAGGGTCGAACGACCCATCTCCGCCGAAGACATACGCGAACGCCTTCCACCCCTTCCTCGTCTTGTGGTCAAACTCGGCGTATGGACTCATCTCGACATCGAGATACTCGGCCTCGACGATCAGGTCCTTGACCGGGCCTTCGATCCGACCCACCTTCCCTGCTATTACCTTCATCCCGACCCCCTTCGAAGGAGTCGAGGTCTGGATCTGCTCCTTTGTGATGCCTCTGTATCTTGGTGCCATCATCTTGTTCGATGCCGGCAGGTTCACCCACAGCTGGAACCCCTGCATCGTTCCTCTGTGCTCCCGAGGCATCTCCTGGTGCACTATCCCGCCGCCCGCGGTCATCCATTGGACATCTCCCGAACCGATCGTGCCGCTGTTCCCGATGCTGTCTCCGTGATCCACGTTTCCTTCGATCACATAAGTGACGGTCTCGATGCCCCGGTGGGGATGCCATGGGAAGCCGGCGATGTAGTCCCGTGGGTCCGCTGAGTGGAAGTCGTCCAGGAGGAGGAACGGGTCCAGATGAGGGGCCTCGTAGTTTCCGAAGGCGCGCTTGAGGCGAACGCCGGCGCCTTCGATCGTGGGCTGGC